>WNFU01010920.1_pt1 | contig 16301 bp, 12 predicted proteins | sample 5400121 | NCBI WGS metagenome assembly WNFU01 (sample SAMN13153360, study PRJNA577476) | soil metagenome | isolation source: 100 cm soil or saprolite under grassland replicate 1 | place: USA:California | collected 2016-06-15
AACATCTCCGTCGGGGCCCCCCTTCGTGGTCGAAGTTGGAGCCGCGACCGTATCGCGGCCCCGTGGAGGCCCCCTTCATGACACCCAGCCCGGGTTCTCACGCGCGAGCCGAAGCACCAACTCCCGGATCTCCTCGGAGACCGCCGGTCGACCGGGTCGCCGTCCGGCATACGTCCACCGCCTCCGCACGAGCTGGCGATGCCAGCCGAGCAGTGTGTCCGGGCGGACGAAAAAGGACGATCGGCCCGCTCGGCCAAGCAGGCGGCTGGCCGCAGCAAGGAAGACGCGGTCACGCTCATCCAGCCGCGGCCGCGGGATCTGGCGGCCAAGAACAGCGAGTTCGTGTCGCAGCACGACAATCTCGAGCTCCTTGAACTCGCGCGAGCGCAACCGCAGCGCCGCCACCGCAAGCGCACGCCGAAACAACAGGTACAGCAACGACACGATCAAAAGACAGCCTCCCTCCGCCCGGATCCGAAGAGGCCGACTCTACGACCGCGATGCAGCTCCGAGGCGCTTCGAACCACCGGATGGATTTACGTACCCGACACGCCTGGACGACGGTTCCCACCCAGGCTAGTCGAGGCGCGCGAGCGAGCCATCTCGTCGGCCGGCGCGCGCCGCTCCGTGCCAGCACCGTGCCAGCGGACCCGTTCGCAGATGCTCGAATCAGCTCGCGCCGCGCGCCGCGAAACGGCTTGAAATACCTATTCCCTGCGCTGGCTCGCACCTGCTCGCGTGAAGGGCGCCATTATTCGTGTCGCGCCTTCACGCGGCTGCTCGGTAGTACTCGTGGATTAAGCCACCGAGTCGGTCGTGGCGGCGGATCTCACCCACGGGCGATCGTTCTGGTCGCTTGTCAGGGGGCGGGCCGCCGGAGTTCGAGCGCACGATGCGGCCTTTCCCGGTTGTAGTGGTCGACGTAGACGCGGAGCACGCGTTCGAGGTGGCTGCGGTTGAGGATCAGCAGCCAGTCGAGACATTCCGAGCGGACGCTGCGGACGAAGCGTTCCGCGATCGCGTTGGCCTTCGGCGCCCGAACCGGCGTCTTCACGATCCGGATGCCTTCGCCGTGGAAGACCTGATCGAAGGGGCCGCTGTACTTGCTGTCGCGATCGCGGATCAGGAAGCGGACGCCACGATCGCTGAAGTCGAGACCGAGGTTGCGTGCCTGCTGGGTCACCCAGGCGCCGGTGGGATTTGTCGTGCAGCCCGCGAGCCAGACGCTCCGGCTCTCATGAGCGATGAAGAACAACACGTAGTAACGGCGCAAGAAGACGCTTTCGACGGTGAAGAAGTCGCACGCCACGATGCTCGCGGCTTGCCCGCGCAAGAACTCGCGCCAGCTCGGCCCCGCGCGCCGCGGTGCCGGCTCCAGCCGCGCCCGAGCGAGGAGACGGCGCACGCTCGTCGGCGACACCTCGAGGCCAAGCTCGGCCAGCTCGCCGCAGATCCGCCGATGGCCCCAGCGCGGATTCTCGCGCGCGAGCCGCAACACCAGCTCCCGCACCTCGGCCGGCAGCGGCGGCCTTCCGCGCCGCCCCGACGGCTGCCGCCACTTCCGGCGCACGAGCGCTTGATGCCAACGCAGCAGCGTCCGTGGAGTGACCAGACGCGCGCCACGCGAGGAGCGCGGCAGGTAACAGGCGAAGGCGGCCAGCAGGGCCCGATCAGCCGGGTTGAGCTTTGGCCGCGCGACCTGACGGCGTAGTACCTCGAGCTCGTGGCGCAACACCAGCAGCTCGATGTCCTTCAAGTCCAGGCCGCGGCGACTCCGAATGAGTGCGCCTAGCACAGCCCTGAACGCGAGGTAGAAGAAGGAGAAGACCATGATCCCGATCCTCCCAACCCTCGCCGAAAAAGACGCGACACGAATATTGGCGCCCTTCAAGTCCGTGGGCGAGCTCAGGACGGAAGGAGGTCAGATGACCCGCATCGTCCGTAGAACGATCGGGATCTTCGCGGCGCTGGCGCTGTTACTCGGGACGGCCGCGGCTGCTCACGCAGCATCGTTTACCTTCACGAACGTAGCGGACAGTGTCCGGGACGATTTCAATCCGAACAGCTTCACGTGTGCGTCGCTCAACAATCGAGGAGACGTCGCCTTCAGAGCAGGGCGCACCACCCCTGACGGACTCAACTCGTTCGACGGTATCTACCGCGCCAACGCCGACGGAACGCTGACGACGATCGCCGAAGACCCGAACCGGACCAAGTTCGGCTTCCTCGGCAACAACCCGTCGATGAACGACCTGGGTGAGGTCTCGTTCGCGGCGAATCTCGCGCCCGGCCTCGAGGAAGCCATCCTGCGCGGCGACGGCAAGAAACTGACGACCATCGCCACAACGACGAAGGGGTTCAACTTCTTCGGCTTCGATACCTCGATCAACAACAGCGGCGTGGTCGCCTTCAAGGGAGAGCTCGACAGCTTCGCCGAGGGACTCTTCTCGGGCTCTGGGGGCAAGCTCACCACGCACTACCTCAATTCGACCGACGCCTCACTCGACGGACAGGTGGTGCGGTTTGGCGGCAATGACACCCGTCCGGCTATCAACAACCTCGGCGAGATCGGCTTCGACGAGACGATCCAGCCGAACTTTGACTCGGGCATCTTCGCGGGAAGGGCGGGCACCTTCAGGACGATCGTCGCACCCGACCCCAACGCCTTCGTCGAGAAGCCGATGTTCAACGACGGGGGAACCGCAGCCTTCTACCGATCCTTCACCGACGCGACCGGGCAGTTCGTCACCGCGGTCGTGACCGGCAACGGAGGGCCGCTGACGACGATGGCCGACACCACGGGGCCGTTCGGCTCCTTCGGCTTTAGGCCGCCATCGATCAACAACAACGGCGAGGTCGCCTTCCTCGCCAACCTCGATGATTTCCCCCCCACCACCGGCATCTTCGTCGGTCCCCGCGTCGTCCAGGACAACGTGATCCAGACCGGCGACAAACTGGACGGTGCGAGAGTCATCGGCCTTCGCTTCTGCGAAGAAGGCCTCAACGACCTCGGGCAGTTGGCGTTCATCGCCGACCTGGCAGACCCCGGCGCCCCGAACGGCTTCCGCACGGCAGTCTTTCGCGCCACGCTGCGGCGCTAGTAAGCACCGCCGCGCGGTGCACATCGCAGACATCGGGGAGCCGAGAGGCTCCCCGATGCGTCCTGTGGGGTTTCAAAACCTGCGTTCCGCCTGCAAATCCGGATTTCTCGCCACGTGAACTTAGTTTTGACACCCCACACGTCGGAACGATCCACCCGCACCTGCATCTCAGGCCTCTCTCAGACGAGGGGTTTAGCCGAGGTCCGATCGTGCCGACTGTGATCAATTCAGGACTCGTCCATGCAAATCTTCCACCCGCCACTGCGGCCGCGGGTCGGCCTCCTCGGCAAGTTCGCGATCGCGAGCTTGGTTCCGATCGTGCTCCTCGGCTTCGTCCTCGCCCAGATCCTGCGCGGTGAGATCCGTCAGCGCGCCCTCCTGAACGCCAGGCAGTCGGCAGCACTGCTCGACCAGTCGCTCGTGCAGCCGCAACTCTCGGCAGCCGAGCTTCGCTCGGGCCTCGACGAGCAGCGCATCCGGGCTCTCGATCAGACCCTTCAAGCGGCTTTTGCCAGCAATCAGATCACGCGCATCAAGGTATGGAACCGCGCTGGCCGCACGGTCTACGCGAGCGATCACGCAATCATCGGCAAAAGCTTTCCGCCCTCGGAGGAGCTCCGTGAGGCGCTCGGCGGCGAGACCGCCTCCGAGGTATCCGGCCTGGAGAAGGCGGAGAACGCGGGCGAGCGCAGCTTCGGGCAGCTGCTCGAGGTCTACACACCACTTCGCTTCGAGGCCGGTAGCGAGCCCGTGGGGGCGTTCGAGCTCTACCTTCCCTACAGTCCGATCGCGGCCGCGATCGACCACGACACAAAGTGGCTCTCGCTCGTTCTCCTCGGTGGCCTCGCCTTGCTCTACCTGCTCCTCTTCCGCATCGTCGCCGGCGCTTCGAGCCGACTGCGGCGGCAGGCTGCGGAGAACGAGTACCTCGCCCTGCACGACCCGCTCACCGACCTGCCCAACCGGAGCCTCTTCCACGACCGCGCCGGGCAGGCGATCCGCTCAGCGCGGCGCGCGCGCACCCGAGTCGCGCTGATGATCCTCGACCTCGATCGCTTCAAGGAGATCAACGACACGCTCGGGCACCACAACGGCGACCAGCTGTTGAAGCAGATCGGCCCCCGCCTGCGTTCGGCGCTGCGCGACAGCGACAGCATTGCCCGGCTGGGCGGAGACGAGTTCGGCGTGCTCTTGCCGCAGATCGGCGACGAGGACGACACGCTCGCGGTCGCGGAGAAGATCAGGCAGGCGCTGCGCGCGCCGGTCGCGCTGAGCGGGATCACGCTCGATCTCGGGGCGACCGTCGGCATCGCCGTCTACCCGGAGCATGGCGACGACGTCGAGACGTTGCTGCAGCGCGCCGACGTCGCTATGTATCTCGCCAAGGAAGACCATTCCGGCTGCGAGCTCTACCTTCCGGAGCGCGACGAGTACAGCCCCGCGCGGCTCGCCCTGGTCGGGGAGCTCCGGAGGGCGATCGACCGGGGCGAGCTCGTTCTCCATTACCAACCGAAGGCCGACCTTCGAACCGGGCACGTCGCCGGCGTCGAGGCGCTCGTCCGCTGGGAGCATCCGGAACGCGGTCTGCTCTTTCCGGACGAGTTCGTGCCGCTTGCCGAGCGCACCGGACTGATCCGAGAGTTGACGCTTGCGGTACTCGACGGTGCGCTCGGCCAACTGCGCGCCTGGCAAGACGACGGCCTGCAGCTAACCGTGTCCGTCAACCTCTCGGCCCGCGATCTCCTCGATCTCGACCTCCCGGAAACGGTCGCGCGCCTCCTTCACGGGTACGACCTCCCCCCGGATCGGCTCGAGCTCGAGATCACCGAGAGCGTGATCCTCGCCGACCCGATGCGGGCACGCCTCGTCCTCAACCGTCTGGGCGCGATGGGCGTCCAGCTCGCGATCGACGACTTCGGCAGCGGCTATTCCTCGCTCGCCTACCTCAAGCGGTTGCCGGTCAAGCAGATCAAGATCGACCGCTCGTTCGTGATGAACATGGAGCAAGACGAGAACGACGCCGTGATCGTGCGCTCCACGATCGACCTCGGCCGCAACCTCGGACTGATGGTCGTAGCCGAGGGAGTCGAGAGCGAGGCGATCTGGAGCGATCTCGCCCGTCTCGACTGCGATCTCGCGCAGGGTTACTACCTGAGCCGACCAGTCTGCGGGCAAGCTCTCGCGGTCTGGATGAGCGAACGAGTCAACGCGGTTCCTCCCGACGCCTCGCACGGGCAACGCTCGGGCACCCCGACGTTCGATCGGCCGCTCGGGATTGCCGAGTCCGCCGGCGGCGCCGCCTGAGGCAGCGCTCGCGTTCGCATCCGCGGTCGGGTACAACCCGCGCAGCATGGAGGCGCGCAGGACGCTCCAGGGCCAGGTCGCCCTCGTCACGGGCGCCAGTAGCGGGCTTGGCCGGGCGGTAGCGGTCGCTCTGGGGCGAGCCGGCACGGATCTCGCTCTGCTCGCGCGCAGCGAGGCGGAGCTCGAGCAGCTGGCCGCCGAGCTCCGAAGCGAGGGCGTTCATGCCTTGCCGCTCGCGACCGATCTGGCGGACGCAGGCGCTGTGGTCGGAGCGGCCGAACGGGCGATCGCCGAGCTCGGCCGGGCTCGACCTGCCCGTGAACAGCGCCGCCACCGATGTCCCCGGCCATGTGGAGCAGCGGAGCGTCCAGGACTGGGACCGAGTGCTCGCGGTCAACCTGCGCGCTCCGTTCCTGCTCAGCAAGCTGGCCTTTCCGCGAATGCGGAGGCGGGCCGGGGGACGATCGTGAACATCTCGTCGGTCGCAGGCAAGCGCGGATGGGCGAACGCAGCTGCCTACTGCGCCTCGAAGTTCGCCCTCGCCGGATTCACGCAGGCGCTGAATGCCGAGGGAAAACCGTACGGCATCCCGCGACTGCGTCGTCTTCCCGGGGGCGATGGCCACCGGATGGGGCGCCTGGAACTCGGCGGGACGAGAGGCGCACGACCGCGAGCCGGAGCCGCCGACCCGCGCGTAGGGTTCATAAATTCGGTCGTAGCCGATTTGCAGGGATCTTGCTGAGTCCGGGAGGCGATATCAGCGGATCGGCTGTCACCCTCACACACTGACGACCACCGCTCCGGGCCCTTCCCTCAGACCGGGCCGAGTGGCAGCAGCAGCGAGCTTCCCCGGCCGGTTCTCCGGACGTGGGTGCCAAGAGACACACAAGGTCGCTCGAGCGGCTTCACCCCCGCCCGAGCTTGAGGAATCTGCCCGGCCGAGAGCGTCGGGTGATGACACGTGAGGGCCAGCCTTCACCCTCGTCGGGCACGTTTCCGCTCCAGATCGTGCCCTCGTCCGTCGCCACGCGCCCCAACCTTGGCGGCCTAAGCCAAAAGACGACGAGTTTCGGATTTCCCTGGAAATCCACTACGACCGAATTTACGAACCCTACGGGCAGCCTTCACCATCGTCGGGCACGTTTTCCGACTTCAAATCGTGCCCTCATCCGTCGCCACGCCCCAAAGTTTGCGGCCTAAGCCAAGACGACGAGTTGGGGATTTCCCTGGAATCCGCTACGACCGAATTTACGAACCGCTCGACCCCGAGAGGCTCGCCGACCAACCTCTCGACCTCAGCGACGAGGTGTCGTGCCGACAGGCCGTAGTAGTCGAGCAGGTAGGGGAGGCTGCCGCCGTGTGCGTAGGTGTCGCGCAGGCCCATCCGAACGAGCCGCTGCCCAAGCCCGTGGTCGGCGATCAGCTCAGCGACGACCGAGCCGAGGCCGCCGGTGACGAGGTGGTTTTCCATCGTGATCACGCCCGTGCGCGCGGACGCGACCGCATCGAGCACCGTCGGGTCGTCGAAGGGCTTCAGCGTCGACACGTGCAGGTGCGTCATCGACACGCCGGCGTCGGCGAGCGCCTCGACCGCCGGCAGCGCCTCGCCCGTGCAGATCCCGGAGGTGAGCAGGCAGACGTCGCCGCCGTGGAGCAGCACCCGCACCCGGCCAAGCTGCATCGGCTCCTCGAAGAGGCGGGGTACCACGCCGCGAAGCACGCGTACGAAGACGGGGCCGTCCACCTGCTCGGTCACGTCGAGCACGGTCTCGACCTCGGTGGCGTCGCCGCAGTCGAGGACGGTCATGTTCGGGAGCAGCCGCATCAAGCCGACGTCGTCGATCGCCTGGTGGGTGACGCCGCCCGGCGTCGTCAGCCCGGGCAGGAACGCCATCAGCCGCACCCGCAGGTTCGGGTACGCGATCGACATCCCGACCTGGTCGTACGGGCGCCGCGTGACGAAGACGCTGAACGTGTGGACGAAGGGGACGAATCCCTGGCGGGCGAAGCCGCCGGCGACGGCCATCATGTTCTGCTCTGCCATCCCGCACGAGATGAAGCGATCGGGATAGGTGTCGCGGAAGTCGTCGACCTCACATGAGCCGGTGAGGTCGGCCGAGAGGCACAGGACCTCCTCGCGATCGCGGGCCCACTCGACGAAGGCGCGTGCGTACGGGCGGGAGACGGTCTCAACGGGCTTCATGCCGGCACCTCCTCCATCGTCAGCCCGCAGTCGGCGAGCGCCAGCTCGGCCTCGCCCGGCCGGAAGCGCAGGAAGTGGAGCTTCGGTGCGCGCTGCGCGAGGCTCGGGATGCCCTGCCACGGGCACGTTCGTGCAATCACCATCAGCGACCGGCCGTCGGGCGGCTCGAGCGCGGGCTCCGCCAGTGCGTCCGGGTCGTGGCCGTCGACCTCGTGGACGCGCCAGCCGAACGTGCGCACGCGCTCGGCGGCGGGCTCGATCCGCTGCACATCGACGATCGGGCCGTCGACCTGGTTCCCGTTCGCGTCGAGGTAGACGCCGAGGTTGTCGACGCCGTGATGCGCCGCCATCCCGATCGCCTCCCAGATCTCGCCGCTCTGCAGCTCCCCGTCGGACATGAACACCCAGACGCGGCCGCTCTCCCCGCGCCGGCGGCGGGCCATCGCCATGCCGAGCGCGACGGAGAGCCCCTGCCCGAGCGAGCCGGTGGTCGCCTCCATCCCGGGCGAGTGCTCGGCACCGATCATCTCGACGGTCGACCCGTCGCGGTTGAAGTGCTCGAGCGCCTCCGGTGCGAGCCGCCCGACCTCGATCAGCGTCGCATAGAGGACGAGCGCGTAGTGCGCCGCGGAGAGGATGAAGCGGTCATTGTCCGGGCCGGGCCCTCCGTTATAGGCCGCGCCCGAGACCGCCGGGGACTTGCCGGGAACGCCGCGGAACTCGACCGGAACCGGTGGGCCGTGCGACGGTCCGAGCCGCATCGCGCGCAGGTAGAGGGTCGCGAGCATCTCGGCCGAGCTGCACGCCTGGCACAGGTAGCCGCCGTTGTTGCGGATCGTGTGAACGAGCACGCGCCGGCGAACGGCGTCCGCCACGCGCTCGATCTCGGCGTTCGGAACAAGGGTCGTCATCTGTGGCTCCTTCTCGAGAAGACGCCGGCCGCTCATCGCACGCCTGCCGGCCGGACCGAGTACTTGGGCGCCGGCGTCGCCTCGAGCGTCCCCTCGAGCGCCGCCTGGAGGTCGTCGAGGCCGATCGCGGGGCCGCAGAGCTCGCTCCACGGCTCGTCTCCCTCGGCGAGGACGCGGAGCGCACCCTCGATGTAGCGCGGCGTGTGGTGGTACGTCGCGCGCAGCTCGACCTCCTCGTAGTGGACACGCTCCGTGCGCACGCCGACGCGGGTACCGCGCGCGCAGCCGCCGAAGAGGTTGACGGCCCCGCCCGGGCGCGCCAGCTCGATCGCCAGCTCCCACGTCTCCGGGCGACCCACCGCCTCGAAGACCTGGTCGGCGCCGCGGCCGCCGGCGGTGCGCGCGAGAACCTCTTGCACGTCCTCCTCGCCGCTGAGACCGGCGACGGTCTCGACGGCTCCAAAGCGCTTTGCGAGCTCGAGCCGCTCCGGAGAGCGGGCGCAGACGATCGGCTCGCCGCCGGCCCGGCGAACGAGAGCGCAGAGCATGATCCCGAGGGCGCCGCCGCCGACGATCGCGACGCGGTCGCCGATGCGGATGCCGGCTCGACTGACCGCGTGCAGCGCGCAGGCGAGCGGCTCCGCGAGCGGCGCCGTGTAGAGGTCGAGGCCGGGCGGAAGCCGGTGCAGGTTGGCGGCTGCGATTCGCGGCGGCACGAGCAGCTGCTCCGCGAAGCCGCCGAGCAGGTAGAGCAGGTCCTCGCAGAGGCTGAAGCGACCCCGCATGCACTGGAAGCAGACGCCGCACGGCGCGGAGTTCGCGCAGAAGGCCTCGTCGCCCACCGCAACCCGCTCGACGCCGTCGCCGACTGCCGCCACGATCCCGGCGAACTCGTGGCCGAATCGGGCCGGGTAGCCGCCGAGCGACGGGTGGCCACGCTTGTACGACTTGACATCAGTGCCGCAGGTGCAGGCCGCGGCGACGTCGAGAACTACCTCGCCGGGATCGGGCTCTGGAGACGAGAGCTCTTCGATCGCGAGCTCAGACGGTCCATGCAGGATGGCCGCTCTCATGTGCTCTCCTCCCCGAGGACGACAACCTTGATCGCGCGGCCCGACCTCGCGGTCTCGAGAGCGCGCGCCGTCTCCGCGAGGCGGAACCTGTCGGTGACGATGCCGTCCGCGACGACCGCGCCGTCGGCGAGCAGTCCGAGCGCCTCGCGCGTGTCGTGCGGCCCGGCGGAGTAGCTTGACTGCAGGGTCACCTCGTTGAAGAAGAGATCGTTGCCGTCGAACGAGAAGCGCGTCCCGGGCACCGACGGTGCGAAGAGCTGGACGGTCCCGCCCTTGTCGACGACCGCGAGGGCCAGCTCGAACGCCTGTGGAGCCCCGGTGCAGAGCGCCACGACGGTCGGCGGCGCGCCGAGCGCCGCGAGTACCGCCTCGCGCTCCGGCTCGGCGGCTGCGGCGCCGAAGCGCTCCGCGAGCCGGCGCCGCTCCTCGCGCGGCTCGGCCACGGCCACCTCACGGCAGCCGAAGGCGCGGGCGGCCTGAACGTAGAGCAGTCCCATCTGCCCCGCCCCGACGACGAGCAGCCGCGCCTCTGGGCCCACGCCGGCGCGGCGCGCGCCGCGGACGCAGCAGGCGAGCGGCTCGATCAGCGTCGCCGCCTCCGTCTCGAGCCCGCCGGGCAGGACGAGCAGGTCGTGGCGGACGTTCTCGATCGGCACGAGGATCCGCTCGGAGAAGCCTCCGGGCTCGATCCTCGTCCGGTGGAAGGTCGCGCAGAGCGTGTGGTAGCCCCGGCGGCAGTAGTCGCAGACGAAGCAGGGCACATGGTGGTGGAGGAAGACGCGGCTGCCCTCTGGCGGCAGCTCGAGTCCCGCAACCGGCGGCCCGGTCTCGACGACGACCCCCACCGGCTCGTGGCCGAGCACAAGCGGCGCACGCGGGGACGTGTACCAGTCCATCAGGTCGCTGCCGCAGATCCCGCAGGCCAGCATCCGCACGACGACCTCGCCCGGACCTGGCTTCCGCAGGTCACGCTCCTCGACGCGGACGTCGTCCGGCCCGTAGTAGACAGCCGCTCTCATCGACCGGCCCGTTCCTCGGCCCGCGCGAGCGCGGCTGGGATCGACTCCTCGTAGGGAGGCCGCAAGACGCCCCGGTCGGTGATGAACGCGGTCACGAGCGCGCCCGGCGTGACGTCGAACGCGGGGTTCCAGGCCGGAACCGCGGCCGCGACTTGGACGCCGCCGAAGCGCAGCACCTCGTCGGCCGGGCGCTCCTCGATCACGATCTCCTCGCCGCTCGCGATCGTCGGGTCGAACGACGAGATCGGGCCGGCCACATAGAAGGGGATCCCGTTCGCGCGCGCGAGCACCGCGTGGGTGTAGGTGCCGATCTTGTTCGCGGTGTCGCCGTTCCGCGCGACACGGTCGCAGCCGACGACCACCGCCTCGACTCGGCCCGACGCCATCGCCGCGCCGGCGGCGCCGTCGGCCACAAGCGTCACCGGGATGCCCGCTGAGGACAGCTCCCATGAGGTCAGCCGCGCCCCCTGCAGCAGCGGCCGAGTCTCGGCGGCAAGCACCTCGATCGGCTCGCCGGCCTCGGCCTTCGCGTAGACGATCCCGAGCGCGGTGCCCCAGCCGCCGGTCGCGAGCCGGCCCGTATTGCAGTGCGTCAGCACGCGGTGGACTTCTGCGAGCTCGGCTCGGCCGTACTCGCCGATCAGCCTGCACGACTCCCGATCCTGGCGCTGGATCGCGAGCGCCTCCTGCTCCGCCCGCGTCAGCATCTCCTCCGCCGTCGCGCCTGCCGCTGCCGCGCGGGTCGTGCGCTGCACGGCCCAGGCGAGGTTGACCGCGGTCGGCCGGGCCGCCTCGATCGCCGCGGCGGTCGCGTCGAGCGCCGCGCGAGCGGACTCGATGCCGCCTGGCTCGGCTCGGCGCAGCCCGAGGGCGACGCCGAAGGCGCCGCAGATGCCGATCGCAGGCGCCCCACGGACGACGAGGCGCCGGATCGCGTCGACGACCTCGTCCACCGAGCGCAGGGTCCGGATCTCCTCGCGCTCGGGGAGCGCGGTCTGGTCGATCACCTCGAGACGGTCTCCCAGCCACTCGACCGAGGAGCGGAGCCACGGCGTCGTGCTCACAGCGCACCCCCGATCAGCTCGTCCGCGACCGCGACCAGCTCGTCCGGCGAGCGGATCTCGGCACGCGCCGGAGCGAGCCTCCTGGCCGTGCGCAAGAGCCCGCGTACCGCCCGCTCGCGCTCCGGCTCTGCCAGCGTCTCGATGTCCGAGACGTGCGCAAGCCCGAGCGTCCGGCGGCAGAGCTCCGCGGCCGTCATCCCGACCGCGTCCGCGTGCACCTTCGCAAGCCAGCGCTCGAGGAAGGAATCCGTGAAGACCCGCGGGTCGACCCGGCCCGGCCAGAGCGAACGGAACTCCTGCTCGAAGGCGTCCCACGTCTCGCGCGCGAGCCCACGCACCCACTCGGCGAGCTCCGTCTGGTCGCTGACGCGCGCCCGGGCGAGCGCGAACAGGTAGTTGCCCCAAAGGCAGCTGATGTCGAAGCCCACCGGCCCGTAGTAGGCGAACTCGCTGTCGATCGCGCGGGTGGAGCCTTCGGGCAGCACCATCACGCTGCCGGTGTGGAGGTCGCCGTGGACGAGCGCCTCGGCCTGCGTCATGAACGCGTACTTCAGCTCGCCGATGGCAGACACGAAGCGGGTGTCCGCGCGCAGCTCCTCGACGTCCGGGAGCAGCTCCGGCTGGAACCAGTTCCGCTCCGTGTCGACGTAGGGCTCGGTGAAGACCAGGTTCTCGGTAATCTCGCAGAGCCAGGGGTTGATCGCATCCGCGGTCAGCCGCTTCAGCTCCTTCGCCTCGACGCCGAAGAGGGAGGTGCCGAACGCGATCCGCGCGATGTAGCGGCCCATCGCAGCAGCCGCGGCCGGGTGCTGCTCGCCGTCGTTCAGCGCTCCGCGCCAGACGCGGTGCGAGCTCAGATCCTCGATGGCGAGCACGTAGCGCTCGCGGTCGAACCCGTAAAAGGCCGGGACGTACTCGGGCGCGACCCGCGAATGCGCCTCCAGCGCGCGCGCCTCGGCGGTCGCGCGCTCCGGTGTCAGCGGCCAGCTCGGGCCGACCATGCGCACGTACGGGAGCGCCTGCTTGAGGACGAGGCTCTGGCGCCCGTCCGCGACGACGAAGATCAAGTTCAGGTTGCCGTCGCCGACCTCGTGGACGTCGAGCTCTTGATCGGGATCGACCAGGTCGGCAAGCTCCGAGTGCGAGCGGAGGTAGTCCGCGACCGTCTCGGGCGTGAGCAGCTCGTAAGCGTAGACCGTCGTTGCCCCGCTCATCGTCTCCTCGCGAAGGCGAAGCTCAGGAACAGCGCCAGCATCAGCACGGCGCCCTTGACGAAGTCCTGGGTGTAGTAGGGGAAGTTCTTGATCGTCAGGCCGTTCAGCATCACGCCGAGGAAGATCGCGCCCACCGTCGTCCCGAACGGGTTCGGCTTGTTCACGGCGAGTACGGCGAAGCCGATCAGCGCCGTCGCGACCGCGTCGAGCAGAAACGGGTTGCCGGCGCCGACGTCGCCGGCACCGATCCGAGCGGCGAGCATGACGCCGCCGATCGAGGCGAAGACGCCCGAGATCAGGTAGGCGGCGATGCGGTAGCGCTCGACCCGCAGCCCTGCCAGCCGGGCGGCCTCGGCGTTGCCGCCGATCGCGTACATGACCCGGCCCCAGCGGGTCTTCTCGAGGAAGATCCAGGTAAGCAGCGCGAGCCCGAGGAAGATCAGGACGGGAAGCGGCACGGGGCCAAACTGCTTGCGGCCGATGTCCAAGAAGCTCTGGTGGAACACCCCGTCTCGGACCTTGCCGTACCAGGTCATGCCCGTCGACACCGTCTGGCCTGCCGTCGGCAGCAGCTGCAACCCCTGGAGCAGGAACATCATCCCGAGCGTGGCGAGCAGATCGGGAATCCCGAACTTGACGATCATCATCCCGTTGGCGAGGCCGACGAGCCCGCCCGCGAGCAGCGCGACCAGCACCGCGACCGGCGTCGCCACGTCGAATATGACGAGGGCGATCGAGGAGAACATCACCGCCAGGCCGGCGTTCGCGCCGACCGAGAGATCGAAGCCGCCGACGACCAGCGAGAACGTGACGCCGAGCGCGATGACGCCGATGATTGCGACCGACTGCAGAATCGAGAAGGCGTTGTCGACCGTGCGGAACGCCGGCTCGCTGGCCGCGAAGTAGACGATCACGCCGACGATCAGCGCGAGGAGCCCGTAGCGCAGCAAGAGCTGGAGCGGGTCGAACGCCGGGCGGGGCAGGCGCCGCTTCGGCTCGCTGCCGGCCGCGGCCGGGGCCGCCGCCTGCGACGCTGGGGAGCCGTCGGCCATCAGGCTGCCTCCGTCATCGCAGCGACCATCCCGGCCCGGGTCACCTGCGAGATCGTCTGGTCGAGCACGAGCCCCCCGCCAGCGAGCACGAGAACCCGGTCGGCCACCTCGAGCAGCTCGTCCGGGTCGGCGGTGAGGACGATCACGGCAGCGTGCTCCGCGAGCTCGCGCAGCTTCGCGGAGAGGTCGTTTCGCGCACCGATGTCGACGCCGCGAAACGGGTCGTCCAGCACGAGCAGGCGCGGCCGACCGCCGAGCCAGCGGCCGACGGCGACCTTCTGCTGGTTGCCGCCCGAGAGCGAGCCGATCTCCGCCTCGGGCCCTGCGCAGACGATGTCGAGCAGCTCGATCATGCGCTCGGCGCGGCGACGCTCCTCGCGCACGCGGACGATCCCGAGGCGGTCGACCGCTTGGAGGAACGGCAGCGACAGGTTCGCGCGCACGCTCCAGCCTGGCACAAGCGCCTGCACCGACCGCTCCTCCGGCACCAGGTAGACGCCTGCTCCGATCGCGTCGCTTGGATGCCGAGGCTCGTAGGGGCGCCCGTCGAGGTGCACCTGTCCACCGGCCGGGCGCCGCAGGCCGAAGAGGACCTCGGCGAGCTCGGTCTTCCCGGCGCCGATCAGACCGATCACGCCGGTCACCTGCCCGCTTCCGACCGCGAGGTCGATGGGCGGCCAGGAGGGCGTGAGCCGCAACGCCTCGAGGCGGAGCACCTCGCGCTCGGCCGGCTGCTCGGTGCGCTCGAGCTCGGCGACGGCGTGACCGAGCATCGCCTCGACGACGGCAGCGCGCTCGAACGGCCGTGCGAACACCGCCCGCAGGCGGCCGTCGCGAAGCACGCCGACGCGGTCGGCAAGCGCATCGACCTCTCCGAGCCGGTGTGAGATGTAGAAGACGCAGACTCGCTCGGCGACCAGCCGGCGCACGATCTCGAACAGACGCTCCGCCTCGGCCGCCGACAGCGCCGAGGTCGGCTCGTCGAGGATCAGCACGCGCGGCGAGCGCGAGAGGGCGCGTGCGAGCACGAGCAGCTGCCGACGGCTGACCGAGAGCCGGCGAACGTCGTCGCGGAGCTCCGCCTGCGTCAAGTTCAGGCCGAGCCGCTCGGCGATCGTCTCGGCCTCGCGGCGCGCCCGCCGCTGCGAGAAGACGAACCCCTCACCCCCGCTCCCGAGCAGGTCGAGCGTCAGATTCTCCGCCACCGAGAGCCCGGGGACGACGCCCTCGTGGATCCGCTGATGCACCGCCTCGATCCCGTGCCGGCGAGCGTCGAGCGGCCCGCCGAAGCGGGCCGCCTTGCCCTCGATTTCGATCGTTCCCTCGTGGTCGTGGTGTGCGCCACAGAGGACCTTGATCAGCGTCGACTTGCCAGCACCGTTCGCGCCGACCATCCCGAACACCTCGCCCGGGTACAGGTCGAGCGTGACGTCGTCGAGGGCGCGAGTCGCCGCGAAGGACTTCCCGATCCCTCGCAGCGAGACGGTCGGCTCGGTCACGGGTGCCGGCGTTTCGGCGACAGCCTCCTCGTCCTAGAAGGTGATCTTCGGCATCCAGGGAGCCGAAGCGATATCGCTCGTGTTCAGGCCCTTCAGCTTGCGCCGGAGATCGGCCATCGTCTTGATGTTGTTCTTGACTAGGAACGACTGCGTGATCAGCGCCGGCCTGATCAAGATGCTCCTCGGCAGCTTCGTGCCGAGGAGCTTCAGCACGGCCGCCCGCACGGTCACCGCGCCCACGTTCGCGGGATCGGTGGCCGCCGTCGCGACCCACGGGCTCCCCGGCTGCCTCATCACCCCGATGTCCGGCGTCGAGATGTCGACGCCGTACACCTTCACCCGCTTCTGCTTCCCGGCCTGATTGATGGCGAGCACGGCACCCTTCGCGAACTCGTCGTAGGGCGCCAGGATCGCATTCAGGTCCGGGTTGGCGGTCAGCACCGCCGCTGCCTGCGACTGCACGTCCGAGGCGGTCGAGTCGCTGACCTTGCCGAACTGAGCTACCTGCTCCAGCCCCGGGTACTTCTTCTTCACCCGCTGCCAGGCCGTGTTGCGCCGGTCGAGCGGGGCGAAGCCCGCAACGTAGACGTAGCCGACCTTGCCCTTACCGCGCAGGTCGGTGGCCATCTTCGTCGCGATCATCGTCCCGAGCAGGATGTCGCTCTGCTGAGTCTGCGTGACTTTCTTGTTCGGGGTCGCGAGGTCGAAGGCGACGACCGGGATCCCCTTCTTGACCGCCTTGTCGACCAGCGGGTTCATCGTCTCGGCAAGGCCGTGATCGACGATGATCGCGTCGACACCCCGGTTCATCGCGTTCTGGAAGTCAGTCGCCATCTGCTCGTTCTTGCCACGCGCGTCGTA
>WNFU01005481.1_pt1 | contig 16300 bp, 12 predicted proteins | sample 5400121 | NCBI WGS metagenome assembly WNFU01 (sample SAMN13153360, study PRJNA577476) | soil metagenome | isolation source: 100 cm soil or saprolite under grassland replicate 1 | place: USA:California | collected 2016-06-15
CAGATTCGCGAGTCCGGTATTCCCCACACGTTCCTGCGGCCGAACAGCTTCATGTCCAACTTCCTGACGCACTATCGCCCGCACCCCGATGGCAATATCCGGTTGCCGTGGGGCAACGGCGCCGTCGCTCATGTCGATCCGCGCGACGTTGCCGATGTCGCCGCCGAAGCGCTGACAACGGACACGCATCTGGGAAAGGCCTATACGCTGTCGGGACCCGAAGCGATTACGGCGGATCAGATCGCATCGAGCATCTCGAAAGCCACAGGTCAGCGCATCAAGTACATCGACATGCCCGAGGAGGCAATGCGTCAGGCCATGATATCCAGCGGAATGCCGCCGATGATGATTGAGGGGCTGCTCAATTTGTGGGCCGCGATGAAGGCCGGCCGGCTCAGTGACGTCACCCAGACAATCCCCGAGCTTCTCGGTCGTCGGGCCCGCAGCTTCGATCAGTTTGCGCGCGACCACGCCGGACCCTGGAAAACGTTGTAACCGAATGTCGCTATAACCGCCGGCGGAAGGTATAGGTTTGCCGGATTCGCTCGGCAAGCGCTTCCACCGTACCGCCCGTTGGCAAGGGCCCCTGCGCCGACACGAGTGATTGCTCCAGCGGGGAGCCTAGCATAGGCTCCTCTCGACAGCGGCGTCACACTCCGACGTTCAGGGTCGATAGTCCGGCGTAGCTTCGTGGGTTTTCACCACGTCGCGCCCGCCGGTCGCCTCGAGGATTTCTTCGGCGCGCTTCGCCCACGCGGAGTCATCGCAGTGGACGGAAACGAGGTATCCGCCTTCGCGAATGCGTCCGGCATACCGCTTTGCCTCAATCTCCGGAATGCCGGCACCGATCAATCCGCCAACGAGACCGCCGGCTGCGCCCGCCGCACCCGCGCCGGCCAACGCCGCGACCACAGGGCCCGCGGCCACCAAAGGTCCGATGCCAGGGATTGCGATCGCGCCAATACCGACCAGCCAACCGAGGACGCCTCCAAGCGCGGCACCCGTACCTGCGCCAGCAGTGACACCTTCGGGAGCCTTCGTGTTGATCTCATGCGCCAGATCTCTTGTCGTCTGGTCGCGCTCGGGGAGAATGGCTGAGATATCGCTGTTGCGGAAGCCCGCGGCACGAAGCGCTTCGAGCGCTCGTTCGAACGTCTCTCGATCTGGATAGATTCCGTACGCTACCTTGTCCGTTGCCATCGTGCTCCTTTCGCGATTCCGCTTACGGCGGCCAATGCGTGGCCGCACCTCGAAAACGATTGCATTAGCCATTCCCTCGCGCCGCCGCACGAGGCGTAAGCTGCTGTGCTGTAATCAGCTCGTCTGTGCCCACGCCGACGAGCAGCGAATGGTTCGTTTCGCGTGACAGAAGAGTCAGCTGGACGACGTCGCCACCAGCGGCAACACTGTCATGAACGGCCGGCTCGCTCGGTTCAGGTGGCGCACCATGGCGGCCGATTGTATGCGACGGCACACGCCGGCGGACCCGTTCGCGATGAATTCGTCTCCGTTCGCGACAAACGAATCTTTTGTCTGACGGCGATACGTGTACGATGGCGCTCGAAAAGCGGGACGGTCATGGCGGACGAGCTTTGGTGATGAGAAAGGAGTTCTCGATATGCGGACACGTCACGGGCTGGTGGCGCTCTTCGTCTTCGTCTTCGCAGCAGCTATTGCGATCGCGGCAACGGACCTCCCGTACGCCGGCAAGTGGAAGATGAACCCGGCAAAGAGCGATTTTGGGGAACTGACGATCACGTACGAGCAGCTGCCGTCGGGGGAGATGCAGGCAACCGTCGACGGGCAGCCGTACAAGTTCAAGATCGACGAGCAGGAGTACCCCGCGCTCTTCGGCAGCACCGCTGCCTGGAAATCGCTGGGGCCAAACAGCTGGCAGACGACATGGAGGATGAAGGGGAAGGTGTTGACGACCGACACATCGACGCTGTCGGCAGACGGCAAAACCCTTACCGTCAACTCCAAAGGCACGAAGCCGAATGGCGAGGCCATCGACGACACGGCGACCTTCGAACGCGTCTCGGGCGGCCCGGGCCTGAGTGGCAAATGGAAGACCAAGAACATGAAATCGAGCTCACCGAACGTGCTGGAGCTCACGCCATCCGGCGCCGACGGGTTGACCTTCAAGATCGCCGATATCAATCTCACCTGCGAAGCCAAACTCGATGCAAAGGACTACCCGTGCAGCGGACCCACGCTGGGACCGGGGTGGACCGTGGCGCTCGCGGGCGACGGTCCCCGCGCGTTCGGCATGACGGTGAAGAACAGCGGCAAGGTCATGTACAAGATGGCCTACTCGGTGTCTGCGGATGGAAAGACGCTGACCGAGACGGGTGGCTCGACGGCGACGAACGAAAAGATCAAGGTCATTTACGACCGGCAGTAGACGTCAGGGGTCAGGGATCAGGGATCAGGGATCAGGTTTCAGAGATCACGAAAATTACGCGGATTGTCAGCGACTCTGAAACTTGAGACCTGCCCCTGAGCTCCTGACGCCGCAATCCCCTGACATCTGTGAACCCGGCTCCTGAAACCTGACCCTGCTCCTTGAAACCGGACGCCCGATCATTCGCGTTTATCCTCCCGAGGCGTACAACGGCGGCGGGCAAAACTGGGCGCTGCTGCAGGATCGCAACGGCATTTTGTACGTCGCCTCGACGGGTGCGCTGCTCGAGTACGATGGCGTGACGTGGCGGCGTATCCTGACGCCGGCGCGCGCCACCGTCCGCTCTTTGGATCAGGACGCCGGCGGCCGAATTTACGTCGGCGCGATTGGCGATCTGGGCTACATCGAAGCCGATGCGAAGGGCCAGACGCAGTTCGTCTCGCTGCTCGACAAGATTCCCTCCGACAGCCGCATTTTCGAGGACGTCTGGCGCACATTTGTGACGCCGGAGGGCGTGTACTTTCAAACACAGTTCGCGCTGTTTCGTTGGGCCAACGGGCAGATGCGCGTCTGGAAGCCTACCGGGCGCGTTTTCAACAGGGCCCAATACGTCAACGGCACACTGTATCTGAGCCAACCCGGGACGGGTGGCCTCTTCGCGTTCAAGAACGATCAATTCGTGCTTCTGCCAGGAACATCGCGCCTCGCCGATGAAGCGTACCCAATCATCCTTCCATTCGATGACAAGCACCTGCTGATCGGGACGCGCGTCGACGGGTTGTTTCTCTACGACGGCGCGACGCTCACCCCATTTGCGACCGAGGCCGACTCGTTCTTCAAATCGAAGAATCTCTATCGCGGCTTCATCCTGCCGAACGGGTCGATCGCACTCCGACGACGTCGGGTGGGTTCGTGATTATCGACCGTCGAGGGCGGCAGTTGCAGCACATCGACGAGGGCGACGGTCTTCCGAGCCCTGCGGTGTACTACGTCATGCCCGATCGCGAAGGCGGGTTGTGGTTGGGAATGGATGTCGGCCTGGCCCGCGTCGAAGCGCAATCGGCCTTCTCGTTGTTCGGACCACAAGAAGGGCTCCGCGCGGCTGGCGCCGATGTGATTCGTCATGCCGGCACGGTCTACATCGCACATGGTCAGGGTGTTCAGTACTTGCAACCGCTCGCGGGCAGCAAGCCTCGAGTGCTGACGGTGAGCGGTGTGGGCAATCAGTGTTGGTCTTTCCTCGAATTCCCGGATCCCGCGAAGCGTTCACCCCCGCAGTTGTTGCTCGGGGCCGGCGACGGGTTGTTCCTCATCGAGGGCGCCAACGCGCGGGTGGTTGTGCCGTCGGTTGCCCGATCGTTCAGCGTCAGGGTGGTCAAACCATCGCGCGTCGATCCGGCGCGGGTGTGGCTCGCGCTCACCGACGGACTGGCATCGGTCAGATGGGTCAACGGCCAGTGGCTGAACGAAGGGCGCATCCCCGGCATCACCGATCAAGTGCAATCGCTCGTTCAAGCGCGCGACGGGACGCTGTATGCCGGCACTTCATCGTCGGGCATGCTCCGGCTGCGCGGCGCCGATGCGGAGGCGAGTGTCGGCACGCGACCGCCGAGTCCCACGGTTGATCGCTATGGCGTCGCCGAAGGACTCGCGCGAGGCGGCGCGACGGTCATCTCCGTTGGTGACGCGATCTACGCGAGCGTGCTGGGTAAAATCGCACGGTTCGATGAAGCCGCGGGTCGTTTCGTGGATGACCGCACGTTCGAAGTCGTCGACCGCGATCCCGACTCGGATTTCATTTTCTTCACCGAGGGGCCCGACGGGCGCGTGTACGTGAACTCGAACCGCGAAGCGGCGGTGCTCACCCGACAGTCAGACGGGACATACACCGTTGACAAACAGCTCTTCAGCCGATTCGCTGCGGATCGGAACGGCGCCTTTTATCCGGAGCGCGGCGGAGTGCTCTGGTACGGCACGAGCGGCAACCTGGTGCGATTCGACACCCGCGAGTTCGTGCGATCGTCTCCGCCGTTTTCGGCCATCGTCCGCCGCGTCGCGGTGCATCAGACCGAAATGATTGCGGTGGCAGGCGCGGACTCCGCACCGAAACTGCCGCCGTCGAACACGACACTCCGGTTCGAGTTTGCCGCCCCGTCCTTTCTGAACGAACGCGCCACGAGATATCAGTCACGCCTCGACGGGCTGGACAGCGATTGGTCCGCGTGGGCAAACGAATCGAAGCGAGACTACACGAATCTCGGCTTCGGCAACTACACATTCCGGGTGCGCGCGCGGAACGAACTGTCGCAGCTGAGCGACGAGGGCACGTTCGCGTTCATCATCCTTCCTCCGTGGTACCGCACCTGGTGGGCGTACGCCCTCTACGTCCTCGGTTTCGCGACGCTGGTGTATGCGGCGGCGCATATCCAACGCCAGCGAGTCGTCGCCAAGGAGCGCGGCAGGGCGGAGATTGCGGCCGCCAAGGTCCGGGCGGAATCCGCCGAAGCGCTGGCCACGGTGGAGCGCGAGCGCACACGAAATATCGAGCTGCTGAACGAGATCGGCCGCGAGATCACCGCATCGCTGGATTTCGAGACGATTTTTTACAAGCTGTACGACCGTGTGAACCAGCTGGCAAGCGCTGACGTGTTTGGGGTGGGCATCTATCATCCCGACCGGCAGGAAATCGAATACCGGCTCGCGATTGAAAACGGCAAACGCTACGCGCCTTACACGCGCGACATGAAGAATCGCAACCAGTTTCCCGTCTGGTGTATCGAGCACAGGCAGCCGGTCTTCATCAACGACGTGGACGCGGAGTACGGCCGCTACCTCGCTGAATTCGACCGGGAGTCGCGGCAGCTCGAGGACGGATCGATGTCCCGCCCGCCGCAGTCGCTGATCTATCTTCCGCTCGAAAGCCAAGATCGCGTGCTCGGCATCATCACGATTCAAGCGTTCAGCAAGCACGCGTACACCGAGCACCATCTGTCGATGCTGCAGAATCTCGCGGCGTTCACGAGTATCGCCCTCGACAACGCCAATGCCTACCGTCAACTGAACGAGCAGGAACACGAGATCCGGCGGCTGTTCGATGAAGCACAGCGCGCACGCACGGCCGCCGAAGAGGCCGACGCGGCAAAAAGCGCCTTCCTCTCGACGGTGAGCCACGAGCTGCGCACGCCGCTCACCTCGGTGCTCGGTTTCGCGAAGATCATCAAGAAGCGGCTCGACGAACGGCTGTTTCCATTGATTCAATCCGACGACCGGAAGATCGTCCAGACGATGCACCAGGTCGAGGAAAACCTGAAAGTCGTCGTCAGCGAGGGCGAACGGCTCACCAAACTCATCGACGATGTGCTCGATCTCGCCAAGATCGAAGCGGGCAAGCTCGAATGGCACATGACGACCGTCTCGATGGCGGATGTGGTCGAGCACGCGACCGCGGCAACGTCGTCCCTCTTCGAGCAGAAGGGGCTGTCGCTCTGCAACGAGATGGCGCCGGATCTTCCGGCGATCACCGGTGATCGCGATCGCCTCGTTCAAGTGGTCATCAATCTCATTTCCAACGCGGTGAAATTCACGAGCGCGGGTTCGGTGACGTGCCGTGTCACGCGCAAGGGCAACGAGGTGCTCGTCAGCGTGAGCGACACGGGACTGGGCATCGCGCCGGCGGATCAGCCCAAGGTCTTCGAACGATTCAAACAGGTCGGCGATACCCTCACCGACAAACCCAAAGGCACGGGGCTGGGACTCCCGATTTCGAAAGAAATCATCGAGCACCACGGCGGACGCCTGTGGGTCGAAAGCGAGCTGGGCAGGGGAGCACGTTCTTCTTCACGCTGCCAACGCTCGCGGCGGCTGAATCGCGCGGCCCGCTGGACCTCGCCTCGCTCATGAAGCAGCTGCGTGCGCGCGTGGTGGTCACCACTCCCGTATCGACGAACCGCGCGCCGCGGATTCTCGTCGTCGACGATGATCCGAACATTTGCGAGCTGCTCAATCAGGAATTCACGGAAGCTGGCTATCGTGTGACCCTCGCCTCGAACGGGCGTGACGCCATCGCCGAAGTGCGCCGCGAGCGGCCCGATCTGGTGGTGCTCGACGTGATGATGCCGGAGATGAACGGCTTCGACGCTGCAGCGGTTCTCAAGAACGACCCGCAGACGATGGACGTGCCAATTCTGATCTTGTCGATCGTGCAAGACAAGGAACGCGGCTACCGACTCGGCGTGGACCGCTATCTCACGAAGCCGATCGATACCGACGTGCTGTTCAAGGAAGTCGGCGAGCTGATCGAACAAGGCAAGTCGCACAAGCACGTGCTCGTCGTGGACGACGATGAGTCCACGGTGCGGACGTTGACGGAAGTACTGCGGACCAAGGGCTATCGCGTCGCTGATGCGAAGCTCGAGGATCTGATGGCGCGCGCGCGCGCGCTGCAGCCCGACATCATCATGCTGAAGTCCGATGGCTCGAATCAGCCCGAAACCGTACGTATGATGCGCTTCGAGCAGGGCCTCGAAAACGCCGTCTTCATCGTTTACCAGTAGGAGCACGCGTTGTCGCGGAAAATCCTGATCGTGGATGACGAGGCGCATCTGCGCATGTTGATCCAGCAGACCCTAGAGGAGCTCGAGGACGAAGGAGTCGAGCTCCTGACCGCGGCGAATGGCGAGGAGGCGCTGTCGGTGATCGAAACCGCCAAGCCGAACCTGGTATTTCTCGACGTGATGATGCCGCGGCTGAGCGGGTTCGACGTGTGCGATCGCGCCAAACACGACCTTGGATTAACCGACGTGTACATCGTGCTGCTCACGGCCAAAGGACAGGAGTTCGATCGACAGCGCGGCCAGCAGGTCGGCGCCGATCTGTACATGACGAAGCCGTTCGATCCCGACGCGCTCGTGCAGAAGGCGCGCGACGTGCTCGGCATGTGACACGGGGGTGTCAATGACGCGCGTCGAGCTCGGATCGATTGTCTCTCGCCAGAAGGACTCGCGGGCAGTGCTCGCTGGATTGCAGGCTGCGCTCGGCACCCCGGTCGTCGTCGCGGACAGCGACGGCCGCGTACTCCTTGGCAATGGCGACGGGGTGGGTCTGGCGCGCCATCCCGTCCGCCACGAGGGCCGGCAGCTCGGATGGGTGGAAGGGACTGCCTCCGCAAGTGCCATCGCCGCCCTGCTCGAACACCTCATTGCGCGGGAAGTCGAACGCAAGGCGCTTGGCGCCGAGGTGCTGCACCTTTATCGCGAAATCAACCTGATTTACAGCTTCTCGGAAAAGCTGGCGGCACTGTTGGAGCTCGATCGCCTAGCGCAGCTCACGCTTCGCCAGGCGCGCCATCTGATCGTGGCAACCGATGGCGTGATCATGCTGATGGACGAGCCGAGCGGGGTACTGTCAACGCTCGCCCTTTTTGGCGACCGCTTCGCGCGGATCGGATCGTTTCAACGTGGCGTCGGCATCGTCGGAACGGTCGCGGCGACCGGCATTGCCGAAGTTGTTGACGACATCGACACCGATCCGCGGCGTGTCGTCGATGGAACAGGTCTGCGGTCGCTCATTTGCGCGCCGCTCAAGGTTGGCGAGCGAGTCATTGGCGTGATTGCTCTCGCCAGTACGGAGCTCCTTGGTTATACGGCGGCGGAGCTCAAGCTGCTCAACACGCTTGCGCCGCAAACGGCGACGGCCATCGAAAACGCGCGGCTGTTCGAGCGCACGATTGAAGCGGCGCGCGAACGCGAGCGGCTCATGGCACTGCACGAGGCGGCGGAGGTGGCGCGCGCGAAGCTGGAAAGCGAGATGGTGCTGGCCGCACGTATCCAGGCCGATCTCTTCCCATCGGAGCTGCCGGCCATCGACGGGTACGAGCTTGCCGCGCGCAACCGTCCCGCCTGGCGCTGCGGCGGCGATTACTACGACGCGCTTCGAACGACGGATGCCGTCGGTCGCGATCACCTGCTGCTCTGCGTTGCGGATGTCTCCGGCAAGGGTGTCCCGGCGTCACTGCTCATGAGCAACATGCAGGCGACGCTGCGCGCGCTGCTTGGACGAATGCTGTCGCTGCCGGCGCTCGCCGACGAGGCGAGCCGTTTGATTTATGCGACGACGTCCGCCAGCCGGTACGTCACAGCCGCGTTACTCGATCTCGACGCCGCGAGTGGCGACGCCACGTTCGTTGGCGCGGGCCATCTTGACAACTTTGTGCTGCGGCGCGACGGGAACGTGCACCCACTGTCCTCGACCGGCACGCCACTCGGATTGCTGCCGGTGCAGCGCCCCTACGAGCAGGCGTCGTTGCACATCGGCATCGGTGATTGCCTGGCGCTCTATTCCGATGGTGTCACCGAAGCGCTCAACAGCGACGGCGACGAATTCGGTGACCTCCGTTTGCAAGCGGTCGTTCGTTCGGCTGCCGACGCGCCGGCACACGAAATCGTCGCACGCGTGTTCGACGCGTTGGACGCGTTCACGGCCGAGACGCCTCAGTATGACGACATCACGCTGATGATATTGAAGCGGCTGTCGATCTAGTGGCGGGGCTTTCGTCTCCGCCGTAGCTTCGAGCGAAGGCGGAGCCCCGCCATCACATCGATCACCGAATTCCGACCAATCCCTTGACCGCGGCAATCAGCTTCGCCGAGTCGTAGCCGACGCCGTCTTTGAAGACCGTGGTCACCTGACGAATCTCTGCGGGATTCGCGATCGGATTGCCGCGGATCACGACCAGGTCCGCCGTCTTCCCCGGCGTGATCGTTCCGAGCTGCTTGTCCACGCCGAGAATCTTCGCCCCGTTGACGGTCATGATCTGAATGGCTTCCACAGGTGAAAAGCCGGCCTCGATCAGCAGCTCGTAGTTCCGCTGATCGCCAAACCCGGGAAGCGCCCCGCCCACACCCGTCGGATCAACGCCCGCTCCCAGCAACCCACCAGCCTTGACGAATGCGCGCTCGAACGCCTGCGAGCGGCGGAACAGCTCCGGCATTGTCGACTCCGCCGCGCGTGCAGACATCTCCTTGCGCGCGCTGAGATACTCCTCGCGCGCTTCTGGCGAGAGCGCCGCGAGCACGCGATCCTCGAGCGGCGGACGATCAGGATACGAGAGCTCGTACACGGCGAGCGTCGATGACATGGCTACCTTGTTGGTGACCATGTCGCGGATCGTCTGCTGCACTTCAGGCCCGTCGATGGCGACCTTCAGCAGGCTCGTGCGCATCTCGGGCGAACATTGGTCTGGCGTCCGGTTCGGGACGTAATCGCTGTTGGTGAAGAGCCCGTGTTCGAGATTGTCGATGCCCAGCGCGACCGCCTCGCGAAACGAGACCGAGCAGAGATGTCCGGTGAACTTCAGCCCGCGTTTGTGGGCCGCCACGATGGCCGCGCGGAGCGACTCGCGACTGATGTCGGTGTACGCCTTGAACCACGTGACGCCTTCATCCGCCCAGTAATTCACGATGCGTCGCGCTTCCTCCGGCGTCCCGATCTGCGCCATCGTCGCCGCACCGCCCGGCCCGGTGAGATACGGACCCGTCAGGTGCATGCGCGGTCCGGGAATCTCACCGCGTTCGATCGACCGCTTCATGTTGATCTCGTGATACGGCGACGTGCCGCCGGTCGTCCGCACCGTCGTCACCCCGTTCGCGAGGTAAAGCCGCGGCGCGGAGAACTGGAGCTGCACGCTTCGCCCGCGCGTCGTGTAGAACGTGTGGTCGTGCATGCCCACGAGACCGGGAATCACGGTATGCCCGGTGAGATCGATGGCTTTCGCCCCCGCCGGTACGGTTGTCGTCGCGGCGGCGCCGACAGCGGTGATCTTGCCGTCCTGAATAATCACCGTCTGATCCTCGAGCGGCGGCTTTCCGGTGCCGTCGATGACGCGGACATGCGTCAACGCGACGTGCGTCTCGGGGACGCTCACGAATGCCTGAACACCAGACGACAGAGAGCTGAAGCTCTGCGCGGCGAGGGCAGTGGGAACAAGCAAGGCAACGAGAAGCGCGAAAACCTTCGTCATGAGCGTTCTCCTCTCACCAGCGGACGACCACGGAGATCACTGCTCGACCTCGAACACCATCTGCATCCCGGTTTCGATGTGCTCGGCGACGTGGCAGTGCAGCATCCATCTGCCGGGATTCGAGAGCTCCAGCAGCACGTCGGTCGTGAAGCCGGTCGGCACGAGGACGGTATCTTTCCACACAAAATGCTCGTTGGGGATTCCGTTCACCGAGAGCACGAGAAAGCGCTGGCCGTGAATGTGAATGGGGTGCTGCATGGCGTGGAGTGCAGCGCGATCGTTCACCAGTCGCAGCTTGACGATGTCTCCGACACGGAAACGCCAGTGAATGTCCATGTTCTCGCGGCCGGTGCCGCGCTCGCGGAGGATCCATCGCGCCGTGCGGCCCGTGGCAACCCAATCCATTTCCGGCATGGTTCCGCTCCACTCGACCGGATTGCGATACACGGACTCGAAGTTCATCAACGGCCGCAGCGGAAACGGGAGATCGCCTGGCTCGAGCGTGATGGTCAGCTCGTGATCCACCGAACGCTGGAACTGCGGGCGATATCGCTCGATGTCCGAAGCCACGCCTGCGTTCCGGCGAAGCCGGTCGAATGCCGCGGTGTGATCCGGTGTCGCTCGCTGCGACGAGACACGCACCGTTCCAAGCGGCTGCGTCTCCTCGAAGAACCGCGCCTGAATGTGATCGATGGCCCGCACGCGATTGACGAGAGTCGCTTCTCCGGGCTCATCGAACCGGACATCGACAACATATCGTTCGGCTGGAGCAATGGTGATGTTCTCGACCCAATGCTCGCGCTCGTAGCGGCTCAGATCGGACGCGACGACTTTCATGCGGGCAGCGGCGCCCTGAAACGACACATTGAACACGCGCGTGCTGGACACGTTCGTGAGGAACAGACGCACGACCTCGCCACGATTGACGCTGGCATTCCACTGCGGCTCGCCATTGACCAGCAGGACGTTGCCGAAACGACCCATTAGCGCGTGCGTCGGTGCTTCGAGGCCGTAGCCCACCGGCCCCGCATCGCCAACGAGCAAGTCGTCGAGCATCAGGACCTCTTCACGGTTTGCCGGCGCGAAAAAGTTTGGATCGCGCGAGCGAACGAGCAGATTGCCGTACAGCCCCAGGTCCTGCAGAACGTCCTCGCGGTGATGCGGGTGATACCAGTAGATGCCGGCGTCGCGGAAATGGACGCGATACTCGAACGATGCTCCAGGCGCGACGGGTTCCTGCGTCACATGCGGGACTCCGTCGAAGCGGTTGTCCAGACGGACACCGTGCCAGTGCACAGCCGTTGGAAAATCCGTGCGGTTCGTGAAGCGCACGATGATGGTCGAACCCTCGTCCACCTGGATGAGCGGCCCCGGGTACTGCTCATTGAAAGCGAGCATCGTCATCGTCCGTCCGAAGAGCACGCGGCGCACGGGGGCCGCGGTGAGCGCAACGGTGTCGCCGTCGCGAAGTCGCAGCAGCTCGCGGGGCCGCGCAAGCGGAATCGCATCGTCCTTTGCCGGCAGGTAGGAAGACACATCGGGTCGCAGCGTCATGAGCTCCGGCGGCATCGCCACTTCTGGATGCATCGGCGGAGGGGTCCAGGCACCAGTGGTGTTCTCGGCGGTGTGATGTGCATGGTCTGCCGGCGCGGAGTCGCTCTTTCCGAGAAGACCAGCAAGAAGGAAGGCAAGATCGTGCGGCTGCATGCGAACGCTGGCCGACGTCCCGCGCAGCACCAGACGGCCACCGCGCTCCAAGACGGCAGGTGAGGACTCGGCCGTGATGAGGATGAGCGTTCGATCGAACGCCACGCGTCCGAGCTTGACGATGCCATTTCCGACGGGACCGAGCTTGACGACAGGATGGAGCTGTGGCGTTGTGGCCCACGCGATGTGCGTGGTGTACGGGCCGAGCGAAGCAGGGTCGGGCAATCCCTGCAGATCGAAGAGGACGTCGTAGACATGCTCACCGGCGGGCGTCACCGAAACGCCGAAAGGCGACGATGGCGAGAGCAGACGTGCCGTGCCGGACGCGGACTCAATGTCACCGGCCGGCAGAAGCTCGATGCAGTACAGGTCGCTGTCGGGTCCCTCTGACGCCTCGGGCCGAGGTGCGCAGGCGTTCTTCGCAGGTTGGACGCGCGCAGCGTCGCCTCGTGCCGCAGTCGTGCAGACGGTCAGCAGCAAGACGACGCCGGAGGCGCGAAGCATGCTCGACACTCGTGTCTCGCTCGGGGAATCCGCCGCCACAGGCTGATTCCAGAGTTAGAGCCTATCATCGCGGTTTCGATCGTGAGAAACGTATGATGCTGAGGAGACTCGAAGCATGCCGATGCATCCCTCCGAAGCACCGATGTCAGGTGCCGTCAGAATGCGGAAAAGACTCGTCGTGATCGCCGCGCTCTGCGGCATCTATCACGCGACCAGCGCCTCGACGGCGCCGCCTGCACCGCAGGACCGCACACCGCGCATGGCAGCAATTCATGAACGCGTCGTCTTCGCCGACATTCACGCGCACCCGAGCCGATTTCACCGGGCGAACATCGAGCGGATCGACGATCGGGAAATCGAGCGGTACAGGCGTGGCTTCATCGATGTCGTCGTGTGCAACATCAGCTCGGATGCCGCGTATCAGGGCGGCTACACGGCGCGCGACGGCACGGACGTTCCGCGGTTGCAAGGCAACGACGCGTACCCGTTGAAGCCTGGCGATGCGTTCGCCTTCACACTCGATCGTCTGGAGAGGGTGCTCAGGACGATCGCCTCCGGGTCTGCCGCGCTCGCGTCGAGCCCCGCCGCGGCGATCGAGGCCAAGCGGCGTGGCACGCTCGCTCTGCTTCCCGCGCTGGAGGGGGCTGACGGACTCGAAGGCAGCCTCGACAATCTGCGCGAGCTTCACCGCCGCGGCGTGCGGCTCGTACAGCTCGTGCACTTTCGCGACAACGATCTCGGGTCGAACCAGACACCGCCGTACGAGGACCGCGGCCTTGCGCCGTTTGGCCGCGACGTGATCCGCGAATCGAATCGGCTGGGCATCCTGGTCGATCTCGCGCACGCGAACACGCGAACGATCATGGATGCGCTGAAGACGTCGACCGAGCCCATTCTGTTCAGCCACACGGGCGCAAAGGCGCTCCACAGCGCGGACCGTTATCTGACCGACGACGAGATCCGCGCGATTTCGGCGAAGGGCGGCATCATCGGCATCTGGCCCGCGGCGGAATTCAAGACGCCGGCCGGCATGGTCCGCCACATCGATCACGTGAAGCGCCTCGCCGGCGTCGATCACGTGGCGATTGGGAGCGACCTGCGCGGCATGAGCTACTTCGAGGCCTTTGGCGAAGAGGCAAACTTCCGCGCGATTGTCGAAGGGCTCATGGACGGCGGTTACTCGGACGATGAGATCGGCAAGATTATGGGTGGAAACTTCCTGCGCGTCTGGGAGCAGGTGAGCCGCGGCGGTTTGTAGTGGCGGGGCTTCAGCCCCGCCCGCCAACGGGAGAATTCGATGACGCGAATAATCACAGCGCTTTTCTTTGCGTGGTTTGGGATTGCGCAACGGGACTCGTACGACGAACTGTTGAAGCACTGGGCCTACGATCAGAACGCTGCGCTGTCCGTCAAGGAAGCCGGCGTTCAGGATCGCGGCGGGATCAAGATTCACGACATCTCTTTCAAGGCGCCGTCCGGCAATCGTGCAGCGTCAATTGGGCCGAACGGCAGCACCGTGACGGCATATCTCGTCGTCCCGCCGGGTGATGGACCATTCGCTGCCGTCGTGTACGGCCACTGGTGCATGCCGGGTTCGGCGCAGCTCAATCGAACTGAATTTCTGGAGGAGGCGGTGGTGCTGGCGCGATCGGGTGTCGTCGCGCTGTTGCCCGACCATGTCATCGCGCGCCCCGGCTTCAACCGGAACCAGATACCGTTGAACCTGCAGCAGGTGGACGTGCTGGTCCAGCAGATCGTGAACACCCGGCGCGGGATCGATCTGCTGGTCGCGCGGAAGGATGTCGATCCGAAACGCGTCGCATACGTCGGACATAGCTGCAACGGCGAAGTCGGCGGGTTTTTGAGCGGGATTGAGAAGCCGCGGCTGAACGCCGTGGTCGTGATGGCCGGGCCGCTGTCGGACGAGGTCAATCTGAAGACCAAGACATACCAGGATTATCGCCAGAAGGTCGGGCCCGAGAAGTTCGACACGTTTGCCGCCACGTACGCATGGTTGGATCCTGGCAAGTACACGCGGCACTCAGAAGGCGTGGCGAAGCTGCTGCAATTTGCGACCGGAGAGGACATGCTGAACCCGGATGTCGCACGGCAGTACCTCCCCTATGTCAGTGATCCGAAAACGCTGCAGATCTACGAGGCGCCGCATGCGCTGAACGCCGATGCGACCCGAGACCGGCTCGCGTTTCTGGCGCAGCAGCTCGAGGTCAAACAGCCGGATGCGAAGAGTGTCGCGACGATTCCCCCGCTCGTGCAGCCAAAATGAGTCGCACGGTGCAGATCCAGTGGTAGAGTGCCGCCGACCCGGAGCTCCAGGGGCGCATGGGCGCCGCACATCTACGCGGGGAAGGAGAGTCCCTCATGACATCCAATGTAATTGTGTTTGGCTGGAATCGTCCGCTGCCCGGACGGGAACATATCAGCGCCGCTCATTTCGACGACTTCGTCAAGTACTTGAGCGAACAGCAACGCAGCACGAATATTCAGTCGTTCGACATCGTGTTTCTGGACCCGCATGGCGGGGATCTGAATGGATTCTTTCTGATCAAGGGCAATCCGGAAGAACTCGACACACTCATGTCGTCGAAAGACTGGATAACGCACATGACTCGCGCGTCGCTCCACCTCGACGGAGCCGGGGCGGTACGTGGCGGGACGGGTGACGCGATCGGCCCGCGAATGGAGCTCTGGAAAGGACTCCTGCCGCAGTCATAGAGTGCCTGAGGTGCCTGAAGTGCCTAAGGTGCCTGAAGTGCTGCGGCACTCCGCACTCTAGGCACTCTAGGCACTCTAGGCACCCTAGTCACCCTAGGCACTCTAGCCTTGGCGCCGTTAAAAAATCACCCGCGCGCCGAGCCGCAGCACACGTGGCGGCAGAATCGAGATCGGGCTGCCAAACGTCGGTCCGATGTTCGTGTTGACGACCGTCTTCGCGGACTGGTTCAGAAGATTGAACGCGTCGAGCATCACTTCGACCTGCCGGCGTCCTGAGAAGCGAAACACTTTCGAGCCTCGCAGATCCCAGAGCGTCACGTCATCCAGGCGCGTCACGCCACGCGGCTCGGCGAGCACGCTCACCGTGCCCTGATTCAAGCCGCGCACGGTGTACTGCTTCAGAACGGGCTGCCCGGTGAAATACCGCAGGTTCGTGCTGACGGTCACGCGTGCCGGGAAGACGTAGGTGCCGATCAATTTGCCGACGTACGTGCTGTCCTGGCTGATGATCGAGTCCGCGCGATTGAGATTCAGATTGGGATTGTAGAAATCGTCGTTCAATCCGCGATCGTAGACGCCTTCGTCTTTTCCAATGGTCAGACCGCCGACAAGCTGCCAGCGGCCAGTCATCCGCCGCACCGCCGTGAATTCGACGCCGTTATAGGTATCGTCGAGACCGTCCACGTTCGTGATGAGACGGTCAGCGGCGCCCAGTGTCGCGCGATCCTGGTTGTACACGGTGATCGTGGCGCCATCAGCCGCCGTGACCGTTGTCGGCGTGTACGCGCTGAGCGGCACTGCCCGGTTGATGCCGCTGAACCGGCGTCCGTTGTTTCGTCGATAGTACGTTGCCCCGACTGAAACGTTGGACATCACTTCACGCTCGAGTCCGATCGTGATCTCGTCGGAGTACGGCTGCTTCAGGTCCGGATCGA
>WNFU01006625.1_pt1 | contig 16294 bp, 10 predicted proteins | sample 5400121 | NCBI WGS metagenome assembly WNFU01 (sample SAMN13153360, study PRJNA577476) | soil metagenome | isolation source: 100 cm soil or saprolite under grassland replicate 1 | place: USA:California | collected 2016-06-15
CGCTCCGCGGCCGGAGACGTCGTTGTCTCCATTGCGCGCGACATCACCGAGCGCAAGCGCGCGGAGCAGTTGCTGAAGCTCGAGCATACGGTGGCGCGCTACCTCGCCGATGCCGAAAACCTTCAGGCAGGGCTCAAAGCGACCCTCCGCGCGATCTGCGAAACGGAGGGCTGGGACTGCGGCCGATACCTTCTCGTGGACGAAGCCGCGGGCGTCCTGCGCCTCAGCGAGGCCTGGGGCATTCAAAGCGAGGGAATCGAGCGCTTTCTCGCGTCGTCTCGCACGGTTTCCTACGGCCCGGGCGTCGGACTGGCGGGCAGCGTATGGCAGTCGGGTCAGCCGCTGTGGGTCCCCGATATCGACAAAGACGCCCGCACCATGCAGAAGAGCATCGCACGCGACGTCGGCCTGCACGGCGCGGTCTTCTTTCCGGTCACGACGGAGGGAAAGACCATCGGCGTGTTCGCTTTCAACAGCCGGGAAATCCGGGAGCCAGAAGAGCGGCTGCTCCAAGCCATCAGCGTGATCGGCAGCCAAATCGGCCAATTCGTGCAGCGCAAGCAGACCGAAGACACGGTGCGCGAGAGCGAAGAGCGCTTCCGCAGCCTGACGCAGCTTTCCTCCGACATGTACTGGGAGCAGGACGAGGAATTCCGCTTCACCTCGATGAGCGGGACCGGATCGCAACGGGTCAACCTGAAGACCTTCCCGACGATCGGCAAGAAGCGCTGGGAGCAGAATTACACCAACATGACCGCCGACGCGTGGGCCGAGCACATCGCTCTGCTCGAAGCGCACAAGCCGTTCCGCGACATGGAGCTGTGCCGGCCGGACGAATCCGGCAAGAAGATCTGGATCAGCATCAGCGGCGAGCCGGTGTTCGACGCCTCGGGCGCCTTCAAGGGCTATCGCGGCGTCGGCAAGGACATCTCCGAGCGCAAGCAGGACGAGGAGCGCATCCAGTTTCTCGCCAATCACGACGCGCTCACGTCGCTGCCGAACCGCGCCATGTTCAACGACGTGCTCAACCTCGCGATCCAGAACGCGCGCCGCTACGACCGGAGCTTCGCGGTGCTGTTCATCGACCTGGACCGCTTCAAGAACATCAACGACACCCTCGGCCACGAGGCGGGCGACAAGCTGCTGCAGGAGATGGGCTCGCGCCTCACCCAGACGGTGCGCTCGAGCGACGTCGTCGCACGCCTCGGCGGCGACGAATTCGTGGTGCTGGCGCAGGAGGTGAGCGAGGCGAAACAAGTGGAGGCGGTCGCGCGCAAGATCCTCTCGGCGCTGGTGCAGCCGATGGTCACGCAAGGCCAGGAATGCCGGGTGACGGCGAGCATCGGCATCTGCATGTATCCGTCGGAGGCGCAGGACGAGCAGGCCTTGATGAAGAACGCCGACATCGCCATGTACCGCGCGAAAGAGGACGGCAAGAACAACTACAAGTTCTACTCCGAGGAGATGAACATCCACTCCTTCGAGCGGCTGGCCCTCGAGACGAGCCTGCGCAGGGGCCTGGAGCGCAGCGAGTTCCTGCTCCACTACCAGGCGAAGCTGGATCTGCGCACGGAGAGAATCACCGGCGTGGAGGCGCTGGTGCGCTGGCAGCACCCCGAAATGGGCCTGGTGCCGCCCGCCCAGTTCATCCCGCTCGCCGAGGAGACCGGGCTCATCGTGCCGATCGGGAAATGGGTGCTGAACACCGCTTGCGCGCAAAACGTCGCCTGGCAGCGGGAGGGTCTTCCGCCTTTGCACATGGCGGTGAATCTCTCGGCGCGCCAGTTCGCCGACGAAGATCTGGTCAAGGATGTCGCCGCCGCGCTGGAGAGCACCGGGCTCAAGCCGGAATTGCTCGAGCTCGAGCTCACCGAGAGCATGGTGATCCAGAACACCGAGCGAGCGGGCAGGGTGCTCGCCGAAATCAAGAAGATGGGCGTGCGGCTCGCCATCGACGACTTCGGGGTCGGCTACTCGTCGCTCACGCACCTCAAGCGCTTCCCGATCGACACGCTCAAGGTGGACCGCTCCTTCATCCGCGACCTTCCTCAGGACCTCGAGGACAAGGCGATCACCGAGGCGATCATCGCCATGGGCAAGAGCCTCAATCTCACCGTGGTCGCCGAAGGGGTCGAGACGCTGGAGCAGCAGACCTTCCTCCACGACCACGCCTGCGACGAGATGCAGGGCTACTTTTTCAGCAAGCCCATTCCGGGCGGCGAGTTCGCCGAGCTGCTGCGCAAGCGCATCAAAGGCTAGCGTTAACAGGCCGTTTTTCTACGGCCTCCAATTTGGGGGATCGCAAGGGGGCGTAGCCCCCTTTTTCACCAACCTTGTCAGTCCGCCTTCAACCCGGCCCGGCGAACGACCTCGGCCCACTTCGCGATTTCCTGCTTGATGTAGGCGGCGAATTCTTCCGGCGTGCTGGTCCTCGGCTCGGTCGCCATCGCGGCGAGCCGCTCCTTCAGCTCGGGCGCGTGCATGATTTTCACGAGCTCCGCGTTGAGCCGCGTGACGACCGGCCCCGGCGTGCCCGCCGGGGCAAGCACACCGTACCAAGTCGTCACCTCGAAGTTCGGCAGACCGGCTTCGGCGACCGTCGGCACCTCGGGCAGGGCCGGCGAGCGTTGCGGTGCGATCAAGGCGAGCGCGCGCAGTTTCCCCGCCTTGATATGCGGCGCCGCGGCGGGTATGCCGATCACCACGAGATGGACTTCGCCGGAGAGCACGTCGTTCATCGCAAGGTTCACGCCCTTGTAAGGCACGTGCACCAGCTTCACTCCGGCGACGATGTTGAAAAGCTCGCCGGCGAGGTGATTGGACGTGCCGTTGCCGCCGGAGCCGAAGTTCATGCCGCCCGGTTTGCTTTTGGCGAGTGCGATGAATTCCTGGAGCGTCCGAGCCGGCGCCGAAGGATGCGTGACCATCACGTTGGGCACGGTCGCAACCAAGCTGATCGGCGCGAAGTCCTTGGCCGGATCGTAGTTGAGCTTGGAATAGAGACTGGGGCTGATCGCGAGCGAAGGCGCGACCAGCACGATCGTGTAGCCGTCGGGTGCGGATTTCGCCGCGGCCTCGGCGCCGACGTTGCCCCCCGCCCCGCCGCGGTTCTCCGTCACCACCGGCTGGCCGAGGCTCGCTGTCAACCGCTCCGCGATAAGACGGCCGAGGATGTCCGTTCCGCCGCCGGGCGGGAACGGGAGAACGAGCCGCACCGGCTTGCCCGGCCAGGCGTCGGGCGCCTGCGCCGGTGCAGGCCATGGCGCGAGCGCCATCCCCGCCGCCAAGGGCAGCGCGCAAAGCGCCTGCAGAAGCTTTCCGCCCGCAGCCATGCGCGGGCCTCAGGCGTTCTCCGTGTGCTTCGGCGCTTCGGCCTCGGCGGCGGGCGTGCCTTCCTCGAAGAGCTGCGCCGGCGGCGCGTTCTTGCGCGCGTTGTGGTACGCCATGCCCGTGCCCGCCGGGATCAGCCTGCCGACGATGACGTTCTCCTTGAGACCGCGCAAATCGTCTTTCTTGCCCATGATCGCGGCCTCCGTGAGGACCCGGGTGGTTTCTTGGAACGAGGCCGCGGAGATAAACGAGTCGGTGGAAAGCGACGCCTTGGTGATGCCGAGCAGCATGTAGCTGTAGGTCGCCGGCTTCTTGCCCTCGGCCTGCACCTTCTCGTTCTCCTCGAGCACGTCGGCGCGCTCGACCTGCTCGCCCGGGATGAAGCGGGTGTCGCCCGGGTCCTCGACCTGGACGCGCCGCAGCATCTGCCGCACGATCACCTCGATGTGCTTGTCGTTGATCCTCACGCCCTGCAGGCGGTACACGTCCTGCACTTCGTCGGTGATGTAGCGCGCGAGCGCCTCGACGCCCTGCAGGCGCAGGATATCGTGCGGATCGACCGGGCCGTCGACGATGATCTCGCCTTTGTTGACGACCTGCCCGTCGTGCGCCATGACGTGCTTCTCCTTCGGGATCAGGTACTCGTGCGAAACCCCCTCCGGGTCGGTGATGACCAGGCGCTGCTTGCCCTTCGTGTCCTTGCCGAACGACACCGTTCCGGTGATCTCGGCGAGCACCCCCGCGTCCTTGGGGGAGCGCGCCTCGAAGAGCTCCGCGACGCGCGGCAGACCGCCGGTGATGTCGCGGGTCTTGGAGGTCTCTTGCGGAACCCGCGCGAGCACTTCGCCCACCTGCACCTGCTGGCCGTCCTTCACGGTGATGAGAGAGCCGACCTGGAAGGTGATGGTGATCGGATGGTCGGTGCCGGCGATCCGGATCTCCTCGCCCGACTCGTTCAGCAGCCTCACCTGCGGACGCAGGCCCTTGCCCGCCGCCGCGCGGCGCTTGGGATCGATGACGACGAGCGTCGAGAGGCCGGTCACCTCGTCGATCTGCTTGGCGACCGTGACGCCCTCCTCGATGTGCTCGAAGCGCACGATGCCGCCGTGCTCGGTGATGATCGGGCGGGTGTGCGGGTCCCACGAGGCGAGCGTCTGCCCCGCCTTGACGGGCTTGCCGTCGGCCACAAGCAGCGTCGCGCCGTACGGAATCTTGTGGCGCTCGCGCTCGCGGCCGTTGTCGTCGGTGACGAGCACCTCTGCGGTCCGGGAGATCACCACCTTCTCGCCCTTGGGGTTGGTGACGTAGCGTATCTGCGGGGTGAAGCGCACGGTGCCGTTCGATTTCGCCTCGACCTGGCTCGCCACCGCGGCGCGCGAGGCCGCTCCGCCGATGTGGAAGGTGCGCATGGTGAGCTGCGTGCCCGGCTCCCCGATCGACTGCGCGGCGATCACCCCGATCGCCTCCCCGACGTTGACGAGCGACCCTCTCGCGAGATCGCGCCCGTAGCAGTTGGCGCAAAGGCCCCAGCGGGTATCGCAGGTGAGCGGGGTGCGAACGCGCACCTCGTCGATGCCCAGGGCCTCGATGTTCTCGACCTCGTCCTCGTTGAGGAGCGTCCCGGCGTTGTAGAGCACCTCCTGCCTCTCCGGGTGCAGCACGTCCGCCACGGTGACGCGGCCCAGAATGCGCTCCCTCAGCGCTTCGACCACTTCGCCGCCTTCGACCAGCGCCTTCATGGCCACGCCGTTCGTGGTGCTGCAGTCGTCCTCGGTGACCACGAGATCCTGGGTCACGTCCACCAGGCGCCGCGTGAGATAGCCCGAGTTCGCCGTCTTCAAGGCGGTGTCGGCGAGGCCCTTGCGCGCCCCGTGAGTCGAGATGAAGTACTGCAGCACGTTCAGCCCCTCGCGGAAATTCGCGGTGATCGGCGTCTCGATGATCGAGCCGTCGGGCTTGGCCATGAGGCCTCTCATTCCGGCGAGCTGCCGTATTTGGGCCGCCGAGCCGCGGGCGCCCGAGTCGGCCATCATGTAGATCGAGTTGAACGATTCCTGCTTGATGCGGCTTCCCTTGCGGTCGGTGACGTCCTCCGAGGAAAGCTGGTCCATCATCGCCTTGCCGACCTGGTCGCCGGCGCGGCCCCAGATGTCCACGACCTTGTTGTAGCGCTCCCCGACCGTGACGAGGCCCGAGGTGTACTGGGACTCGATTTCCTTGACTTCGGTCTCGGCCGCCGCGATGAGATTGTGCTTCTGGGCGGGAACCAGCATGTCGTCCACGCAGATCGAGATCCCGGCGCGGGTGGCGAACCCGAAGCCCGCCTGCATCAGCTTGTCGGCGAAGATCACCGTCTCGCGCAGCCCGCAGCGGCGGAAGGAGGCGTTGATGAGCCTCGAGATCTCCTTTTTCTTGAGCGCCTTGTTGATGAGCTCGAAGGGCAGCCCCACCGGCAGGATTTCCGAGAGCAGGGTGCGCCCGACGGTGGTGCGGTAACGGGTGAGCTTTTCGACTTTCTCTCCGTTCGGGCCGAAATCGGCCTCGCGGATGCGCACCGTGATCCCCGCGTGCAGCTCGACCTGGCCCGAGTCGCACGCGCGCGCCACCTCGGTCACGTCGGCAAAGACCATGGCTTCGCCTTTCGCGTTGATGCGCTCGCGCGTGGCGTAATAGAGGCCGAGCACGATGTCCTGCGAAGGCACGATGATCGGATCCCCGTTCGCGGGCGACAGGATGTTGTTGGACGCGAGCATCAGCGTGCGCGCTTCCATCTGCGCCTCGAGCGACAGCGGCACGTGCACCGCCATCTGGTCGCCGTCGAAGTCCGCGTTGAACGCCGCGCACACGAGCGGGTGCAGCTGGATCGCCTTGCCCTCGATCAGCACCGGCTCGAACGCCTGGATGCCGAGCCGGTGCAGGGTCGGAGCGCGGTTCAGCATCACCGGGTGCTCGCGAATCACCTCTTCGAGGATGTCCCACACGACCGGCGTCTCGGCCTCGACCTCGCGCTTCGCGGCCTTGATGGTCGTGGCGATGCCCTGCATCTCGAGCTTGTTGAAGATGAACGGCTTGAACAGCTCGAGGGCCATCTTCTTGGGCAGGCCGCACTGGTGGAGCTTCAGCTGCGGCCCCACGACGATCACCGAGCGGCCCGAGTAGTCGACGCGCTTGCCGAGCAGGTTCTGGCGGAAGCGCCCGCCCTTGCCCTTGATCATGTCGGCGAGCGACTTCAAGGGGCGCTTGTTGGCGCCGGTCATCGCCTTGCCGCGGCGGCCGTTGTCGAGCAGCGAATCCACCGCCTCCTGCAGCATCCTCTTCTCGTTCCTGACGATGATCTCGGGCGCTTTCAGCTCGAGCAGGCGCTTCAAGCGGTTGTTGCGGTTGATGACGCGCCGGTACAGGTCGTTCAGGTCGGAGGTCGCGAAGCGCCCCCCGTCGAGCGGAACCAGGGGCCTCAGCTCCGGCGGCAGCACCGGCAGCACTTCCATGACCATCCAGTCGGGCTTGATGCCGGATTTCTGGAACCCTTCCAGCACCTTGAGGCGCTTGGCGAGCTTCTTGATCTTGGTGTCCGACCCGGTGGTCTCGAGCTCCTTTCTCAGGTTCTCGATTTCACCGGACATGTCCAGGGCGCGCAGCAGCTCGCGGATGCCTTCGGCACCCATCAACGCCTTGAAATCGTCGCCATGCTCCTCGATCTTGGCGAGGTAGTCCTCCTCCGAGAGGAGCTTCGCGCGCTTGATCTTCTCGTCGTTGACCATGCCGGGGTCGGTGACGACGTAAGCCTCGAAGTAAAGGACGCGCTCGATGTCCCTCAGCGTCATGTCGAGGACGAGCCCCAGCCGCGAGGGCAGGCTCTTCAGGAACCAGATGTGCGCAACCGGGCTCGCGAGCTCGATGTGCCCCATGCGCTCGCGGCGGACCTTGGCGAGCGTCACCTCGACGCCGCACTTCTCGCAGATCACCCCGCGGTGCTTCAGGCGCTTGTACTTGCCGCACAGGCACTCGTAGTCCTTGATCGGCCCGAAGATCTTGGCGCAGAACAGGCCGTCCCGCTCCGGCTTGAAGGTGCGGTAGTTGATCGTCTCGGGCTTCTTCACCTCGCCGTAGGACCAGGAGCGGATCTTTTCGGGCGACGCGATCCCGATCTTGATCGCGTCGAACTCCTCTTCCTGCGTCACCTGCTTGAACAAATCGAGCAGTGCTTTCATGTATTACTCCGGTATGGCGTTCAATTGAGTGAACTTCGTCCGATTCAGAAACGTTCCAGGTCGATGTCGATGCCGAGCGACCGAATTTCCTTCACCAGCACGTTGAAGGACTCGGGCATCCCCGCGTCGATCTTGTGGTCGCCCTTGACGATGTTCTCGTAGACCTTGGTGCGGCCGTTGATGTCGTCGGACTTCACCGTGAGCATCTCCTGCAGCGTGTAAGAGGCGCCGTAGGCTTCGAGCGCCCAGACTTCCATCTCGCCGAAGCGCTGTCCTCCGAACTGCGCCTTGCCGCCGAGCGGCTGCTGGGTCACGAGGCTGTAGGGCCCCGTCGAGCGCGCATGCATCTTGTCGTCCACGAGGTGGTGCAGCTTCAGCATGTGCATGAAGCCCACCGTGACCTGCCGGTCGAAGGGCTCGCCCGTGCGCCCGTCGTACAAGCTCACCTGTCCGGCGCGAGGCAAGCCCGCCGCCTCGAGCATGTCCTTGATCTCGGCTTCGGAGGCGCCGTCGAAAACCGGGGTCGCGAACGGCACCCCGCCCTTGAGGTTCTCGGCGAGGGTGATCACGTCCTCGTCGGAGAGCCCGCTCAGGTCCTCGGGTTTTCCGCTGTGGTTGTAGATGCGGTTCAGGAACTTGCGCACCTCGACCGCCTTCGCGCTCGCCTTGAGCATCTCGCCGATCTTCAGTCCCAGTCCCTTCGCCGCCCAGCCGAGGTGGGTCTCGAGGATCTGCCCGACGTTCATGCGCGAAGGAACGCCCAGCGGATTGAGCACGATGTCCACCGGCGTGCCGTCGGCCATGCAGGGCATGTCCTCCACCGGCACGATCTTGGAGATCACGCCCTTGTTGCCGTGGCGGCCGGCCATCTTGTCTCCCGGCTGCAGGCGCCGCTTGACGGCGACGTAGACCTTGACCATCTTCTGCACTCCGGGCGGCAGCTCGTCCCCTTGAGTGAGCTTCTTTTTCTTGGCCTCGAACGCCGCGTCGAACCTCACCCGGGTCTGCGCGAGACCGTCCTTAAGACTCTCCAGCTGCTGGGCCGCGTCCTCGTTCGCGAGGCTCACCTCGAACCAGTCGTGGCGCTCGACGCCCTCCAGGTAGGATTTGGTGATCTTGGTCCCGCGGGGGAGCTTCTTGGGCCCTTTGTTGGCGGTCTTGCCTATGAGCAGGCGCTCGATGCGCTCGAACGCATCGCTCTCGACGATGCGCATCTGGTCTGCGAGGTCCTTCTTGTAGCGTTTCAGCTCCTCGTCGATGATCTGGGCGGCGCGCTTGTCGCGCTCGATGCCTTCGCGGGTGAACACCTGCACGTCGATCACCGTGCCTGAAATTCCCGAAGGCACGCGCAGGCTCGTGTCCTTGACGTCGGAGGCCTTCTCTCCGAAGATCGCGCGAAGCAGCTTCTCTTCGGGGGTGAGCTGGGTCTCGCCCTTGGGAGTCACCTTGCCCACCAGAACGTCCCCCGCCTCGACTTCCGCTCCGATGTATACGATACCGGACTCGTCAAGCCTCGAGAGCTGCGCCTCCGACAGGTTCGATATGTCGCGCGTGATCTCCTCGGGTCCGAGCTTGGTGTCGCGCGCCACCACCGTCAGCTCCTCGATGTGGATCGAGGTATACCGGTCGTCGGCAACTACGCGCTCGGAAATCAGGATCGAGTCCTCGAAGTTGTAACCGTTCCAGGGCATGAAGGCGACCAGCATGTTCTGGCCGAGCGCGAGCTCGCCCATATCGGTCGAGGCGCCGTCGGCGACCACGTCGCCCCTGGCGATGCGCTCGCCGGGCTTCACCAGCGGGGTCTGGTTGATGTTGGTGTTCTGGTTGGAGCGCGTGTACTTGACGAGGTTGTAGATGTCCACGCCGACATCGCCCGGAACCGTCTCGTCGTCGTTGACGCGCACGACGATCCTGCTCGCGTCGACGTAATCGACGATGCCGCCGCGCAGCGCCTGCACCGCGGTGCCCGAGTCGACGGCCACGGTGCGCTCGATGCCGGTGCCGACGAGCGGCTTCTCCGGCCGCAGGCACGGCACCGCCTGGCGCTGCATGTTGGAGCCCATGAGTGCACGATTCGCATCGTCATGTTCCAGGAAAGGAATAAGCGAGGCCGCCACCGAGACGATCTGCGAAGGAGCGACGTCCATGTACTGGACCCGGTCGGCGGTCGCGAGCGTGAACTCGTTCTTGAAGCGGCAGGACACCAGGCCGTCGACCAGCCTCCCGTTCTTGTCGATCTGCGCGTTCGCCTGCGCGACGACGAAGTTGCCTTCCTCGATCGCCGAGAGGAAATCGATCTCGTTCGCGACCTTGCCGTTCACCACCTTGCGGTAGGGCGTCTCGAGAAACCCGTATTGGTTGGTGCGCGCATAGAGCGCGAGCGAATTGATCAGGCCGATGTTCGGGCCTTCCGGCGTTTCGATCGGGCACACCCGGCCGTAATGCGTGGGGTGCACGTCGCGCACCTCGAATCCGGCGCGCTCGCGCGTCAGGCCTCCCGGCCCGAGCGCCGAGACGCGCCGCTTGTGGGTGATCTCCGAGAGCGGATTCGTCTGGTCCATGAACTGCGAGAGCTGCGAGGACCCGAAGAACTCCTTGATCGCGGCGGAGATGGGCTTCGCGTTGATCAGATCGTGCGGCATGAGGTTGTCGGACTCCGCCTGAGACAGGCGCTCCTTCACCGCCCGCTCGACGCGAACCAGGCCCGCGCGGAACTGGTTCTCCGCGAGCTCGCCCACCGAGCGCACGCGCCGGTTGCCGAGATGGTCGATATCGTCGATCTCCCCGCGGCCGTTGCGCAGTTCCACCAGGATTCCCACCACGGCGAGAATGTCGTCGTTGGAGAGCGTGCCGAGGCCTTCGGCCCCCTGCCGGTCGACGCGATCGTAGAACCTGCGCAGCCACCCCGGGGTCTTCTCCTCGATCTTCTCGGGATAGGCGCGGCGGTTGAACTTCATGCGGCCGACCGCCGAGAGGTCGTAGCGATCCTCGGAATAGAACAGGCCGTTGAACAGGGTCTCGACCGCGTCTTCCGTGGGCGGCTCGCCGGGCCGCATCATGCGGTAGATGGCGACGCGCGCGGCGCTCTGGTCGGCGGTTTCGTCGATCTTGAGGGTCTGCGAGATGTACCCCCCCTGATCGAGATCGTTGGTGTACAGGGTCTTGATGCTCTCCACCCCGGTCTCGCGGAGCTTCGCCAGCAGCACCTCGGTGATCTCGTCGTTGGCGTTGGCGAGGATCTCGCCGGTTTCCTTGTTGACGACGTTGTGAGCGAGCGTGCGCCCGAGCACGAACTCGTCGGGAACGGCCATGCGCTTGATTCCGGCGGCTTCCATGTCGCGGATGTGCTTGACGGTGATGCGCTTGTCCTTCTGCACGATCGCCTTGCCCGCCTTGTCGACGAAGTCGAAGCGCGCCACCTCGCCGCGCAGGCGCTCGGGCACCAGCTCGAACTGGCTGCCGCTCTTGGAGAGCTGGAAGGTATCGAAGTCGTAGAACGCCGCGAGGATCTGCTCGAGCGTCATGCCGATCGCCTTGAGCAGGATCGTCACCGGCATCTTGCGCCGGCGGTCGACGCGGAAGTAGAGGTAGTCCTTGGGGTCGTACTCGAAATCCAGCCACGAGCCGCGGTAGGGAATGATGCGCGCCGAGAACAGCAGCTTCCCCGAAGAGTGCGTCTTGCCGCGGTCGTGCTCGAAGAACACGCCCGGCGAGCGGTGCAGCTGGCTGACGATCACGCGCTCGGTGCCGTTGATGATGAACGACCCCGTGGTGGTCATGAGCGGGATCTCGCCCATGTAGACTTCCTGCTCCTTCACCTCCTTCACGGTGGGCTTGGAGGCCTCCTTGTCCATGAGAGTGAGGCGCACCTTGGCGCGCAGCGGCGAGGCATAGGTCAGCCCGCGCTGCTGGCATTCCTTGACGTCGAAAGGCGGCTCGCCCAGCGAGAAGCTGACGAATTCTAGCCGCGCGTTCCCGGAATGGCTGGAGATCGGGAAGATCGAGGTGAACGCCGCCTGAAGGCCCTCGTTCTTGCGCTTCTCCGGCGGCACCGCGGTCTGAAGAAACGCCGTGTAGGACTCGAGCTGGGTCGCCAGAAGAAACGGCACGTTCAGCACGCTCGCGCGCTTCGCGAAGCTCTTGCGGATGCGCTTTTTCTCGGTGGATGAATACGTTGCGGCAGTGCTCATGGATGCTCCATCTTGAAGCCAGAGGACAGGTGACAGGGGGCGAACCCTAAAGTTCCGCCCGCTCTCGTCTGCGCTCTGAAACGCGACTCTTCAAAAACGCGGCGGCCTCCCCGCTCCATTCGAGCGGGGCGCCGACGTGTCACCCGATTCACCTACTTGATCTCGGCCTTGGCGCCGGCGTCGATCAGTTTTTTCAGGATCGCTTCCGAGTCCGCCTTGGAGACACCTTCCTTCACGGGCTTGGGCGCGCCGTCCACCAGGTCCTTCGCCTCCTTGAGGCCGAGCCCCGTGACTTCGCGAACCGCCTTGATCACGTTGACCTTGTTGTCGCCGACGGCGGTGAGCACGACCGCGAACTCGGTCTTCTCTTCCACCGCAGCGGCCGCGCCGCCGCCCGCCGGAGCGGCCACCGCCACCGTCGCCGCGGCCGCGGACACGCCAAACTTCTCTTCAAGGTCCTTTATGAGCTGCGACAGCTCCAGCACCGACATGTTGGAAATCGCATTCAGAATTTCAGCCTTTGCTACTGACATTTCGTTTTCTCCTGAATCAGTGTTTCTTCAATCCGGTAGGGAAGTAGCGCCATCAGGCGCCCGCCGCTTGTCGCGGATCGCAGCGAGGGTGCGCACAAAACGCGCCGGCAGCTCGTTCAACGTCCGCGCAAACTGCGCGATCGGGGCCTGCATCGTTCCGAGCAGCTTCGCGAGCAGCTCCTCGCGCGAGGGCAGCACCGCGAGCGCGGTGACCTCTTTCGCCGACATCACCGCGTCCGGCATGGCGCCGGCGCGGATGACGAGCTTGTCGTTCGCCCGGGCGAACTCGTTGAGCACCTTGGCGGTCGCCACCGGGTCGGGCGAGATGCCGTACACGAGCGGTCCCTTCATGTGCTGGGACAGCCCGGCGAACGGCGTGCCTTCGACGGCGCGGCGCGCAAGGGTGTTCTTGAGGACGCGCAGGTACACGCCGGACTTGCGCGCTTTCGCGCGCAGCTCGGTCATGCGGCCCACTTCCAGACCACGGTACTCAGCAACGACGATCGCTTTGGCCTTCGCCAGTTGCGCGGAGACTTCGGCGACTACCGCCTTCTTCCTGTCAAGATCGAGACCCAAGGTCTACCTCCATTTGTCAAAGCCGCCGGCCAAAAAGGCCCGCGGCGCCCACGGCGACCTTGCATTCAGGACTGATCCTGTACCTGGGGTTCGCCATCTGCGTAGGACGGAAGGACGCTTCACCATCGCTTTCTCCTGCCGATTGAACCTCTCGGTTCCTACGGTCTTTGATAACCCGCCGCACGCCCTGCAGGCCGCGCGACGGCCCAAAGTCATGCCCCCGACTCCGAGGGGGCTTGATCCCCGCGTAAGCGGGGATCCAGAGAATGTTTCTTGCTGCATCAATGCTGCGCCGCTCCGCCGCCAAAACTCGCCGGGTCTACGCGCACGCCCGGCCCCATGGTCGAGGACACCGACACCTTGCGCAGATAGATGCCCTTCACGTTGGAGGGTTTCGATTTGTTTACGGCGTCGACCAGCGCCACCAGGTTGTCGCGCAGCTGCTCCGGGGTGAATGAGGCGCGCCCGATCGAGCACTGGACGACGCCGGACTTGTCGGCGCGGTACTGGACCTGGCCGGCGCGGGCGTTCTTCACCGCCGCCGCGACATCGGGCGTGACCGTCCCCACCTTCGGGTTGGGCATCAGCCCGCGGGGCCCGAGAATCTGGCCGAGCTGGCCGACCACGCGCATCGTGTCGGGGCTCGCTATGACGACGTCGAAATCGATTTTCCCCGCCTTGACGCTCTCGGCGAGGTCCTCCAGGCCGACGAGGTCGGCGCCCGCGTCCTTCGCCGCCTTGGCCTTGTCGCCCTGCGCGAACACGGCGATCCGTATTTTCTTGCCCGTCCCGGCGGGCAGCACCACCGACCCGCGCACCGTCTGATCGGACTTCTTGGTGTCGATGCCCAGATTGATGGCGACGTCGACCGCCTCGTCGAACTTCGCGGTCGCCGCCTGCTTGAGGATCTTCAGCGCGTCGAGCAGCGCGTAGTTCTTGTTGTGCTCGCGCAGCTTCGCCCAGGACTGCTCGCGTTTGGGGAGCTTGCTCATTTCACGCCCTCCACGGTCACGCCCATCGAGCGCGCGCTGCCCGCGATCGTGCGCACCGCCGCGTCGAGATCGGCGGCGGTCAGGTCCGGCATTTTGGCCTTGGCGATCTCCTCGGCCTGCGCCCGATTCCGGCGGCCTTCTTGATCAGCACCGTCGCGGGGGGAGTCTTGACGATGAAGCTGAAGCTCTTGTCGGCATACGCGGTGATCACCACCGGCAGCATCAGGCCCGGCTCGGTCTTCTGCGTCTGCGCGTTGAACGCCTTGCAGAATTCCATGATGTTCAGGCCGCGCTGGCCGAGCGCCGGCCCGATCGGCGGGCTGGGATTGGCCTTGCCCGCGGGCACCTGCAGCTTGATGAATCCGACAACTTTCTTCGCCACGATCTGCTCCTGTCGATGGGTCCAAGCGAGACTCGCGTCTCTCCCCGATTAAACCTTTCTAAGCTTTCTCCACCTGCCCGAACTCCAGCTCCACCGGCGTCGCGCGCCCGAATATCGTCACCGATACCCGCAGCTTCGACTTGTCGTAGTTCACGTCCTCGACCGTGCCGTGAAAATCCGTGAACGGCCCTTCCTTGACGCGCACCGCCTCGCCGATCTCGAACAGCACCTTGGGCTTGGGCTTCTCCACGCCCTCCTGCATCTGCTGCAGGATGTTCTTCACTTCCTTCTCGCTGATGGGCGGGGGCTTCCTGCCGTGCGCCCCGCCGACGAATCCCGTCACCTTGGGCGTGTTCTTCACCAGGTGCCAGGCCTCGTCGGTCATGTCCATCTCGACCAGCACGTAGCCGGGAAAGAATTTGCGCTCGGAAATATTCTTTTGCCCGCCTTTCATCTCCACGACCTCCTCGGTCGGCACCAGGATCTTTCCGAACTTGTCCTGCATGCCCTCGCGCTTGACGCGGTCCTCGAGCGTGCGCGCCACGGATTTCTCGAAGCCAGAGTAGGCGTGAACCACGTACCAGCGCATCGTCACCTTCTCACCCCGAGAAGCAAGTCGTAGACCACGTATTCGAGGCCCTTGTCGGTGATCCACAGGAACACCGCCATCACCACCACGAACGCGAACACCGCGCCGGTGGTCTGAAAGGATTCCTTGCGGGTCGGCCAGACGACTTTTTTCGTCTCGACGACCGCTTCCTGGGCGAACAGGAAAAACTCCTTGCCGGGCGCGGTGGTCCACCCCACGACGGCGCTCGCGACGAGGCCCGCGAGGACGCTCGCCACGCGCAGCACCATCGCGCTCTCCGAGAGGTAATAAAACCCCGCGATGCCCGCGACGAGCAGCAGCACCGCTACCGCAACCTTGATCTTGTCCGCCATCCGCTAGTCGTGTTTTTTGGCAGGCCAAGAGGGAATCGAACCCCCAACCTTCGGTTTTGGAGACCGACGCTCTGCCAGTTGAGCTATTGGCCTATTCCTTAAAAGGAAGATTCCTGCCTCACTCGATCACCTTTGCCACCACGCCGGCGCCGACGGTCTTGCCGCCCTCGCGGATGGCAAAGCGCAAGCCCTGCTCCATCGCGATCGGCGCGATCAGGCTCACCACCATCTTCACGTTGTCCCCCGGCATCACCATCTCGGTGCCCTTCGGGAGCTCGCAGCTGCCGGTCACGTCGGTGGTCCGAAAGTAGAACTGCGGCCGGTACCCCGGGAAGAACGGCGTGTGCCGCCCGCCTTCTTCCTTGCTGAGCACATACACCTCGCACTCGAACTTGGTGTGCGGGGTGATCGAGCCCGGTTTCGAGAGCACCTGCCCGCGCTCCACTTCCTCGCGCTTGGTGCCCCTCAGCAGCACCCCGATGTTGTCCCCCGCCTGCCCCTCATCCAGGAGCTTCCTGAACATCTCCACCCCCGTGCACACCGTCTTCAACGTGGGCTTCAGCCCCACGATCTCCAGCTCCTCGCCCACCTTCACGATCCCGCGCTCCACCCGGCCGGTCACCACCGTGCCGCGCCCGGAGATCGAGAACACGTCCTCCACCGGCATCAGAAACGGCCCGTCCACCGCGCGCTTGGGCATCGGGATGTAGCTGTCCAGGGCTTCCGCCAGCTTGAAGATCGACTTCACCCCCAGCTCCGAATCCTCCCCCTCCAGCGCCTTGAGCGCGCTGCCGATGATGATCGGGGTCTTGTCCCCGGGAAACTCGTACTTCGACAACAGCTCCCTCACCTCCACCTCCACCAGCTCCAGCAGCTCCTTGTCATCGACCGTGTCGGCCTTGTTCAGGTACACCACGATGTAGGGCACCCCCACTTGCCGCGCCAGCAGGATGTGCTCGCGCGTCTGCGGCATCGGCCCGTCAGCGGCACTGACCACCAGAATCGCCCCGTCCATCTGCGCCGCCCCCGTGATCATGTTCTTGATGTAGTCGGCATGCCCCGGGCAGTCCACGTGCGCGTAGTGGCGCTTCGCCGTCACGTACTCCACGTGCGCGGTGTTGATCGTGATCCCGCGCGC
>WNFU01008807.1_pt1 | contig 16292 bp, 16 predicted proteins | sample 5400121 | NCBI WGS metagenome assembly WNFU01 (sample SAMN13153360, study PRJNA577476) | soil metagenome | isolation source: 100 cm soil or saprolite under grassland replicate 1 | place: USA:California | collected 2016-06-15
GTCCGGCGCCGGCGGCAGCCCACGCGAGCTCCGGATCTTCCCGCGCCAGCGTGTAGAAGACCGACGGGTCTTCATCGAGTCGGAACATGTGCCGGAGCTGGACGAGGATCGAGTTCGTCGCGCCTTCGACGCGCGCGTAACCGGGACGACCTTCGGAGACGCGGACGGTGCGAGCGCCCCGACCGCTCGGTAGCGTCACCTCGAGCGCCCACGCTTCCTCGTCGACGTGTGACGGCGGCAGCGACGCCACTCCGTGCGATGCGAGCGTGCGGCGGAAGTCAACGGGCTCGCCGCCGGCGCCGACGAGCGGCAACTCGGTGATCATTGAGCTCGTGCGCGTTCTCGGCATCGATGTTGGAGGAACGTTTACCGATGCCGTCTTCTTCCGCGACGGTGAGATACGCACGGCAAAGGTGCCCACGGCCGCGAAGCAAGAGGACTCCGTCGTCGCGGCGGCACGTGCGGTAGCTGCCGACGGTGTCGACCGTTTCACCCATGGGACCACCGTCGCGACGAACGCCCTCCTCGAACGCAAGGGAGCCCGTACCGCGTTCGTGACGAACGAAGGCTTCGAGCATCTGCTCTACCTACGCCGGCAGAATCGCGCCTCGCTCTACCGCCTTTGCGCCGATCAATCGCGCCTCGCTCTACCGCCTTTGCGCCGATCATCCGGAGCCGATCGTGCCGCTCGATCGTTGCGTCGGCGTTCGCGGCCGGATCGGGCCCGAGGGAGAGCTGATGCCGCTCGAGCTCGAGTCGCTACCGGAGCTCGATGCCGAAGCGGTCGCGATCTGCCTCCTGCACGCGTACCGCGACGCGTCGCATGAGCGCGCGGTGGCGGCCGAGGTGCGCCGGCGCCTGCCGGGCGCGCATGTCGTCGCTTCGCATGAGATCGCACCCGAGTTCCGCGAGTACGAGCGCGCATCGACGACGGCGATCGATGCTTACCTCGCTCCCGGCGTCTCGCGGTATCTGCGGGCGCTCGCCGCCCGTTGCGCCGAGGCGGGTCTGCCGGCGCCGCTGGTGATGCGTTCGTCCGGCGGCGTTGCCGAGCTGACCGAAGCGGCTGCGCATCCCGCCGTTGCGCTCGTCTCCGGCCCCGCCGCCGGTGTCGTCGGCGCCGCGCGCGTCGCACGGACGGCGGGGTACGAGAACGCGATCTCCTTCGACATGGGCGGGACCTCCACCGACGTGTGTTTGATCGCCGCCGGCGCTGCGGTGCGGACGCCGGAACGCTTCGTCGGCGGTCTTCCCGTGAGGTTGCCGAGCGTCGACCTGCACACCGTGGGCGCCGGCGGCGGCTCGATTGTGTGGCGTGACGCAGGCGGCGCCCTCCACGTCGGGCCCGAGAGCGCGGGAGCGAATCCCGGCCCCGCGTGCTACGGGCACGGCGGGTCGGGGCCGACCGTCACAGACGCGAACCTGCTGCTCGGCCGGCTGCCCACGCAGCTCGCCGGCGGCATCGAGCTCGACCGGCAGGCGGCGGAGCGCGCGTTCGCCGACATCGACCCGGACGAGGCTGTCGCGGTCGTCAACGCCGAGATGCTGCACGCGCTGCGCCTTGTCTCGATCGAGCGCGGGCACGATCCGCGCGACTTTGCGCTCGTCGCGTTCGGCGGCGCCGGTCCGCTCCATGCGTGCGCGCTCGCCGACGAGCTCGAGATAGGGACCGTCCTCGTGCCCGACGCGGCCGGCGTGCTGTCGGCGCTTGGCCTGGTCGCGAGCGACGAGCGCCGCGACCGCGTCCGCTCCTACATCGTGCCTTTGCGCGAGGCCGGCGAGTTGCCGAGCGAGGGCGAGGCCGATTTGCGCTATGTCGGCCAGTCTTTCGAGTTGACGGTGTCGTTGCAACCGCAGCTCGAAGAGGGTTTCCACACTGCGCACGAAGAGCGTTACGGATACGCCGACAGGGAGCGTGAGATCGAGCTCGTCGCGGTACGCACAGCGGACGTTCGAAAAGCGCCGGCGTTCGAGCTGCCGCGCGGCATGCCGTTGCGTGTCGAGGGTCCTGCGGTGCTCGAGCTCGCCGGCGCCACCTGCTGGGTTCCCCCCGGGTGGGTGGGGGCTAGGGATGGTCCCACACTCGTCCTGACGAAACGGTGAACATCGAGCTTCAAATCATCGGCAGCGCCCTGCGCGCGATCGCCGAGGAGATGGGCGCCGTCCTCATCCGCTCCGCCTTCTCCGCGAACATCAAGGAGCGGCGCGACTGCTCGACGGCGCTCTTCGACGAGCGCGGGCGGATGATCGTGCAGGCCGAGCACATCCCCGTGCATCTCGGCGCGATGCCCGACGCCGTCGCCGCCGTGATGCGGTGCGAGCCGGAACCCGACGACGTGTACATCCTCAACGATCCGTACACGGGCGGCACGCACCTTCCCGACATCACGCTTGTCTCGCGCACGGCACTCGGGTTCGCCGCGTCGCGCGCCCACCATGCGGACGTCGGCGGGATCGAGCCCGGCAGCATGCCGGCAACGTCGCGAACGCTGGCGGACGAGGGCGTTGTCATACCCCCGACGCGCCTCGACGACGCGACACTCGAAGCGCTCGTCGCGCGCATGCGCAACCCGGACGAGCGGCGCGGCGACCTCCGCGCGCAACTTGCGGCGCAGCGACTCGCCGCGCGGCGGATCGACGACGTCTGGGCGCGCCACGGACACGAGCGCGCCGAAGCGGCGATGGACGAGCTGTACGACTACTCCGAGCGGCTCATTCGCGCCGGCATCGCCGCCATGCCGGATGGGCGGTACGAGGCAGCCGACTTCCTCGACGACGGAACGACGATCGCCGTCGAGCTCACGATCGACGGCGACGCGGTCGGGCTCGATTTCGCCGGCACCGACGGGCAGCAGGACGGAAATCTGAACTGCCCGCTCGCCGTAACCCGGTCGGCGTGCTACTTCGTCGTGCGCTGCCTTGCCGCGCCTGACGTCCCCGCGTCCGGCGGCGCCTTCGCCCCGGTGTCCGTGTGCGCGCCCGAAGGCTCGCTCGTCAACGCGCGTCCGCCGGCGGCGGTCGCGGGCGGGAACGTCGAGACGTCGAGCCGCATCGTCGACGCCGTCTTCGCAGCCTTCGCGCAGGCGCTGCCGGTGCCGGCGCAGGGTCAGGGCACGATGAACAACGTGACGCTCGGCAACGAGCGCTTCACGTATTACGAGACGATCGGCGGTGGGCAGGGCGCGTGCCCCGGCGGCGACGGCCCCTCAGGCGTGCACGTCACGATGTCGAACACGCTGACAACGCCGGTCGAAGCGCTGGAGCTGTCGTATCCGCTGCGCGTCGACCGCTACGCGTTGCGGCTCGGCTCCGGCGGCGCCGGCGAACATCGTGGCGGAGAGGGAGTCGTACGGGAGCTGCGTGTCCTCGAAGACTGCAGGCTCTCGATCCTCAGCGAGCGCCGCACACGCGCGCCGCGCGGGGCGAGTGGCGGGAAAGACGGCGCGAGAGGCCGCAATCTCGTGAACGGCGAACCGATCCCGGCGAAGGTGACGACGGAGCTGCGCGTCGGCGACGTGCTGACGATCGAGACGCCCGGCGGCGGCGGGTACGGCGGGTAGGCTTGCGGCATGGGACGGGTCGAAGCGATCAACATCGGGCCGCCGGAGGAACTTCCCGCGCCGGTGGAACGCGTGCGCGCGCACGCCGGCAAGGGCCTCGTCGGCAATCGCTACTACTTCGAGGCGGGCGCGAAGCCGGGACAGGCCCTGACGCTGATCGCCGTGGAGGCGCTCGAGGCGATGGCTGCCGAGCACGGCGTCGAGATCACGGCCGCCGCCTCACGCCGCAACGTCCTCACGCGCGGCATCGACCTCAACGCGCTCGTCGGCAAGCGCTTCCGCGTCGGCGCCGTCGAATGCATCGGCGTCGAGTTGTGCGAGCCGTGCACGCACCTCGAGAGCCTCACGCAGCCGGGCGTCATCAAAGGCCTCACGCATCGCGGCGGGCTGAACGCCGACATCGTTTCGGACGGCGAGATCGCGGTCGGGGACGAAGTCGTCGCCACCGGCTGAATGGACGAAGCGGTCAAGGTCGCGTGCGCGCAGGTCGAGCCGGTGGTCTTCGACCGAGCCGCGACGCTCGACAAGGTCGCAACTGTCGCCGCCGAGGCCGCCGGGCAAGGTGCGCGGCTCGTCCTGCTGCCGGAGACCTTCGTTCCCGTTTACCCATCGAGCCGCTGGGTGCGAGAGCTCGTCGGCGGCGCAAACGGCAAGCCGCTCTTCGCGCGGCTCGCGCGGGAGTCCGTCGAGATCCCAGGCCCCGACTCCGACCGGCTCGGCGCGATCGCGCGCGAGCACCGCGTTCACCTCGCGCTCGGAGTGAACGAGCGCGACGGCGGAACTCTCTACAACAGCTTGCTCGTCTACACGCCCGACGGCGAGCTCGCGCTGCACCACCGCAAGCTGGTGCCCACGAATCACGAGCGGCTCGTGTGGGGATTCGGCGACGGCAAGGGCCTCGCCGCGATCCAGACGGATCTCGGCCGCGTCGGCGGGCTGATCTGCTGGGAAAACCACATGCCGCTGGCGCGCGCCGCCCTCTACGAATCGGGCGTCGAGGTCTACCTTGCGCCGACGGCCGACGACACCGAGAAGTGGCTCGAGTCGATCCGCCACATCGCGCGCGAGTCGCGTGCGTTCGTGCTTTCGTGCTGCGTCTTTCAGCGCGCATCTAGCTACCCCGCAGACGTCCCGCTCGGAGAAGGCGATGAACTGATGGGACGCGGAGGCTCCGCGATCGTCGGGCCCGACGGCGAGTACCTTGCCGGCCCGTTGTGGGACGAGGAGGGGCTTATCTACGCGGAACTCGATCCCCAGCGGCTGTACGAGGAACGGCAGCGGTTCGACGCTGCGGGCCACTACTCGAGGCCGGACGTGCTGCGCCTGAGCGTTCAGCCGATCTCGCGCGCGACGCCGAAGCCCGAGTAGACGTCCTTCCGCTTGATCTTTCCGTCCTCGATCGGAAAGACGTCGATGCCGTCCCACTCGAGGCGCTTGCCGTTCCGGGACGCCGTCGCCGTCCACTCGTTCACGACGAGCCCCTCGCTCGCATATAGGCGGCGCCCACGGAACTGGATGTCCGGGCTGTTGCGGAAGATCTGCGCGATGTGCTTACGCACGGCGTCCGCGCCTTCGGCGCGCTCGTTCGCGGAGTAGTTGTGGAACACGATGTCGGGCGCGTGCATCGAGACGATCGCATCGAGGTCGTGCGCATTCCACGCTTCGTTGTACCGCTCGATCAATTCGCGCTCGTTCATCGCTTCGCGGCCTTTCTTAACACACGCTCGTCGCCGACGCGCCGCGTCAGCCCGTCGGCGTCGTAGCGCTCGAGGAGGAGTTGCGCGACGCGACGTGAGATTCCGAGCGCGTCGCGGAAGCGCGCGAGCGTGATCGGCGTCAGCCCGCGGATCGTCTCCACGCCTCGTTCGTACAGCACTTCCGAAACGGCGAAGCCGTCGCCGACGCGGTGCAGGCGACCGGCGCGCTCGAGGAAGGCGCCCAGGTCCCGGTCGTCGAGCTTTGCGAATCCTTCCGCGGCGAGCTCGACTTCGAGGCGGCGCGCCTCCTCCTCCCGCGCGCCCAGCGACGGCGCCGTGCCCGGCAGGTACGCCTTGCCGCCGCGGCGCTCGAGCCCGAGCAGCGGCGCGACGGAGTTCGCCCACGGCCGGTTGAGCAGCAGCTGGCCGAGTGGTAGACCCGGATCCAGCGGCTCGCGGTCGGCGCGCTCGCGCAGGCGGTCATGCGCGCGCCGCCGCAGCTCGGCGAGCCATTCCTCCGCGAAGTACCAGTCGCCCGCTGCTCGCACCGCCGTCAGCCCGAGCGCGAGCTCGCCCGGCGGCAGCAGGCCTCGTGCCTGGAGCTCGGGGCCCGTGATCGGCGCATGCACCGTTGCGCGGACGATCGCAGCGGCGTCGCCTGTCTCCAGAAGCTCGAGGCGCGCGACGTCGATAGTGCGCGGGGGGGACGGATCGAGCACGACGCCTCCGGCGACGGTCGTGTGTGTCCGGAGCACGAAGCGGTCGCCCCGAGCCGCGACGACAGGCGCAGCGAGCCGCAGCTGCGCGTACCGCTCCCCGGCGCGGACGACGCGCGCGACCGTGTGCGACGTGCCGTGGTGGACGTTGAGCCTCGCGCCGTCCGCGATCGGCTCGAGCTCCTCCAGCACGACGTCGAGCCGGTAGCTCAAGGGAAAGAAGCCCGGCACAACCAACGCATCGCCCCGACGGAGCTCGCGCCGCTCGACCCCGGGGACGGCGAGCGCGACGCGCTGTCCCGCCTCCGCTCGTCCGACCGGCTCGTCGTGCACCTGCACGCTGCGCACGCGCACGTCGAGAGCGGCCGGCTCGGCCCGCAGCTCGTCACCTTCCGCCACCGTTCCGGACCAGAGCGTTCCGGTGACGACCGTCCCGATCCCGCGCAACGTGAACACGCGGTCGACGTAGAGGCGCGTCGGCCACTCGGCGCGATTCGACTCCACGGCGACGTTCGCCAGCGCTGCCCGCAGATCGTCGAGACCCTGACCCGTCTTCGCGCTCACCGGGACGACCTCCGCCTCGGGCACGAGCTCGCCCGCCTCCGCGAGCGCCAGCTCCAGCGTCTCGGCGTCGACGGCGTCCGCCTTCGTCACCGCGACCACGCCGCGGTCGATCCCCAGCAGGCGCAGGATCGAGAGGTGCTCGTGCGTCTGCGGCCGCGCGCCCTCGCCGGCGTCGATCACGAGCAGGAAGAGGTCGACGCCCGTCGCACCCGCGACCATGTTGCGGACGAAGCGCTCGTGGCCGGGGACGTCGATCAGCGACAGGCGCCGGCCGTCGGGCAGCTCCAGCGGCGCGTAGCCGAGGTCGATCGAGATGCCGCGCTCTTGCTCCTCCGGCAGCCGGTCGGTGTCCTTGCCCGTGAGCGCGCGCACGAGCCAGGTCTTGCCGTGGTCGATGTGGCCGGCTGTGCCGACGGTCAGCGGCATCAGCTCATCGTGCGGCTGCGACGGCGGCGGCGACCTCGTCCACATCGTGGTCCGTCAGCGTGCGACAGTCGAGCAGCAGACGCCCATCGCGGATGATCCCAACGACCGGCGGCTCGGCCGAGCGGAGCGGCGCCGCCAGGTCTTCCTCGAGCGCGCAGGCGAAGCTCGGCAGCTCCGCAAGCGGAAGCGCGCCGCCGCCGACGCGCGCGACGGTCTCTTCGACCGTTCCACCCGTGAGCTCGGCGAGGCGCTCCGCGCGTGCGCGTACGCCGTCGTCGCGGAGCATCCGCAGCACCGGGATCCGCTCCGGCGCGTCGAGGTAGAGCGCGAGCGTCCCTTCGAGCGCTGCGAGCGTCAGCTTGTCCGCGCGCAGCGCCCGCTGCAGCGGATGCCGGCGCAGGCGCTCGATGAGCTCGGCGCGGCCGACGACGATGCCGGCCTGCGGCCCGCCGAGCAGCTTGTCGCCGGAAAACGTGACGAGATCCGCGCCGGCGGCGAGGCTCTCCTTGGCCGACGGCTCGTCGCCAAGTGACAAAGTGTCACTTGGCGGAAGGAGCACGCCCGAGCCGAGATCGTCCACCAGCGGAAGCTTGTGGCTCTGCGCCACTTGCGCAAGGCGGCGCAACGGCGTCAGCTCGCTGAAGCCGACGACCCGGAAGTTCGACTGGTGCACGCGCAGAATGAGTGCCGTGTCCTCGCCGATCGCACGCTCGTAGTCGGCCGCGCGGGTGCGGTTCGTCGTACCGACTTCGCGTAGCCGCGCACCCGAGCGCGCGAGGACGTCGGGAATGCGAAAGCCGTCGCCGATCTCGATCAGCTCGCCGCGCGAAACGAGCACCTCGCGTCCTTCGGCGAGCGCTGCCAGCGCCAGGAGCACGGCCGCGGCGTTGTTGTTGACGACGAGCGCGGCTTCGGCGCCGGTCAGCCGCCGCAGGATGTCCGCAACGTGGTCCTGCCGGGAGCCGCGCGCGCCGCCGGAAAGGTCGTACTCGAGGTTCGAGTAGCCGCGCGCCACCTCCTCGACTCGCGCGATCGCTTCGGCGGCGAGCGGCGCGCGTCCGAGGTTCGTGTGCACGATCACCCCGGTCGCGTTCAGGACGCGCCGCAGGCGCGGCCGTCGCGCGCGCGCGAGCTCGTCGCGAAGGCGGGCCTGTAGGTCGCCCGGCTCGGCGCCGACGCGGATCTCCTCGCGCGCCCGTGCCAGCACGCTACGCGCCGCGTCGACCGCCAGGGGGTCCTCCGCACCGCGCGCGAGCTCGTCGACTGACGGAAGGTCCCGGAGCTCCATGCTGCGAAGGCTACTGCGCACGTGCACGGGCTATCGTGCGGCCCTTGAGCAGCAACGAGCCGCGCACCCTTGACCTTGCACGCCACTACCTGTCGATCGACCGGCCGCAGGCGGCGCTCGACGCACTCGCGAAGGTCGCCGGCGACGAGCTGGAGGACGTCGACTACTGGGCGATCCGAGCCGAGGCGTTGCTCGAGCTCGACCGCCCGGACGACGCTGCGGAGGCGGCGCGCCGTGGGCTCGAGCGCGATCCGGAGGACGTCGAGCTGCTCGACGCGCTCGCGATCAGCGAGCTGCAGCGGGACAATTTCACCGAAGCCGACAAGGCACTGCGGACGGCGCTCGAGCTGTCGCCGGAGAACCCGATCCTGCTTTCGCACCGGGCGCTCGTGCTCGCAAACGACAAGCGCTTCGACGAGGCACGTGCGGCGGTCGCCGATGCCATGCGCGTCGACCCGGAAAGCACGTCCGTACTTCGGGTTCGCGCGCAGGTCGCGGTGCTCGCGGACGACGAGGACGCGGCGCGCTATATCGATGAGCTGCTCGCGGCCGCGCCGGAGGATCGCATCGCACACGCGCTCCGCGGCAACCTCGCCGTCCGGCGCAAGCGTTTCGGCCACGCCGCGCGGGCGTTCGCGGAAGCCGCGCGGCTCGACCCGCGTGACGCGGAGATCGCCGAGGTCGCGCGCGAGGCGCGGGTGGCGGCTCATCCGGTGCTCGCGCCGGTCAGGCCGATGTGGCGTTTCGGCCGCTGGCGCTCGTACTTCCTCTACTTGACGATCCTCACCGTGCTCGCCGCGGCCAAGCTCGAGACGCTCCGAATCGCCGTCGCGATCGTCTGGGTCTCGATCGTCCTCCTGAGCTGGTTCGGGCCGCGCATCCTCCGCCGGCGAGAGAAACGGAAGTACGGTGCCTTCTGACCGCGTCGAAGGCCTCCGGCACGCGCTCGAGTTGACGCCGGACAACCACGCGCTGCGCCTGCTGCTCGCTGAGGCGCTCGCTGACGAGGGCGACGCCGCCGCGGCTGCGCGCGAGTACGCCGTCCTGCGCGACGCCGGCGAGTTGCCGGTCGAAAGCCTGCTCGCCGCCGGGCACGCCGCACTCGCCGCGGGAGACGTGGCGCGGGCCGGTGCCTTCGCGGACGCCGCGCAGGAGGCGGGGATCGTCGGGGGCGTGGCCGAGTTGCGGCGCGAGATCGACGCATCGCTGGGCCTCGAGGGCGTGATGCAGATCGCGCGGCACGGCGGTCCGGACGGCACGGCGCCGCCCGTCGAGTTCGAATCGGGGCTGACGACGACGTTCGCCGACATCGGCGGGTTGGAGGACGTCAAGAAGACGATCCACCGCACGATCATCCTGCCGTTCCAGCGCGCCGATCTGTACGAGCGTTACGCGCGCCGCGCCGGCGGCGGCGTCCTGCTCTTCGGCCCGCCGGGCTGCGGCAAGACGATGCTCGCCCGCGCGACGGCGGCGGAGTGCGGGCTGCCCTTCTCGAACGTGCGGATCGAGGAGATCCTCGACCCGTTCATCGGAGTGAGCGAGCGCAATCTCCACGACGTCTTCGAGCAGGCTCGACGCGCGGTGCCATGCGTGCTCTTTCTCGACGAGATCGACGCGATCGGGTTCGCGCGGCGCCGGCACGTCGGCAGCGCCGGACGGCCGCTCGTCGACCAGTTGCTGCAGGAGCTCGACGCGATCGGCGCGGACAACGAGGGAATCCTCGTCCTCGCTGCGACAAACGCGCCGTGGGACGTGGACGAGGCGATCAAGCGCCCCGGCCGGTTCGACCGACTCATCTTCGTGCCGCCGCCCGACGAGCCGGCGCGGCAGCGGATCATCGAGCTTCTTCTTCGCAAGCGGCCGACGGAGAAGGTCGACGCCAAGCGGCTCGCAAAGCGCACGCCGCTCTTCAGCGGCGCGGACCTCGCCTCGCTCGTCGAACGCGCGGTCGACGCCGTGATCGACGAGGCGCTGGACAGCGGCGGCGAGCCGCCCCTCCGCACGGACCACCTCGAGCGGGCGCTCGCGGACATGCGGCCGACGACGCTCGAGTGGCTCGCGACCGCGCGCAACTACGTCGAGTTCGCGAACCAGAGCGGCCGCTACGAAGACGTCCGGAGCTTCCTCGTCTCCCGCGAGGCACGCGCCTGGAAGGAGTGAGTAGCTACTCCGCGTCTTCCTTGACCGCCGCGGCCGGCACGTGCGCGCAACGGCGGTCGTAGCACTCGACGATCAGGTCAACGGCTTCTTCCGGATCGTCGGTCAGGTGCAGCAACTCGACGTCGTCGGGCGAGATCATGCCGGCGCGTAACGGCTTGTCGCGCATCCACCCGAGCAGCTCGGTCCAGTGGTCCGAGCCGAACAGCACGACGGGAAAGTTCAACACCTTTCCGGTCTGGATGAGCGTCAGCGACTCGAAGAGCTCGTCGAGCGTGCCGAAGCCGCCCGGGAAGATGATGAAGCCCTCGCTCGGCTTCACGAAGCAGACCTTGCGCGCGTAGAAGTGCGCGAACGTGTACTCGATGTCGAGGTAGTGGTTCGGTTCTTGCTCGTGCGGCAGCTCGATGTTGAAGCCGACCGAAAGTCCGCCGCCCTCCTTCGCGCCGCGGTTCGCCGCCTCCATCACGCCGCTGCCGCCGCCGGTGACGACGGCCCAGCCGCGCTCGCCGAACATCCGGCCGGTCTCGCGCGCCGCGACGTAGGCCGGATGCTCTTCGCCGATCCGCGCTGAGCCGAACATCGCCACGGCCGGGCTGTCGATCATCGCCACGCGGCGGAAGCCTTCGCGGAACTCGTCCGCGATCCGCTCGACCGCGTCGACGGGGTCGGCGACCTGCGTGTCGAGGATCCGCGTGTCCTGCATCAGAGGCGGTGCTGCGGCAGGTATGCCACGTACGCGCCGATCGCGAGGAACACCGCCGTCCCTGCGTAGAGGACGCCCGACACGAGCGACTGCGCGAACGCGTGGCCGCGCCAGAGGTAGCGCGTCGAGCGCCAGATCGCGCCGCCGTCGAGGATCCCGACCGGCAGCAGGTTCAGCAGGTTCAGGAAGAAGCCGAAGTACGCGAGCGCCTCGAGCAGCTGCGAGTCCTGCGAGCGCCCGACGACGTAGAAGCCCAGCGCGGCGATCCCTCCCAGGATCGGCCCCGCGAGCGCGACGCGCGCGGTCTGCCAGGCGTTGCCACCGGTGTAGCGCACGTATGCGCCGAGGAACGGGATGAACACCGGCCACGACGGGCGAAGCCCCTCGCGCCACGCCTCGATGAAGTGACCCATTTCGTGCAGGAAGATGAGGACGATGACGCCGAGCGCGAACTTCCAACCCCAGATGAGGGCGTAGCCGCCGAACGCGACGAAGATGCCGGCGAACTTCGCGAACGACCCGATCTTCACGAGCACGCCGAGCAGGACGGCGATCGGCGCCCAGATCTTCTTCAGCAGCTCGCGGAAGCCCGACCTCGGCTGGATCGGCTCGTAGTCGCGCTGCGGGTAGTCGTATTGGTTCACGATCCTCTTCCTATCCATTCTTCGCCGCCCACATACACCTCTTTCTTCCAGAGGGGGACGCGTTCTTTGAGGGTATCGATGGCGTCCTTGCATGCTGCGAGCGCGTCCTGCCTGTGTGGCGCGGAGACGGCGATCACGACGCTCCGCTCGCCGATGCCGACGCGTCCGACGCGGTGGTGGATCGCAACCTCACAGAGCTCGTAACGCGCCTTCAGCTCGTCCGCGATTTCCGCCATCACCTGTTCGGCCATTCCTTGGTACGCCTCGTACTCGAGCTGCGTCACGGTGCGGCCGCGTGAGTGGATGCGCGTCGTGCCGACGAACGTCGCGGGATCAGCGCCACCTCGTCGCCGTCGGCGAGCTCGTGCTCGCGCTCGACGTACGCCTTGTTCAACGCGTAGAGCAACCCCGGCGGCTCGTCGCCGAGGTCGAGCGCCTCCCACACGTCGCCAACGCGCGCGACGCCGTCGACCTCGCGCTGCGACCACGCCGCGCGCTCGCGCAAGCCGGCGAAGAGACGAACCGTCACGCGCACGCGACCATCTTGCCGCACTCCATAGATCTAGACGTGGGACGTACCCTGAACGGATGCCCCGCCCCCGCTTCTTCGACTACCAGGAGCCGCCCGCGCGCCCGGAGGACCCCGCGGTGCGCAGTGCGAACCTGCGCCGGATCGGCCGGCTCTTCTCGGCGTACAAGCTTCGGCTCGCCGCCGTGCTCGCGCTGATCGTCCTGTCGGCCGCCCTGGGCGTGATCCCGGCCTTCCTGCTCCGAGGCGTCCTGCACGCGATCGAACGCTCGAACACGACAGAGCTGTCGTACCTCGCCGGCGGGATGATCGCGATCGCAGTTGTGACGGGCGTCCTCGGGGTCATCCAGACGCTCCTCTCCAACCAGGTCGGCCAGCGCGTCATGCACGACCTGCGCGCAGCGGTCTTTCGCCACCTGCAGCGGCTCTCGCTCGCGTTCTTCACACGCACGCGAACGGGCGAGGTGCAGTCGCGGATCTCGAACGACATCGGCGGCGTCCAGAGCGTCGTCACCAACACCGCGACGTCGATCGCATCGAGCGCGACGACCGTCGCCGCGACGATGATCGGCATGCTCGCGCTCAACTGGAAGCTCGCGCTGTTCGCGTTCGCGCTCATCCCTGTCTTCGTACTCCTGACGCGGCGGGTCGGGAACGAGCGGCGCCGGATCGCGAAGACGACCCAGGAGACGATGGCCGACATCTCGAGCCTCGTGCAGGAGTCGCTCTCGGTGTCCGGGATCATGCTCGGGAAGACGATGGGGCGAACGTCGGAGCTCGCGGACCGCTTCGAGTCCGACTCGCTGCGCCTCGCCGACCTCGAGGTGCGCCAGCGGATGGCCGGTCGCTGGGTGATGGCGTCGATCCAGACGAGCTTCTCCGTCATGCCGGCGGCGGTCTACTGGTTCGGCGGGCTCGCGCTCGCGCACGGCTCGCAGGCGATCGACGTGGCGACGCTCGTCGCCTTCACCACGTTGCAGACGCGGCTCTTTTTCCCGGTCGGGTCGCTGCTTGGAGTCGGGCTCGACGTGCAGACCTCGCTTGCGCTGTTCGACCGGATCTTCGAATACCTCGACCAGCCGATCGACATCGAGGAAAAGCCCGACGCCGTGACGGTCGCGCGAGCGGGCGACGTCGTCTATGACCACGTGTGGTTCCGCTACGGCGAGGAATGGACGCTCGAGGACGTCACGTTCACCGTTCCCGCCGGCACGACGACCGCCCTCGTCGGCGAGACGGGCTCGGGCAAGACGACGCTCGGCTATCTCGCCGCGCGCCTCTACGACGTCGACCGCGGGAGCGTCATGATCGGCGGCACCGACATTCGCGACCTCAGCTTCCATGCGCTTTCCGACCTCGTCGGCGTCGTCTCGCAGGAGACCTATCTCTTTCACGAGTCGGTGCGCGAGAACCTTCGCTTCGCGAAGCCGGATGCGACGGACGAGGAGGTCGAGGCGGCTGCGGAGGCAGCGCGCATTCACCACGTCATCGCGGCGTTGCCGGAGGGCTACGACACGGTTGTCGGCGAGCGCGGCTACCGCTTCTCGGGCGGCGAGAAGCAGCGGATCGCGATCGCGAGGACGATCCTGCGGAACCCGCCGATCCTCGTGCTCGACGAGGCGACGAGCTCGCTCGACACCGAGACCGAGCGGCTTGTGCAGGACGCGCTCGACCGTCTTTCGCAGGGTCGAACGACGATCGCGATCGCGCACCGGCTCTCGACGATCCGCGATGCGGATCAGATCGTCGTGGTCGACCGCGGCCGGGTCGTGGAGATCGGCACCCACGACGAGCTCGTCGCGGCCGGCGGCCGCTACACGGCGCTCGTGACGCGGGATGCCGAGATCGAGCCGCTCACGGCCGCCTGACTCCGAGCGACGTACGATGAGTTCCGTGGCCGCCACGGACAGCCGCGAGACCGACTCGGGCATCGAGATCGAACCCGTCTATACGGCGGACGACGTCGAGCACGAGCTAGAGCTCCCCGGAAAGTTTCCATTCACTCGCGGCCCGTACCCCGACATGTACCGCGGCCGCCCATGGACGATCCGCCAGTACGCGGGCTTTGCGTCGGCGGAGGAGACGAACGCGCGCTTTCGCTACCTGCTCGAGCGCGGCCAGACGGGTCTCTCGGTCGCGTTCGACCTGCCGACGCAGCTCGGCTACGACTCCGACGATCCGCGCGCGGTCGGCGAGGTGGGTCGCACCGGGGTCGCGATCGACTCGCTCGTCGACATGGAGCTGCTGTTCGCGGAGATCCCGCTAGACCAGGCCTCGACGTCGATGACGATCAACGCGCCGGCATCGCTGCTCCTTCTGCTCTACGAGCTCGTTGCGGAGGAGCAGGGCATCGCCGGCGACGCGCTACGCGGCACCACGCAGAACGACATCCTCAAGGAGTACATCGCGCGTGGGAACTACATCTTCCCGCCGAAGCCGTCGATGCGGCTGACCACGGATCTGTTCGCGTACTGCGCGGAGCGGATCCCGAACTGGAACACGATCTCGATCTCGGGTTACCACATCCGCGAAGCGGGCTCGACCGCCGTGCAGGAGCTCGCGTTCACGCTCGCGAACGGAATTGCGTACTGCGAGGCGGCGATCGCCGCCGGGCTGTCGCCCGACGACTTCGGCGCGCGTCTCTCCTTTTTCTTCAACGCGCACAACCACTTCTTCCAGGAGGTGGCGAAGTTCCGCGCCGCGCGAAGACTCTGGGCGCGGATCATGAGCGAGCGCTTCGGCGCCGCGAATCCGAAGGCCCAGGCCCTCCGCTTCCACGCACAGACCGGTGGCTCCACGCTTACGGCGCAGCAGCCGCAGAACAACATCGTGCGCGTTGCGATTCAGGCGCTGTCGGCGGTGTGCGGCGGCGCGCAGTCGCTGCACACGAACTCGTTCGACGAAGCGCTCGCGCTTCCGTCGCAACCTGCCGCGCGCCTGGCGCTGCGGACACAACAGATCCTCGCGAGCGAAGCCGGCGGCACGGACACGGCGGATCCGCTCGGCGGCTCGTTCTTCATCGAGGCGCTCACGGACGAGCTCGAGCAGCGCGCATCGGAGCTGATCGAGCGGATCGACGAGCTCGGCGGCGCAGTCGCCGCGGTCGAAGCAGGCTTCGTCCAGTACGAGATCGAGCAAGCGTCGTTCCGGTTCCAGCAGGAAGTGGAGTCGAGCGAGCGCGTCATCGTCGGCGTCAACCGCTTCCACGAGGACGAGGAGGAGCCGATCGAGCTGCATCGTCTCGACCCGGCGGCGGAGCGGCGGCAGCTCGAGCGCACTGCGCGGCTGCGCGCGGAGCGCAGCGCGGATGACGCGGCGGCTGCGCTCGCCCGTGTCCGAGACGCGGCGCGCGGCACCGAGAACATGCTGCCGCCGATGCGCGAGGCCCTGCGCGCGCGCTGCACGATCGGCGAGATCTGCAATGAGCTTCGGGCGGAGTGGGGAATGTTCGACGCGCGCTACGCGCGACCGTGAGCGCCGCCCTCGCGTACCACCGCGCAACGAACGTCGAGGCCGGGGGCAGCGACGAGGCGCCCGAGCTCGACTACTCGACACGCCCGCACCCGTTCAAGGACTACTCGGGGACGGAGCGGCTGCCGCTGGACGTCTCGCCGGCCGGACCGCTGCTGCGGGACGGGGCCGGGATCGTCCGCTCGCGCGTCGCGCGGTGGGGCCAGAAGGTCCACTTCCGCGCGTACTCCAGCGCGGGCGCGCTCTACCCCGTGGAGGTGTACGTGGCGACGCCCGCTGCCGTGCTGGGGTTCGATCCGCTCGAGCTGGGATTCGCGGTCCTCGGCGAGCTGGACCTTCGTCCGTCGCTCGCGCGGGCCGCCGCGTCACCGGAGCTCGGCCGCGCTGCTGCCGTCGTCGTGCTCACCGGCATTCATGCGCGCACCGGCTGGAAGTACCAGGAGCGCGGATACCGCCACATCTGGTGGGACGCCGGCACGATGCTCGCGAACCTGCTCGCGCTCGCTGCGGCCGACGACTTGCGCCCCCGCCTGC
>WNFU01005209.1_pt1 | contig 16269 bp, 19 predicted proteins | sample 5400121 | NCBI WGS metagenome assembly WNFU01 (sample SAMN13153360, study PRJNA577476) | soil metagenome | isolation source: 100 cm soil or saprolite under grassland replicate 1 | place: USA:California | collected 2016-06-15
CCGCTCCCGGGGCGATGTGGACGATGCCGGAGCCCTCGTCGAGCGAGACTTCATCCCAGGGGATGACCCGGTGGACGACTCCCTGCTGAGCGGGGAGATCGTCGAAGGGTCCCTCGTACTCGAGCCCGACGAGGTCCTCGCCCTTGGCGAGGTGGTCGTATTCCTCCCCCTCGCTCGCCAGTCTCCAGGCCCCGTCTCGGAGGCCGTATTCGGCATCTGGCCGCACCGCAGCGGCGACATTTGCCGGCAGCGTCCACGGCGTCGTCGTCCAGATGACGAGCGCTTCCCCGTTACGTTCCTTCAGCGGGAACCGAACGAACAGCGAAGGATGCTCGAGCTCCTTGTACTCGCCCGCAAAGAGCTCGTGCTGCGAGATCGAGGTCCCGCAGCGCGGGCACCATGGCGTCGAGCGGTGACCCTTGTAGAGCCAGCCCCGCTCGTGGACGGCCTTCAAGAAGCGCCAGATGTACTCGATGTTCGTATCCGAGAAGGTGTGGTAGTCGTTGTCCCAGTCCATCCACATCCCGAGGCGCTTGGACTGCTCGGTGATCACCTCGGAGTACTTGGCCACACGCTCCTTGCAGCGCTCTGCGAATTCGGCGATGCCGTACTCCTCGATCTCGCGCTTCGAGTTCAGCCCCAGCGCCTTCTCGACCTCGACCTCGACCCAGAGCCCCTGGCAGTCGAACCCGTTCTGGTAGCGCTGGTCGAAGCCCCGAAGCGCCTTGTAGCGCTGGAAGACGTCCTTGAGCGTCCGGCCCCACGCGTGGTGGACGCCCATCGGGTTGTTGGCCGTGATCGGGCCGTCGAGAAAGCTGAACCGCTCTCCGCCGCGGTTCTGCTCACGCAGCGCGTCGAAGGTGCCCTCGAGCTCCCACGACTCGAGAATCTCGCCCTCGAGCGCAGAGTGGTCGGGGACCGCCGGGAGCGACTCGAAAGCCATCAGGCGATTGTACGAATGGAATACCGGGCAGCCGGGCGCCGTTTGATCGAATAGGTACGTTTTCGCCCGCCGCGGGTATCCCCAATGGAACCAAGGAAAGGATCCGCATGTCGACCGCAGTGACCGAGTCCACCTTCGAACAGGAAGTCCTCTCGAGCGACAAGCCTGTGATCGTCGACTTCTGGGCGGAGTGGTGTGGGCCCTGCCACGCGGTTTCCCCGATCCTCGACAGGATCGCCGAGGAGCGTCCGGGCGAGCTCAAGCTCGTCAAGGTCAACATCGACGAGGAGCAGGGGTTGGCCGAGCGCTACGGGATCGCGTCGATCCCGACGATGGTCCTCTTCAAGGACGGCGAGCCAGCGGCCGCGGCGATCGGTGCCCAGCCCAAGGGCGCGATCGAGAAGCAGCTCGGGCTGAGCGAAGTCGCCGCGTAACTAAGACCCTTCCGCCTCCTCCTTCTCGGGATGCGGTATCGGCGAAACCGCTCGCGACGCTGGCTCGTCGACGAGGCTCAGCACGCGCATCCCGTGCACGAACACGATTGCGCCGCCGAACCAACCGCCGAGCGTGAGCGTAGCGAATGCGACGAGCGTGAGGATGAGCGAGCCGCCGCCGATCGTGCCGTCCACGTAATCGGAATGACCTGCTCCGGCCGTGACCGCGAACAGGATCGTTGCCGTCAGCATCACGCTCAGGTGCAGCGTCGCCGTCCGCCAGAGCGGCGTGCCGGTCGGGATGTCGAGCCAGTCGACGAAGCCGGCGAGGGCCGTCGGCGCGCTGACGATCAGCCCTGCGACGAGGGCGAGCCACCAGGCGGTCGCCATGTTGTGCTCGCTGACGCCGAGCCTCGAGAGCACTGCCGCGGCCGTCGCGAACGTGTACGTGCCGATCGTGGCATCCGTCAGCGGCGGATGCAGCGGATGGCCGGCCAGCCCCTTCAGCAGGAACCTCATCGCCTAGTGCCCCTTCCAGTAATGCCGCCGAGCTTCTGGGTCGCGAGCACCAAGCCAGAGGCCGCACTCGACCGCGGCCAAGGCTACTAGCCTTGGCAAGGGCGAGGGTGGGCTCTGGCGCCGCGTGATCGCGGGCCAGAAGCCGGTATGTATTGCTGGATGGGGCACTAGCTCCTTGCGTCGACTCCGTCGAGCAGGATCCAGTTACCCCGGAGAGCACGCTCCGCAACCCCGAGCAGACGGTCGGTGTCGATCGAGGACGCTTCCGCCTCGAGGGCCTTTCTCGAACCCTCGGCGTGCTCATGGTCGAGCTTGGCGTGCAGCGTGAAGTAGGCGGTGGCCGGCTCGCCGGGCGCGATTCCGTAGTGCTCTGTGAGCCCGTCGAGCTTCGCCTGGGAGACCGCCGGCTGCCCGGCCTCGATCGCATACATGACGGCGAGAGCTTCGAGACGGTCGGCGGGCGCGGTCCACGTCGCGACGCACTCCGCAGTCTCGGAGCTGGGCGCGTGCTTGGGATCGGCTCCGAACGCCGCAGCGAACTCGTCCCACAGCCAGACGTGATCCGCCTCCTCTTTTGCGTGGGCTTCTTCGCCGCTCTTCTCCGCAGTCTCTGCGAGCGCGACGACGGCGTGCCGGTATTCGCCTGCGTAATGAGCGAGCTCGTCCCTGCGCAGCTCACCGCAGCTCCACCGGCGATAGAAGGGGTGCTCGAGCAGGTTCCAGCGCCCGCGCACGGCATCGAGTCTCTCGATCAGCTCCACCTGAGCTCCTTTCTCGGCTGAGGCATCGCTTGCGATGCCGTTTGGAGGCCATGCCGGCTTCGCCGGCGTGGCCGTCTTCGCTTGGGCGATGCTAACGCGATGGGCGGCCTGCTCGTAATCAATCCGCGCGCAGGGGACGCGGAACCGAGCCCCGAGGCACTACGCGACGAGGCGCAACGCCGGAGCCTGGACACACATCTCCTCTCGCCCGGCGAGGATCCCGCGGAGGTGGCGAGAGCGGCGAGCGCACAGGCGCTAGGGATGGCCGGAGGCGATGGCTCACTCGGCCCAGTCGCCGAAGTCGCCCTCGAGCGTGACGTCCCGTTCGTCGTCGTCCCGTTCGGTACACGAAACCACTTCGCGCGTGACCTCGGGCTCGACCGCGATGATCCGATTGCCGCCCTCGATGCCTTCGCGGGCAGGGAAACCCGCGTCGACGCGGGCCGGGTGAACGGCCGGGTCTTCTTGAACAACGTCTCGCTCGGGCTCTACGCGAGGCTCGTGTATCGGCGCGAAGGGCATCGCCGGCGTCGTGACGCGTTCGCCCGCCTGCGAGCACTGGGCCTCCTCCTCCGGCGCCCCGGCTCGCTCGGAGTGACGATCGACCGCCGGCCTGTACACGCCCGAGTCGTCCTCATCGCCAACAACCACTACAAGCTCGAGCTCTTCTCCCTCGGCGAACGCGAGCGGCTGGACGAGGGTGCGCTTCACCTCTACGTCGCGGACGGCTTGCTTCCCGGGACGTGGGAGGAGGAGACAGGCACGCAGTTCACGGTCGAGGCAAGGGCTGGCCGTTTGCGGGCGGCGGTCGACGGCGAGCCCGAGGAGCTCGAGACTCCGCTGCGCTTCGAGCTCGAGCCGCGCGCGCTACGTGTGCTGCTCCCAGCGGGCTAGGACCTCCGGCAGGTGCCGGAAGGCGAGCTCGTCGCGAGGGATCTCGGCCGGACCGAACCAACGCAGCTCGGCGACGTCGTCGTCGGGCTCCGGCTCGCCCTCGAGGATCCGCGCCGTCCAGTAGAAGTTCAGGGTCGCCGGGCCGGACTCGTCCTCGCTGTAACGATCGATCCAGACCCCGAGAAACTCGAGCGGTTCGATCTCGACGCCCGCCTCCTCCTTCAGCTCGCGACGGACGGCGTCGAGCGGATGCTCGGCCTCGTCGAGGAAGCCGCCGGGAAAATCCCATTCCCCCTCGAAGGGCCGGCCCGCACGCCGGGCGAGTAGCAGACGGCCTTCATCGTCGACGCAAAGCGCGCTCGCGGTCGGCTCGGAGTTCGCATACGTGCGAAAACCGCAGGCCTCGCACTCGATTTTCCCCTCCTCACGGTCGACTTCGACCTCGGACGCACAGCGCGGGCAGAACCTCCACTCATCCAGATGCGACACGGTCGGCAACAATACGGGGAACCGATGTCTCCCAGGTTCGCCACAGCCACCGTGACCGAGCTCTCGCAGATCGGGCTGCTCCAGGAGCTTCCCGGCGAGCGCTTGACGAAGCTCGCGCAGGGGATGAGGCGAGTCGACTTCCCCGGCGGCAGCCCAATTGTCCGCGAGGGCGAGCAAGGCGATTACTTCTACGTCATCCTGCGGGGCCTGCTCGCGGTCAGCAACCAGGGTGGGCTCGGCCCGCGGCGGATCCTCAGGCCCGGCGAGTATTTCGGCGAGGTCGCCCTGGCCATGGACGTGCCGCGAACGGCCTCGGTGACCGCCCTCACGCCGGTCACGCTCGCCAGCTGCGACCAGGCGACTTTCGACGAGTTCGTGCGCCCCTTGTTCGGGGACGATTCCCCGTCCTAGGCTTGAGCTAAGACCTCGTTTTTCCGATGGAAACGGCGGAGTTGCCGTCGTTGTCGTCCACGCGAAAAGTTCCCGTCTACAAGGGCCGCTTCGGCCCTGCCGAGGCCGAGCGGCTGCTCTGGCGTGCCGGCTTCGGCCCGCGTCCCGGCGAGGCGAAGAGGCTGGCGAAGAAGGGCCTCGAGGGCGCCGTCGGCTCGCTGACCCACCCGAAGCGAGAGCGGTTGGTCGGGCCTGCCCCGGTCGATGACGACAAGCATCCAATCGCCCCGCTCGACGCCTGGGGCCACGACCACCTCTGGTGGCTCGACCGGATGGTGCGAACGAGCCGGCCGCTCGTCGAGCGGATGGCCCTCGTCTGGCACGACTGGTTCGCGACCTCCAACGAGGGAGTCGGCTCGCAGAAGCTGATGCTGCGGCAGAACGGTCTGTTCCGCCGCCACGGGCTCGGCTCGTTCGAGCAGCTGCTGCTCTCCGTCACGCGCGATCCGGCGATGCTGCTCTGGCTCTCGGGCACCGACAACGAGAAGGGTGCCCCGAACGAGAACTACGGACGCGAGATGATGGAGCTCTTCACGCTCGGCGCGGGCCGCGGGTACAGCGAGCGCGACGTGCGCGAGCAGGCGCGGGCGCTGACCGGCTTCCGCAACGACTGGGACGACGACGTCGGGCCGGTCAACTTCCGCTACGACCCGAGCCGCCACGACCCCGGCCCGAAGCGGATCTTCGGCCGGCGCGGACACTTCGGCTGGCAGGACGCCTGCCGGCTCTCCGTTCGCCATCCCAGTCACCGTTCGTTCTTCGTCGGCAAGCTGTGGAGCTACTTCATCCCCACGCCGCCCTCGACGGCGACGCGCCGCGCGCTCGAAGGGATCTACATCCGCAACCACTTCTCCGTGCGCCCGGTCGTCGCAGCGATTCTCAAGCACCCGCGCCTCTACAACGGGCCGCGGATGGTGAAGCCTCCGGTCGTCTATCTCGCCGGGATGCTGCGCGCCACCCGGCGCGGGATCGATACCGAGGCCTGGACCTGGCTCGCCAACCAGGCCGGCCAGCAGCTCTTCTACCCGCCGAACGTCTCCGGCTGGGACGACGAGCGCTGGCTCGACACCGCCTCGTTCCTGGCCCGCTGGGGCCTCGCCGGGCGGGTCCTGCGCCCTGTCGCGCTGAAGACCTCGGACGAGGCGCCGCTCGACGCGAACAAGCTGCTGGCGCGCGCGCTTGAGTTCTGGGGTCGGCCGGCTCTCACCCCGCCAACACATCGCGCCCTGAAGTCCTTCGCGGCGCGCGCAGTCGCCGACGCCGACCGCAACTGGAAGAAGTCGCAGTACCCGCCGCTGATCGAGAACGCGCTCCGCCAGCTGATCGCCATCTCACCGGACGCGCAAACGTCATGAGGGATTGCTGCAAGGAGTTCTCCCGCTCGGCCCTCCTGCGCAAGGCGGTTGCCGAAGCGGGTTCCGGACTACCGGCGATCGAGCCCGGCATGCCCCTTCCGGCCGGGACCGGGCTGGACCGCCGCAGCTTCCTCGCTCGCTCGGTCGGCCTGGCGCTTGCCGTCTACGGAGCCGGTGCGCTAGCGCCGCGCTTCCTCGACGAGGGGATCGCCCAGGCGCTGGCCGCCGGAGGACCGGACACGGTGCTGGTCTCGATCTTCATGGACGGCGGCGCCGATTCGCTCTCGCTCCTCTTCCCGCACGGCGACCCCGAGTACCGGCGTTTGCGCCCAAGGCTGGCGCTCCCCGACTCGGGGCTGGTCTTCTCCGAGGACGCGCGGCTGCGCTGGCACCCCGCAGCCGCTTCTTTCCAGACGCTGCACGCCGAGGGCAAGCTCTCCGTGCTCCCGGCCGTCGGTTACACGAACGCAGACCAGTCGCATTTCACCTCCCGCCACTACTGGGAGGTCGGCGCCACCGACCCGCGGATCCGAACCGGCTGGCTCGGCCGCTACCTCGACCACGTCGGCACGCCGGACAACCCGCTCCAGGGCGTCAGCCTCGACGGCGAGCTCTCCCCCTCGCTGGCGACCGCAAAGGTGCCGGTCGCCGCGCTGAGCGGTGCCGCCGACTACTCGTTCTGGGCGCCCGGCGTCTGGGGCCAGGTGGAGTCGCGGATGCTCGAAGCGATCGGCGCGCTCGGTGCTCACCGCGGCTCCGACCCCGCACTCGCCGGCGCCCGCGCAGTCACTCACCAGTCGCACCGCCTCCGCCAGCAGCTCGAGCCCTTCGACCACGACTTCGGAAGCCCCGTCCCCTATCCGACCTCCGAGGACGGCTTCCCGAAACAGCTCGCGGGGCTCGCCGCGATGCTCGGTGCCGGGCTGCCCATGCATTGCATCGCCCTTAGCGCCTACGGCATGTACGACACACATTCGGATCAGCCTGACCACCTCGCCAAGGGACTCAACCTGACGAGCGACACGCTGCTCGCCTTCCAGCGCGATCTCGAGGCGCGGGGGCTTGCGAACCGCGTCCTCACGCTCGTCTGGTCCGAGTTCGGCCAGCGTGCCGAGGAGAACGGCTCGGACGGCACCGACCACGGAGCCGCGGGCATCGGCTTCCTGATGGGCAGCCGGGTGCGCGGGACGATGATCGGCGAGTTCCCCGGCCTCACAGGCGGGCTCGACGAGGACGGCAACCTCAAGGCGACCGTCGACTACCGCAGCGTCTACTGCTCGGTGCTCGAACAGTGGCTCGGCACCGATGCCGCTCCGATCGTGCCACGGGCGAGCTCGTTCGCACGGGTGCCGCTCCTGCGATGAGACGCCTCGGCCTCCTCATCGTCGCCCTCGGCTGTGCCGGTGCGATGCCCGCTCAGGCCGCTGCGCCACTGACCCGCGTGCAGGTCGTCGCGGTCGAGTTCCACTACCGGCTCTCGCGCCTGCGAATCCCGGCCGGCCCGGCGCGCATCGAGCTCGTCAATTTCGGGCAGGACGAGCACGACCTCCGGATCCAGCGCGTCGGCGGAACGGCCGTCTACCAGCTGCCGAAGGCTCTCCCCGGCGAACGGCGCGTCCTCTCCCTCCGCCTCAAACCCGGGCTCTACCGGCTCTCGTGCTCGATTGCCGACCACGCGGCCAGGGGCATGCACGCCCAGCTTCGCGTTCGTCCACGCGCCTAGGAAAGCTCGAACTCATCCCTTGAACGAATCGCCTACGACCGCATCGCTGAACGGCGGCCAAGCCTCTTTCGCCCAGTCACCGAATTCCAGATCCGTAAGCACGCCCAGTGCGAGCCCCCGCTCGGGGTCGACCCAGACGAAAGTGCCGCTCCCACCCCAGTGGCCGAAGGTGCGAGGCGAGGTGAGCGTGCCTGAGAAATGCGGCTGTTTGCCATTCTTCAACTCGAAGCCGAGGCCCCAGTCATTCGGGTCGAAGCGGCCCAGGTCGGGGATCACGCCGGCGAGGCCGGGGAACTGGACGCTCGTCGCCTCGGCAAAGGTCTCGGCGGCGACGAGCGTGGGTTCCAGCGACTCGCGGGCGAGCGCAACGAGGTCGTCGAGCGTGCCGCGGAGGCCCGCCGCCGGCGACCCGCGCAGCTGGGCCTCCATGCCGAGTGGCTCGAGCACCGCCTCCGTCAGATACGCGGCGAAGGGCATCTCGGCCTGCTCGGCGAGCGTGTCGGCCAGGAGCTCGAAGCCCGCGTTCGAATAGATCCGGCGCGTCCCGGGCTTGGCGATCGGCGGGCCCGCTTCGAACGGAAGCCCCGACGCGTGCGCGAGCAAGTGGCGGATCGTCGAGCCCGGCGGACCGGCAGGCTCGTCGAGGTCGATCGTCCCCTCCTCGGCGGCGACGAGCGCAGCGAGGGTAACGACGAGTTTCGTGACGGAGGCCCAGCGAAAAACGTGAGTGGCATCGCCCCGCCGCCCGAGCTCGCCCGCTTCCGAGAGAACGGCGACCGCGACGTTCTCCGCGGGCCACGAGTCTGTGATTTGAAGGGCTTCCAAGCCGCGCGATACTACGCACGTGAAGCAGATCTTCCCTGCGAGCATCACGGCCGGAGGGTTCGCCGCAGGCGGGAGCGTCCTCGACCACGCGTTCGGCACGGGCGAGCAGTACACGCTGGGCGTCGAGGAGGAGTACATGCTCCTCGACTCGGAGAACTTCGACCTCGTCCAGCACATCGATACGGTTCTGGCCGCCGTCGTCGGGCACGAGCTCGAGGCGCAGATGAAGGCCGAGCTGATGCAGTCGGTGCTCGAAATCGCGACTCCGGTCTGCCGGACGGCTGCGGACGTCGACCGGGAGCTCCGCAAGCTGCGCGACTACGTAACGTCGATAGCACGCGACAAGTCACTCCGAGTCGGCTCGGCCGGCACGCACCCGTTCAGCCTCTTCGAGGCGCAGCGGATCACTGCCCGCGACCGCTACCGCGCGCTCGTCGACCAGATGCAGTACGTCGCCCGCCGCGAGCTGATCTTCGGTCTGCACGTGCACGTCGCCGTCGATGGTCCGGAGAAAGCGATCCAGGTCGTGAACGGGCTCCTCGTCGAGCTGCCGCTGTTACTCGCCCTGTCGGCGAACTCGCCGTTCTGGCGCGGCGAGCCGACGGGCCTCTCCTCGACCAGGCAAATGGTGTTCGCAGCCTTCCCACGTTCCGGGCCGCCGCCCCGCTTTCACGACTACGCTGACTACGCGGAGGTCGTGGGCCAGCTCGAAAAGACCGGCTGCATCGCCGACTACTCGCACATCTGGTGGGACATCCGCCCCCATCCGCGACTGGGCACCGTCGAGATGAGGATCTGCGACGCCGTCACCCGCGTCGAGCATGCCGTTGCGCTCGCGGCGTACTGCCAGGCTCTGGTCAAGCTCTACTGCGAGCGCTTCGACCGCGGCGAGGAGATCCGCTCCTACCACCGGATCCTGACCAGCGAGAACAAGTGGCTCGCGGCGCGCTACGGGCTCGAGGCGCCGCTGATGGACCTCGAAACCGGTCGCCGCAACCGGGTCCCGGTCGCCCGGCTTGTCCGGCGAAGGCTGGAAGAGCTCCAGCCACACGCGCGCGAGCTCGGCTCGGAGCGGGAGCTCGAGGGGATCGAGGACCTCCTCGGCAACGGCAACGGCGCGGATCGCCAGCTCCGCGTGTTCAACGCCAACCGCGACCTCGTCGAGGTCGTCCGCGAGATCGCAGATGCGACCGAGCCTGCGGCTGTCGCGGTCTAGTCGATCCTCCTCCCCGTCGCCGCGTTGAACGCGAGCATCCGGCCGTCGGTGCGCACGGCGAAAAGCCGACGATCGTTGGCACCGTAGCCGACTCCCACGATCTCGCCGCCCGTTGCATACGGGCCGCGAACGCGTCCGTACGCCGCATCGAAGGCCCAGAGGTCGCGCCCGGCGCTGAAGTAGAGCGTCCGGCTGTTTCGCGAGATCGTCGACAGGGTTGCAGCACGGGGAGCCGTAGTGCGGGCCGGGGAACGGTCAAAACGGGTGACCCTGAAGACGCGCGATCCCACGAGATCGACCTCCGCGACGACTCCGAGCGTCGGGTTGGCCGCGAACAGCACGCGGCTGTCGGGCGATAGCGATAGCGAGTAGTTCTTGAGCTCGGCAAACGAGCCTCGCCCCGAAGGCAAGTTGACGCACGCCGGACGGCTTCTCCGGAGGTTGAGGGAATGGACAAAGGCCGACTTCCGCTGAATGCTGAGATAGAGGGTGAGGAGCCAGTGGCCGTCTGGCGACGCGACCCCACTCCACGCGTAGCCGGCCATGATCTTCACCCCCGCGGCACGCAACGGGCGCGCGACCAGACGCTCGTGAGAGAGGTCGTATTGGCGGACGTTGTAGCGCTTGCCCGCGAGATGCTGGATGAAGAAGAGGCGCTTCCCATCGCGCGACACGGTCTCGACCTCGAAGGCGCCCTTCAACTGCATCACGTGAGCAAGCCGGCCGCGCCCGACATCGAAGATCCGCACTGTCGTCGTCGCTGGGTGGCGACGCGTGAGCGCGACCCAGCGCCCAGTCGGCGAGACCCCGCCCAAGGTCCAGCGCCCCGGTTGCAGCCAGGCATTCATGAGCTCACCGTTTGGCGCGTAGTACTGGTTGAGCCGGGTGCCGCGGTGAGTCACCCTCGCTGAGAAGTAGGCCTGGCCGTCCGCAGAGGCCATTCCCGGCGGCAGCGAGAAGCGTGGAGCCCGAGTGCGAGTGTCGTAGACGACGAGCGGCCCACCTGGGCCGGCGGGCTGAACAAACAGCAGCTTCGACCCGGCGGGGCTCGCGCTCTGGCCGCTGCAGGGGAGCGGACAGCCGTCGGCAAGCGCAGTGGAAGGCGCGGGGATCAGGGCGAGCAGGACGAGCGGCAACAGGCGTCTCACGGGATCCTCCTCCGATCGATGGTCACGCTCTCTCTACGCCGGCCGGTCCCTCTGGGGTCCCGGACCTCTCGCGGTCTACTCCTCGTATGGACCTCGTGGGCAATTCCGCTCGTATAGTCAGCGCGCGATGGTGGGCCCCGGCCGGCAGGAGCGCGCCTGGATTCGCGGCGCTCAAGCAGGATCGGCCTCGGACCTCGAGGCCCTGTTTCGCGAGCACTGGCCACGCGCCCATCGGGCCGCATTCCTCGTCGTGCAGGACGCCGCTGCCGCAGAGGACATCGCACAGGAGGCGTTCCTCGCCGCCGTGCGCAACCTCGACCGATTCGACCGGCGGCGCCCTTTCGGGCCATGGCTGCACCGGATCGTCGTCAACCGCTCGATCGACTGGGCGCGGGCGCGGCGTCTGCGGCGCGAGGCCGGGGAGGTCGAGACGGCCGAAGAGGAGTTCGACACGGGAGACCTCGGCAACCCGTTCTCGGAGGGAATCGCCGCTGGGCTGGCATCGCTCAGGCCGGAGCAGCGCGCCGTGATCGTGCTCCGCTACCTACTCGACTACTCACCCGGCGAGATCGCCGACCTGCTCGACCTGCCTCGGGGCACGGTCAACTCGCGCCTGCGACGAGGGCTCGACCGCCTCGAAGACATCCTCGACCGGGAGCACCGATGAGTAGCGAAACCGAACTTCGCCGCGCATTGCAGCGCATTCAGGCTCCGGACGAGCTCGAGGGGTTGCGTCGTGCATGGCCGCTGGTCAGCGCGGCCTTCGAGTCCCGCGAGCCGGTCGCCTGGCCGCGCAGGAACCAGTGGCCGCTGCTCGCGGCGGCCGCAGGCGTCGTGATCCTCGCAGCCGCGCTGACCTCGCCCGGGCGGGCGCTCGTCGGCTCGGTGCGGGACGCGGTCACAAGCGAGACCGCAGTGAAACCCAAGCCCGCCCTCACGTCATTGCCTGCGCCGGGCGTGTTGCTGGTCAACTCCAAGAACGGACCCTGGCGGGTTCAGTCCGACGGCTCCAAGCGCCGGCTCGGGCCGTGGTGGGAAGGGTCCTGGTCGCCGCAGGCAAAGTACGTCGTCGTCACGCGCGGGCACGAGCTCGCAGCAATCGACCCGAACGAAAGAGGAGCGATCCGCTGGTCGCTCGACCGTTCCGGAACGGTGCGCAGTGCACGCTGGTCGCGTGAGGCGGGCGACCGAGTTGCGTACCTGAACGGTCACCAGCTGCGGGTAGTGGCGGGAGACGGTACGGGAGACGGCCCGCTTCGGCAACTCGTCGCCACCACTCCTCCAGCTTGGCGGCCGGGAGGCGACCGCGAGCTCGCGTTCTCGACCGTCGACGGCAGGATCGAGCTCGTCGAGACAGATTCGACGAAGACCCGCTGGCGGACCGATCCGGGCGAGATTCCGACCCAGCTCGTCTGGTCGGAGGACGGGCAACGGCTGCTCGTGCTCGCCGAGCGCTCACTGCGCGTGCTCGACGCCGAGGGCCACCGGCTCTGGATCACGGGCCTGTCGGTCGGCCCGTCGGGCGTCGCCTTCGTTCGCAAGAGCCACCGTTTCGTGATGATTCGCTTCTCGCCGGCGACCGGGCGCAGCGACCTCGTCTTGCTGCAGGCTGAGCGCGACCCCGGCGAGGAGCGCTTCCTCTACTCGGCGCCCGGCGACTTCGGGACGCTTGCCATCTCCCCGAACGGCCACTGGCTGCTCGTCGGCTGGGTGAACGCCGACCAGTGGCTCTTCCTGCGGCTGACCGCCTCGAAGGTGGTCGCGGTCTCGGGCATCGCTCGGCAGTTCGGAGCTCCCCCTCGGGTAGGCCCCCTGTCGAAGGCGTTTCCGCCGAGCGTGAGCTGGTGCTGTCCCGCCTCGCCCTGAGGCTTCGCTTGCGATGCCGCCTAAGAGGTCATGCCGGCTTTGCCGGTATGACCGCCTGCATTATCGTCGCCGGTGCAGTCGCGCTCGGCGCTGCCTCATCGTTCTCGAAGCTACGCGACGACGGCAACGAGATCGCCTGGCACGCCTCCCGTTCGCTCGGCGTCCCCTGGCAGGGCCGGCTCGTCCGGGGCGTCCAGCTGCCGGCGGAAGGTGCCACGTACTTCACCTGGGATCCTGTTCTCAAGCGCTCCCCGAACAGGCCCTGGCGGCGCTGGGGGAGCGATCGCCTCATCAGGATGCTGTTGGGCGTGTTCGCCGATTACGCCGAGGCGCATCCCGACGCAGCTCGGGTCGGCGTTGGCGACCTGTCACGGCCTCACGGCGGGGTCTTCGACAAGCGGTTCGGGGGACGCGGCCACGCTTCACATCAGAACGGCCTCGACGTCGACGTCTACTATCCGCGCCTCGACCGGCTCGAGCTCAGGCCCAGCCGGCCGAGCCAGATCGGCCGCGCGCTTGCCCAGGACCTGGTCACGCGCTTCGTACGGGCGGGCGCGGTCAAGCTCTTCGTCGGCCCGCGGACCGGGCTGCGTGGACCCCGGCGGATCGTCCAGACGCTCGTCTACCACGACGACCACCTGCACGTCCGTATCGGGCCCGACCCGGCCGCGCGGATTCGGCTGGGCCGCTCGACAAGGGGCAGGGAGATCGAGGCCGTGCGGGTCGGAGATCGATCCGCGCTGCAACGGCTTCTCGTCGTCGGCTGCATCCACGGAGACGAGTGCGCCGGGACCGCAGTCACTCGGATCCTGGCCCGCTCGTCGCCCTCGGTCGATCTGTGGCTCGTGCCGAACCTGAACCCCGACGGGTTCGCCCTCGGCCGTCGCCAGAACGGGCGGGGCGTCGACCTCAACCGCAACTTCCCCTCGGAATGGACGCCCGGCGGCCACCCTTGGGATCTCGAGTATCCCGGGCCGCGGCCATTGTCGGAGCCGGAGACGCGGATCGCAGCTCGGCTTATCGAGCGGCTTCGCCCCGAGCTCACGATCTGGTTCCACCAGCCGCAGGGCCTCGTCCGCGCGTGGGGGCCCAGCATGACACTCGGAATGCGCTACGCGCGGCTGGCCGGCATGCGCTTCCGCGAACTCCGGTGGCCGGGCGGGACGGCGCCGAACTGGCAGAACCACCGCCTCCGCGGAACGAGCGCGTTCGTGGTCGAGCTTCCCGCAGGCTCGCTCTCTACTGCGGCAGCGCGCCGCCAGGCGCGCGCGGTGCTGGCACTCGCCCGATGAGGCGGCTCGGTCCCGCACTCCTCGCGATGATCGTCCTCGCCGGGTGCGCGCACGGCTCGCAGCGGGATCGTGGGCAAATCGATGCAGTCCTCTACACGATCGGACTCTCAACCGATCCGTACGGCGCTTCCTCTCCAGGAGGCTTCGGCGTTGCTACGGAGCTGAGCCAAGGCACTCAACACAGAGTCGAGATTCGGCAGCGAGGCCTCGGCGGCTCCGGCGGCGCCGAATGGCTTGATGGAGGCCTGGTCTTGGTGCCAAGGGCGGCGCCGCCGCTTCGCCGCCCGGTCTTCTACCGATACGACGGGAGGTTACGGCAAGAGGGAATGGCGCCGATTCCCCGCGCCTCTGGATACGCATGGTCTCCTCGTCAGGAGCTGTTCGCATACGAGCCGTCGGTCGCCTGCCACAAAGAGCAGCGTTCGCTATACGCATGCACTCGGGGATCGGGCCGACTCTTCGTCGTCCGAGATGATGGAACCGGCAAGAGGGAAGTCACCTCCGGTCACCTGATGGGCTGGACCGCCGACGGTCGAATCGGATTCTTCAGGAGCTACCAACGGGCGATACCGCGCGCGTTCGACCTCGACAGCGCCAAGACCGGCCCGATTCTGCCCGGCTGGAAGGTCGAGCTTCCGATCTGGTCTCCGGACGGCCGGTACGTGGCCGCCGTCGCGAGAACCGGAGTCGTCATCGCGCACGCAGACGGACGGATCGTGCAGACGATCCCTTCACGGCTCGTGATCTCCATGATCGCCTGGTCGCCGGTGGGTCGTCGGCTTGCCTTCACGACGAGCGGTTTCCCCAATCCGCATCAACTCTTCGTCGTCGACCGGCCCTCTGCCCAAGGGAGACTGCTCTTCGTCGCGGACTCCTGGCACTTCGACTGGATCACGTGGTCGCCCGATGGGACGCGGATCCTGCTCGACGACGAGAACCGACATCGCTGGCTTCTCTTTCGCACCGATCGCTCGGGAAGGCAGCGCAAGCTCCCGCGGCTCGGCGGGCGGCCGCTCTGGTGCTGTCCCGTGAACTCCTTCGGCGCAGGAGGCACTCTTCGCAACTCGTAGCCGTGTCGTAGGCTTCCGAAGGCTGCGATGCACTCATGCACGCGATGCGGAAGCTCTGTGGGCGACGCGTTTCGCTATTGCCCCTGGTGCGCCGCGCCGCAGCGGCTGAAGCTCGTCGAGTTCTTCCGTGCCCGGGATCCCGACGCGACGAGCAAGGCGCTCCGCGTGTCGCGTTATCTCCACGACGATCTCGAGGAGCGCCACGTCCGCTTCAGCATCTGGGACGCGTCGCCCGAGCGGGCAAAGGTCGAGGCGGCCGTCTCGCTCGAGGACGACGAGGCCGAACGGCTTGGCCGCTTCCTGCTCGACACCGCGCCGCCGTCCCCACGACGGCACGGTCTTCGTGAGCTCGTTGATCGAGTCGCCTCGATTCGCTACTGATGCTCCAGCCCGGCCAGCGAGTTCCTGGGGCGACGGTTTGGATGGCGCCACGCGAGCCGACCACGATCGCGGATCTCGTCGTCGAGGCGCCCGCGCTCTTTTTGTTCTTCCTCTTCGCCTGGTCCTCGACCTGAACGAACGAGCTCGAGCTCCTGCGTGACAGGAGAGCGGAACTCGACGCGACGGGTGTCGTCCCGTTTGCGATCTCGCGCGACTCGCCGTACACCCAGACCGCCTGGAGCCAGGCGCTCGATCTCGATGAGATTCAGTTCCTCTCGGACTGGAACGCGGACGCGGTTCGGGGCTTCGGCGTCGCATTCGAGTACCGGGGAATGAATGACGTCGCCGAGCGGACGGCCTTCCTCGTCGAGCGCGGGGGTACGGTCCGCGGCGCATGGCGCTACGACACCGGCGAGGTGCCCGACTTCGACGTGCTGCTCGCGGCCGCGCGGGCCTTGTAGCGCTCGCCTGCGCCCTCTATCTCGGGGCAGGGCTCTTTGCGACCTGGCCTGGTGCCAGGCACCTGGACACGGCTTTCATGGCCGAGGGCCGAGCGGGGCACGGTGAGGCGGCGGCCGGCGATCACCTGCAGACCGGCTACCAGCTCTGGCTCGTCGGGCACCAGCTCGAGCATGGGCATGCGCCCTGGCGCGACCCCTACAGCTTCCAGCCCGAGGTGAAGCCGCGCTGGAACCTCGCCGGCTGGCCGTTCGGGCTCGTCTACTGGCCGCTGCAGCGTGGGCTCGGAACCGTCGCGGGCTGGAACGTCTTCGTGCTGCTGGGGTTCCTGGGCGCAGGCGGCTTCGCCGCCATCTGGCTGAGGGAGCTCGGGTTGCGCCGCAGCGCCTCGGTCGTCGGCGGGCTTGCCTTCGCGCTCGCTCCTTACCTCCAGGCGCAGTTGAG
>WNFU01005214.1_pt1 | contig 16258 bp, 10 predicted proteins | sample 5400121 | NCBI WGS metagenome assembly WNFU01 (sample SAMN13153360, study PRJNA577476) | soil metagenome | isolation source: 100 cm soil or saprolite under grassland replicate 1 | place: USA:California | collected 2016-06-15
TCGAGCGGCTACGGAGTAGCAGGGAAGAGCTCAACCGGGTACGCGGGCTTCTTCGACGGGAAGCTCCTGGTGACCAACGGCTGCTTCGGTTGCGGCGGTGCGTCGCTGAAGATCGACTATCCGCTCGAACCAGCGCACAAGTATCTGCAGCACTCCTCGGTTGCCTCCTCGCAGCAGCTCGACATCTATAGCGGCAACGTGGTCACGAACGCGAAGGGCTTCGCCACCGTGGCGATGCCGCGCTGGTTCCAGGCGCTAAACCGCAACTTCCGCTACCAGCTGACCTCGCTCAGCGGTCTGCAGGAGGTGGCGGTGGCGAAGGAGATCGCGCACAACCGGTTCACCATCCAAAGCGAGAAGCCGCACGCGAAGGTCTCCTGGCAGGTCACCGGGATCCGCCACGACCGCTTCGCCAACGCCAATCGGATCAAGGTCGTGCTTCCCAAGGCGAAGGCAGAGCAGGGCAAGTACCTGCACCCGGAGCTGTACGGGCAGCCGAAGTCGGAGGGGATCGGCTACCAGAAGCCTCTCCGGCGTCCACCGAGGCGGTCCTCGACGCGGTAGCCCAGACGAAAAGTGGCGGAGAGCGTCACTTCGCCCCTGCCCTCTTGAGTTCGCAGGAGGGCGGCGGGTCCATACTGCTCGCACCACGAGGACGGCGCTCTGCGGCTCTCCTCAGCCTCCTGAGCGCAGCCAGAAGGAGCGCTCGAGATGGTTGCGCGCCCACTCGATCCACTCACGTGCCTCCTGCTCGGCGACGTGCTTGTGCTCCTCGACACAACGGCGTAGACTGGAAGCGAGTTCAAGTGGGGGTACGACCACTGGGGTGCATAGTCATGAAGCCGGCCAGACTCACGAGTCTCGTCGTTCTCGCTCTCGCGCTGCTCGCGGCGACTGCGGGCACCGCCACCGCAGCCGGGCCCCCCAACGACAATCGGGCGAACGCGACGCGCCTCGCGGGAGTGCCGGTGAGGGTCTCAGGCACGACCGTCGGCGCGACCGAGGAGCCGAGAGATCCACGGCCTCCCTGCGGCCGCGTCAAGGCGACGGTGTGGTATCGGCTCTCGGTTGCCGCGTCCGGGCAAGTCGTGCTTCGGTTCACGGCGGGCGGTGATCTCGACGCGATCGTCTCCGTCTACCGCTTGGTCCGGTCGCGGCTCTTCGCGCTAGCTTGTGACACGACCAACGAGCGCGGCGGCGGCGCTCTCTCGTTCAACGCAGCGCCCGGGCGGGCCTACCTGATCATGGTCGGACGCGAGCCGAGCTCGGATGACGGCCCCTTCCGATTCAGGCTCTTCCGCCCCGAGCCTTCGTCCAGGCCGCCGGGGAGAGCCTTGCCGCGCCATGGGGTCCGCTCCTCCGTCAACGCGCTCTCGGACTTCGACGATGCCTGGTCGCTACGCATGCGGGCCGGGGGCACTTACCGGCTGAACCTCGCGCCTAGGGGCTCGCGCTGCGTGAGGCTGTCGCTCTACCGACCGCGCACCCGCTCGTTCGCCGGGGCCGTGCCCATCCGTGTCCTCGGCTGCGGCGGCTACTTCACGTACACGCCGGGCGCGGGAGAGGGCGGCCGCTACAGCCTGCTCGTGACCGCCACCGGCATCCGACTTAGACGCGAGCGCTATCACCTCCAGGCCGCGCTCGCCGGCGGCGACGACATGGCGCCCGGTCTGAAGATCCGTGATCTGCAAACCCGCCGAGGGTCGCTCTCCGCGACAGGAATCGACGTCGTCGACCTCTACCGCTTCCGGGTTCTCCATCGGAGCGATGTGACCCTGACGCTCGGTGCGCGTGCGTCGTTCCGCCTGATCGTTCTCAGCGAGACGGGCCGGCACCTGTCCTCGTCAGACGGCCCCGGGCGCCTCACGATGCGTCTTGCACCCGGGAGGTACTTCGTCGCCGTGCGGGCCGAGGCGCGCGCGCGCGGACGGTACCGGCTCTCGCTCCTGGAGCGCCGCATCACGACGACGAGGGTGCGTGTCGACGGCCAACGGGTGGCCAAGGTCGCGCGGGGCAGCTCGGTCGCGATCGGCGTCGCCGTCGACTTCAGCCCGGCGGGCAAGATCAGGCTTCAGCTGGATCGCTTCGACCCGCTTACCGGCTGGCACTTCTACAGGCTGTACCGGCTGCGCTTACATGCCAACGGCCGGACCGGAAGATCCTGGCGCCCACCGGCGATCGGCCGCTGGCGCGTGCGTGCCTCGTTCCGAGGGACACGCACCGCGAGCCCAAGCGCGGGAGGCAGTGCCTTGATCGTCGTGGTCGACACCAAGCTGTAGGTGCCGGTGAAGCGTGCGACATCCAGGCGGGCGGTGAAAGGCCGTTCTGCTCCACCAGAGCGACGATCTGGCGCTTTCGCTGCCGAGATTCCCTGGGCCGGAACGTCAACTTCCCCCTTGGCCTTCTTCGGACTGGCGAACTCGCGGTAAAGCCCCTCATTCGATTGCTCTGCGAACGTGACACGCTGGCCTTCGATCTTGCGGATGCGGTACCGAAGGATGCGCTTGCGGCCTCTCGGCCTGACCCTCGCGCTCACCTTCGGGCCCGGGAGGTCGCGGGCGAGCTTCACCGTCGTTACCGGGACGGACCCAGGCCGCGGTTGGATCGTGTATATGCCCCCCGGCGGCTGCGCGACCGCAACGTAGGTCCTTCGTTGCGCAGGGAGCTCGGTGGCGCTGAAGCCGTCGTGGAAGACCCTCACCTTGCCGCTCGTCACCTTGCTGTTGTCGGGAGCGGTCACGGCGACCCGGGGCGCGCCTCCCTTACCCGCGATCTCCAGTGACGCTTCATGCAGGCCTGCGGGGAGCGGAACGGTGATCGGGCTCGCAGCGAGTTTCAGCGGGACAGCCAGCCGGAGATCGGAATCGCCGTCCCCTTGGGGGAAGCCTTCACCGCCGATCCGGCGTTAGGGCGGTCGCCTCACGCTCCTTTAGAGAGCTCACATCGACGCGGCCCCTTACCTGCGCCAGGAGATCGCCTGGGCGCCGGTGATGCGCCTCGTGACCGTGCGCAGCCCGGACCCGTTCACCTTGACAGTGACCAGCTTCGTCCCTCTCTGGCCTGTGTACATGACGTAGGCGATCCTCTTCCCGTTCGGCGACCAGGCCGGCTTGGCGTCCTCGTCGATACCGGTGCGCACGACATGGATCGCTCCGCCCGAGGCGTTCACGACCGCTAGCGACCAGCCCTCTTCGTGCTTGGGGCCGAGGACGAAGGCGATTCGCTTCCCGTTCGGAGACCAGGCCGGCGCGAAGGCGCCGCGGTCGCCGACATGCGTCAGGCGCCGTGGACGGCCACCGTTCGCGTTGACTACCGCGAGGTCGAGCCCACGCTCGAAAGCGATCCACTTGCCATTCGGGGACCAGTCTGGACCCAGATAGTTCCCTCCGACGATCTTGCCTCTTCCAGTGCCGTCCAGGCGGATCGACCAGATTGCCATGTGCCCGCTGCGGCCCCAGCCCCGAAAGGCGATGCGCTTTCCGTCGGGGGCAAAAGTGGACTCCAGGGCGCGGCGGACGAGCCTGTGGATGTGAGTGCCGTCCGCATTCATGAGGAAGAGCGTCTCACTGGCGGTGAACGCGATCTTGCTCCCGTCGGGTGCCCAGTCCGGCTCATGGGCGTCATAGCGAACGGTGAGCTCCCGCCTGCCGGTCCCGTTCGGGTTGATGGCGAAGATGTGACTGCGCCCGCAGGGCTCACCGCGGCACAAATGGTTCGTGCTGTCGTAGATGATCGCCTCGGGCCGGCCCGTGGGCCGATGCGCGTGCCGCCGGCCCTTGCTGACCACAAGGCGGACCTTCGTCCCCTGCTTGTGCCACGTCCCTGCTCCAGGCTTCTGCCCCACGACGCGGCCGGCGGTGATCGTGGGCGAGAACGCCTTCGTGATTTTGCCGAGCGCGCAGCGCGCATTGTGGAGCGCCCTCCTCGCGGCCGCGAGCCCCCTGCCCTTCAGCTTCGGAACGGCGCAGACCGTGAAGGAAGTAGAGACCTGCCCGCTCGTGCCGAAGCTCGGATCGGGCGACCCGTCCGGCAGATAGCGCGCGAGGCGGAACTTCCGGCTGAAGCTTCCGCCCGTCACGACGATCTTCCCGTTGGACCGGAGCGCGACCGAGGCTCCGATCGCATAGGCATCGGAGAAGTGGGCGCTCACCATCCTGCCGCCCGTCCCGAAAGCGGTATCGGGCGAGCCGTCCGGGTTGTACCGGGCGAGCGCGAGGTCGAAGTTCTTGGAAGCGTTTTCCGTTCGGCCGGCGGCGACGATCTTCCCGTTCGGCTGGAGCGCAACGGAGACTGCCGCGTCGCAGCGGGACCCGATCGTGGTCGTGACGAGGCCGCCGGTGCCGAAGCTCGAATCGAGCACGCCGTCGGAGAGGTACCGGGCGATCATGAACCCGCAATTCGGGGCTGCTCCGGCCGCGACGATCTTTCCATCCGTCTGGAGTGCGATGCCCGCCGCCTCGAACCCCGGCGTGTCGACTCTCCCCTCCAGGCCGAAGCCCGGATCGAGCTTCCCGTCCGCGTTGTAGCGAACGAGGTCGCCGTTGGCCGCGACGATCTTTTCGTCCGGCTGCAGGAGGAGACCGAACGAATACTCGCTCGTTCCGAAGTCCGGATAGGTAGCGAGGCCGTGGGACCCGAAGCTCGAGTCCAGCGATCCGTTCGGCAAGTAGCGCGCGAGCGCGAGGAACTCGTCGCCCCCTCCGTGGATGAAATCGCCGCCGCCGAAGCCGCCGGCGACGATCTTCCCGTCCCCTTGCACCACGACTCCAAGCGCCCGGTCCGAAACCTCGAAGCCCGTCATAACCTTGCCTCCCGACCCGAAGCCGGGATCGAGTGAGCCGTTCGGCTTGTAGCGGGCAAGCGCGAAGTCCCAGTTGCTCCCGTTATAGGCGTCGCCGGCCGCGACGATCTTGCCGTTTGAGGCAACGGCGACCCCGAAGACGTTGTCGCTGACGCCCGAGCCGACCGGTCTTCCGATCGCGGTTGCGACCCTGCCCCGATGGCCGAACCTGGCGTCGAGCGAGCCGCTCGGTGCGTAGCGGGCAAGTGCGAAGTACGTTTTCCCGATTCTGGAGCCGAGATCCGTCCAGCCGCCGACCACGATCTTCCCGTTCGACTGGATCGTTGCCGTCCAGGAGAGGGCTCCCGCCTGGGCTCGACCCACGGTGAGGACAAGGGCTGTCGCGAGCAACGAACCCGCCACGAACGGGCTGCCGAAAAGCCTCATTGATCCCTCCCCGAGGTGCTTGTGTCAATGCGTACCACATTGGCTTCCGAACTTCAAGGCGAGGACGCTGCTCGCGACGGACGAGCGACGCGCGAGGCGGTCGCGTCAGAGAAGGAGTCCCATCTCGATGGTGTCCCACAGCGCGCCACTAGCGCGGCGGTACTGCTTGATACGCCGTCCCTCTTCAACGAAGCCGAACTTGCGATACAGAGCGATCGCCGCCTCGTTGTGGGGGAAGACGATCAGGCTGAGCTTATGCAGCCCTTGGTCGCGCGCCCAATTGATCGCTGCACGCATCAGCGCCTTGCCTACACCGCGGCCACGCCAGGGGCGCGCCACCGCCATGGCGATCTCGCCAAAATCGAAGCGGCTCACCTCAATGTGGAGCGAACCGACGATCTCCCCCGCTACCTCGGCGACGAGTGAGCCGTCGAGGTCGAAGCTCGCCGCCCACGCCTCGACGTCGATCGGCGGTTCCGTCGCGATGCCGTCGCGCTCTTCGGCGACCGCGGCCAACATGACCGCCAGCGGCATTCGATCCGCATCGCTTGCCGGACGGACAACAAGCCCCTCATCGTGCATGCCCGGATGATCGCCGATCCCGGAGACATTCCGGAGCACTCGTCCACCCGGCTGCGCCGCCTCTGGACGACTCCTCGCGGCGATCCTGATCCGCTTTCGCAGCTCCCTCGTCGTAGTCCCGCCGCTACGTCAACGAGCACGCGATCAGCGCCACGTAGCCTCTAGCGCCTACGGGCCTTGGTGTGCCTGCTGAGGCGTGATCTGGCGGATCCGCGAGTGACCATATCCCCCGCCCACCGACATCGCGATAAGGCTGAAGACGGTCAACAGGGCCAAGACGGCCCCGATAACTGCAAGCACAATCTTGCCGTTGCGGGTAAGGGTCACAGCCACCGGATCATGCCGTTTTTACGCGGAACAGGGATGCGCGACGAGGCGCGTTCCCGGAGCCGATGCGGTTGCTCGGGTGGGTCTGACCCTCGGGTGGGTCTGACCCGCTGTAGCCTCTGAGCATCGATCTCGTCAATCTCCGTGGACGGCAGGACGAGCCCGCCGTGTTGCGGCTGCTTGAGCACTCCCACACCCGACGTTGGCGCTGCAGAGGTAGGGTCGGGCGATGGTTCCGGCCGTGGGAGGTGTGAAGCCGAAGCTGCGGGGAGTGTTTCACGAGCTCGGCTTCTATGCCGCGATCGCGCTGGGGGTGCCGCTGGTTTGGACGGCGGAAGATGGGCGGGCGCGGCTGGCCGCGGTCGTGTTCGTGGGGTGCCTCGCCGGATGCTTCGGTGCGAGCGCCCTGTATCACAGGCCGACGTGGACGCCGCGGGTTCGAGCATGGCTGGCGCGGCTCGATCACGCTGGTGTGTATCTGCTGATCGCCGGGACATACGTGCCGTTTGGCTTGCTGGTGATGTCGCCGAGATGGGCGGTGCCGGTGCTGTCGGTTGTCTGGAGCTGCGCGCTGGCGGCGATCGTGTTGAAGCTCTTCTGGGTTTGTGCTCCGAAGTGGCTCTCGGCTGCGATCGGTCTCTTGCTGGGATGGGTTGGTGCTGCTGCGTTCTCGCAGCTGCTCAAGGTCCCGGTTGTCGGCGTCTTGCTGGTGGTTGCTGGGGGACTTCTGTACTCCGCGGGCGCGGTTGTCTATGCGCGCCGATGTCCAGACCCTGTGCCGCATGTGTTCGGGTACCACGAGCTGTTCCACGTGTTGACGCTCGGCGCCGCCGGCTGCCAGTTCGCTGCGGTCGCGTTCTACGTCCTCCCTCGCGCCTGACCGAGACGCGGCGACGCGATAGCGCGTAGGGTTTGCAAACTCGTCCGCGGCTCCTGGACGCGTCGGGCCGCTAGTTTCGGCGCTCTTGGTGTGGTCGAGGGAGGCTCGGCCTCTACCAAAGGGGTCCCGCTGACGAGGTGTGGCGGCGCCTACGGCGGCATGTTGCCGGACAAGCTCACCGTTTACCGAGGCCCGCTTGAGCGGCACTGCGGCGCCGATCCCGGCGGCTGCGGCGCGAAATCCGTCGCATCGTATTGCACAGGTTGCACACCGTTTCGGCATCCGCGACGAGCCGCTCTTAGAAATCGACCGCTACTGATCAGGTCGCTTCCTTGCCCCCGTGCGAAGAGAGCGGTGTTTGCCTGACCGCATGCGGGGGTCGCGGGCTGCCTTCTGCTGCTGCGGGCTTCTGGGCACAGAGCACGGGGAAGCTGCCACGCGCGGCGAGGACGCCGGGGATCAGCTCGAGGTGGGCAAGAATGCGCTGGACGAGCCGCCGGCCGTAGCGGCGGGTGACCTTGCCGTCGTGCCGTTCGTAGACGGCCCGGGCGTGTTCCCAGGTGGGCAGCGTCGCGGTGATGATGTCCCGGCACTCGACGACGCGAAAGTCGTGGCGGGCGAAGATCGCAGGCCAGTCGGTTAGCAGCTCGGCGCCAGAGTGGTACAGCACGGCCCGCAGCGCCCGATCCTCCGCGGGTAAGGGGCAGGTCCGCAGGACGAGGTCGGAGAACCCGACGTGGCCGCCGGGCCGCAACAACCGGAAAAGCTCGCCCACGAGTCGGTCCTTGTCGTGCTCGCTGACACAGATGTCGCCGGCCGCCTCCACGCACACGATCGCGTCGAACGAGCCGTCGGGGAACTCAAGCGCGCGCGCGTCGCCTCTCTGAATGGTCACGCGGGCGGAGAGGCCGCGGGCGGCGATCAGCTCACGTCCCTGGCGCACCTGCTCGCGGCTGATGTTCACGCCGGTGACCCGGCAGCCGTAACGGCGGGCGATGCGCAGCGCCGGCGCGGCGATGCCGCAGCCCACGTCCAGCACGCGCCCCGCCGCCTTCACCCGCGCCATCTCCGCCACCAGGTCGGTGTGGGCGTCGAGCGCCTCGCGCAGACTCTCGTCGCCGTGGGGGAAGTAGCCGAGATGGAAGCTGTCGCCGTAGAACAGGCGTCCATCGTCGGTGATCAAATCGAAGTAGGCGCCGACGCTCTGAGCCGTCCGCCGGCCGGCCACCAGGACCGGCAGCCCCATCCACACCGCCGCCCGTAGCTTGCGCGCACAGCCGGCCAGACCGGCCTCCCGCCATGTCGCCACCAGCACCCTTGCAGCCAGCTCTGCCCTCTCCTTCTGATCGGGCCGACTGCGGGAGCTCGGTCCGTCTCGTCGCCCACAACCCTCGAGCTGTGGCATCACCGCGGCCGCTGCCACGGCACGCCGCCGATCCAGGGTAACCAACCGCTCAATTTCGAGCGGCGGGAACGTTCGCATCACTCCGCCCGCTCGTCGCCCAGAGCTGGGTCGTTGTCACTGACCGCGAAGCCAAGGTCGAGCCGAGCCCGACAGCAAACGGGCAGCAAATGTCTGAAAGACTCCGCTCAACATGCGGAATCGCGAATCCTACGCCTCCCGTTCCGAAACTCCCTGCACATCCGAATGTTTTCTTGTCGTGAAGGCCGCCTGCGTTGGTCCGAGAGGGGCGTCTGGAAGCGGTTTACGAAACGTCAGCCCGCAAAGCCGCCCAGCAGGCCCGTAAGCCGGCCGCCGCGTGACGGACGAGAATCCACCGGTGCCCGGAGCAGGCGATTCGGGATGGAAGCACCATCGTGAGCGTGGCGCCCGCGCGCGGCCGACGCGCGGGCTCGGCGTCTCGGCGCTCTTCTTCTTCCCTCGCGGCGGCTCGGCGCAGGTCACCCGCTCGCTCGCTCGCGCGCTGCCGGCCGCCGGCTGGCACTTGACGCTGGCCGCGGGCTCGCTTGGACAGCCGGGCGAGCCGACTCACGCGGAGAGCTTCTTCGCCGGGATCGACGTCCACACGCTCGACTACTCCCCCGTGCTCGAGCCTGCGAAGCCACTGGCCGCGCCCGTTCCCTTCCAGCCCTCCTACGAGGATCGCCCGGATGCGCCCGATCGCATCTTTGCCGCCGTCGATGATCGCGCCTACGAACGGCTCGTCGCTGCCTGGATCGAGCTGCTCGCGCGCGCCCGCGCCGGCCGCGCCGATCTCCTCCATTTGCACCACCTGACGCCCGCGAACGAGGCCGCCGCACGTGGCTTCCCCTGGGTGCCCGTGCTGGGTCAGCTGCACGGGACCGAGCTCGCCATGCTACGCCTGATCGAGGCAGGAGCGCCGCCGGGCTGGCGCTACGCTCGGGATTGGGACCGGCGGTTGCGAGCCTGGGCGCGGCGCTGCGCCCTTCTGGTCGTGCCGCCCGGGGCAGAGGCGGACGCGGCCCTCCTGCTCGGCCTCGAGCAGTCGAAGCTGCGCGGCCTCCCGAGCGGCGTCGAGCTTGAGCGCTTCTCGCGGCGCCCGCTCGCGGAAGACGAGCGCCTCGCGTTTTGGCGCCGTTGGCTGGTCGAGCAGCCGCGCGGCTGGGACGAGAGCGGTCGTCCGGGGAGCATTGCCTACCGTGACGAGGAGCTCGCTCCCTTCCGGGCCGGCGGCCCGGTCTTCCTCTACGTCGGTCGCTACACGGCGGTCAAGCGCCTGCCGCTCCTGATCAGCGCCCACGCGGGGGCGGTTGCGCGGCTTGGCAGGCCTGCGCCGCTCGTGCTCGTCGGCGGCCATCCGGGCGAGTGGGAGGGGCAGCATCCGCTCGCCACGGCGCACAGGATCGGGAACCGCCAGGTCTTCCTCGCCGGCTGGTGCCCCCACGAGGAGCTTCCGCAGGCGCTGAACGCGGCCGACGCGCTCGTCCTGCCCTCAGTCGCCGAGGCGTTCGGGCTCGTGCTGGTTGAGGCGATGGCCTGCGGCCTCCCGGTGATCGCCTGCCGGGCGCATGGCCCGGCGGCGATCGTCGCCGACGGAAGGACGGGCTGGCTCATTCGGCCCGACGACGAGGACGCGCTCGTCGACGCACTCGTCAGCGCCGCTTGCGGTGAGGAGGAACGCCGGGCGCGTGGCCGTCTCGCGCAGACAGAGAGCCGCCGATACGGCTGGGCAGAGATCGCTCGTCGCTTCGCCTCCCTGTACGAGGAGCTGCTCGCCTCCGCTCCCAGGCAGCAGGTTGCGCGGCGGCGACGCGCTTGACCGGGGGGCCACTCACGCCGGTCAGGTCGAGGAGTCGCTCACCGATCTCGCAGCGCTTGCCGAGGATCGCGAACGCGACGGGCAGGCTGTCCTTAGCTCTTCTGGCGAAGCCGCTCGTCGTCCAGCCACTTGACGGCATGGTAGAGCGCCCACAGTTGGTCTCTGCCGCCATTCGGGACGCTCAGCGCGTAGCAAACGGCCTCGGCCCCGTCTCCGCCCAGGGTGATCGGGTCGGCGGTGTCCTCGATCAGCCGGAGCTCGATCGCATCGGGGCCGATCGAGCTCCTGCGGCTCCTTCGGCGCCAGGCTCGTGCGCAGCCTTCACCCTCAGGTTCTCCGCCATGGGCGTCGCCGCTCGCTCGTCGAGCGGGTACCGGCGGCCGGCAACCTCGAATACGACTTCCACTCGGCTGAGCCTATCTCCGCCCTGGTGGGGGTGCTGTGATGCGCCCGGAGCGCGTCGGTCTTCTCGCCGCCTGGTGCGACCCTCACCTCTTTGGGTGACGTGACGCCGTGTCGGCGATGGCGAGCGCCAGGGACGCGGCGAGCACGGGCAGTCAAATGCGCACCGATGACCTCCCTTCGTCGGTTCCGGCGAACGTACGACGATTGGGAGGCGCGACCCACGCGATTGCGGAGGCGAGAGCATGGAGGTGCCCGAGGGCTGGGCCGAGACCGAGGGGGCTTGCAACGCGAGTTCCACTTCAAAGACTTTCTCGGCGGCGTCAACTTCGTCAACCGGCTGGCCGAGGTCGCCGAGACAGCGAGTCACCACCCCGACAGCTCGATCGACTGGAACCGGGTCGTCGTGCGCTGGTGGGCGTAAGCGGCGCAGGCGATCACCGACCGTGACGCGGAGCTGGCCGCGCAGACAGACGGGCTCGCTAAAGCCTGATGGGCGCACCCTTTGCCGAGCAGGAGAGCGCGTGGGGTGCGAGAACTCGGTCAGAGGACGACAGCGTCAGCCTTGCACGAGCCTGCCAGACCGCGAGGCGAGCTGACAAAAGTGCCTGTTTGCAGTCTTTTCTTGAATGGGCCGGGCAGGATTCGAACCTGCGACCTTGCATTAAAAGTTCCGTCCGAACAAGCGGCGACGAACTGCAACGAGTTGAAAGTCGCTGCAAGTCGGACAGTTCCGGGTGGCAACGAACCGCAACGAACTGCAAGTGGCGGAGACTCTCATTCGTACTCGCAGCTGTTGCGTTTGCGGACAACTGAAGCGGCATCCAAGCCTCAGCCAGAAACACCCCCTGGCACTCGGAGGCGCTCCAGCGCGAGTCGAGGGCGTCTTGCCTTCGCGGGGAAGGGACTTATCTCGTCGTGCTACTCGCTCGTTCGGCTCGAGCTTCAGCTCGAGCGGCGCGCATTGCTCGAGCGAGCGGGCGCGCTCCCTTAGAACTCGTTTCAAAATGAATGGAGAACCGCTCTTGAGTGCTTGCGGACGGACTGTAATAATCCGCGCTCGTTGCGCCCTCTTGCGGACGGGGCCTTTGAGGAAGGGAGGAGCAGTGAGAACGAGAGCAGCTGCATTCACCGTGTTTCTTGCTGTCGCCGTTGCGCTGGTAGCAGCGGCAAGCGCCGGTGCCACGGGAGCCGGTGCTGTTAGCTTCACTCAGCACTTCAACAACGAGGTGCTCTTTAGCGACCACGACGTCAACCCCTGCACCGGTGCGCCCGGCACCGTCACGGCCACCGCCACAAATGGCGTCTTCCACATCACGACGCTCGCCAACGGCACCTTCTGGGCAACCTTCACCGCCCAGGGGACGATCACGTTCGTCCCGGACAATCCGACCGACGCGAGCGCTTCCGGTCATTTCGCCGCCTGGGACGGCGACAACGCCAACCTGCACAACGAGACCGAGACGAGCACCTTCAACGCAGTCCTCGTTGGCTCCGACGGCTCGCACGTGGGGACACACGACACCTTCCACATGAGCACGAGCGCGAGCGGCGGGAGCATCACGTTCGACAAGCCGCACTTCACCTGCGGCTAGAGCCGCACGGCCTACGCCAATAGCGTCCTCTCCCTCGGCGGCGATTCCCACGCGGGAGAGGATGCTCTCTTCCTGAAACGACCTCTGAGGCCTCACAAGTCGCCGTTTTCAGCCGCAAGCTTGAGTTACGAGCCCGAGTGGGAGATACTTGGCGCTCCCCCGATGCGGCGCTCCAGTGGCCACCCGCGCGACTGTGAGTCGCCCGGAAAGGAGCCACCATGCTCCGCACCGCCCTTCGCACGCTCTCCCTGCCCCTGCTCGCAGCGATCGCAACCGCCTTGATCCTGTTCGTGCCCACCGCGCTCGCCGGCTCGGGGGTGGGAGCGGTGTTCAACCTCGGGCAGGTGAACCCGGTCGACGCCACCAGCACCCTCAAGGGCACGAGCGCCGGAGCCCAGCTGCAGGTCATGAACGCTTCCAGCGCCGCGGGCGCCTTCTCGCTCTACGGCGTGCTCACTCAGGCCGCGCCGGGCGCCGACTCGGCGGCCGTGCGCGGGGTCAACTCCGGGACGGGCACCGCCGGCTCCGGCCTGTGGGGAACGCACCAGGGCGCGGGCAGGGGCGTGTACGGCACCGCCGCCACCGGAGCCGGGATCGGCGTCTACGGCCGCCACACCGGCTCGTCCGGAACCGGCCCCGGCGTCCGCGGCCAGAGCGTGTCTGCGGCCGGGCCGGGGGTGCTGGGCGTGAACCGGGCCGGAGGCCCGGGACTGTCCGCCGTCGTCAGCGCGGGCACTCCCCCGCTGCAGGTGAACTCGGCCACCAAGGTGCCGAACCTGAACGCCGACCTGCTGGACGGCTTCCACGCAGCGGGCTTCTGGCAGCTGGGCGGCAACGCCGCCACCACTCCCGGCACCGACTTCCTGGGAACGAGCGACAACCAGGCGCTCGAGCTGAAGGTGAACGGCGCCCGGGCGCTCAGGCTCGAGCCCGACGCCCTCAGCCCCAACCTGATCGGCGGCTTCTCCGACAACAGCGTCGCGCCCGGAGTCGTTGCAGCCACGATCGCGGGCGGCGGCGCAACGGGCAGCGCTAACCTGGTCACCGACAACTTCGGCAGCGTCGGCGGCGGTGAGGGCAACCGGGCCGGCAGCAGCGACGGCAATCCCACGGACGCGCAGGGCACGACCGTGGCCGGCGGCTTCTCCAACACGGCCAGCGGCCTCTACTCCGCCGTCGCCGGCGGCGCCGACAACACGGCCAGCGGCGACTTCTCCGCCCTCGCCGGCGGCCAACTCAACGCGGCCAGCGGCAATGACTCCGCCGTCGCCGGCGGCGGGGGCAACACCGCCAGCGGCTTCGTGTCCGCCGTCGCCGGGGGCAACTCCAACACGGCCGGCGGCCTCGCCTCCGCCGTCGCGGGCGGCGCCTCCAACACGGCCAGCGGCGGCTCCTCCGCCGTCGCCGGCGGCTTCAACAACACGGCCAGCGGCAACTTTGCCGCCGTCGCCGGCGGCGCCTTCAACACGGCCAGCGGCAACCTCAGCTTCGCCGCCGGCAACCGGGCGAAGGCGACGCAGCCAGGCGCGTTCGTGTGGGGCGACTCAACCAACGCGGACGTCACTTCACCCGCTGCCGACACGTTCACTGTTCGAGCGTCCGGAGGAACGTTCATCCAGGGCAGCGCCAACGTGACCGGCGGCGCGCTCTCGACCGGGATCGTCACCTTTGCGGACGGCGACGCCACGCCGAGCGTGGCCGGCGGCAACGTCTTCAAGGCCAACAGCACCGCTCCGACTCTGATCACCGACCTCACCGGCGGCACCGCCGGGCAGACGATCACGATCGTCTTCGCTAACTCGAACACCGACGTCCAGGACATCGGCAACCTGCACCTGAGCGGCGACTTCTTTCCGAACGCCGACTCCACGCTCGCGCTCGTTACCACCGACGGCACCAACTGGTACGAGCTGAGCAGAAGCGTTAACTGAAACCACCGCAACGAGGCAGAAGGCAGGGGCCGGGCGATGCCCGGCCCCTTTTCCTCGGCCCGGCTCAGCCTCGGGACCTCTTCGCCGAGCGCCTCCAGCGCCGCAGGCAGGCGCCGGCACCTCGGATGGCGGACACTCCTCGACCGGCCCGGGCGGCGACTCTTCCCGGACACCTCGGCCGGCGCCTACCTGTCGAGCGCCGGGGTGTGGACTGATTCGTCAGGGTGTTGTCAGTTGGAGAAGATCAGATCGACACGTGATGCCGCGCCTCAGAGTCGCCGGAAGAAGAGCGCATGGTCGTCCCCCATCCCCCAAGGCGAGCGAGCGAGCGGGCCACGCGTGCAGCCCCATTGATTTAGCGGTCGGCGAGCGCTCTGAGAACGTTACGGAGATCAATTCATTAGCGTTGGCGTCGTTGGAGAGCGGCATCAACGTGGCTTGTTCAAGCGTAGAGACGGGGCGCGAGTGTGCTGCACGAGCGATACGAGGCCACTTCCAAGTCACCGCTCGCGGATTCGTGGGAACTGGGTTCTCGCGTGGGCAAAGCGCCCGTTTCCTGCGTTCTCGCGACGATCGTGTCACTTCAGACCGGATGAAGTGGTCGCGCCGCAAGCCTGCGTGAGAAGCTTGATTGCAGCAGCCGTGTCAAGTGTGCGTCAAGCTCGCAGTCAGGAGCGAGAAAGCCTAGACCCGAGGGTGACCATCTAGCTCGCTGCGATGGCCGGTTCCCGAATCAAGAACCCGACATCGACTCTCTCGCGCCCAGTGTCCGGACGCGTAAGCGCGGGCCGGCACCCCATCCCCCCCAAGCGGCAGGAGTCCCGAGCGCTTCGATTGCACGAGATCAATCGGTGGCCGGGCGAGCGCCTGTGAGAAACAGTCGCAGCGCGGTCGAGCTGATGTCCTCCGAGCCCATACCTGCAGCTCGTCCGGTCCGGACGCACGCTCCGACGAGAACGAGCAGCGACTCGACCAGGCACGCGACCGGGACGTCGCCTCGGATCTGGCCGTGCTCGCGTCCCCGCTCGATCAGCGCAGCGAGCGGGGCGGCGAAATCGGGCTCGGGCGGGCGGCGTTCCCGCAGCAGAACGACGAAGTGCTCGCCAACCGCGACCAGGGCGCGGGTCGCGCGCGCGATCGCCTCCTCCACGGCCACCTGGTCGAGGTTCGCCTCCGCCAATCGTCGCCCCGCCTCCTCGTTCGCGGCCGTCTCGAGCGCCCGTAAGAGCGATTCGCGGGTCGCGAAATAGCGGTAGAGGGTCCCGCGCGCGATGCCGGCCGCGGCGGCGACCTCCGCCATGCCAGCGGCGTCTCGTGCGGCAAGCACGCCTGCCGCTGCGAGGAGGATCTCCCGCCTCCGTGTGTCTTTTCGGCTCGCGCTCACCTTGGGGCCCACTTGGGACACTCGTCTAACCAAGTCGTGACAGTCATTGACGCTATCGAGACAATCGTGATCTAAACTCAGGGCGGGCGATGCGGCGACACCGATCAGCGAGCCAGGGCGGCATGGGGAAAGCCCCGGGGGTCTCCTCGGCTCTTGGTGCCGCGAGCAGGTTACTCTCCGCGAAGCGGAGGGACGTTGCGCGCGGACGCCCGCCCACCTCATGCTTCGGCAGGCTCGTGGTCAACTCGTTGAGTCGCATTTGCGCTGCGCCGTCTGCCAAGCGGGAGATTTCCACCAGTGCGGGGGAGGCGAAAGCCCGCCAGACTCCGCTCTTGAGAGTGGCACTGCTGTAGCTGGCCGAAAGGCGGAGAGGAGGCCGATGTCTAGTCAATTCACTCGCAAGCGTTTTCTGCAGTATGGAGCAGCGGGAGGTGCAACCCTCTTCCTGCCTTGGGCAGCACGAGTCCCGGTGGCGCGCGCCTCGGCGGGAGGCACGCTGGCGAAGTACGTGCAGCCGGTGCCGCTGCCGGGCGCAGGGATCGTCGTCGCAACCCCGAGCGGAACCAACGAGTACTCGTTCACGTTGAGGCAGATCGCGCGGCAGCTGCATCCGGAGCTGCCGACGACGCCACTCTGGGCCTACGACGACGGCTCCGGGCTCGCAGGCCAAGCGGGCTCGTTCGGGATT
>WNFU01011934.1_pt1 | contig 16256 bp, 15 predicted proteins | sample 5400121 | NCBI WGS metagenome assembly WNFU01 (sample SAMN13153360, study PRJNA577476) | soil metagenome | isolation source: 100 cm soil or saprolite under grassland replicate 1 | place: USA:California | collected 2016-06-15
ACTCGCCCAACGTGGCGCCGTCGTGATCTGCAGCGGAGGCCGAGGCGTGATGGCCGCCGCAGCCGCAGGAGTCCGGGCTAGAAACGGACTGGTCATCGGTGTGCGCCCGAATGACAGCCGAGACGGCTCCTCCCCAGACCTGTCCGCGGTAATCGTGACCAACATGGGTGAGGCGCGCAACGCCATCATCGTGTGGAGCGCAGACGCCGTGATCGTGGTCGGCGGCTCCTGGGGAACGCTCAGCGAGCTGGCGCTTGCCAAGCGACGCGGAGGCGTGCCTGTCATCGCCATCGGCGGCTGGCAACTCCTCGATCGGGACGGTAAGCCCATCCCCGGCATCGCACACGCCGCCACAGCCGAGAACGCAGTCGCCCTCGCGATGGAACTCAACACCAAAGCCGGACAGACAGGCATCGCAGACTAGCACCGAGGCCCGCAGACACGCTGTCCGGCGACCGAAACTCCCCACGAAGCGCCTGACCGCTTGCCGCTCGTTGTGTTGCCGAATTGCGCTTATGTTGGTATCAAGGCCGCCGCCTCACGGCGGCGGCTCGAGCGCGGCAATCCGCGGACCGTCGCCGCTCGCGGCGACGCGGCGGAGCGCCTCGTCGAGAGCCGAAGTGCGCAGCTCGCGGGCCTGCTCGGCGACATCCCCGCCGACGAGCGCGATCAGCTCATGGACCTGCTGCACCGGCTGGCCGCCAGCCTGCTCGCCGCCCTCGGCCGGTAGGACCTGCTGGAACGGCACGCTGAACGGTCACGCACGAGCCTGGAGACACGCTCGTGGCGACGGGTTGGGTGATCCTGCGTGCGACACGTGACCGGGTCGCGGCGGGCCGCTCGCCTGTGGTTCTCGTGGCTGGTGGTCGGTGACTGTTGCGACCCACCGCCGGTGATGAGCTGTTACGGGGATGTCGGGGAGGGGTTCGAGGGGGCCGGCGTGGGCGAGGGAAGCGTGGCGGTGGGCGTGGTGGAGCTCTGACCCGGTGTCGCGGTCGGCGGCTTCACGGTCGGTGGGGATGTGGCCGTCGGCGTTGTCGGAGTCGGGATCGTTGAGATCGTGGCCGGAGGAGGTGACGGCGTCTGGGCCGGCGTGGTGGTTACGGTGACGCTTGGTGCATTGCCCACGGGTGACGGCGGTGCGGGCCGCACGAGCAGGTAGGTCACCAGGGTGACCAGGAAGAGGGCAGTGACCAACCAGGTCGATGTTCGGCCGCGCAGGCGCATCAACTGGTCCCGGTGGGTTCTGCGGTGTCCAGACCGGTTGGCAGGTGGATGCCCTCGCGGAGGAATGCGGCCGCGATGCGGGCACGCAGGGCCCGGCCGATCTCGAACTGCTTGCCGGGCAGCGTTCTGGCCACCAGGCGGACATCGAACTGGTCCACGTCGATGCTCTCGACTCCCATCACCGATGGTGGGTCCAGCAGCAGGGAGTGGAGTTCGGGGTCGTCGTATATGTCCTCTCCGACCTTCCGCAGGATCTCGCTGACCCGGTGGACGTCGACGCTGGCGGGGACGGGAACGTCCACCACGGCCCGCGCCCAGTCCCGGGACAGGTTGGTCACCTGGACGATCTGGCCGTTCGGCGTGATCATGACCTCACCGTTGACCGACCGGATGCTGGTGATCCGCAGGGTGACGTCCTCGACGGTGCCCGACACGGGCTCGCCGGTACCGGGGATCGCGATACGGATGACGTCGCCGAAACCGTACTGACGTTCGGTGATGATGAAAAAGCCGGCCAGGATGTCCTGGACGATGCGCTGCGCACCGAAGCCGAGCGCGACCCCCGCGACGGTCGCCGGCGCGACCAGACTGGTCACCGGCACGCCCAGCCGTTGGACGATGAGGACCGCGGTCACGCAGTAGGTGAGCACCAGCGTCGCCCAGGTCACCACCTGGGCCAGCGCGTGCCGGTGCTTGGCCGCCTCCGAGCGGACCAGGGCGTCGGTCTCCCGCGCGTTCTCATCGATCCGCTCGATGATCCGGCCACCGAGCCAGGTCGCGAAGCGGGTCAGCAGGATGGCCCCGGTAACGAGCAGCACGATCTCCAGACCGCTGCCGCGTGCCCAGCGGCCGACATCCGTCAACGGCTCCATGGCCAGGAACACCGGTTCGATGGTTCCCTACTCTAGAGCGCTGCGAATATCGGCTAGCCGCCGTCAGGCCCACGCCGCCCCGTGGACCCGGGCCAACGCGCCGCGCCAGGACCGGCCACGCGCGCCGCGCGCCGGGTCATGGCTGGCGGCCCGGCCGGGTGCGGCGTGGCGCAACGTCGTCGAGGGGTAGGTCGGGGTCGGCCAGCCGGCCGGGGTCGACGGGCTGCTCAGAGCGGATCAGCTCCTGGATCCCCGGGATGACGTCCCAGACGTTGACGTTCATCCCGGCGACCACCCGACCGCCGGCCAGCCAGAACGCGATGAATTGGCGGCCGGGGCGGTCGCCGCGGTAGACGAGCTGGTCGTAGCCGCCCGCCGGGGCGTGACCGGTGTACTCCATGCCGAGGTCGTACTGGTCGGTGAAGAAGTACGGGACCGGGTCGTAGGCGACGCGCTGGCCGAGCATCGACCGGGCCGCGGCCGGGCCGCCGTGCAGCGCGTTGGCCCAGTGCTCGACCCGCAGGTGCTGGCCGAGGCGCGGATGGTAGGCGTTGGCGACGTCGCCGGCGGCGTACACGTGCGGGTCGCAGGTGCGCAGCGCCTGATCGGCGACGATCCCGTTGTCGACGGCCAGCCCGGCGGTTTCGGCGAGTTCGACGTTGGGGTTGATGCCCACCCCGATGACGGCCAGGTCGGCGGGCAGCTCGTCACCCGCGTCGGTGACCACGGCGGTGACCCGGCCGGCCGGGCCGGTGATCTCCCGTACACCGGTGCGCAGCCGCAGCTCGACCCCGTGGTCGCGGTGCAGCCCGGCGAACATCCCGCCCAGTTCGTCGCCGAGCACGGCGTGCAATGGCGTGGGCTGCGGTTCCACCAGGGTTACCTCGTTCCCGTGACCGCGAGCGGCCGCCGCCACCTCCAGCCCGATCCAGCCGCCGCCGACCACGACCAGCCGCCGGCCGCCGCCGACCAGCGCGGCCCGCAACCGGTCGGCGTCCCCGACCTCACGCAGGTAGTGCACCCCGTCCAGGTCGGCGCCCGGCACGGCCAGCCGCCGGGGTGCGGAACCGGTAGCCAGCAGCAGCTTGTCGTAGCCGACGCGCTCACCGGTGCCGAGGGTGACCTCGCGGGCGGCGAGGTTCAGCCCGGTGGCGGGGTCGCCGAGCCGCAGCTCCACGTCCTGCTCCTCGTACCAGCCAGGGCCGTGCACGTAGACCGAGTCGCGCTCCGCGGAACCGGTGAGGTATCCCTTGGACAGCGGCGGTCGCTCGTACGGACGTTCGGTCTCGGCACCCACCAGCCGCACCCGTCCGGTGAAGCCCTCCGCGCGCAGGGTCTCGGCCGCCTTCGCCCCGGCCAGGCCGGCGCCGACAATGACGAACGTCTGCTGCGGTGACATGCTGCGGCTCCTGTCGGTTGAGCGGGTCGGCCGGGTCAGGTCCTGACGCCGGCGAGCGCGAAGAACTCCTGCCGGGACCGGGCGTCCTCGCGGAGCCGGCCGTGCAGCGCCGAGGTGACCGTCCGGGCCCCGGCGGCGCGCACCCCCCGCAGGGACATGCACAGGTGGTCGGCCTCGATCAGCACGCCGACGCCCTTGGCGGCAAGGTGCTCGGCCAGCCAGTCGGCGACCTGCTTGGTCAGCCGTTCCTGGACCTGCAGGTCGCGGGCGAACATCTGCACCACCCGGGCAAGCTTGGACAGGCCCAGGATCCGCGCGCCGGGCAGGTAGCCGACGTGGGCGACCCCGTGGAACGGCAGCAGGTGGTGCTCGCACAGCGACTGGACCGGGATGCCGCGGGCCAGCACCAACTCGTCGTAGCCTTCGTCGTTCGGGAACGTGGTGAGGTCGAACGCGGGCGGGCTGAGCAGCTCGATGTAGGTGTCGGCGACCCGCCGCGGCGTGTCAGCCAGATGCGGGTCGGTGGGGTCCCGGCCCAGCGCCACGAGCAGGTCGGCGACCGCGCGACGGGCCGCCTCCCGGTCGGGCGCGGTGCAGTTCCGGCGGCTCACCGGCCGGACCGGTCCCGGGTCGGGCCGCCCGTCCAAGCTGTACGGCCGCGGCGCCGACGAGATCGCCGTGACCGTCCCGGAACGCCGCTACGAGCTGGCCGGAGAGTTGCTGGCAGCCGCGGTCGAGGAATCCGTCAGCACCGGCGAGCCGGCCCGCGAGGCGCTGCTGAGGCTGGCCGGCGACGCCGGACGAGCCATCGGCGCCGCCGCCGTAACATTCCAGACAGCGCTACAGGACAACGGATACGAGCCCGGCCCGGACGGCGCTGGTGGCATCCTGCTGGCCAACTGCCCGTTCCACCGGCTGGCCCGACGGCACACCGAACTGGTCTGCCACCTCAACCTCCAACTGCTGCGCGGGGCGGCCGAAGCCGCCGGCGACGAACAGCACACCATCGTGCTCGATCCCGCCCCCGGACGGTGCTGCGTCCGGGTGGTCCCGGCGTAGCGCAGACCCGCACCCGCCAACCGGCCAGGACCCCCGAGGCGATCAACACCGCGCTGCGCCTGCGGTGCTGGCCAGGACGCTGCCGGGCTGACGGCGGCACCGGATAACTTGTGGTGGATCTGTCGCGGGTCGCCGATGATCGCGGGCATGAGCAGCCCGAGCAGAAGAGCCGACATGTTCATCGACGCCGAACACGACCCACGGGAAGACGGGCCGACCCTGGGTGACGAGCGCGAAACGCTCGTGGAGTTCCTGCGCTGTCAGCGCGCGACGCTGGAACTGAAGTGCTCCGGCCTGGACGCCGCCGACCTGGCCCGTCGCTCGGTGGAGCCCTCCACGCTGTCGCTGCTGGGGTTGGTGCGCCACATGGCCGAGGTCGAGCGCGGCTGGTTCCGGCGGAAAATGGCCGGGCAGCACGCGCCGCCGCACTTCTACTCCGACACCGATCCCGACGGAGACTTCGACGGCGCCGTGCCCGACCCGGAGGTTGTCGCGCAGGCGTGGGAGGTGTGGCGGGCCGAGGTCGCGTTCACGGATCGGTTCGTGGCCGAGGCGCCCGATCTCGACGTCACCGGGGACGACCCCTGGCGAGGTCCTGTCTCGCTGCGCTGGGTGCTGGTGCACATGGTGGAGGAGTACGCCCGGCACAACGGCCACGCCGACCTGCTGCGCGAGCGGATCGACGGGAGGCTGGGCCAGTAGCCGCCGAGGGATCGCGGCCCCTGCGTTGGGGCGGGGTCGCCGTCTGCCCTGGGCTGGCGCTGGGGTTGACCCGGGCTGAGGGCCGGCCGGGGTACGTCAGGAAGGGCCGCGTGCCCGTACCAGCGCCTCGATGCCGTCGAGGATCCGTTCGAGGCCGAAGCTGTACTCCGGATCGGGGTCGTCGGGCTCGTCGAGGACGCCCGCGGCCAGGACCGCGTGCAGCGCCGGAAACCGTTCCGCGTCGGTCAGCCGGGTCAGCGCCCGGGCCCAGGCGGCGGTGCTGGAGTGGGCCATCGGGCCGGTCGCCTGCTGGAGATCGGCCGCCAGGGTCGCTTCGTTGCGGACGAAGCCGCTGAGCAGCAGGATCGTGGAGATCTTCTCGCCCTCGGTGAGGCCGGTGCCGCGCAGCGACCGCAGCCCGTCTTCCAGCCAGGCGATCTGGTTGGGAGTTGCCGGCGGCGCGCTGATCGGTATCCGCAGGATCCACGGATGCCGGTGCAGCACGTCGCGGTAGGCGGTCGCCCAGCGGGAGAGCCCGGCCCGCCAGCCCTCCTCGGGGTCGGCCGGCGGGGGTGGCGTGCCGCCGGCCGCGTCCACCATGAGCGCGAGCAACTCGTCCTTGGCGGCCACGTACCGGTACAGCGACATCGTCGAGGCACCCAGGACGGTGGCGACCCGGCTCATCGAGACCGCCGCGAGGCCGTCGGAGGCGGCGACCTTCACCCCGGCCTCGACGATCCGCTCCAGGCTCAGGCCGGGCTTCGGCCCCTTGTGCGGGCGCTCCCGCAGGCCCCAGGCCGCCTCGATGCTCGCCGGCAGGCCGGTGCCGGTGTCGTCGTCCATGGCCTTCGCCTTTCCGAGGGTTGACCGCCATCCTAAGACTGCGTATAAGCTACACAGTGACGCGTACCTGATACGCAGAAGAGTCGCCGGGAGCGGCCGGAGGATGAGGAGTACGGCAGACATGCCCGATGAACTGGCGGTCGAAGCGACCGGCCTGAACAAGTCCTACGGCCCGGTGCGGGTGCTGGCCGGAGTCGACCTCCAGGTCCCGCGGGGCACCGTGTTCTCGCTGCTCGGACCCAACGGTGCCGGCAAGACCACGACGGTGCGGATCCTGTCCACGCTGCTACGCCCGGACGCCGGCCGGGCCCGGGTGGCCGGCTATGACGTGGTCCGCGACCGGCACCGGGTCCGGCGCAGCATCAGCCTGACCGGCCAGTACGCGGCGGTGGACGGGCTGCAGACCGGCGAGGAGAACCTGCGCATGATGGGCCGGCTGTCCGGGCTGGCCGGCGCGCAGGCCCGCCGCCGGGCCCGCGACCTGCTCCAGCAGTTCGACCTCGCCGACGCCGGCCGGCGCCGGGTCGCCACCTACTCCGGCGGGATGCGCCGCCGGCTGGACCTGGCCGCCAGCCTGGTCGTCCGCCCGGCGGTGATCTTCCTGGACGAGCCGACGACCGGCCTGGACCTGCGCAGCCGGCAGGCGATGTGGCGGGTCATCGACGGCCTCGTCGGCTCCGGTACGACCATCTTCCTCACCACGCAGTACCTGGAGGAGGCCGACCGGCTGGCGGACCGCATCGCGGTGGTGGACGGCGGCCGGGTGGTCGCCCAGGGCACGCCGGCCGAGCTCAAGACGCAGGTCGCGGAGCAGCGCCTGGACCTCGTACTCGCCGACGCACCGACCTTCGAGCAGGTGGCCCACCGCCTCGGCGGGCGCGTGGTGCACAGCGATCCGGGCCTGCTGACGATCGGGGTGCCGACCGACGGCAGCGCCGCGCACGTCCGGGCGCTGCTCGACGAGGTCGACGCCGAGCGCCGCGCGGTGCGCCGGTTCGCCATCCACACCGCGACCCTCGACGACGTGTTCCTCGCCCTGACCGGCCACGCCGCCGGCCGACCCGAACTGGAGACCGCAGGTGCCTGACGCCGCCGCCACCGACACCGCCGTTCGCACCGCCGGGCCGACCACCGACCACGCCGCCGAGCAGGGAACGCCCGCTGCGGGCGAAGCCGCCGCCGCGCCCCGGGGCCGCGCCGCCGCGGCCGTCACCAACTCCCTGACCATGGCCGGGCGCTGCCTGCGGCTGAGCCGGCGCAACCTCGACGCGCTGATCACCTCCCTGATGCTGCCCGTCATGCTGATGCTGCTGTTCGTCTACCTGTTCGGCGGCGCCATCCACACCGGCACCGCCTACGTGACCTACGTCGTCCCCGGCGTCCTGTTGCTGTGCGCCGGATTCGGCTCGGCCACCACGGCCGTCAGCGTCAGCAACGACATGACCGGCGGGATCATCGACCGGTTCAGGTCCATGGACATCGGCGGCGGCTCGGTTCTCGCCGGGCACGTGGCGGCCAGCGTGGTCCGCAACGCCGCCTCCACCACGGTGGTGTTCGGCGTTGCCTTCCTGATCGGGTTCCGCCCGCACGCGGGACCGCTGGACTGGCTGGCCGCGGCCGGCGTACTGCTCATGTTCATCCTCGCCATCTCCTGGCTGGCGGCCACGTTCGGGCTGGTCGCCAAGTCACCGGAGGCCGCCGGCGGCATCGCATTCCTGGTGATGTTTCTGCCGTACCCGAGCAGCGCATTCGTCCCCATCGACACCATGCCGACCTGGATCCACGGCTTCGCCGAGCACCAGCCCGCCACCCCCGTGATCGAGACGATCCGCGGCCTGCTCCTGGACACGCCGGTCGGCGCCGCGCCGTGGCAGGCGCTGGCCTGGTGCGGCGGCATCGTCGTGATCTCAGTGGCGGCAGCCGGCGTCCTGTTCCGGCGCCGCACCGCCTGAGTCCTCCCGGGCGTGGTCGGGTGATCCAGCGCCGGACCGGCCATCCGGCGGCGTTGCGGTGGCGCCGCGGCCTACCAGGTCACCGGCAGGCTGACCAGGCCACCGCCGAGTAGGTCCCGGCGCGCCTGGAGCTGCTCGACCGGCACGGCCAGCCGCAGAGCCGGCAGGCGGGAGAACAGCGTGCCGAGGGCGGCCTGCATCTCGATCCGGGCCAGCGATGCGCCGACGCAGGACGCCGGTCCGTACCCGAACGCCAGATGTGGGTTCGGGCTGCGGGCGAGGTCAAACCGGTGCGGGTCGGCGAAGACCCGGGGGTCGCGGTTGGCGCTGGTCAGGTTGAGCAGCACGAGTTCGCCGGCCCGGATGGTCACGCCGCGGCAGTCGATGTCCGCCTTCGCGTACCGCAGCGGGACGTCCCAGGGCGGTTGAGTCAGCCGCAGCGCCTCCTCGGTGGCGGCCGGAACCAGAGCTGGGTCCCGAACGATCGCCGCGACCTGGTCCGGGTGGTGCAGCAGGAGCAGGACGCCGAGGTCGAGCCGGCCGGTCAGGGTGGTCTGCCCCGCGATCAGCAGCGCGTCCACCATGAGGGTGAGCAGGGCATCGCCGATCTCGCCTCGCTCGTCGGCGGTGGCGACCAGTTCGGAGAGCATGTGCTCGTCCGGGTTCCGCCGCTTCTGCTCGATCAACCCCTGTACGTAGACGGTGAGGTCGCCCAGCGCGGCCAGCGCCCGATCGGGGTCGTGCAGGCTGAGCGCGTCCCGGACCGGCGGGCCGAACACGTCCCGGTCCTCGTACGGCACGCCGAACACCTCACAGAGCACCCGCTCCGGCAGCGGCAGCGAGAACCGCTCGTGCAGGTCGACCGGAGGGCCGACCCGGACGAGGTCGTCCACCAGGTCCCGCACCACAGACTCGATCAGGGGCTGTAGGCCACGCACCCGCCGGCCGGCGAACGGCCGGCTCATCACCTTCCGGAGGTTGCCGTGGTCGTTCTTCTCGGTGGCCGGGTCCATGATCGGACCGCCGGCGAGCGTCCCGGCGGCGTACCGCGGCGCGAGCTGTGGGCTGGGATGCGACCGGCCCAACCGCCCGTCCGACAGCAGCGCCTTGACGTCGTCGTAGCACGTCACCAGCCAGGCCGGGTCGCCGGCGGGCGTCCGCACCCGGCTGACCGGCTCCTCCTCTTGCAGCCGCTGGTAGCGCGGCGAGGTCTCCAACACCGAGGGATCCTCGAACGGCATGGTCGGCAGGTCGATCAACGTCGTCATCCGGGCTCCCTCGCAAGGCCATTGCCGCCACCAACGTGGCCGGGCGCCCCTCGGTTCAGCCGTGAAGCGAACTCGCACCGGTCCGGAGCCCGCCTCGGCCAGGCTCACCTGCGGCCGCCGGCGAAGGCCGCTCACCCTCCGCGGCCAGCCTCGCGTGGCCTTCGTGGCCGCATGGCCAATCGTTCAAGGCAGCATGTACGCCTGCGACCGGTACGGTCTCTGCAAGTACGCGCCGTTGGCCGGAACTGTCGACGTCAAGAAGTAACTCGCGACGAACGAGCGTGTCCGCCGACACAGCATGGCCGGCATGCTGCACCGCGCGTCTGTCGCCCTCGGCCTCGGATCCGGCCGCCGGTGCCGCTGCCTCAGGCATTGTTCAGGTGGTGGTCGAGGGTGTCGAGCAGGCCGCGGATGGTGATGGGTTTGGTGAGGTATGCGGTTGCGCCGGCGTTCAGGAGGCGATCGAGTTGTTGTGTGGTGGCGTCGGCGCTGAGGATGACCACGGGGATGGCGCGGGTGTCCGGGTCGGCGCGTAGGCGTTGGAGGACAGTCTCGCCGTTGAGGTCCGGTAGGTGCAGGTCGAGGAGGATGAGGTCGGGTCGGTGTTCGCGGGCGAGGTCGAGCGCGAGTCCGCCGAGCATCGCGGGGATGAGGGTGATGTTCGGTCGGCGTTTGAGGATCTCCTCGACGAGTTGGATGTTGGCGACCATGTCTTCGACGTAGAGCACCCGTCGTGGACCGGGATAGTCGCGAGGTTCGGGCAGCGGGTCGGCGGCGAGTTCCTGGTTGTTGACGGCGATGGGCTCGGCGCGGGGTAGTTCGATTGAGAAGGTGCTGCCGGAGCCGGGGATGCTGGTGACGTCGAGGGTTCCGCCCATGCTTTCGGTGAGGTTCTTGGACAGGACGAGTCCGAGGCCGGTGCCCTCGATCCCGGACTGGGCGGCCGCGAGCCGTTCGAACGGCACGAACAGCTTGCCCAGGTCGTCCTGGCTGAGGCCGGCGCCGGCGTCGGTGACCGCGATACGGACGCGGCCGGCGGACGGCTGCGCGGCGGTGACCGTCACGGGTCCGCCCGGGGGGCCGTACTTGACCGCGTTGGAGAGCAGGTTCAGCAGCACCTGGCAGGCCCGTTGCCGATCCGCCCGTAGGTAGCAGCCGGCCGCGGTGCCCAGGTCGATGGCGAGGCTGGACCCGCGGGAGGTGGCCAACGGGCGGATGAGCTCGATCGTGTCGAACACCAGCGTCTCAAGCGACACCGGCTCCAGCGACAGCGACAGGCTGCCGCTGTCGATCCGGGAGACGTCCAGGACGTCGTCCAGTAGCCTGAGCAGGTGCCGCCCGGCTCGCTGGATGATGGCGGCCCACCTGGCCTGTTCCTCGTTCAGGTCGGCCAGGCCGAGTATCTCCCCGAAGCCCAGGATCGCATTCAGCGGGGTGCGTAGCTCGTGGCTGACCCTGGACAGGAACTCGCTCTTGGCGTCGTTGGCGGCGCGCAGCAGCCGGTTGGCTTCCTGCAGTTCCTGCGAGCGCCGGATGATCTCGGTCTCCATCTGGCTGGTGCGGCGGCGCAGGTCGGCGGTGAGTTGCTGCTGTTCGGTCTCGGCCCGGCTCAGCCGGACGAACTCGGTGACGTCCTCGGCGCTGTTGAGGATGTAGGCCAAGGAGCCGTCGGCGGCCAGCACCGGGAGGTTGACCGGGCTCCAGTACCGGACCTCGAACCCGCCGCCGGCGGACTCGGGACGGCGGATGTCGTACTTCTGTACGGCCATGCTGTCTGGCGTCCGGTCTCGCCGGACGCGTTCGAGCGAGGCACGCAGGTTCCGCTCACCGCTGGCATCGGCGTCCTCGGGATTGTCCGGAAACACCTCAAAAACCCCACGGTTCAGGATGTCGCCGCGCCGGGTCATCGTGATCCGGGTGAAGGCGTCGCTGACCGCGACGATCACGAAGTCCGGATCCAGGGCGAGGTAGCAGCCGGGCGCGGCTTCGAACAGGGACCGGAAGTCCGGACTCCCGACGGCCCCGGTGCGGCCGGCGTCCGGCGCATCCGCGGGGCCGGCCGCGACGACCGGCGCCCCGGCCGGCACCGCCGCGGGCACTGCCGCCGGTGCCGCCGCCGGTGCGGCCGCGCCCGCGGTCGGCGTGGTGTCCGGGTCGTGTGCTGCGAGCAGCCGGTCCAGGAGGCCACGCAGCGCAGCGGAGTAGAACGGCTTGACCAGGACCTCGGCCGCGCCCAGTCGCAACACCCGGGACCGGACGTCCGGGTGGTTGTCGCCGGTGGTCACCACCACCAGCCTGCGCGCGTAGCCGGGATCGCGCTCGGCCAGCATCCGCATCGCGGCGTAGCCGTCGACGGCCCCCATGTGCAGGTCGAGCAGCAGCACGTCGGGGTCGAAGGCCGCCACCACGACATCGATGGCCGCGGCACCAGCAACCGCACGTACCTGGCGGACCCCGGCCGATCCGAGCATCCGCTCCAGCAACGCTCGGTTCATCGCGTCGTCGTCGGCGATCAGCACACGGACGTCGGCAAGCCGCGATGCTGACACTCCGCCCCCTCCGTCGCCACAGGACCCCACCGGGCCGCGACGGCCACCCGTCCGGCCATGGGGCGGCGATCTGCCTCCCCGGCCGGGACGGCCCACCGTCCCGCCACCTGCGGCGCCCTGTGGCGCCCCGTATCAGCGCGGCGTTCGCACCGTCCTCATCATGCGCTCTCCCGCTCCACTTTGTAATGGATACGTGACTCTAAGTACTCGATCCTCGCCACACTGCGCGGACCATCATGACCATCAGCGGCCCGAGGGTGTCGGTCACGCTGAACCGCTGGGAGGTGTTGATCTTCCTACCCGCGTCGTACCACTGCGGCCGAGGGATGCAGTTCAGTCCTCGTACTTGAAGGACACCTTGACCTTGGCGCGGTAGGCGCGCACGTGACCGTCCTCGATCTGTATGTCCAGTTCGGATACCTCGGCGATACGCAGACCGCGCAGGCTCTGCGCCGCCTTCTCCACAGCGGCCGTCGCCGCCTTCTCCCAGGACTCCTCGCTCGTACCGACCAACTCCACGATCTTGTAGACGCTTTCGCTCATGCTGATCTCCCTCCGTGGGATGCTCGTCGTGCGCTGGCGTCACGCTCGTCCGCGCGAGATCCACTTGTCAACGGGCCAACGGCCCCGAAGCGGCCGGCCGACCGGCTGATCCCGGTCGCGGTCACCCTCGGCAGGTGCCGCGTGGCCGCGCGGCGCGCCCGCGCCGGCACGAAGATGGCTGGTCGGCAGCCTGCCCATCACCCCGAGGAGAGGAACACCGCACAGTGATCGGCGAACATGCTGCCCGCTGCCGCTCCGAGCGATGACAATGTGGGAGTGGACGCCGCCATGCGGGACTACATCGACACCATCGCCCCCGAGCACCGGGCCCTGTTCGACCGCCTCCACCGGTTGGTCCTCGAGGTGCACCCCGACGCCGCGGTAGTGCTCTCCTACCAGATGCCCACCTACAGGGTCGGCCGGCGCCGCCTGTTCCTCGGCGTGTGGAAGCACGGGGTGTCGATCTACGGTTGGGGGCAGGGCCGCGACGCCGGCTTCACGGCCCGCCACCCTGAGCTCAGGACGAGCAAGGGGACCATCCAGTTGCGGCCCGTCGACGCCGGGCGCATCCCCGATGAGGAGTTCCGCGACCTGGTGCGCGCCGCCCTCGGCGGCTGACTGGCCGAGATCCGCCACCAGCGTCAGGTGCCGACAGGGCCCACCGGCGGCGTGCGACCGGTGACCATCGCCGCCGCCAATCATGACGTGATGCTCCCTCACCGGCTCGTATTGGACCCCGCCTCCGGGGCACGGGGAACCGCGGAGACGGGGCGAGATAGGAATACCCCATGGCCGAGGTGCACCCGCGCCAGCGCGCCTCGATCCACTGCCAGTCCTCCCACTCCTGCACGGTCACCGTCACTGCGGGGTCCAACGGCGTGGGCAGCTGGGCTGGCTCGCCGGCCCGGGCGTCGGCCAGGACACTCACCGCCACCTCGTTCGACCGACCGAAGACGATGACCCGCGCCTGTCGCTCCGCGCTGGCCAGCGCGTGCAACGGCGCATCGGTCAGCGCCCGGCGCACCGACACGCTCAGCACCGGCAGTTGGCCGACCACCTGCAGGTCCACCAGCACTCCCCGGCTGTAGGCGATGTCCGCGCATGCGCGCAACTCGTGCAGCAACGGGTCCGGGACATCGTCGGTCTCCGCGAACAACCGCCGCAGCCGGCTCGCCTCGACCGCGCAGCGGCGCTGGGTGTGACGGTCCGCCGGATCGAGGTCCCCGCCGGCCAGGCCGACCAGCAGCGGAACCACCGACCGGCGCACCGTCTGGTAGCGGTCCAGCCGGCTGCGGTGTAGCGCCTCGGCCACCTGCCCGCGGCGGCGGACCGCGGCCTGCCACTCGGCGGCCGCCGCCGCGCGTCGGGCCGTCCCATCCAACGCCCTGACCACCAGCGCGAGCCCAAGCTGTGGCGCCGCCATGACGTACGTCATCAGGAGGAATCGGGCCAGGCCGACCCGGTCCGCCGCCCCGTCGCGGAGCAACACGACCAGCGTGAACCCGGCGTTGATCGCGATCAGGGTGGCGAGCTCGGCGATTGGCCGGCGCAGCAGCAGGAGCACGCCGAACCAGCCGGTCGCGCCGAGGGCCCAGTGCGCCGGTGTGAGCTCCTGCCCGCTCGCGACCGCCGCCGTGGCCACGGCGCTGGCCGCCAGCACCGCGGCGGCCAGCAGCCAGGACACGACCGCCCCGGTCCGGCGCCGCAGCAGCCGGACGGAGCCGGCCACGCCGACCCCGGCCATCAGCGCCCAGGCCACCAGTTCCGCGCCGAACGACCGATAGGCCCACCGGTGGGCGAGGATCGCGACCAGGGCGTTGGCCACGTGCCGGACGGCGAACATCCACACGATCGCCAGCTCGGACCCCCGCTGGTACCGGGTCGCGACCAGATCGCCGAACCCGCCGTGGCCGACCGCATCGCCGCCCGGCTCGCCGTCGGCGGGCCGGCTGAGCTGCGCCACCCGAGCCGGACCGCCGGCGCCGCCCACACCGTTGCCTGGGCGGACCGAGCCGTCCGCGGTGGCCGGACCTGGCGAGTCGGCCGAAATGGTCGGCCACTGCAGCACGATCCGGGTGCCCGCCCCCGGCCGGGACGTGATCGCCGCGGAGCCGCCGACCTGGGACATCCGGGCGACCACGGACTCGCGCAGTCCGCGCCGGTGCGCCCGCACCCGCGCCGGGTCGAAGCCACGGCCATCGTCGGCCAGCTCGACCCGCACGACGCCGTGCGCCGGCCAGGCATGCAGACTGACCCGATCCACCCCGGCATGCCGTACGACGTTCCTCAGCGCCTCGGCCACCGCAGCCGCAAGCGCGGCCCCAACCGCGGCAGGCACCGCCACCTCGGCGACCGCCACCTCGACGGCCAGCGCCGGCTGCGCCGACACCACCGGCGCCAGCCAACCCCGCAGGTCACCGCCGTCCAGGAGTGGATCGGCGCCTCGGGCATCGGCTTGCCCCGCTCCGGCGGCGCCGTCGCCGGGCGGCCCAACCGCGGCCGGGACGGATGGCTCACCGGCCGGTTCCTGGATCCGCTCGACCACGTCGAGGTCCCGCCCGGCCTGGGCGCGCAAGGTCGGTGAGCCGGCCACTCCGCCGGCCGCCACCACGGTGAGAGTGGCCGACACGCTGTCGTGCAGAAGCCGGCACTGCTCACGCTCCTCCGCCCGCCGGCCCTCCCGCACGGCCGCGTCCCGCTGCAGCGCCTCCTGCTGCGCGATCGCCACGTCGGCGGCCCGGGCATGGCGGCGCAGCAGCCACATCACCAGGCCGGCGCCCGTTCCCTGCGTCACCAGCAAAGCGCTCAGGCCGAACACAACCTGCCCGGCCAGCAGCGATCCGGACGTGTACGCGGCCGGCACCACCACCGTCCCGACGACGCCCAGCGCCGGCCAGGGGCTCAGCTGGCTGACAAGCACAGCGGAGCTGGCGACCACGGCCACCCACGTTGCCCAGCCCGGCGACATCGCGGCGGGCACCAACCTGCCAAAGCCGAGGCACAGAACGGCGGCGACCACGATGTCCCCAGCCACCAGCCACCTGGCCCACCCGCTCCTGAGCGCCACCGCCGCGTAGGTGGCCGCCCAGCCGAGTAGGCCGGCGACGGCGATCCCCACCACCGTCGGCGATGCCGGCACTGCCAGGCCCAGGAGGGCGCCGACGCCGCCCGCCACCGCGCCACCCACCCGCAGCCCAACGGCGAACCGAGCCATCAGCCGCTCGAAGGCCGCGGCCGAGCCGCGCCCGGCCTGGCACGCGGCGTAGCCGATACCAACCGAGTTGGCCAAGCCTGACCTGAATGGTCCCGACATCGGGTACACCCGACACGACCCCCGTCTCCGCGTTCCCCGCGCCGCGCAGACGGCTCGTCACAAGCTCCACGCCAGGCCCGGGATCTATGGACTAAATCCGCTACGACGGTACCGCTGCCACCCATCGCCGTGATCGACGAAGACTGGACAGAATGACATCACGCGTCTTGGACGAATCCGCTCCGGGAGTGCTGAACGCACCGGGGACAAGTTCCGGCGCAAGTGTGCGCAGGGCAGGTACAGCCCGGTTGCCACGGGAACGAGGGCCACGGCGGGTACGGGTTCCGTGGGGCAACAGCCGCGGCACCCGCGCCAGGAACGGCGGCGCTGATGGGTGCTCGGTCGGGCACGGCCCGAAGGCGGCCGGAGAGGTTGGCCTCCTCCGGACCCGGGTGAAGCGCCAGCTCGCCGGCTGGGTCGGGTAGGTAGCCGCTGCGCCGCCCAACAAATCGGTTGCCCTCCGGGGGTGGCCATCTGCTCCACTTCCGGCAACAGCAGGTCGACCAAGGAGAGGGAAATGCGCCGAGCG
>WNFU01005602.1_pt1 | contig 16254 bp, 15 predicted proteins | sample 5400121 | NCBI WGS metagenome assembly WNFU01 (sample SAMN13153360, study PRJNA577476) | soil metagenome | isolation source: 100 cm soil or saprolite under grassland replicate 1 | place: USA:California | collected 2016-06-15
TCCGGAGATCCGACTTCATCGAAGCCAGATACGCCTTCTCCTTCGTGTTGGCGAACTTCGGAATCGCGATGGCGGCCAAAATGCCGATGATCACCACCACGATCAGAAGCTCGATCAGGGTGAAGCCCTTGCGGTTCATCCGACAACCTCCCCAATGAGAAATCCAGGACGCGTATTGACGAATAACTCCGGTACTCATTTCAGCAAGCCCCATGCCGCCCGAGGCGTAGACAGTATATCTCACTACAGTCCAAGAGGATAGCCCATTCGACGTGTCCGAATTGGACCCCCCCGATAACCCGCTAACTCCTGCTTTTTGCGAGGCGCTAGGACGGACGCAAGGGCTTGGGGAGTCCCCGAAGATAGGCCGCATACCAGGGTGCCTCTTCCGGATACCAGCGCCGCACCGAATCCGCCAACGCCCGCGCGTGCGCGAAATCACCGCGCCGCACATTCAGCAAAAAGCTCGCTCGGACGGCCACCGGTTGTCGAGGCTCGAGCGCCCGCGCCCGGGCGACGAGCCCGGCGACGCGAGTCGTGTCGCCCAGGCCGAGCAGGTAGTAGCCCCACGCCGCCACCAGCTGCGGATCTCGGGGGAACAGGGAATCGGCGACCGCGTATTCGCGCCGCGCCGCGGCCGTGTCCCCCATGCCGGCGTACACCGCCGCCGCCGAGAAATGCGCGCGGTACGACTCCGGATGCTCGATCAGTGTCGTCAGCAGCAACGCGCGGTTGTCCTCCCAGAGGGGAAGCCGCAGCACCGACCGCACGCCCAACGCCAGGGTGAGTCCGGCGATGGCCACGGCCGTGCGTCGGTAGCTCAGCGTGCGCGCGGCGAGGAACACCGCGCCCATTCCGGCCAACACCGCCACCACCAGGACGGACAGGTAGAGGTTGCGCTCGGCGAGCAGGACGCCCGAGGGGAACAACAGGTTGGCCGTCGGCAGATAGGCGAGGGCCGCTGCCGCCACAGCGAAGCTCAGCGCCGGCGCGCGGCGACGCGTCGCCGCCACCAACGTCGGCACCGCCAGCACGACGAGCGCTCCGCCGATGGCGGCGGCTCCGAACGCTCCGGGCGCCGCAATGACCTGCGGACTGTAATCGGCCGAGAGGTCGATCGGCCACACCAGCAGCCGCGCGGCGCGCAGCACCGCCGGCAGGGCGACGGCGAGTCGGCCAGAAACGCCCACGCCGAGAAACGCCGGGGCCATGTCGGCCGCCGCGCCGCGGCCCACGGCGTACCACGCGCCCAGGAAGCCGATTGTGACCGCCGCCAATGCGAAGTAGAAGAGAAGTGGGTAGCGCCGCGTGCCTGGAGGCCGGAGCCAGTCATCCAGCATCATCACGACACCGGTAATGACACCGTGCTCCTTGGAGAACATCGCGATGGCTGCAGCGATGACCGCTGCCACCCACCAACCGCGCCGCGCCGCCAACACTGCCGCGAGCATCGCCGCCCCCACCAGCAGCTCCGCCCGCGACACGACGCTCGCCACGCCCTCGACGTGCACAGGGTGCACCGCGAACACGAGCCCCGCCGCCACCGCCCCAACAGCCGGCAGCCAGCGCTCAAGCACGAGCACCACAAGCACGCACACGAGGCCGTGGAGGACGGCATTGACGAGATGGAACCAGCCCGGCCTGCCGCCGGTGGCGCTCCAGTCCATAGCGTACGCGAGCACGGTGACGGGACGGTACAGCCCGCCCCGCGCGGGGGGCGGCCAATAGGGCTCGTCGAACGCGCGCACCGCCGCGCCCAACGAATGGGCGGCCGGATTGTGGACGATGATGCCGCGGTCGTCCTGGACGAACCCGTACCGGACCGTCGGCAGAAACAGGCCCACCGCGACGAGGAACACCAACGCGAGCCTCACCGGGCGTCCCAGGTTTGGGCGCGGGTCACGAGCCAGTCGGCGGTCGCCGTGTCGCCGCGGGACCGGGCGGCGCGGGCCTGGACGCGGAGATAGTCGCCGCACCGCAGGCACAACCGGTCGGCGCGCGCCAGGAGGGAGTCGGCGAGGCCGGGGCGGCCCAGCGTGAAGGCGGCATCCGCGGCTCCCACAAAGACGCTGGGGTCACGATCGAAAATCGCCACCGCATGACGATAGGCATCGAGGGCGCGCACGGGATCGCGGGCGTTCTGAAACGCGGCACCGGCGCGGGCTGGACCGCGGTAGGAGGCGGGAGAGTCCTCGAGCATGCTCTGGGTGACGCTGGCGTCGTCCTTCCAGACGGGGACCCGGGTGACCGTACGGAGCGCCCCGAGACCGATCAGCAGCGCTCCCACCCCGACGAGCCTGGGACGGGGCCAGCGCGCCGCCGCGGCACCGAGCGCGAGGGCAAGCCCCACCGACGGCAGGTACAGCGTCCGTTCGGCCATCACCACCCCGGTCGAGACCAACAGGTTGGCCACGGGGAGGTAGGCGATGGCGATCCACCCCAACGCGAACGCCTCGATGCGACGCCCGCGGCGCCACGTCCACCACAGCAGGCCGGCCCACACGGCGAAGACCGCGAGCCCTGCCAGAAACCGCCCGTCGACCAGCGAGGTGACGAGGGTGCGCTCGTCAGGCGAGTAGTCGGCGCGCAGGGTGAGCGGGAACAGCAGCAACCGCCCGACATCGGCGAGCGCTGCGACGGCAGTGATGCGCACCGCCACGGGGGAGGCACCGAAGAAGACGGGCGCCAGGGCCTGGGTGCGGGCATAGGGGTGCAGGACCGCCCAGCGTACGATCGCATAGGCCGCGCCGACCAGGGCCCAGCTCGCGACGTAGGGCCAGAGACGGCGCCTGGGCGGCGCAGGGCGCACCCCGAGGATCCAGGCCCAGGCCACCAGGCCGGGCACCACCGCGGCGTTCTCCTTGCTCAGGAGCCCCATCGCGAGCCCCAAGGCCGTCCAGCCCACACTGTCCCGTTCCAGGGCGGCGTAGACGGCCAGCAGGCTGAAGCAAGCGGCCATGAGCTCCGCCCGGCCCACCACGTTCGCCACGGCCTCGACGTGAACGGGATGGACCGCGAACACGAGCCCCGCCGCCAGGGCGGCGGTCTCGCCGGCCCAGCGGCGGGCGAGGGCGGCGACGGCGACCGTCGCGCCGGCGTGCCAGACCAGATTCACGAAGTGAAACCACATGGCACTGGCCGTCAGGCGATCGAGCGCGAAGCCCGCCACGACGAGCGGCCGATACATCTTGCCGGCGAATTCCGGCGGCCAGTAGGGATGCGCGAACGCCTGCCAGATCCCCGACGGGGTGCGGACCAGGGGATTGAAAACGACGATGTAGATATCGTCCATCGCGAATCGATTCCACAACGAGCCGAGGTACACGACCGCGGCGCTCGCGGCGACGACGAGAGAGATCCTCGTCCCGGCGCTGAGTTTGATCACGGGGGGGTGGACGAACGCAGGCTGCGCTCGTGGGCCGTCAGCCAGTCGGCGGTCACCGAGTCTCCCCGCATCCGGGCGAAGAAGGCTTCGCTGCGATAGAGGGTGACACACCGCTCGCAGACCGCGTCCGCCCGGCGGAGCAGGGATTCCGCCGCGGCCGGGCGCTTCAGCGCGAACTCGGCGTGAGCGGCGGCGATGTACACACGGGCGTCACGGGGGAAGATCTCACTCGAGACCCGCAGGGCCTGGATCGCGCGATCGTACCGCCCCGACCATAAGTGGTCCCATCCGACGTAGCGCCATGTGAAATACGACCGCGGTGCGTCCCGGATGAGCCCGAGGGCGACCGTGTGCTGGTCCCGCCACACGGGTACCCGGAACGCGCTGCGGGCGCCGCCGAGCACGACCACCAGCGCCGCCACGGCCGCGAGGCGCCGTCCCGCCAGCCCCCGGGACATCGCGCCCACGGCGAGCGCGAGCCCCACCGACGGCAGATACAGCGTGCGCTCGGCGATCAGTATCTGGATGGGGAATAGCAGGTTCGCGACCGGCGAATAGGCGATCGGGATCCAGCCCAGACCGAACGCCTCAACCTTGCGCCCCCGCCGCCACGCGACCCCAAGCAGCAGGGCCCAGAGGCCCAGCACCAGGACGCCGACCGCCAGGCGACCGTCCAGCAGGCTGTGGACGGCGGTGCGGTGGTCCGGGGAGTAGTCCGCGCTCAGCGCGAGCGGGAAGAGCAGCAGGCGAGCCACATCCCCCAGCGCAGCGGTCGCCGTCAGGCGAATGTCGAAGGCGTCCAGACCCAGGAAGACCGGCGCAGTGTTGCCAGGTCCGCGGAGGAACCCGTGCAGCACGGTCCAGCGCAGGCCCAGGTATGCCGCGCCGATCACAATCCAGCTGGCGACAAACGTCGCCAGCCTGCGGCGCGGGGGCGCCGGGCGCACGCCCAGAATCCACGCCAGGGTGATGAGCCCGGGAGCGACCGCCCCGTTCTCCTTGCTCAGCACGGCGGCGGCCATTGCGGCGGCGCTCCACAGCACGCTTCCGCGCTCGAGGGCCGCGTAGACCGCCAGCAGGGTGAAGACCGCGGCCATGAGCTCGTTCCGCCCCACGACGTTCGCCACCGCTTCCACGTGTACCGGGTGGACGGCGAACACCAGGCCCGCCACGAGGCCGGCGGCGTCGCCTGCCCACCGGCGCGCGAGCAGTGCCACCAGCATGCTGGCTGCGACGTGCCACACGATGTTCACCACATGAAACCACGCCCTCGAATGGATGGACCAGTCCAGCGCATACGTGGCGACGGTCAGCGGCCGGTACGCCGACACGTCGATGTTGGACGGGAAATAGGACGTGCCGAATGCCTGCCACACGCCTGACAGGCTGTGCACTACCGGGTTGGCCAGGATGATCGATAGATCGTCCAGGACGAATCCATTCCACAGCACGCCGAGATGGACGACCGCCGCGGCGGCCGCGACGATCAGATACAAGCGCCTAGCGCTCACGGGCCACCGCGTAGAGCCAGCGGGCGCTGGGCCAGCCGTGCATGGGAACCAGCCACCCGGGATAGGCGGCGATGAGGGCGCGGAGCTCGCGAGCCGACGGCGATTGCGGGCTGGCGAGGAGGATGTGGGTGACGCCCTGGCGCTCGAGGTACGCGCGCTGGTCGGCCGGGGTGGGCTCGACCACCGCCGCCCCGTTGTAGCCATATAGATAGAAGGGGACCGCCGTGCGCCCCGCGTACAGCCACACCAACGCCTCGTCGTCCGTCGCGAGCACCGCCCTGGAGGGCAGCTCTTCGATCCCAGGGAGCAGCTCGCGGAAATTGGCGGAGATGTCGGCCGCCTGCCCCGCGTAGCCGTGCCGCGCGAAACCCATGACCTCGTAGATCGCGAACCCGACCGCGAGCACCCCGGTGAGCACGAGCAGCGGCAGGTGCAGGCGGACGAATCGCCACAGCGTCGTTGCGCCGACGGCCCACACCAATCCCAGCCACGGCAGCACCGCCCAGAGAAACCGATCGGGGGCGAACGGCCACACGGCGAGGATGGCCAGGTACCCGGCGAGCGCGAAGCCGATACACGAGCGCCGGCAGAGCGTGGCGAGACCATACACACCGACGCCCAAGGCCGGTAGCGCCGCGAGCCAGTAGAGGAGGCGGCCAGGGAGCCAGCTCAGCGTAACCGCGGCGAGCGGCCGAGGCAGGTCGCGCAGCCCGCCTCCCAACGCCCCCAACCCCGTCTGGCGCAGCACCTCACCGTAGCTGCCGTAGTTGATGGCCAGCGCGGGATCGACCGCCTGGCGGTGGGTGACCGTCCACCACCCCCACAGCAGGCCGGCCAGGAAGACCGGCGCGGCCGCGGCCATCGCCTGCCGGGGGGACACACGGCGCACCACGAGCAGGAAGGCCACGACCCCAAGACCCACGGCGATGCCGATGGTGCGCGTCAGCAGAGTCAGCGCGGCGGCCACGCCGGCGGCGGCGGCGGCGGAGACTGGAGCAAGCTGCGGAGGTGGACGGTCACCGAGCACGACGGTGACGGCCAGCAGCACCGCGAACAGCGGCTCGGCGAACAGGACCGATTGCACCGTGAGGACCGGGATGGCGAGGGCCGCGGCGAGAACGACGGCAGGCGCGATCCAGCGCGGCACGCCCGGGCCCAGGAGGTCCGTGCGCACGGCGTGCCACGCGACGAGGCCGGCCGCCGACGCCGCGAGCAGCAGGTTCAACACCTTCGCCGCCAAGACTGCCGCGTTCAGGGGCAACAGCCCGAACAGGGGCGTCAGCACCAGCGGGTAGAGCGGCGGGAAGTGAATCGCGGCCGGTGCGCCCGGCAAGTGCAGGTAGGAGTACCCGTGGCCCGTGGCCAGCGATCTGGCCAGGACGGCGTAGAGGCCGTCGTCGTAGAATCCGCCGACGAGGGAGCGATTGAGGGCCAGGGCCCCCACGGCGAGCGCGCCCAGGGCGACCGCGACGCCGGCCCGCCCGGCAGCGGTCACGCCCGGAGCTTTCGCCAGTCCCCGCTCGGCGGGAAGAGGTTGTAGCGAGCGATATGGAACAGCGCCGCGAGGCCGTCGCGCCACGTGATTTTCTTCCCCTCGGCGTAGGTGCGGCCACTGTAGGTGATGGGCAGCTCCCAGATGCGGGCGCCGCACTGCGAGAGCCGCGCGGTGATCTCCACCTCGAAGCCGAAGCGGTCGGAGGTGAGGGGGAGGCGCTTCAGCAGATCAGCGCGGACCAGCTTGTAGCAGGTCTCCATGTCCGTCAGGTTCAGGTTGGTGAGCATGTTGGACAGGAGCGTAAGGAGGCGGTTGCCGACCGAGTGCCAGAAGAACAGCACGCGGCGCGGGCCTCCCTGGAAGCGGGAGCCGTAGACGGCGTCGGCGCGGCCGCCGCGGATGGGCTCGAGCAGCCTGGGAAGATCGCCGGGGTCGTACTCGAGGTCGGCGTCCTGCACGACGACGACGTCGCCCGAAGCCGCGGCGATCCCCGCGCGGAGCGCGGCCCCCTTGCCGCGGTTGGTCTCGTGGTGGATGACCTTGTCGACGAGCCGCTCGGCGACGAGGCGGTCGGCGATGGCCGCCGTGCCGTCTTTCGAAGCGTCGTTCACGACGATGATCTCCAGCACGAGCGGCACCTCCCGGAGCCGCCGCACCACGGCGGCGATCGTCGCCTCCTCGTCGTACGCCGGGACGATGACCGACAGCTTCGGCCCGCTCACGACCGCTCTCCAATGGCGATGAGCGACTGGCCGATCCGCCAGGGCAGGAAGCGCTCCAGCCGGAAGACGGGGACCAGCGCGTCGTAGAGCGCGAGCGAGGCGGTCGGGATGAGTCGCCGGCGCAGCACGCGCCCGGCAACCCACCAGCCGAGGATGCCGGCGAGGTTGAAGTACTCGAGGTGCCGCATGGCGAGCCGCGCCGCGGCGAACTTGTCCGCGACCTCTTGCGGCGTGTAGCGCCGATGATGCCCCAGCGCCGCATCGAGCGTGCCGTAGATCCAGGGCAGCGCGGGGACCAGCAAAAGCAGCCGGCCGCCCGGCCGCAGCAGCGCGTGCATCACCGCGAGCGAGCGCCCGTCGTCCTGCACGTGCTCGAGCACATTGAGGCAGATGATGGTGTCGAACCGCTCGTCGGCGAGCGCGCCGTCCACGGTCGGCAGGTACAGACGGGCGATCTCGACGTTCGCGCGGCCGGCGTATTTCTCCCGCAGGCGGGCGAGGTAGTAGGGCTCGGTGTCGGTGAGGACGACGCGCTCACGGTCGAGGAGGAAATCCGAGAGGTTGCCGATGCCGGAGCCGATCTCCAGCACGTGCGCGCCCACCCAGCGCCGCAGCCGATCAAACATCCACCGGTTGTAGCGCGGGGCCGCGGCGAGCCGTTCCAGGGTCGCCGCACCGAACGGGTCCTGGGGCTCAACCGTCGGCGGCGGGCGGCGCTGAGGAGGGGGCATCGCTCTCGTACTTGCTGAGCTTGCGGTACAGGGTGGACGGGTCGATGCCCAGCACCTCGGCCGCGCGGGTCTTGTTGCCCCCCTCGGCCAGGAGCACCCACTGAATGTAGGCGCGCTCGATGACGTCCAGCGTGGGGTTCACGTGCATGCGGTCGGCGACGAGCGGCTCCGCCTTGCGCTCGGTGACCTTCGCGGGAATCGCCGAGAGCGGGATGGAGTCGCTCTTGGTGAGCACGACGGCCCGCTCGAGGGCGTTCTCGAGCTCGCGCACGTTGCCGGGCCAGTCGTAGGCCATAATGGCCTCGACGGCGTCCTGCGCCAGCCGCTTGATGGTGTCGTCGTGCTCCTTGGCGATGCGCTTCAGGAACGCGTCGACGAAGATGGGAATGTCGTCGCGGCGGTCGCGCAGCGGCGGCAGGTGGATGGCGATCACGTTGAGACGGTAGTAAAGGTCGGTGCGGAAGCGCCCGCGCTTGATGTCGTCCTCCAGGTCCCGGTTGGTCGCCGCGACGAGGCGTACGTCCACGGGAATCGCTTCGGTGCCGCCGACGGGGATGCATTCGCGCTCCTGCAGCACCCGCAGCAGCTTCACCTGCGTGGCGGGGGCCATCTCGCCGATCTCGTCGAGGAAGAAGGTCCCGCCCCGCGCCGCGGCGAACAGTCCCTGCTTGTCGCGCACCGCTCCGGTGAAGGATCCCTTCACGTGGCCGAACAGCTCCGACTCGAGCAGGCTCTCGGGGAGCGCGCCACAATTGATCGAGAGGAACAGGCCTTCGCTGCGCGCCGACAGCTCGTGGATGTAGCGGGCGATGACCTCCTTGCCGGTCCCCGACTCGCCCTGGATCAGCACGGTGCTCTCGGTCGGGGCGACCTGCTTCGCCAGGGTCAGGACCTCCTGGAACAGGCGGGACTTGCCGATCGGCTCGATCAGGCCGGAGCGCTCGCGGCGGCGGATCTCCTGCTTGAGCTGCTTGTTCTCCGACTTGAGCCGGCGCACCTCGGCGGCGCGGCGGCAGAGCGCGATGATCTCGTCGTTGGAGAACGGCTTCTGCACGTAATGGAAGGCGCCCTGGTTCACCGCCTGAATCGCGCTCTGCAGCGACGCCTGGGCCGTCATCAGGACCACCGGGGTTTCGGGGTCCTGCTCCTTGACGGCGGCGAGGATATCGATGCCGCTGACCTGCGGCATGCGGATGTCGGTGAGCACGATGTCCGGCGCGGCCGCCTTGAGGGCCTCGAGGCCGGCCTTGCCGCCCTGCGCGGTGGCGACGTCGAAGCCTTCGTTCTTCAGCAGGATGCGCAGCGTATCGAGAATGCCCTGCTCATCGTCGATGACGAGGATGGAGGGCTGGGGAGCGGGAGCGGGGCTCATCAGGCTGCTTCCTCCTTCCGCCGGGCGGCGGGGAAGATCACCGTGAAGGTGGTCCCCCGCCCCACGACCGTATCCACCAGCACGAGGCCCTTGTGGGCGTCGACGGCGCGCTGGACGATGGCGAGGCCCAGCCCCGTGCCGCCCACGCGGCCGGTGACGAACGGCTCGAACAGCCGGGTGCGCACGTTGTCGGGGATCCCCGGCCCATTGTCGGTCACCTGGAGCGAGACCGGGTTCTCGATCCCGGCCCGGTCCGGGACCGCGCCCGGGGACGCCCGGCCGGTCCGCACGGTGATGCGCGCCCCAGCCCCCGTCGCCTGCACGGCGTTGAGCACGAGGTTCGACACGACGCGGTGCAACAGGTCCTCGTCGCCTTCCATCGGCGTCGGGATCCCCGCGAGGTCGATCACGGCGTCGGCGGGGCAGTCGGGATGCTCCCGGACGAGGCGGATCGCGGCCCCGGCCACCTCGCGCAGGTCCACCGGCCGGCACTCGGTGACGCGCACGCGGGAGAAATCCAGGAACTCCGAGAGCAGGCGCGAGAGCCGGTCGGCCTCCCGCACGATGAGGTTGGCGAGAAACTTCTCGTCCGGGTTGGCGCGCGCGGAGCGGGACAGCTGCTCCACCGAGGAGCGGATCGAGGCCAACGGATTCTTGATCTCGTGGGCGAGGCTGGAGGACAGCTCGGCCACCGCCTCGAGGCGTTCGGCCCGCAGATGCAGCTCCTCGAGGCGCTTGGTGTCGGAGATGTCGGTGAAGATGGCCGTGACGCGGGGCGGCGTGTCTGACTGGCCCTCCAGCGTCGTCGTCGTCACGCCCACGGGGAACGAGCGGTCGGGCCGGTGCACGGTAGCCTCGACCCGCATCAGGCGCACGCCGCGGCGCGCCGTGGCGGTGAGCGCCGCCCAGAACTCCGGAGCGATATGGGCGATCTCCGGCATGATGGGCCGTTCCTGCCAATCATCCGCCCGGACGCCCAGCAGCTCTTCGGCGGCGGGGTTGCAGTAGAGCAGCTTGCCGTCGTGGTCCACGGTGATTACGCCGGTGCGGAGGTTCTCCAACACGTCGGACGCCTCCAGGCGCACCTGCCGGACCTCCGCGGCCAGGGCCTCGCGCTCCGCCCCCATGACGGAGACCCGGCTCGCGATATAGGCGGTGACGGCGGCGACGGCGACGAAGATGCCGAGCTGAAACCAGATCCCCGAGGCGAGGGCGGTGCTGTGGCCGAAGAACACGTCGGCGAAGTACACCAGGCCGGCGAGGATCGTGACGAGCGCGGTGCTCGTCGGCCGCATGAGCAACGCGGTCGCCGCGATCAGCAGCACGTACAACCCGGCGAAGTCGCTCTCCGGCCCGCCCGTCATGTGAACGACGGTGGTGATCAGGGCGATGTCGAAGAGCGCCTGGAGGTACAGGAAGTTTCCTCCCGGCTCGCGGTTGCGGACGTGGGTCCGCCAGTACGAGGCGGCGGTGACGACCAGCGCCGCGAACAGCAGCAGGGAGGTGACGAGGATGTCCAGCGGCGCGGCGACGCGGACCTTGAGGGCCGCGCTCAGGTAAATGGCGACCGCGACGCACATCCGCCCCAGGTAGACCATGCGAAGCAAGGTCCGGGGCGTGGGGATGGTCCAAGTCTTGGAGGCACCGCCGAACCAACGCAGAGGCAGCTCCTAAGCCGGGCAAGCGGGCCGGCTTCCGGGGCGCAGCGGCGTAAGTATCGGGGTCAGTGTGGCAAATTGCAAGAGCGGGAAGCGAAAAGGGACCTTCAGCACTGCTTCCGCTCGACTTCAGGCCGGCGGGAGCACCTTCGCACGATGGAAAGGAACGTCGGGAGGCGGGATGCGACGGCGCGGTGGGTGCTGGGCATCGGCCTGCTCGTGCTGGCCGCGATCCTCAACGATCGGCCGTTCCTGGCCCTCGGGGCCGCGCTGATGGGGCTGGTGCTCCTCGGCACGGCAGCGACGCACGCATGCCCCTTGTATGCCGCCCTCGGCCTGAGCACGTGCCCCCGACTGGCGGTTGAGGCGGTCCTGAAAACAGATGTGGCGGATCCTCCAGCGGCTGGATAGTCTCCACCGATAGAGAGGGATCGTCGCACCGCACGGACGTTTCTAGACACGTGTGAGGAGGTGTTCCCATGAAGGTGCTCGCGGTTGTCGGTCTCGCCCTGGCTCTGCCGATAGGGCTCGCAGCCCAGGCCCCGGATGGGCGGGCACTCTACCGGGAGAACTGCCGGACCTGCCACGGGGTCACCGGGCGGCCGACGCAGCGGGCCCTAGACCAGTATCCCAAGATCCCGAGGCTGTCGGACGCGAGTTTCATGTCGACCCTTTCGCGGGACTCGATCGTGGCGGTGCTGGCACACGGGAAGGGGAAGGACATGAAGCCCTTCAAGGACAAGCTGACGCCCGCCGAGATGGTGGTCGTCGCGGAATACGTGCGGACGCTGGCGACGCCGAAGCCCTGAGTGCCGCTCCCGGCGCCCTGATTCACGGGCGCCGGGAGGCGTTTTGACAAATCCTAGAAGTTGATCAGCAGCTGCGTCGCGACGTTGTTCGTCTTGGGCAGCCCCCCCTGCGGCTGATCGAGACGATACTCGACGGCCCACCGCAGATATTGTGGCAGGTTGATCGGCAACACCAACCCGAGCACGTAACGGCGATTCGCGTCATCAGCGGTCTGTGTGTTGGGATCGACGACCTCAAATCTTCCGTACACGGCCAGCGGCGTCTGAGGCAGGAAGTATTGGCCCGAAACCCAATAGCCGAGCCCCTTGTTGTCCGCCGCACCGCCAGGAAGGTCGGTGTCCTTCCCCCAGATCACTCCGCCGAGGAGCTCGAAGTCCCGATAGATCTTGTTCGCCGTCAGGCCGAGCCGCACGAAGTGCGAACTGAGGCTCGACGCCAGCGACGTATCCAACCCGACGATGGTCCCGTAGTAGGCGACGGCCTGAATGCCTGAACCCGCCTTGTCGAAGATGTACTGATCGGTGACGAGGAAGTCCTTCCTGGTGTCGAGATCGGTCGCGCCGGGCTCGCCCTCGGTGGTGATGCCGTTGAGCAGCTGCGCCGACAACCGGTTGGATCCGCGCACGTAGTAGCCCTCGACGCCGAGCGCGTGCGCGCCGAACGCGAACGGAACCGCGCCGGTGACGGGACCGTCCACGGGCGAAGGGGCACTGATGCCCACCGGGCGATCGAATCCCGCCACACCCCACTCGCTGAGGTTATGCATCAACCCAACCCGCAGGCCGCCGTAGCCGGCCTCGCGGCCCCATAGCGTCGAGACGTGGACGATGCGCTCTATCTCCCCTTCCGGCCCGTGCTCCAGTTCGGCGAAAGCCGAATACTTGGTGCCGACCGGGCCGGCATAGAACAGCGTGACGGCCGGGACGGTGAAGCCATCCGTCGTGGTCGGCTGGCCCGAGGTCTTCTCGTACTCGTAGCCCATCTCCGCGCCGGCGGCGAAATAGTTCTGCACTTTTTCGACGTCGGCCTTTTCCCCAATCTCCTCCGGCATCCGGTAGCCGGCCCAGCGGAACCGCAGCCCCGTCGCGTTGAGCCGCGGCGGAGCGGGATAGTGGCAGCCCGAACAGTTCATGTTGTACTTTCGCGCCCACGCGGGGATCAGGGAGTTGGCGTTGGCCGAGTAGGACGCCGAGTAGGCGGCGGTGTACTCGCGAACCCAGGCCGGGGGCCCGCCGGAATTGGAACCGGCGAGGCCGGCAACGAGCAGCAGCGGCAGTCCGACCATATTCCCTCCCGTTAGCCTCCCCTGACGTACGCCGTCACGGACGTGCCGGCGGGCCGGGGAACGTGTCGTGGAACTGTGGTACGACATCCGGCGCGGCCTTGCCCCGCAGGGTGGCGAGGTAGCGCGCCAACTCTTCAATCTCCTCGTGCGACAGCGCGGGGGGCCCAAACGCCGGCATCCGGGAATCCGGATGGAACGTGGTGGGCGCCTCGATGAAGCTGTGGAGCCATGCCGCCGAGTGCCGCAGGCCGACGTCGCTCAGATCGGGCCCTTGGTCCCCGCCCTGACCCGCCACCTTGTGACACCCGCTGCATTGCTGCGACTGGAACAGGGCCCGTCCGGCCCGCTCCGGCGACGTTAGGGGGCGACCGACTTCCGGCGGAATGGGAGGGCCGGCGCTGCGGGCGGCCGCGCCGATCAGGAAGGCGGAGCCTCCCAGGAGGACGGTGAGGGCAGCGATGGCCGCAGGCCTCCGCAGGAGATTCCGGGTGCTGCGGCGATCGAAGAACGGCAGGGCGACCAGGACGATGAGGAACGCCGTGGGCACGCCGAAGGCCACCCAGCTCTCCAGCGAACCGGGCACCAGTTTGAGCAGCTGATAGAGCGGTAGGAAGTACCACTCCGGCCGCGGCACGTAGGCGCTGTCGGTCGGGTCGGCCGGCGGCTCCAGGGGCGCGCCCGCGGTGGCGGCAAGCAGAACGATAACGATCACCACGGCAACAGAGACGACTGTGTCCTTCCCGATGATGTCGGGCCAGAACCGCACCCCGCCGCGCTTGGTCGCGGCGTAGGCGTCGCGATAATAGTTGGGGTAGCCGGGGTCCGTCGTGCGCGCCGGGGCACCCACCTCCAGAGCCGCCGGCCGAGGGGCAATGCCCTGCCGGATCACGAGCGCGAGGTGGACCAGTACGAGGGCCCCGAGGAGGAGCGGCAGCCATAAGACGTGGAACGCATAGAAGCGCGACAGCGTAGCCGCACCCAACTCGGCCCCGCCCCGGAGGACCGCCACCAACCAGCCGCCGACGAGGGGGGTCGTCCCGGCGATGTTCGTGCCGACCGCCGTCGCCCAGTAGGCCTTCTGGTCCCACGGCAGCAGGTACCCGGTAAAGCCGAAGCCCATCACCAGCAGGAAGAGCCCCACGCCGATCAGCCAGTTCGGCTCGCGCGGGTACTTGTAGGCCCCGACGGTAAACACGCGGATCACGTGGGCCACGACGAGCACGACCATCGCGCTCGCCCCCCAGTGATGGATGCCGCGCAGCAGGGCGCCGCTCCCCACCTGGTGGTCGATGTAGCGGATGCTGTCGTAGGCGTGATCGGGCGATGGCGAATAGAACGCGGCGAGAACGACGCCGGTGACGACCTGCACGAGGAAAACGGTGAGCGTGGCGCTGCCCAGGGTGTGCCACCACGTCAGGCGATCGGGGACTTCACGATCAAGCAGGGCGGCCTTCGCGCCCGCCAGGTCGACTCGCTCGTCGAGCCACCGGAAAAAGGGCCGCATCGTCAGACCGGGATCCGCTCGGGGACGCCGACACGGAAGTCGCGGTAGGCGGCGTACAGGATGCCGTCCTGCATCTTGGTCTCGAGCCGATCGAGACCGCGCGGCGGCGGTCCGGCGAGCACCGCACCGGTCTTCACGGAAAAGACCCCCTCGTGGCAGGGGCAGCGAAACAGGCCTTTGTCCTTGTCGAAGCCGTAACTGCACCCCAGGTGCGTGCAGCGGCCGCTGTAGACGGTGAAGTTCTCACCGTCTTCGGTGAAGACCCAGACGTTCCGGAGGATGCGGTTCTCGACCCAGGCATCCGTGACGGTCTCGACGAAATCCACCTTCGTCGGCACGTCGGGCTCGAACAGGTCCGCTTCGCCGACCTTGATCCAGGTAGCGGCTTCCGGCCGTCGAAAGGCGGGCGAGAAAAAGGCAAGCAGTGCCGGGATGCCCGCAAGCAACGCCACCACGCCTGCCCCGAGCCCGGAGACCCACCGCAGGAACGTGCGGCGTCGAACTTGGAGCAGTCCAGCGGTCGGCTCGCTCATCGATCTCCCCTTGGCCCTGAGGCCGGAAATTAGGGGCGAGTATGGGAAAACAAGAATGAAGACTACTTAATTACGGCATGAGGAACCGTCCAGGCCTCGGGCTGGTTGGTACCCCAGCGGCGCCGCACCCGCACCCGCTCCGCCAATTCCGCGTCCGTCGCGAACTCGGCGTGCCCGATGCGGAAGACGAAAGCCGGGAACCGTTGCGTCAACTCCACGGCCCCGCCGGGGAGGATCCCGAGGGCGGACGACGCTGCCGGTGGCGTGGCCTCCGCGATCACCCCGTCCAGGCAGGACTCCGCGGCGCCCTGGCGCTCGACGGCCACCCGGTAGACCCCGGGCGCACCGAACCCGGCCTGTGCGTGGCCGACCGCAGCGAGGACAGCTCGCCCGCCATCCGGCTCCGCCCCGCGGACGCGATGCGCCGTCGCCGCGTCCCCCTGCAGCAGCAGCGCGGCGATCGCCGCGCAAGGTCTCGCGGAGCGCAAGGATGGCGCGCGTCGGCGGCCCGGACCACCGCCGCGGCCAAGTCAGCGATTCCCCGCCCTTCCACGGCGACGATGGGCGCGACGGCGATGCCCAGCCGCGCGGCCAATCGGTCCGCATCCACGCGCCAGCCGAGGCGCTCGGCCTCGTCCATCATGTTGAGGGCGAGGACGACGGGTTGGCCCGTCTCGATCAACTGGAGCGTGAGCGGCAGGAGGCGCGGCAGGTTCTTGGCATCCACGACGTGCACCAGGACGCCGGCCTCGCCGTCGAGGACGACGCGCCCGGCGACGCGCTCCTCCTCCGTCGTGGCGAGGAGGGAATACATCCCCGGCGTATCCACGACTTCGACGGGGCGGTCCGCGAACGTGCCGTGACCGCGCGCGACCTCGACGGTGGTGCCCGGATAGTTGGAGACGGCGACGTAGCTGCCCGTGAGGCGGTTGAACAGGGCGCTCTTGCCGACGTTGGGCGCACCGACGAGCGCCACGCGGAGCCGCTGCGCAGAAGTCCCCGGGGGCGGGGGCGGCGGTGGGGCCGGGGTGCAGTGACAGCCGGGGGGGTCGGCCTCCGAGACGGCGCCCGTGGGAATGGTTCTCATCCGCCGTCAGGCTACGGGCGCTCGCTGCAAGGCCGCGGGAGGCGGCCTCTAAGGAATCTTCACTTTGGAATCGCGGCGCCCGGGCCCCGCGGCGGGTCCCTAGAAGAGGCGATAGCCGGGAGAGACGAACCGCGGCACGTACGTCAGGAAGAACGGCGCAT
>WNFU01005215.1_pt1 | contig 16252 bp, 16 predicted proteins | sample 5400121 | NCBI WGS metagenome assembly WNFU01 (sample SAMN13153360, study PRJNA577476) | soil metagenome | isolation source: 100 cm soil or saprolite under grassland replicate 1 | place: USA:California | collected 2016-06-15
CGCCGCCCAGGAGCGCTTGCCGGGCGACAGCATCGGCACCGCGGATCACCACCGAGGCTGCGGGGCGTTGGGCACCAAAGTCGGCTCGCGCCACGACGTCGGGGTGGAGCACGGCGACGAGGGTGTCGAAGTCACCTCCGCGCGCGGCGGCGAAGAAGGCGTCGACCACCTCACGCTGCCGGACAGGATCGGGGTCGGTAGCCGGCGTGCCGGCGCCCTTGACCCGGCGGCGTGCTCTGCTGGCGAGTTGCTTGGCCGCCGCGGGGGTCCGGCCGACTATGGGGGCGATCTCCCCGAACGGCAGCCCGAACATGTCATGCAGGACGAACGCCAACCTCTCGTCCGGCGTCAGCGTATCGAGCACGACCAGCAGGGCAAGGCCGACCGAGTCGGCCAGCAGCGCCTGCTCCTCCGGCTGCAACTCGCCCTCCGGGCTGATGACAGGATCAGGTATGTGCACCCCGAGAGGCTCCTCGCGCCGCCGGTTGCGGGAACGCAACATGTTCAGGCACACGCGGCCCACGATCGTGGTCAGCCATCCGCCCAGGTTCTCGACGTCCGCGGCGCCCGACCGGCTCAGCCGCAGCCAGGTGTCCTGAACGGCATCGTCGGCCTCGGTGAGCGAGCCCAGCATCCGGTACGCCACCGCCCGCAAATGGGGCCGATGCCGCTCGAAATGACCCGCAAGCCACTCGTGGTCGTCCATGCCTCACCTCCGCGCTGCCGGGTGTCAACGTATTGACCCCGCGCGCTCGGCGGAGGTGACAAGGATGCAGAGCTGCCGTCATCGGCGCGCCGCGGATGGGTGACGCGTATCACCTTCGTACGGCTGTTACATCCTGCCGGGCGGCTGGGGTCAATGCGGTGTACCCCCCAATGACCGGCGAGGAGATCACCATGGACGCGCGATTCAACTACTACGGCAACACCGTTGCGGCGAAGTTTGCGAAGTACATCAACTCGGCGGGCGCAGTCGTGACTCAGTCGACTCTTCCGGCCGCCGCGCAGGAGCTGGTGAAGATCCGGGCCAGCCAGATCAACGGCTGCGCCGCCTGCACCGACATGCACACCAAGGACGCCGAGCACGCGGGGGAGAGCTCAGTTCGGCTCAACCTGGTCGCGGTATGGCGGAAGGCAAAGGTCTTCACCGAAGCCGAGCGGGCCGCGCTCGAGCTTACCGAGCAGGGCACCCGCATCGCCGACGCCGCTGGTGGCGTCACCGACCACGCCTGGGCCACTGCGACCGAGCACTACGACGACGACCAGCTCGCCGCGCTGGTGTCGCTCATTGCCCTCATCAACACCTACAACCGCATCAACGTCATCCTTCAGCAGCCCGGCGGTGAGTACCAGCCCGGCCAGTGGGGATAGCCACCCATCTGCATCAGGGTGGGCGGGACAACCATCCAGCTCATGCGTAGGTCGCCGGCGGCGCGGTACTTCCGCGCACGACGAGGCGCGGCCGCAGTACGACCTCCCGGCGCTCGACCCGGCCCTCGTCCAGGCGGGACACCGCGGCCGCGACCGCGTACCGGGCCTGCGCCGGGGCGTCCTGGTTGACCGTGGTCAGGTCGATGTGGGCGAGCCGCGCCAGTGAGCTGTCGTCGTACCCGACGACGGAGATCTCCGCCGGGACCGCCAAGCCGGAGCGGGTGAACGCGTCCAGGAGCCCGACGGCGCAGCGGTCGTTGGAGGCGACCACGGCCGTAGGCCGGTCGGGCGCCGCGGCCAGTACGCGCCCGGCCCGGCTGCCGCCCTCCTCGGTGTGGTCGCCCGGGATGATCCGGATCCACCGCACGAGGCCGGCGCGGCGCATCGCCGCCCGGTAACCGCTCCGGCGGGCCGTGGCCACCACACCTCGACCGCCGTCGACGAACGCGATGCGTTCGTGACCGAGTTCGATCAGGTGCGACAACGCCTCCCCGACCCCCGCGTCGTCGCCGGTGCGTACGACGTCGACCCCGGCGTCGTCGACGCGCCGGCCGATCACGACCACTGGTACCTGCCCGGAGAGCTTTCCCAGGGCGGGCGCGGAGGCGTCCGGGCCGAGCAGGAGAACCGCCTCGCAGCGGAAGTCGAGCAGCGTCTCGATCGCCCGATCCTCATCGCGGTCCCGGGTGAGCGTCGACAGTACGACCTCGTAGCCGATCCGGTTCGCCTCGACGTGGATCTCCTCGACCAGCTCGGCGTGGAACGGGTTCCGGACGTCGAGCATCACGCCGAGCAGGTGCCGGCGCCGGCGGGCAAGCAGGCTGGCGGTACGGTCCGGACGGTAGCCCAGTTCGGCGGCCGCCTCGAGTACGCGCTCGCGGGTCGCCGCGCTCGGACCGGGCGCTCCGCGCAGCACCAGCGACACCGACGCGGTCGAGACGCCGACGCGGGCGGCCACGTCTTCGAGCCGCGGTCGCTGGTCCATGAAAGAACCCCCTGTAACACCCTTGACACAAGCCGAGATCGACTCGGATAGTACTCGAAGTTAAAGCGCTTTAAGAGCGGGAGGCAACCCATGGCACCAGATTCGATCGGCGTCGCGGTGATCGGCGCCGGCATGGTCGGCCGGGCCCACGCCAACGCGTACCGCAACGCGCCGACCGTGTTCGCTACCGACCTGCCCCCGGTCCGGCTCGTCGCCATCGCGGACGCGCACGAGCCGTTCGCGATCGACGCCGCCAAGCGGTACGGCTTCGAGCGCACCGCCACCGACTGGCGCGCCATCGTGGACGCGCCCGACATCGACGCCATCTCGGTGGCCGTCGCCAACTCGCTGCACCGCGAGATCGTCGAGGCCGCCCTGGCCGCGGGCAAGCACGTGCTCTGCGAGAAACCCCTCGCGCCGAGCGTCGAGGACGCCCAGGCCATGGTGGACGCTGCCGCGGCGGCTCCGGGAAGCGTCAACGCCGTCGGCTTCACGTTCCGCCGCTCCCCCGCGATCAACGCGATCAAACAGCAGGTCGAGCAGAGCCTGGGCACGGTGCGGCACGTGGTCGGCAACTACTGGTGCGACTACGGGTACGACCCGCAGCGGCCGATGAGCTGGCGCTACCTCGGCGGTCCCGGCTCCGGCGTGCTGGCCGACATCGGCAGCCACATGGTCGACCTGGCGGAATTCTTCTGCGGCCCGACCACCGGCGTGCAGGGCACTACGATGGCCACGTTGGTCAAGGACCGGCCCAAGCCGCTCGGCGTCGCCGTCGGCCACGCCGGCGGTGTGCAGATCAGCGACGAGCGGGTGCCGGTCGAGAACGAGGACGTCTGCACCTTCACGACGACGTACGAGAGTCACGCCGTCGGCACGTTCTCGCTGTCCCGGGTCGCCTACGGGCACGCCAACACGCTGCGGATCGACCTGTTCTGCGAGAACGGCAGCGCGGCGTTCGACATGACCCGGCCCGCCGAGTTCACCATCGTCGACGGCGGTCCGGCACAGCCCGTCAACGGCGTGCGGCAGGTCTTCATCGGACCCTGGCACCCGTACATCGCGCAGGGCCTGCCGATGGACTTCCCGACCGTCGGCCACGGCCAGAACGACTTCTTCGTCTTCCAGGCGAAGGCTTTCCTGGACCAGATCGCCGGCGTCGAGGCCCTGCCGCGGTGCCCGGACATGGCGCACGGCCTGCACAACCTCAAGGTGCTCGAGGCGGTCGTCGCGGCCACCGACAAGCCCGTCAGCCTGTAACGAGAGGACAGCCATGAAGCTCGGCGCGTACACCGCCTGCCTGCACGACCGCTCGATCGACGAGACGCTCAAGATCCTCTCCGAGCTCGGCCTCACCAGCGCCGAGATCAACACCGGCGGCTTCGTGGCCGCCCCGCACATCCCGATGGACGACATCCTGTCCAGCGCGGGCGCCCGCGAGGAGTACCTCGGCCGGTTCGCCCAGGCCGGCATCACGCTGACCGGCCTCAACGTCAACGGCAACCCGCTCAACCCGGACCCGCGGGTCGGCCCGAAGCACGCCGAGGACCTGCGCCGCACGATCGAGGTGGCGGCGGCACTCGGCGTGAAGCGGGTCGTCACCATGTCCGGGCTGCCCGGCGGCCACCCGGGCGCCACCGTCGCCAACTGGGTCGTCAACCCGTGGGACAGCCAGTGGCTCGACATCCTCGACTACCAGTGGCAGGAGGTGGCCGTGCCGTTCTGGAAGGACATCGAGGCCCGCGCGGCCGGCGCCGACGTCAAGGTGTGCATCGAGATGCACCCGCACAACCTCGTCTTCAACCCGCCCACGCTGATGCGGCTCGTCGAGCAGACGAACGCCACCCACGTCGGCGCCGAGATGGACCCCAGCCACCTGTTCTGGCAGGGCATCGACCCGGTCGCGGCCGTGGAGTACCTCGACGACCTGGTCTTCCACGCGGCCGCCAAAGACACCCGGATCAACCCCGACAACGTCAAGCTCTTCGGCGTGCTCGACGACCGGTTCACCCGCACGCCGGCGGAGCGCAACCCGCTCAACCTCGGCGGCGACAACACGCTCAACCAGTGGCCACAGCAGCCGTCCTGGCAGTTCGTCGCGGTCGGCCGCGGCCACGGCGTCGACGAGTTCTGGGTGCCGTTCCTGCGAGCGCTGCACGACGTCGACCCCGACATGGCCGTGAACATCGAGCACGAGGACACCGAACTGGATCAGGTCGAGGGCCTGCGGCTGGCCGCCGAGAACCTGATCGCGGCCGGCGCCAAGGCCGGCGTCTGAGCATGGGCGCGGTCCGCTGGGGAGTGCTGGGGACCGGATCGATGGCCCGTACCGCCGTCGAGGCCGATCCGAGTGCGTTCGTCGCGGTCGCCAGCCGCGACGCGGCCAGGGCCGCGGCCTTCGGCCTGCGATGCGCGTTCGGATCGTACGAGGATCTGCTGGCCTCGGATGCCGTCGACGCGGTGTACGTGGCGCTGCCCAACGCCCTGCACCCGGAGTGGACGGTCAAGGCGCTCCAGGCCGGGAAGCACGTCCTCTGCGAGAAGCCGTTCGCGTCCACGCGGGACGCCACCGCCCGCTGCTTCGACGCGGCGGACGCGGCCGGCCGGCTGTGCACCGAGGGCTTCATGTGGCGGCTGCACCCGCAGACCACCCTCGCCCGGCGGCTGGTGGCGGACGGTGCGATCGGCCGGCTGGCCCACGTCCGGGCCGCGTTGCGGATCACCACCACTCCCGGCGACGTCCGCCGGTCCCCCGAGCTCGGCGGCGGCGCCCTGTCCGATCTGGGGTGCTACTGCGCGAGCGCGATGCGGCTGTTCGGCGGTGAGCCGTCCCGCGTCTACGCGGAGCAGGTCGAGGACGGTGTGGACATGCGGTTCTCCGCCGTGCTGCGCCTGCCGGACGGCGTCCTCGGCACGTTCGACGCGGCGTTGGATCTGCCCCGCGCCGACCAGCTCGAGCTGGTCGGCACGGAAGGCACGCTACGGGTCCCGGACCCGTGGATCTGCCGCACCGGCCTGCTGGAGCTCACCCGCAAGGGCGAGACGGAAGCGATCCCGGTCGACCCCGCCGGCCGGTACGGGCTGACCGGCGAGCAGGAGGACCCGTACCGGATCGAGTTCGAGACGGTCTCCGCCGCGATCCGCGGCGAGGGTCCGCTCGAGTTCGGCCGCCCTGACGCGATCGCGCAGGCGACGACCTATGAGGCGCTGATGCGCTCGGCGACGGCAGGGCAACCGGTCACGCTCTGAACCGGGATCAGGCGGCGCCTTCCGGCCGCTCCACCGCGGCGGCGAACCGGGCCAGGATGGTGGCCCAGCCCCGGACGTAGGCACCGCCGGCGTAGCCGCCGGGCAGAGCGCAGTCGGCGCCCAGGTCCGCGTCCGCGAGCGCCTCCCAGCCGCGGTGCTCGACCTCCACCCGGGTCAGCGCCGGACCGAGCGCGACGAACCGCAGCTCGACCTCGGTGGGCGCCGGCGTCATGCACCACGTCATGACGAACCGGCACGGCGGCTCCCACGCGACCACCTCGCCCCAGCCGACCGTGGTGCCGTCGTGCCACACCTCGTACACCCGGCCGCCGGCCCGCTGCTCGAACACCACGTCGCGCACCTGATCCCCGCCGGCCGAGAACGGGCGCAGCGGCCACCACTGGGCGATCGTCGCGACGAAGACATCGAAGGTGTGCGCGACATCGCTGCGTACCGTCGTCGCTTGCCGCACGGGCGGGCGCCGCAGGGCGACGACGTCGTTCTCAACCGGCACGGCGATCCTCCTGACTGTCGCCTTCGACGAGGCGGCGGGCCACATCCAGCGATGATGACCACATCTCGTCGAGGAATCCGCGAAGTTGGGCGAGGCCCGACGGGCGGGCCCGGTACAAGCGGCGAGTGCCGTCCCGGCGCTCGTCGATCAGGCGGGCGTTCTTGAGGACGGTGAGGTGCTGGCTCACCGCCGTCCGGCTGACCTCGAACGCGGCGGCGATCTCGCCGGCCGGCAGCTCGTCGTGGGCGACGAGCCGCAGGATGGCACGGCGCCGGGGCTCGGCGAGCGCCCGCAGCGCTTCGTCGAGCTCCGGCTCCGAGGGACCGACTACTTCCACAGGCCTACTTTGTTCCCGTCCGGGTCGGCGAACATGGCGATCTGACCGTACCCGCCGGGCAGGTCCGTGGGCGGGACGAGCCGCGTGCCGCCGAGCTTCTCGGCCCGGTCCAGGTACGACTCCAGGTCGTCGACGCGCATGTAGATCCGTACGCCGGCGGTGTCGTCGTCGGATGCCGGCCCGATGCCGCCGGTGACGGCGGCGTCGCCGTTGCCGGTGTCCACCAAGGCGTAGCCGCCCATGGCCGGGTCGGCGTCCGCCTTCCAGTCGAATAGGTCCGCGTAGAAGCGCCGCGCGCGCTCGTGGTCGTCGCTGATGATCTCGAAGAACGCTACCGGTGCGCCCATGATTGACCTCCTTGCGTCAGTGGTGACTAACGTTAGTCGTCACTGACGCAAGGGTCAACCGTTGCTCAGCGGACGTACTTCTGCAGGTACTGGTTCACCTGGGCCAGGTTGTAGCGCGAGCTGTCCTCGGCCCGTTCCTCCCAGGCGAACACGCACACCGTGGCGATACCGTCGAAGTTCACCGCGGCCAGCGTGCGGAAGAACAGATCCCAGTCGACCTCGCCCTGCCCGATGTCCAGGTGCTGGTGGACCCGGGCCGTGGAACCGGGGTTGACGATGTAGCGAAGCCCCGACGACGCGCGATGGTCGAACGAGTCCGCGATGTGCACCTGGGTCAGCAACGGCCCGGCGTGCTTGATCACGGCCGCCAGGTCGCCGCCCTGGTGGAACGTGTGCGGCGCGCAGTAGAGGAACGTGACCAGGTCGCTGTTGATGCCCCGGACCAGGTCGACGGCCGCGATGCCGTCCTCGACGAAGTCGTCCGGATGCGGCTCCAGGACCAGGCGTACGCCCTCCCGCTCGAAGATCGGCAGCAGCTCCTCCATGGACCGCCAGAACTGCGCCTCGCTCTCCGGGGCGGCCTCGGGCCGGCCGTTGAACTCCGAGTTCATGACGCTGCAGCCGAGATCGACGGTGATCTCGATGGCCCGCTTCCAGTACCGCACCGCGGCCTGCCGGACGTCCTCGTCGGGGCCGGACCACTTGTAGAGCGGCAGCACGGACGCGATCTCCACGTTGGCGTCCGCCAGCGCCGTCTTGAACGCCGCGACCCCGGCCTTGTCCACGCGCGGATGCAGGAAGAACGGCAGGAAGTCGTCGCGCGGCGACAGCTCGATGTAGCGGTAGCCCAGGTCCGAGACGAGCCGGGGCAGTTCGAGCAGCGGCACCCTGCGCAGCATGTACGGGTCGAGAGCGACCTTCACGACGCCACCTCCTCGGCGTACAGCTTGGGGCGCTCGATGAGGGAGACTTCGACCCGCTCGCCGGTACGCAGCGCCGCCACGCCGGCGTCCGACACCACGGCGGCCGCGTAGCCGTCCCAGGCGCTCGGTCCGAGCGGCGTGCCGCCCGCGGCGATCGCGTCGATCCACTCCTGGAACTCGACGTCGTACGCGCGGATGAACCGCTCCCGCCAGTCCGCCGGCACGGGCGTGGACACCTGGCCGGCCCGGCGTACGGACACCGGGCTGAGCTCGCCGAGAGCGGCCGTGCCGTCCTCGCCGACGACCTCGCCCCGGATGTCGTAGCCGTAGCGGATGTTCACCGAGATCTCGACGTCCACCAGCGTGCCGCTCGCCATCTCCAGGAGCAGGAACAGCGGGTCCTGGAGATCGCCGCCGTTGCGGCTCTTGCGCGGTACCAGCACCCGGGCGGCGGCGATCTCGTCGTCGAACATCCAGCGCACCATGTCGATCTCGTGCACCGCGGTGTCCGTGATCGCGCTTTCCTTCTCGTAGTAGGGCGGCACGCTCGGGTTGCGGTGGGCGCAGTGCATCATCAGCGGCACCCCGATGTCGCCGCTGTCCACCACCCGCTTGAGGGCGCGGTACGCGACGTCGTACCGGCGCATGTAGCCGACCTGGACGAGCCGGCCACCGTGCGCCACCTCGGCCTCGATGATCCGCCGGCAAGCCTGCTGCGTGGTCGCCAGCGGCTTCTCGCAGAACACCGGCTTGCCGGCCGCGATCGACGCCAGGACGTACTGCTCGTGGGTGGGTCCCCAGGAGCAGACGACCACCGCGTCGACCATGTCGTCGGCGATGAGATCCTCGCCGGTGGAGTGGACCGTGGCGCCCGGCACGCGGGCCGCCACGGCGGCCGCGGTATCCGTGTCGACATCCGTGACGGCGGTGACCCGTACCCCGGCCAGCGCCCTGGTCATCCGCCTGATGTGGTCCTGACCGATCATGCCGGTACCGATGACTCCGACCCGGACTGTCATGACGCATCCCTCCCGCCCGGCCGCTCCTCCGCGTCGACGCCGATACCGGACGCGCGCAGGTAGGCCCGCGTGCGCGCGGCGATCGGCTTGGGCACGTCGAAGTCGACCGGGTACATGTCCTGCTCGACGATCACGAAGGTGTCCCGGCCGCGCTCGTTCAGGGCCCGCACCACCGACGCCACGTCCGGGATGCCGGCAGGCGGTTCGCAGCTGACCCCGAGCGCGACGGCCTGCCCGAATGCCAGGTCCTCCCGGCGGGCATGCGCGACGATCTCCGGATCCATCTGCTTGATGTGGATGTAGCCGACCCGGTCCGGGTGGTCGGCGATGAGGGCGGCCGCGTCGCCACCCCCGTAGGCCAGGTGACCGGTGTCGAGGCAGAGGGATACGAACTGCGGGTCGGTCTCGGCCAGCAGCCGGTCGATCTGCGGCCGGGTCTCCACGTAGCTGTCCGCATGGTGGTGGAACTGCAGCCGCAGCCCGTACTCCTCGGCCAGCGCCCGGCCCAGGTCGTTGGTGCTGCGCACCAGCGTCTTCCAGCCGTCGTCGTCGAGGGTGCCGGGCTCCAGGTAACCGCCCGTCACGTCGTCGCGGTAGCCGGGCACCGGCACGAACACCAGATCCTGGGCACCGACTCCGGCGGTCAGGGCGGCCACCAACCGGGTGCGGGCCAGGATCTCGGCGAAGTCGCCGGCGCGGTGCAGGCCGCTGAAGCCGTGCATCGTGCCGGCAGACGCCTTGAGGCCGCGACTGGCCAGCTCGTCGCCGAGCCGGGCCGGGTCGGTGGGCAGATAGCCGTACGGGCCAAGCTCCACCCACTCGTACCCGACCTCGGCGAGCTCGTCAAGGAACCGCCGCCAGGGGGTCTGCCGTGGATCGTCGGCGAACCAGACTCCCCAGGAGTCGGGACAACTGCCGAGCCGCAGGCGGGGAACCGTCACTGGCTGTCCCCGGAGGAGACCCGGTCGATGCCCAACTCGTGCACTTCTTCTCCGAGCATCTTCGCGGCCGCCTCCGATTCGGCCCCACCCTGCTCGAGCTCGTGGCTGAGCTCCTCGAGCTCGGCGCCGCCGGCCATCAGCGCGGTCAACTCGTCGCGGGTGACCTCGTCCTTGCGGTAGTAACCGAGGCTTTGGCCCCGCTTGAGCAGCAGGAAGCGATCGCCCACCGGATAGGCGTGGTGCGGGTTGTGGGTGATGAAGATGACGCCGAGGCCGCGCTCGCGGGCCTGGATGATGTAGCGCAGCACCACGCCGGACTGCTTGACGCCGAGGGCGGCCGTCGGCTCGTCGAGGATCAGCACCTTCGCCCCGAAGTAGACGGCCCGGGAGATCGCCACGCACTGCCGTTCGCCGCCGGACAACGTACCGATCGGCTGGTCGACGTCGCGCAGGTCGATGCCCATGTCGAGCAGTTCCTTCTTGGTGGTCCGGCGCATGAACGGGATATCCATCCGCGGTCCCTTTTTCACCTCGTTGCCGAGGAAGAAGTTGCGCCACACCGGCATCAGCGGCACGACCGCGAGGTCCTGGTACACCGTGGCGATGCCGTGGTCGAGGGCCTCGCGCGGCGAGTTGAAGTGCACCGCCTGGCCGTCCACCTCGTATGTCCCCTCATCGTGGTGGTGCAGGCCCGCGATGATCTTGATCAGGGTGGACTTGCCGGCGCCGTTGTCGCCCAGCACGCAGGTCACCTCGCCCGGGCTGACCTCCAGGTTGACGCCGCGCAGCGCGAGGATGTTGCCGTAGTTCTTACCGGCATCGGTGAGGCGGACCATCGGGACCGCCGTCTCGGTGGGCTGCCTCTCGGTCGTGGTCATCGCATTGCCTCCGCTCGTCTGCGGACGTAGTTGTTGAGCAGGATCGCGCCGAGCAGCAGCGCGCCGAGGAAGAAGTAGAACCAGTCGGGGTTCCAGCCGGCGTAGACGATGCCGAGCTGTGCCATACCGAAGATGAACGCCCCGATGGCCGCGCCGATGACGGAGCCGTACCCGCCGGTGAGCAGGCAGCCACCGACCACGGCCGCGACGATGTAGATGAACTCGTTGCCGATGCCGATACCGGATTGCACGGTGTTGTTCTGGAAGAGGGTGTGCATGCCGGTGAACCAGGCCATTAAGCCGACTGTCATGAACAGGCCGATCTTCACCCGGTTGACCGGCACGCCGACGGCCCGCGAGCTGGGTGCCGAGCCGCCGACCGCGAAGATCCAGTTCCCGATGTGGGTGCGCAGCAGGATGTACGTGCCGAGGGCCACGAACAGGATCCACCACAGCAGCGTGATGCGAATCGAGACCCCGCCGACATTGAACGACGAGGCGAACACCTTCTGCGCCGAGTTGAAGCCGTCGATGTTGGACACGTCGTTGGTGCCGACGTTGCCGGTGACCTGCTTGGTGATGGCCAGGTTGAGGCCGCGCAGCATGAAGAACGTGCCCAGGGTGACCAGGAAGCTCGGGATGCCGGTCTTGACCACCAGGTAACCGTTGATGAACCCGACGGCGAGCGCCACAACCAGCGACACCAGCACGCCGATCCACATGTTGGTGGTGAACTGGTAGCTGAACATCGAGGCCACCAGGGCCGAGGCGGTCACGGCCACGCCGGCGGACAGGTCGAACTCGCCGCCAATCATCAGCAGCGCCACCGCGACCGCGGGTATGCCGAACGTCGAGGACAGGTACAGCACCGACGACAGTGAGGACAGGTCGCGGAACGGCGGCGCGACGGCGAAGAAGACGAGGTAAATGACGATCGCGCCCATCAGCGCCCCGACTTCGGGCCGGGTAAGCAGGCGGGACAGCGCGGACCGCCGTGCGATCCGTTCGTCCACGGGTTGGCGTGGCCGTGGTGTGGGTCTGGTCTCGAGCGTGGTGCTCATGTGAACCCTCCGAGTCTGGGACGTGTCGGCCGGGGGCCGCCGGGACGCGGGCCCCCGGCCGGACGGGCTACCGGGTACCGCCCGTCGCGAACTTGCCAACGATGTCGATGTTGCTCTTGTCGACCATGAAGGGGCCGGTCAGCGTGGGCTTGCCACCGCCGAGGATGTTGCCGTTGACCTTGTACAGCCACAGCGAGTCCACGCCCTCGTAGCCCTGCAGGTACGGCTGCTGGTCGATGGCCCACTGCAACTCACCGGACTGGATCTTCGGCGGGATCTGCGGGTTGAAGTCGAACGTGCCGACCTTGACCTTGCTGCCGGCTTCCTTGGCAGCGTCGATCGCGTTCAGCGCGATCGGGGCGCCGAGCGTGACGACGAAGTCGATGCTGGGGTCCTGCTTGAGCTTGGCGGTGATCGTGGTACGCACCGACGGCAGGTCGGAGCCGTTGACGTAGATCTTGTCGTACTTGCCGCCAGTGAAGGCGGACTTCACGCCGTCGCAGCGCGCCTCCAGCTGGACCTGGCCCTGGAACTGCACGACGCACAGCACGTGCTTGAAGCCATCGTCCGAGGCCCGCTTGCCGCCGGTCTGCCCGGCCAGCGACTCGTCGGAGCCGAAGTACGACAGCACCCCCGAGTCGGCGTAGGAGCTGATGCCCGCGTTGAACGCCACCACCGGGATGCCGGCGGCGATCGCCTTCTTGATCGTCGGCACCAGCGCCGGCGGGTCGGGCATGGTCACCGCGATGCCGTCGACCTTGCTGTCGATCGCGGATTGGATCAGAGTGGCCTGCTTGCCGGAGTCCGGGTCCGAGGAGTACTTCAGGGTGACGTTGTCCTTGGCCGCCGCCGCCTGAGCTCCCTTGCGGATGATGTCCCAGAAGGTGTCGCCGGGTGCCGCGTGCGTGATCATGGCGATCGTCATCGCAGGCGTATTAGCCTTGCCGGCCGAGACTCCTGAGGTGTTCTCCTCGGCTTTCTTGCCGCCGGAGCTGCTGCAGGCGCCAACGGCCACCAGGACGCCCATAACCAGGACGACCGAGGCCGCCCGTCTCGCGTGTTTGAACATATCTAGCCTCCGGTGTGGTGGGTCGACGCCCCACGGCGAACGGGCGCCGGATAGTGGGGGAAATACCGCGTGCTCATGTCGCCGTCGGGAAGTGCATGCTGGCGCCGTGCGCGGACTCGACGTGTGGCCAGCGGGAAGTGACCACTTTGGCGCGGGTGTAGAACGAGACGCCCTCGGGACCGTGGATGTGCTTGTCGCCGAAGAGCGAGTCCTTCCACCCGCCGAACGAGTAGTAGGCCATCGGCACGGGGATCGGGACGTTGATCCCGATCATGCCGACGTTCACGCCGCGCTGGAACCGCCGGGCCGCCTCGCCGCTGTTCGTGAAGATGGCCGTACCGTTGCCGTAGGGGTTGGCGTTGATCAGCTCGATGGCGGCGTCCACGCTGTCCGCGCGGACCACCGACAGCACGGGCCCGAAGATCTCCTCGGTGTAGACGTCCATCTCCGGCTGCACCTGGTCGATCAACGTCGGGCCGACGAAGAAGCCCTCCTCGAAACCCGGCACCTTGAGGCCGCGGCCGTCGACCAGCAGCTTGGCGCCCTGCTGCTCGCCGGTACCGATCAGGCCCTCGATCCGCTCCTTGGCCGCCGCCGTGACCACCGGGCCCATCTCGCTCTTCGGGTCGCGGCCCGAGCCGACCACGACCTCGTTGGCCTTGCGGGTCAGGATGTCCATCAGCGGGTCGCCGGCGCCGCCGACCGCGACAGCGGCCGAGATCGCCATGCATCGCTCGCCGGCCGAGCCGTAGGCCGCCGCGGCCAGGTGGTTCGCGGCGAACTCCAGGTCGGCGTCCGGCAGGATGATGGCGTGGTTCTTGGCGCCGCCGAGCGCCTGCACCCGCTTACCGCCGGCCGTGCCGCGCTGGTGGATGTAGCGGGCGATCGGCGTCGAGCCCACGAACGAGACGGCCGCGATGTCCGGGTGGTCGAGGATCGCGTCGACCGCGACCTTGTCGCCGTGTACGACGTTGAAGACGCCGTCCGGCAGCCCGGCCTCGCGCCACAACTCGGCCACGTAGTTGGACGCCGACGGGTCGCGCTCGCTGGGCTTGAGCACGAACGTGTTGCCGCAGGCGATCGCCACCGGGTGCATCCACATCGGCACCATCGCCGGGAAGTTGAACGGCGTGATGCCGGCGCAGACGCCGAGCGGCTGGCGGAAGCTGAACACGTCGACGCCGGTGGAGGCCTGGTCGGAGTACTCGCCCTTGAGCAGGTGCGGGATGCCGCAGGCGAACTCGATCACCTCGAGGCCGCGCTGCACCTCGCCGGCGGCGTCCGACAGCACCTTGCCATGCTCGTCGGAGAGGATCTCGGCGAGCTGCTTGGTGCGGTTGTTCACCAGCTCGCGGAAGTTGAACAGGATCTTCGCGCGCTTGCTCAACGACGTGTCGCGCCAGGTCTCGAACGCCGTCTTGGCCGCCGTCACGGCCGCGTCGACGTCGCCCGGTTCGGCGAGCACCACCTCATGCTGCTGCTGGCCGGTCGCGGGGTTGTAGACGGGGCCGCGGCGGGTGCTCGCCCCGCTGGTGAAGCCGCCGCCGATCCAGTGTTCGATGGTAGTCAACGGAGTGTCCCTTCTAGAGGTACAGGCGCTGGCCGCGCTTGGCGGCGTCGTAGTCGGTCCGGGCGGTCCGGGTGCTGTCGAGCGTGGATACCTCGGCGACCGGCACGTCCCACCAGCTCTCGGATGGGGGCACGGGCGACAGCGGGTCGGTCTCGATGTGCACGACGGTCAACTTTTCGGCGTCGCGGGCCTGCTTGAGTGCTTGAGTGAGGTCGGCGATGCTGCGGCAGCGCAGGACGCCGGCGCCCAGGCTCTCCGCGTTCGCGGCGAGGTCCACCGGCAGGTACCCGCCGTCGTAGTCGCCCTTGTCGTTGTCGCGATAGCGGTAGCTGGTGCCGAACCGCTGCGAGCCCAATGACTCCGACAGCGCCCCGATCGACGCGAAGCCGTGGTTCTGCACCAGGACGATGACCAGCTTGATGCCCTCGGAGACGGCCGTGACGATCTCCTGCGACATCATCAGGTACGAGCCGTCGCCGACCAGCGCGAACACCTCCCGGCTCGGGTCGGCCATCTTGATGCCGAGCGCGCCGGCGATCTCGAAGCCCATGCAGGAGTAGCCGTACTCGACGTGGTACTGCTTCGGGTCCCGGGCCCGCCAGAGCAGCTGCAGGTCGCCGGGCATGGAGCCGGCCGCCTGCACGACCACGTCGCGCTCGCCGCAGGCGTCGTTCACCGCGCCGATCACCTCGCTCTGCGCGGGCAGCGGGCCGTGCCCGAGGTGGTAGGCCTCGTCCACCCGCTGCTGCCAGGCCGCGACGTCGTCTCGGTACGACGTGTCCCACTCGTGGTCGGCCAGCGTGCCGGTCAACGCCTTCAGCCCCTCGCGGGCGTCGGCGACGACCGCGGTCGCCGACTGTTTCGCCGCGTCGAAGGCCGCCACGTTCAGGTTGACAAATCGGACACGAGGATTCTGGAACGCGGTGCGGGACGCGGTCGTGAAGTCGCTGTACCGGGTTCCGATGCCGATGATGACGTCGGCTTCGCGGGCCAGCTTGTTGGCCACCGGCGTACCGGTCGAACCGACTCCGCCGACCGAGTTCGGGTGGTCCCAACGCAGCGCGCCCTTGCCGGCCTGGGTGTCGGCGACCGGTATCCCGGTCGCCCGGGCCAGCGCGTCCAGCTCGGCCGACGCCTCCGAGTAGATGACGCCGCCGCCCGCGATGATGAGCGGCCGCTCGGCCGAGCGCACCACGTCGGCCGCCCGGGCCAGAGCGGCGGACTCCGGCACCGGGCGGGCGACGTGCCACACCCGCTTCGCGAACAGCGACTCGGGGAAGTCGTACGCTTCGGCCTGCACGTCCTGCGGCAGGCAGACGGTGACCGCGCCGGTCTCCGCCGGATCGGTCAGCACCCGCATCGCGGCGAGCAGCGCCGAGGGTAGCTGCTCCGGGCGCCAGACGCGGTCGAAGAACCTCGACAGCGGCCGGAACGCGTCGTTGACGCTCACGTCGTTCGCGCGCGGATCCTCCAGCTCCTGCAGCACCGGGCTCGCCACCCGGGTGGCGAAGACGTCGCTGGGCAGCAGCAGCACCGGGATCCGGTTCACCGTGGCCAGCGCCGCGCCGGTCAGCATGTTCGTCGAGCCCGGCCCGATCGAGGCGGTACACGCCATCGTGGACAGCCGGTTCTTCATCCGCGCGTACCCGACGGCCGCGTGCACTATCGCCTGCTCGTTCCGGGCCAGGTGATACGGCATGTCCACGCTGCGGGTGCGCTGGGCCTGCAGCAGCGCCTGGCCGACACCGGCGACGTTGCCGTGCCCGAAGATGCCGAACGTTCCGGCGATCGCGCGCTGCTCGACGCCGTCGCGTTCGGTCCACTGGTTGGCCAGGAACGTCACGACGGCCTGCGCGACGGTGAGTCTCATCGGTGCGTCCTCACTGTGGCGTCCTCACTGGGGCGGGTGACGAGGCACGGGGCGCCTC
>WNFU01005216.1_pt1 | contig 16251 bp, 16 predicted proteins | sample 5400121 | NCBI WGS metagenome assembly WNFU01 (sample SAMN13153360, study PRJNA577476) | soil metagenome | isolation source: 100 cm soil or saprolite under grassland replicate 1 | place: USA:California | collected 2016-06-15
GCAGCGCAGGCGCGCGCCATCTTCGAGCAAAAAGCCATCCGCCTCCGGCTCGACCTGGGTCTCGGTCGATCGGAGGCGGTGGTATGGACCTGCGATTTGTCCCCGGACTACGTCCGGATCAACTCAGACTACACGTCCTGAAAAACTGGACGTCTAGACGTCTAGACGTCTAGGAGTGCTTGGTCGTGTCGCGCGGCGCAGCGGCGGGCTTCGCCTTGTGCGCGCGGCGCGCGCGGTGCTTCGCCTTCGACGTATCAGCCTGCTGCGACGCGCTTGCCTGCGGCTTGGCTGGTGCAGCCGCCGGCTGCTGGGTCGGCTGTTGAACAGCCAGTGACAGGAGAAGAAGTGCGGACGAAAGCATTAAAGCCTCGGGTTAGGGTCGTTCTTACGACCCGTTCGTTCCACCTCGCGTCACGGACGCCCGGGACGCACGTTGGGCAGCATGGCCCGGACGTGCGCCAGCGCTTCGGACGGCGTTCGGCCCCCCGGGCGCTGCAGCTCGTGATCGGCCGCGACGGCGACGTCGAGTAACCTCACGCCCCGCAGGCCTTTGTTGTGCGCGTCGACGAGCAGATCGGCAGCCGAATCGGGATCGAAGTGATGCGCCACCAAGTCGGCTGCCGCGTGGAGCGCAGGTCCAGGCGGCTCATTCGGCGCCGCCGTGAGCAGCCGCTCGACGACAGGGCCGGAAAGCCCGCGGGCCAGGGCAGCCGCCACAGCGGCGACATGTCCTTCGGGGGGCACCTGCCCCGGCACGGCGCGGCTGACGATCAGGCGCGCCTGGCGCAGCTGCAGGTACCCACGGCGCACGCCATTCACCAGTCGATCGGCCGGAATGTTTTTGGCGCTGCCTTCGAGCGCTTTCTGAACGAGCGGCTCAGTCGGGAGGCTCTCCGCCACAGCGGCGGCGAGGATCGAATCGATCGCCGGCAGCGCGGCGGCCGGCACGCGACCAGCGAGTCGCGTCGACCCGTTGCCCGCTTGCGCGCCGAGCGCAGCCGGCGCCACGGCGACCGCGAGCGCGAGGACCAGCCGCACACTCACGGTTGGGCGCTCACCGGGCGCACGATGACCAGCGAGTTCTGCTGCCCGGCGCCGAATCCGTCATCGACGTAGCGGCCCGCCAGCGGATCGGGCACCCACCGCTCGCCATCTACCACGAACATGTACTCGTGCGGGCCCGCGGGGAGAACCGCCTTGGCGTGCCAGATGCCATCGTGATCGTCGTCATTCAGTGCCAAAGCACCGCGGCTCCAATCGTTGAACGAGCCAACGACTTCGACCGACCGGGCTCCGGGGAAGTGACCCACGAAGTTCGCGATACCCTGAGCGACGCCGGGCGTCGGCAAACTGCTGGACCACGGAACCAACAGGACAGTCGCCAGACCGGCCGCCAGCGCCAAAGTCCAGACCGGACGCAGGCGCACGGTGACTGCGCGTCCCCCTCCCAACCAGCCAATCAGGCGACGGGCTGAGCCTTCGCTGTGAACCGGCGCCGGGTTCTGGCGGATTTCCGCCATCACGCGCGAGGCTACGCTCACTTGCGGCATCGCCTTGAGCATTTGAGCCGCCGCGCTCAAGAGGGCGTACGACTCCCGCAGATCCGTGGGCAGATCGCCTGGATCACGCTCGCCATCGAGCGCTTCCTGCAACCGCGGATCGATTGGGCTCATCGTACGACCTCCTCCAGCGCCGCCAACAGTGCTTCCCGGGCGCGATGCACGCGCATCTTGAGCGTCGGTATCCGCGCGCCAGTTGCTGCCGCCATCTCCTCGTAGCTCATTCCTTCCACATGCTTCAAGACAAAGGCCTCACGCTTCTCGGCTGGCAGCGCGGCTAGGGCGCGCTCGACCAGTGATACCTGTTCGCCTCGCTCGAGCGCCGCCCACGTATCGGAACTGTCGGCAAGCGCGGGGGCGGGCACGTCACTCAACGAGATGTCGTTCGTGTGCCGCCGTGCCAGATGGCTGCGGCAGCGATTCCCCGTGATCCGATACAGCCAGCTGCGCAGCCGCCCAGGGTCCCGGCACTGTGCCAAATGCCGATACGCGCGCACGAGACTCTCGGCCACCGCATCCGCCGCGGCGTCGGGATTCCCGAGCATACGCGTCGCGAAACGCAGCAGACCCGGCTCATATCGCCGGATGAGAATCCCGAACGCCTCCCCATCGCCGCCCAACACGCGGGCGACTACAGCGGCGTCGTCATTATTCACCACTACAGGGACCCGCGCCGGAGAGGCTTGGTCACGGTTTTCCAAGGGTTTGCCGCGCAGCAGCCAGGAACGTCGAGGCGCGAACGCCAGCGCCGTCCATGGCGCCCGCGAATGCGTCCAGCGCCGCCTGAGCGCGGCGCAGGTACGATGGGTCACTCGTCACCTGCGTCAGCTGCGCGAGGAGCAGCGCCGCCACAGCATTGGGACCGGGGAGCACATCGTCGAACACGTGCTTGGTGCGATCATCACCCCGCGCCGGTGCCGAAGCTGCATCGGTAGGCAGGAAGGCCACGTCGTAATAGCCGCCCAGGGGATCGGCGTAGCCGCGCTCGACGATGGCGGTGAGATCGAGCGCGACATCGAGATAGCGTGGCTCCTTGCCGAGGTGATGGGCCGCGAGACACGCCGCCGCCACCTGGACCTGGTCCTGGAGCAGGCCCTGCGGCGTCGTGGCGCCGGCCGCCGGCATTCCGGTGATCGCGTGCCGCACACCCCAGCCGCGAGCGTAGGTCTGCTGCAGCAACACATCGAGACCGGCGCGCGCGCGCCTCTCCACCGTGGGCTCGCCCAATGTTGCGGCGGCCACCATGAGGCGCTCGATGACGTACGCTTCCTGGTCGACGAACACCGATCCGCCGGGAGGCAACTCCGTCGCAAGACGGTGGGCCAGCGTGCGGCCGGCCTCCCGATAACGCTCCTCGCCGGTCACTGTCCACGCGGTCGCCAGGCTCGCGACGAGCGCCGCCCTGACGAGCCGCGGCGGATCCTCGCCCGCCACGCTCGCGGTTGTGTCGAGCATCAGGTCGAGCGCGCGCAGCGCCGACACCAGTAGCGCCGTATCGCGACTGCGCGCCGATTCGCTGAGCAGCAACGACACGGCCGCGGCGTGCATTACGCTGCCGGCGGCGGCACGCGTCCGAACCGCTTCATCCAGCTCGCGTGCGACCGCCACGACTCCTTGCTGCACCAATGCCGGCCTGAGCACGCCGCGCGACACGCGGGTGCCCTCAAGCTCCCGTAGCGATGCTGCCTGCTGCTCGATAAACGGCCGCCGGTCGCGATAGGTCTTCGCGACCTCGGGCAACAGCTGCTTCAGCCCTCGCCCGGTGATGGGATCGTCGGCCGGGAAATACGTGCCGCCGAAGAACGGCGCACCATCGGCCGTGAGGAACACCGTGATCGGCCACCCGCGCAGCCCGGCCAGCCGTTCGACGGACGCCTGGTATTGCTGCGCGACATCCGGTCGCTCGTCGCGATCCACACGAATCGGCACGAACAGCGAATTGATGAGCGCGCCGATCTCCGGATCGGTGTAGATCGCGCGGTCGGTCTCGGCGCACCAGCGGCACGCATCGCTGCCGATGTACAGGAGGATGGGGCGGTCGAGCTTCGCGGCGAGCGCGAAGGCATCGCGTCCCCACGGTTGCCAGCGAACCGGTTGGCGCGCCGCACGCGAGAGGTAACTCGTTCCCGTCTGGGCCATGCGATTGATGAGCGGCCCGCGCTCGCCGATGCACGCCGCCGCGGGCAGAACGGCGGCGCAGCAAACGATGCGGGAAAAACGGGTGTGCATGCGGCTGCGCACGCGGGAAATACCCCGTCGCCTACCCGACCGTGCCGCTATATTGCCGGCATGACCACGGTGATCATCACCCCTAAGTCGAACGGCCCCCTCATCATCGAGGGCCCAGTGCGGATTGTGACGCCCGGAGGCGAGGAATTGACACCCCCACCCCGGAAAGACGGCAAATCGGCGGAAGTCGTTGTGCTGTGCAGATGTGGGGGCTCGGCGATAAAACCGTTTTGTGACGGAACGCACAAACGTAATGGGTTTCAGGACGGATCGGTCACCACCGCCTAGCGCGACCATATTATGTTGTCTGGCGCTTGGAGCATCCCGTTCCCCCCAACCCGTGCCCCCGAACGGAGGAGCGACCGACAATGGCAAAGGGAAAGAGCCCAATGGCCGCGGATGAGGGTTACTGTGTGAAGTGTAAGGCGAAGCGGAAGATCTCGAACGCCCAGCAGGTGAAGATGGCCAACGGCCGCCCCGCGCTCAAAGGTGTCTGTCCGGTATGCGGGACGGGAATGTTCAAGATCCTGCCGCCCAACGCCGCCAAGTAACCGCCCGCTCCATCCGATTCATCCGCACGCCCCCGGCGCTTCAAACCGGGGGGCGTGCTTTTTTATACCGGATCGTGTAGCACGCTGCCCCCACCTCACGGCAGTAGTACGCGAGAACTTGGAAGACCGCAACCTGTCCATCGGCGCTGCGCACGGCATACCAGTGGCGGTTCGAGGTCAGCAGGTGGGACCACATGCTGTACGTGTACCACTTGCCGATGGCGGGATTCGTTGTGTCCGCTCCGAAGGTCGTCGCAACGTACCCCTCTTGGGGCACGTCGGTGGGCCAATCGAAGCTCACGAGACCGAGGTCGATGGCTCCGGCGCCCAGAGCGGTGATGACGTGATTGCGTCGAAAGCCGATGTCGCCCCACCAGCGCCACTGATCCCCACGCGACGCGTCGAGTGTGAACGTGCTATCGGCATGCGGGCCGATTTCATAGGCCGGAAACTCGGGCTTGGTGAAGGCACCGATCAACAACGACGCCACCAGCAAGAGGAACGCCACCGCCAGCGCCCACACCAGGAGCGGCGCCTTCAAGCCTCCGCCATGAACGGATACCACGGGTCGCGCGGCGGCACGAAGTTCTCCTTGACCGTCCGGGCGCTGGTCCACCGGATCAAGTTGAGCAGGCTGCCGGCCTTGTCGTTGGTACCGCTCGCACGTCCGCCCCCGAAGGGCTGCTGCCCCACCACCGCCCCGGTCGGCTTGTCGTTCTTGTAAAAGTTGCCGGCCGCGTACCGGAGCGCCGCATCGGCCTCGGCCAGCGCCGCGCGGTCCTGCGCAAAGACGCCGCCGGTGAGCGCGTACGGTGATGTGCGGTCCACAAGCGCCAGCGTTTCCTTCCATTGTTTGTCCGGATAGACATAGAGTGAGAGCACGGGCCCAAAGATCTCCTCGCACATGGTGCGGTACATCGGATCCTCGACCTGCAGCAGCGTCGGATGCACGAAGTAGCCATCGGAATCGTCGCACTCGCCGCCGAACAGGATCTTGACCTTCGGGTCGCGTTTCGCCTGCTCGATGTACTGTTTGATCTTGTCGAACGCCTTCCGGTCGATCACGGCGCCCATGAAGTTGCGGAAGTCTGCCGGGTCACCGACGCGCGCCTCGGCGAGCAGGCCGAGCACGCGCTCGCGCAGCTTGGGCCAGAGCGACTCCGGCACATAGGCGCGCGACGCGGCGCTGCACTTCTGACCCTGGTACTCGTAGGCGCCGCGCACGATGGCCGTGGCGAGCGCGTCCACGTCGGCGCTCGCGTGCGCGAGGATGAAGTCCTTGCCGCCCGTCTCGCCGACGAGTCGCGGATAATCCGCGTAGCCGGTGAGGTTGGTCGCGACTTGCTTCCAGAGCGTCTGGAAGACTTCGGTGGACCCCGTGAAATGGATTCCGCCCAGGTGTCGGTCGGCCAGCAGTCGCTCGCTGATGACCGTCGCGGGACCGGGCACGAAGTTGACCACTCCGGGCGGCAGCCCCGCCTCCTGCAACAGCCGCAAGATGAGGTAGTTCGAGTAAGACGCCGTCGCCGCCGGTTTCCAGACAACGGTGCACCCCATGAGGGCCGGCGACGTCGAAAGGTTGCCGCCAATCGCGGTGAAGTTGAAGGGTGTAATGGCGTAGACGAATCCTTCGAGCCCACGGTACTCCATCGCATTCCAGATCGCCCCTCCTGGCGGCGACAGCGGCTGCTCGGCGTGGATTCGCTCGGCGTAGTGAGCATTGAAGCGCCAGAAGTCGATCAGCTCGCACGCCGCATCGATCTCCGCCTGGAACGCCGTCTTGCTCTGGCCCAGCATCGTGGCGGCGTTGAGCATGGCGCGCCACCGCGTCGCGAGCAGGTCGGCCGCCTTGAGGAAGACGGCCGCGCGATCGCCGAGGCTCCAGGTCGACCAGTCGCGCCACGCTTCACGGGCCGCTTTGACTGCCGCCGTGACTTCTTCCGGGCCGGCTTGATGCACTTTCGCGAGCACGTGCTGGTGGCAGTGCGGCATCACGGCATCGATGGTCTTGCCGGTGCGAATTTCCTTGCCGCCGATGACGACGGGAATCTCGATCTGGCGGCCGCTGAGGTCTTTCAGGGCTTGCTTCAGCTCGGTGCGCTCACGTGAGCCTGGCACGTACGCGTTGACCGGCTCGTTGACCGGGGCTGGAATCTTGGCTGTGTTCATGCGCGAAATGTAATCGGGGAACCCGCGCCTGTTCTGGAGGTGACATGACGATCGATCCTCGCACCAGAATCGGCCACGTTCACCTGACGGTGAGCGACCTGGATCGCGCGCTGAGCTTTTACCGCGACGTGCTCGGCTTTGACGTCACGGCCCGCTATGGCGCGGATGCGGTGTTCTTATCCGCCGGCGGCTACCACCATCACATCGGCCTCAACACGTGGGCCGGCCGCGGTGCACCGCAGCCGCCCCCGGGGACCACCGGACTGTACCACTTCGCGATTCTCTTTGCCGACCGTGCCGCCCTTGCCGCCGCCGTGCGTCGAGTGCTCGAACATGGCATCCCGCTCGAAGGCGCATCGGATCATGGCGTGAGCGAAGCGGTCTATCTGCGGGATCCCGACGGCAACGGCATCGAGCTGTATCACGACCGGCCTGAAAGCGAATGGCCGCGTGCTCCCGATGGCAGTATCCGGATGCACACGCGGCCACTCGATCTGCAAGCGCTTCTGGCTTAACTCCGGCGGTCCGCCTCCCGCTGCGGGGGCAGCGGCAACGCGATGGTCAGGGTGGTTGTGTCGCCCGACGGCGCGTCGACGGTGACGGTGCCGTTGAAGGCGTTCTCCGCCACGGTGCGCACCTTCGCGAGGTCGGCGAGCGCGCGGCCGCCCCGGACGACGAGCTGCAGCTCCTTCCCTTTTTGCTCCAGCGTAACGCGAACCGGCGCCGGCTGGCCCGTATTCGTTTCGGCCGCGTGGCGCACGATGCCGACGAGCAAGTCGAACAGCGCATTCGAATCGCCCCTCACGTACATCGTTTCGAGCGCCGTCGTAAAATCGAGATCGACGCCACGATCGCGCAGTAAGCGGCGCTCCAGGGTCAGACAGGAGCGTACCACACGCACCGCGTCGAACCGCGCTCCGCCGCCACGGGCAGTCAGCATGCCGGCGCGCGCGCCCTCGCGCATCGCGCGCAGCAGCTCCGCCGTGCGGTCGACGTCTTCGAGCACCTGACCGAGATCGTCGAGTAACGCCAAGCGGCGATCCGCGGCAAGGTCGACCCAACGCCCGATCGATTCCATCGAGAGCTGCAGTCCGGCGCGAGCGGCGGTCAGTGGATTGCTTGCCTGATGGATCCGCATCCCGGGTGACGCCGCGGCAGTGGTGTCCCGTGGGGGCGCGATCAGTCCCAGGGCGAGACCGGCCAACTCGAGCGCCAGTCGCTCACGGCTGCGCCGCTCGCGGCCGCCGGGCGGCGGGGCGGGAGGGCGGGACCGGACGGGAGCGATGACCCAAGCGTCGGCCGTGGAACCAGGGGCGGTGACCCAGCGAGAGCCGACGGGAACCGGGATGCTCCAGCGCTGCAGGATCGCGCCCAGATCGAAGCCGGGAGGACGAGCACCAACATCGGGACCGCTGCTCGCGCGCGGCACGGCTTGGTGAGGCCCGATGATCTCCCACAGAACGACTGGACGTCCCACGACGGCGCTTGCCTGGCGCAGCACCTCACCTTCGTCCCCGCGAAACACTGCAGCGCTCAACATGTCCTCCATCGGCAACCCGCTGCGCATCACGGTGCCGTGTGGGGCTGGGGGCTCGGCGGGCGCACCGTAGAAATTGCGCCCCCTTGCAGCGCCGTCAAGCGGACGATAGCGTGGGCCCCATGACGACGCCTCCTGGTTTCCCCGCACGCCCATCCGTCGGCCGGTCGTCGTTCGCGGTCGCGATGAAGGATTACACGTTCATCCGCCCGGGGATCGCGGTGACCATCAGCGCGGTCACCCTTGCCCTCGCCCTCGTAATCGGATTGTGGCTGATCTTCTCCCTGAACGAGGCCGCCCAAACGGTGGCCCGTGGCGCTCGCACGTCCGCGACGCTGCACCGCTATAACGCTGGGCTCGAGGTGTGGCGCCAAATGGCGACCAGCGCGGATCCGGGGTTCCGCCGCGTCGAGGCAGTCGCGCAGCGGGACAGCCTGGGACGGCAGCTCCGGGTCGAGCTGGCCGACCTCGGGAACACGATGGACAACGATGAGGACCGCCAACGGGTCCAGACCGTGCTCGGCGGCTTGACCAGCACCGGCACCGGCGCCGGCACCGACGCCCGGCAAGCCATGATCGTGCTCCTCGCCAAGCAGGATTCCGCGATGTTCAAGGCCGCGCAGACCTCGCAGCAGGCGGTCCTGCTGTCGGCGGTGCTGCTCGCCCTCACGATCATCGCCGCGGGCATGCTGATCGTCCCAATGGCGTGGCTCTACGTGCGGTACAAGCGGGGCGCGGCCATCGAAGTGAAGGTGTAATGGCCAAGGCCACCGCGCGGCGGTCGCCCTCGACGACCATCGAGAGCTCGCGCGACCGCGAGCGGCTTCGGACCGTCGTATTCCCGGAGCACTCCGACCTCGCCGCCGCCGTCGCCGAACGGATCATCGAGGTCATTCAACGCGAGACGCGCGCCAAGGGCCGCGCCGTGCTCGGTCTCGCCACGGGGAGCACGCCGCTCGGTGTCTATGAAGAGCTGATCCGCCGCCACCAGGCCGGCGACGTCGATTTCTCGCACGTCATCACGTTCAATCTCGACGAGTACTACCCGATGACGCCCGACAGCCCCCACAGCTATCACCGGTACATGTGGGAGAATTTTTTCGAGCACGTGAACATCGCGAAGGAGAACGTTCACATCCCCGAGGGTGTGACCCCCCGCGAGCGCGTCACGGAAGCGTGCGCCGCGTACGAGCAGGCGATTCGCGCGTCCGGCGGCATCGATTTCCAGCTGCTCGGCATCGGCAAGACGGGCCACGTCGGATTCAACGAGCCGGGCTCCGACGCGACGTCACGCACCCGGATCGTCACGCTCGACACGCTGACACGCAAGGACGCGGCTGCTGATTTCTTCGGCGTCGAGAACGTGCCCCGCGAAGCGATCACGATGGGCGTCGCCACGATTCTCGACGCCAAAGAAATCGCGCTGCTCGCGACCGGCGAGCACAAGGCCGGGATCGTGACGCGCGCCGTCGAAGGCGAGATCTCGACCGACGTGGCGGCGACCTTCCTGCAGCGCCACCAGAGTGTCACGGTCTATCTCGATCTCCCCGCCGCCGCGGAGCTCACGCGGATCCAGACGCCATGGATTCTCGAGGGCATCGAGTGGACGCCCGCCATGGTCGAGCGCTCGGTCGTCTGGCTCGCGGACAAGAGCGGCAAGGCGGTGCTCAAGCTGTCGGCGCGCGATTACGCCGAGCATCAGCTCAGCCCGCTGCTCGCGCGCGCCGGTTCGGCGGGTCCCATCAACGGCCAGGTCTTCAATCGGCTCCGCGAGAAGATTCGGGGACGCGCCAAGCTGCCCGCGCACGAGCGCGTGCTCGTGTTCTCGCCCCATCCGGATGACGACGTCATCTCGATGGGCGGCATTCTGCGCAAGCTGTGGGAAAACGAAAACCAGATCGTCGTCGCGTACATGACGAGCGGGAACATCGCGGTGTTCGATCACGACGTGACCCGCCATCTCGACTTCGTCGAGCGCGCCGCCGCATCGCTCGGACTGGACCCGTCCGCGCTCCAACGCGCCCGCAGCACGGTCAGTGCAGGGATGGAGCAAAAGGCGCCCGGCGACGTCGACATCCCGGTCGTCCAGAATCTCAAGAAGTTCATTCGCGAATCGGAAGCGATTGCGGCGCTGGCGGCGGTGGGGATTCCGGCGAGTGCCGCGCGGTTCCTCGACTTGCCGTTCTACCGGACCGGCGAGGTGCGCAAGCGGCCGCTGAGTGACGAAGACATCGCGATCGTGCAGCGGCTGATCGAAGAGACGAAGCCCGATCTCGTCTTTGTCGCGGGCGATCTCTCCGATCCGCACGGCACGCACCGCACGTGCAAGGCCGCGGTCGAGCGCGCGCTCGAGCGCTACCAGGGACAGCGGCCAGAGGTGTGGCTCTATCGTGGCGCCTGGCAGGAGTGGTCGCTCACGGAAGCGGATGTGCTGGTGCCGCTGTCGCAGGATGAGCTGAACGCGAAAATCCTCGCCATCTTTCGACACCAGTCCCAGAAGGACACCGCGCCGTTCCCGGGTTATGACGAACGGGAGTTCTGGCAGCGGGTGGAGGCCCGGAATCTGGAGACCGCGGCGCGCGCCGACCGCCTCGGCCTGCCCGAGTACTACGCGATGGAAGCCTATGTAATTCAACGCGTTTAGCCGTTCAGCGTTGCACCCTGCAGGGCCCGTTCATTATGTTGGGCGCCGGATTCCCCCTTCAATGGAGGAGGCCCTAGATGAGCGCTTCGACCACCAAAGCCTTGAGTCTGGCGATTGTCGCGGCCCTGTGGGCCGTCATCTCCCATTTCGGCAAGCTGCCGCTGCAGCTCTGGCCCGTTCTCGTCGGTCTCGGGTGCTTCGTGGGCGCGGGCGGCGGCGTGATGGGACTGCAGAAGTCGGTACTCGGTACGGCGTCCGGCGTCGTCTGGGCGCTGCTCTATGCCGCCGTGTCGACGGCGCTCGGGCGGAACGACCTTCTGGACGCCCTGCTGCTCGGTGCTGCCGTCTTCGGTATGGTGTTCCAGGCGCGCATCCCGCTGTTGTCGTACACCGTCGGTGCGTTCGTCGGCGCCGCCACCGCCATGGGTGCTCGCGCAGTCGCCATCAACGGTGGGATCCGAATCATGATCGCGTTGGCGATCGGCTGCGCGCTCGGCATCGTCGCCGAGCGGGTCGCGGAGATGATTGGCAGAATGCGGGTCGTGCCGTCAATGTCGAATCGGTAGACGCGTCAGGAGACGGCAGGTTACGTAAGGCGCGTCGGTGGCATATGGTAGGGGCGCAGCATGCTGCGCCCCTACATTTTTTTTCGACCGCCCGCCGGTGCCTGCGCATTTCCCCCCCACCCCACAAAACCAAACCCGGAGCCATAAAGCGCTCCGGGTCGGCGAGGTCGGGACAAGTGGCCGTCGACACTTGCGCCACGACCTACTTCTCGCTCGTGGGAATGTACGCGACCTTATGCGCAGCCTTTGTCAGAGAACGGTCCAGTGGAGTCAGCAAACCGTTGCCGTGTGGGCATCCGAGGGAGAATCTTCAGTCCATGACTCGTTTCCGCGTGCGACGCGGCCAGGTGGTGGCCGTTCTGCTGCTGCTTGCCTTCGGTGTCGCCGTGGCGCTGGCTATCCAGGCGTACGGAACCGCCCGCTACCACCGCGCGCAAGCGGACCGTGTACTGCGCGATTACGCGAAGCTCGCAGCATCGCGCGTGGCGCTGCAGAGCGCGCGCGGGATCTATTTTGCCGTCGTGCCGCCGTTGAAAGCACTCCAGCACGCGCAGGAAAGGGCACCACACAAGCCGTTGCCGGAGCCCAAGGACCTGCATTTCGACACGATGGAGCACGAGTTCTCGCTGGCGCCTTACATCCGGTTCACGTTCCGCATGGATTTGAAGACCGGAGCGCTCACGACCTCCGGGCAGACACTCCCCAAGCGTGTGCGGCACTGGCTGGTCGACACGCTGCCCCTACACACGCGCACCGTCTATGACACCTCGTGGCATATGGGCACCGTGCTCGGACAGCCAGGAGGGGACAGGCGGTACATCGCGTACACGGTGCTGCGCGACGCGGATGGAGTGCTGCGCACCGCGCTCGGCTTCGAAGCGAAGCCCGCCGCGCTCCGGCCGCTCGTCGCCGAGGCCACCGAGAAATTCGCGCTGCTGCCGCGGCCGCTGACCGGCGGCGTGCAGTACGACTCGATGGGCTCGATCATCATCACCGACCGCTTCGGCGTCGAGATCTACAGCTCGGCTGTGCAGTACACGTCGCCCTTCACCGGGAGCGACACTGTCGGCACCGACATGGGCGATCTGTACGCGCAGACGACGTTGCGCGCATCGATGGCCGACAAGCTCATCATCGGGGGCCTGCCAAGGTCTCGGCTGCCGCTCATCCTCGGCTTGCTGGGGCTGACGGCAGCGTTGATCGGGACCGCGCTGCTCCAGCTGCGCCGCGAGTCGCAGCTCACGCGGCTGCGGACCGACTTCATCTCCGGCGTGTCTCACGAATTGCGCACGCCACTCGCGCAGATTCGCATGTTCTCCGAGACGCTTACCCTCGGCCGAGTGCGCTCCGATGAAGAACGGCGCCGCTCTCTGGCGATCATCGACCAGGAGGCGCGCCGGCTGACGCACCTGGTCGAGAACCTGCTGCACTTCTCCCGCTCGGAGCGGCAGACCACGCACATCACGCCCGAGCCCACCGTGCTGGCGCCGCTGGTGCAGGAAGTGCTCGACGGCTTTGCACCGCTCGCGGCCGCGCGCGGTGCCACGCTCACCGCCGCGATACCGCAAGATCTCGTGGTGCCCGCCGATCCCGGCGCGGTGCGCCAGATGCTGCTCAACCTGCTCGACAACGCCGTGAAGTACGGCCCCGCGGGGCAGGAGGTCCGCGTCGGCGCGACGCGCGACAACGGCATCGCGCGCCTGTGGGTGGACGACGGCGGCCCGGGCATCCCGAGCGCCGATCGCGAGCGGGTCTGGGAGCGGTTCTGGCGGCTGGAGCGCGATCGTGGCTCGTCGGTCGCCGGCAGCGGCATCGGGCTCGCGGTGGTACGCGAGCTGGCTGACCTGCATCACGGACGCGCCTGGATCGACGACGCCAACTCCGCCGCCGGCGGCACCCGCGTCGTCATCGAGTTGCCCGCATGATCGCGGCGGCCACGGGACCGAAGCGGATTCTGGTGATCGAGGACAATCCCGATCTCGCGTACGGCTTGCGCAACAATCTCGAGATCGAGGGCTACGAGGTCGAAGTCGCGAAGGACGGCACGCGCGGTCTCTCGCGGGCGAAGACCGCCCATCCCGATCTCGTGGTGCTGGACTTGATGCTGCCGGGGATGGATGGCTTCCGCGTATTGCGCGCGCTGCGCGAGGATGGCCACGGCATGCCGGTGCTGATCCTCACGGCCCGCGGTGAAGAGGCCGACAAGGTGCGTGGCCTGCGGCTGGGCGCGGATGACTACGTCACGAAGCCCTTCGGTGTCCTCGAGCTGCTCGCGCGCATCGAAGCGCTGCTGCGCCGGGTGGTCGCGCCGAAAAAGAACGGCGGGCCGCCGGACCCCGTGTTCGAGAAGTTCGGCGAGATCGAGGTGCTCACACCCTCCCGGACGGTGTTGCGCGACGGCTCGCCCGTATCCCTGACGCCCAAGGAATACGACCTGCTGCTCGCGCTGATCCGGCGGGACGGCGCGTGCATCACACGCACGGAGCTGCTGACCGAGGTCTGGGGCTACAGCGCTGAGGTCATGAGCCGCACGGTCGACACGCACGTGGCCGAGCTGCGCCGCAAACTGGAGCACGATCCCGCCAACCCGAAGCACATTCTCACGGTTCGCAAAACAGGCTACCGCCTGGCGAGGTGATGATGAGTCAAGCGCTCACCGTCTTGCTGTACGTCATTCAGATTACGACTCCGCGGGAGCTGCTCACCGCGATGCATGCGCGATACGAAGGCAAGTGGTATCGGACGCTCACGTTCCTGCAGCGCAACACCGAGCATCACCCCGACGGCACGGTCGAGCATTCGACCTGGCGCGAATGGCTGCAGGCGCCGGGTCAGCTCCGGATCGAGTTCCAGCCGGCGGATTCGGGGAATGGCGTGCTGTTCGCGAGCGACTCGGTCTTTTCGTTCCGGCACGACTCGCTGCTTGGCTCACGGCCCTTCGTGCATCCGCTGCTCGTGCTGGGGTTCGACGTCTATGCCCAACCGGTCGAGCGCGTCGTCGCGCAGCTGCAGCAGCCCCCACGCGTGTTCGACCTGTCGGTGCTGAGCGAGGGCACCTGGGACGGACGGCCAGTCTGGATCGTGGGAGCGAAGGCGGCAGATCAGCATACGCGGCAGTTCTGGGTCGACAAGGAGCGTCTGGTGTTCGTCAGAATGCTGGAACCCGCACCGCGCGATACGGCAAAAACCGCTGACACGCGCTTCAACAAGTATTCGGCGATGGGCGGCGGCTGGGTGTCGGCGGAAGTGGAGTTTCTCGTCGATGGCCAGCAACAGTTCCTGGAGCAGTACGACGAGATCCAGACCAACGTCGCGCTGCCGGCCGCGCTGTGGGAGCCGCGTCAGTGGAAGGCAGCGCGCAGCAATCGCGCTGGACCAAGCGGAAACTAGGGGCGAGAAGCAAAGCTTTGACTCCGCTGAGGGATGCGATAAGATACGCGCCGATGCACCAGGCTCGCACGGCAGAACTCAGCAGCAAGGCAGATGCGCTGCGGCAGCTCCATGTCGAGGGGCCGATGCTCGTGCTGCCCAATGCGTGGGACGCCGGCAGTGCACGGATCTTCGTGCAGGCGGGCTTCCCCGCCCTCGCGACCACCAGCGCGGGGATCGCCTTCAGTCTCGGGTACCCGGACGGCGAGCGCATCAGTCGCGACGAGATGCTGGCGGCTGTCGAGCGGATTACGCGACGGATCTCCGTTCCCATTACCGCAGATATGGAAGCGGGCTACGGCCAGACGCCCGACGCCGTCGCCGAGACGGTGCGCCGCGTCATCGACGCCGGCGCGGTAGGGATGAATCTCGAAGATCGGATCGAAGAGAAGCACTTGATCGAGTTCTCGCTCGCGGTCGAGCGCGTGCGAGCCGCTCGCCGCGCCGCTGATGCGGCGGGTGTGCGTCTCGTGCTGAACGCCAGAACTGACGCGTTCGAAGCCCCGGAGCTCCCCCGCGACAAGCGCCTGGCTGAGGCGGTCCAGCGCGGGAACGCGTTTCGCGAGGCCGGTGCGGATTCGGTGTTCGTGCCGTTCGTCGGCGACCGCGGCACGATCGAGCAGGTGGTGCAGCAGATCCGCGCACCAGTGAACATCCTCGGCACACCCAACGCCCCGACGCTCAAGGAGCTGGCCGCGCTCGGCGTGCGTCGCGTGACGTTCGGCTCGGCGCCGATGCGCGCGACACTCGGCTTGGTGCGCCGGATGGCGCGCGAATGGAAGGAGAAGGGCACGTACGGGACGCTGGAGGCGTACGGGATTCCGTTCGCCGATCTACAGAAGCTGTTCGCCTAGTTCAACTCCACGTGCAGGTGATCGGCGGTGCCGACGTGCCGCCGGGTATCGAATCCCATCAGCCAGAAGTAGAACTGGATGCCGCGGTTCTTGATGAAGCCGCGCCGGCTGGTCCGCAGGTCGACCGCATGAATCCAGCCATCCTTTTGCTTGTAATGCCGCGTGCGACTGTTGGCCGGCAGGCCCATCTTGCCGTAGTCCTCCGGGACGCGGCCGGTATCGGTGATCAGGATATCGCGATCCACGAGAATGGCCGTGGAGAGGGCGAGGCGCAGGAGCGGATGCACCGAGCGGTAATACGCGCGCACGGGCGCCGATTTGGCGTTCACGCTCGCGAGATAGAGTAGGGAATAGCCGCAGTAGAAGAGCACGAGTGGGAGCGCGACCCATTTTGCCAGCGGCATCACCAGCGCTCGACCGCCGCGCACTCCCCGGCGCATGAACTTCCGAGCGATCCAGACGGCATACACGGTGATCACGCCGCCCATCAGAATGGCTGCGGTGAGGAGCGACAGCCACACCGGTGTGCCGCCGTGCTCGTAGAAGAACACCGAGCCACGCACCAACACCGCAAACGGCAGGGCAATGATCAGGGCGAGCTTCAGCACGGCGCCCAGGATCGCGCCGCCGAGCGCGCGCCACTCAGCGGCATTGGCGGGAGCGGCCTGCCGCACCTTCTTGCGCCACTTCCGCTTCCATTCCCGTTGCGCTTC
>WNFU01017299.1_pt1 | contig 16251 bp, 12 predicted proteins | sample 5400121 | NCBI WGS metagenome assembly WNFU01 (sample SAMN13153360, study PRJNA577476) | soil metagenome | isolation source: 100 cm soil or saprolite under grassland replicate 1 | place: USA:California | collected 2016-06-15
TCCGCGGCGTCGACCAACTCCTGGCGATCGTCAAGAACCGGCTCAAGCGCGTCCAGTACCGATCCGATCTGATCGACAGCTTCCTCGCCCACACCGGCCTGACCCTCGAACCCCACTCAACCTAGCCATTCAAGATCTGCAGCCGCAAGCAGTGGACGCCCCATACGCGCGCACCACGTCACGATACGTGCGCACCACGTCACGCGGGTGCGATCGGTGCATGACGAAGACGCGAGTTTGCAGGTCAGCCCGCATCACACAGCGCCCATGATCGTCGGGGTCGAGAAGTAGGAAACCGTTGTACCGCACCGCAACGCCGTGCCAGATCCGTGCCAGATCCATCGGTCTGACACGGGGAACAGCGGGGAGCGACGGGCGTTCACCTCGAACCAAATACCAGGTCATGCGCCCATAGGTCACCGTAGGTTCGCGAGACCGCCCCTGGCAGTGTGGGTGTGCATCGACAAGATCGCGTAGCCGAGGCCGGACGGGTCGGGACTGACCGGCGCAGCCTTTCGTCAACCGAGGCCGCCGCGCTCGGCCTGCTGGCGGCGCTAGGGCGCCGGCATCGGCCGACGCGGCGGCAGCAACCTGACGGTGAGCCCTGGAGCGTCCCGCACCACCCGAACGGCATGACTGGTTGCGAAGACCCTTTCCTCGTCGCACGTCCGTCGTGGTCCAGACCGTACGCTCCCGCGCGCTGCCGGCTCCGAGTACCGCTGGGCTTCAAACCCAGGTGCGAGCACTCCGGCTCCGGGACGGAGGTCCCGCCCACCATCGACCCGGGCAAGCCGAGCAGACCACCGCCCGGGGCGCCAGCGTCCGTCCACACAGGAAGGTACGTCCGCCATGGCGCCCCGGGCGGCGGCCAGCTCCCGCAAGCGGCGGGCCGATGGCAGACGGGACAAGATCGAACATGCCATTCGGCGTGCCAGTAACCCGTGCCGCCACCGGTCACGAGCGGGCGCCTCAGGGCGGGAGGCACCCCGCTTTGACTAGGCGATCCGGACAAGCCGACCGCCTTATTCGCGATCTTCCAAACTGGAAGTGCGCAACCCAAGACAGACTCCAGCGAGGCACAGTCAGTGTCGCTGCAGTGGTCGATCGGGTATTTGGCGCTTTGTTCTACCATCGGACCTCATGGACAATCCGTACGCCACGATCTTGCTGACGACCGCCAGTCTCGGCTCGTTCGCTACTGCCGCGCTCACGGCATGGGTGGCCGTGGGAGCGAAAAGGATCAGCGCAACGGCCGCCGGCGCAACCGTTGAGCAGGCGAAGGCGACGGGCGACGCCGTGCGAGCCGCTGACGCAGCCGCAGCCACAGCCGAAACAGTCGCGCGGATCGAACTCGATCGCCGCCACGACGAGATGTTTCCCGACGTGAGTGTCGAGTACCGCTGGGAGACCAACCCACGCACACTCCAAGGCAACCTCTTCGCGTACGTGACCAGCCGCAGTCGCCGTGACTATCGAGTCGAGGCCGAAAAGACATGGGATGGTGGCGCAACGCAGACCGTGTCCGCCTTCACGCTTGGCGCCGGCCAAACCCACCGAGCCTACATCGGCGACACCATTATGAAGCTGCCCACGGGCTTTGCCCTGGAATTCGACGCTGTGGACCCTTGCCCGTGTCCCCGGAGAACGAAGAACGGACAGCATTGGCTCCGTGGCTTTGCCATCGATGCACCGGAGCTTTCGACCACTGCGACGACGGAGCAAGCCGGCAACGGCGCACGATGAACCTCCCGATGCCCACGTCACGGGCATCCGCAAGATCCGGACTATGCGCGGAACGATCACGCTGGGATTGGCACAGCGTTGACTGTTGGGGCAGGTGGCCGCCGTGCCAACCGCATGATCGCTAGCCCGTTCCTAAACCGTGTGCCGCAGGTTCGAATCCTGCCGGGGGCACGCAAAGCATCACACACAGATTTTCCGGGGACCGGAGCAGCTGCTCCGGTCCCCGGCTTTCGTGTTTCTGGGTGCTGGTCGATGATCGCCTCGACGGTGGCGGCAAGGGTGGGTGCGGTGTCGCCGGTGATCGTGACGCGGATGGCGACCTCTTTGGTGATCGCGTTATAGCGAATGTCGAGGTGGAACGCGTCGTAGATGCGCCGCTGTTGATCCTCTGGTAGCCGGGCTAGGTCGACCTGCTCCTCGGGCAACAGGTCGAGTAGATCGATGTCCACCGGCGCGGCCATCTGCTCTTCGCGGACGATGCCGGCGAGAAGCTGTTTCTTCGTCCGCTGCTCGGCGATGGTGGCCGCGAAGCGGGTCTGGATCCCGGCGCGCCATGCGTCGTCCACGTCCGGGTCGCCGGATGGTTTGAGACTGGCCAGCTCCTTGATCAGGTTTTCCTGGCTCTGCTGGAGTTCGGCGATCTCGGCAGTCAGCGTCGCCTTGCGGATATCGACGGCAGGATCGGCGGCGGTTGCGGTCACCGAGGCCGCCAGGAGGATCTTGCGGCTGCTGCCGAAGACGCGCTGGGCGAAGAACTGGCCGAGTGGTTCGGTGAGCTGGTCCTCGCGGACCAGGACGTGGGAGGGATGCCCCGCGAACCACGGCAGGTGAGCGTGGTTCTTGGCGTTGGGCGTGCATCGGTAGTAGGTGTACGACCGTTTGGTGCTGCCGTAGGTTCGCCGGCTGCACAGGTCGCAGCGCAGGTAGGACCGCAGCAGGTAGGTGCGGGCCGTGGCGGGGTGCCGGTTGGCGCCGGGCTCGGAGCGGGAGCCCTTGCGGAACCGGCCGATGGTGCTGGCTGCCGCGAACATCTCTCGGGTGACAAGGGGTTCGTGGGTGGGCTTGGGTGACCAGACCCAGGCGGTGGGCGGGTTCACGCGGCCCTTGACGTTGCGTTCCTTCCGTGGGTTCTTTCGGCGGTTCCACACCATATATCCGGTGTGCTTGGGGTTGTCCAGCACCTCGCGGACGTTGTTGACGGTCCAGGCGCCGATGCGCCGGCGGCCTTCGCCCGGGATCGGTTCCGGCGGCGGGTAGCGTTCGGGGTCGAGGTTGAGCCGGTCCGCGATGGCCTGGTAGCTGAGGCGGTCCAGCGCTCGCCACAAAAAGATCTGGGTGACGACTGGTCCACGGAGAGGGTCGGCGACGAGTCGGTGTTTGACTCGTTTGCCCTCCCGGGTCTTGCCCTTGACTTCGAGTCGCACTTGCTTGGCGAGGTAGCCGTAGGGCGGCTTGCCGATGTTGAAACCCTGGATCGTGTGTTCCTTGAAGCCGCCCCAGGACAGCTCCAGCATGTTGAGCACGTACCACTCGGAGATGGCCTGCTTGATCCGCCGGGTGAGGGTGGGTGTGGCCTTGCGGAACGGGGCGGCGCCGTCGTTGAGACTGGGGATCGCCGATCGGTCGATGCCCTCGTCGGCGGCGAGCAACGCGACACCGGCCTGCTCCAGCTCGTACTCGATCTTGGTGCTGAGGTAGGTGACGCGGGCGATGCGTTCGATCGATTCGCAGACCACGGCGACGAACCGCCGGTCGGGTCGCTTGGCTTCGGCGAGGAGGTCGGCGATGCCGCCGTCGCGGGGAATGGGGATGTCGAACTGCTCGTGGGCGGTTCCCATGCCGCGGTTCTCCATGGCGGTGCGGCCGGACTCGACGTCGTAGAACTTCGCCACGATGACGAATCCGTCGGGCAGTGCCCGGCGCGAGGACTCCAGCTGACGGGGCAGGGACAGGGTGGGGTCCTGCGCGTCGTCGGTGGAGGTCCGCCCGAGCCACGCGACCGGTACCGCCGCGCTCTGAAAGACTTCGGGGACGTTCTGATCGGCGACGACTCGCAGCCAGTCCAGCAGGCTGACCTCGTCGCTGTTGTCGGCCGGTGCGGCCACGTCTGGTGATGCCATGAGGGGCTTCCCTTACTTGTTCCTAGCGATCCGCCGTGTCGGCCGCATCGTTGGGGTCGGGGGGAGCGGGTGGCTCGATGCCTTCCTCGGCGACGAGCAACGCGATGCCGGCCCGCTCCAACTCGTGCTCGATCTGCGTGCTGAGGTGGGTGGGCCGCGCGATGCGATCGATCGACGTGCAGACCACGGCGTGGAACCGCCGCTCGGGTCGCGACGCTTCGGCGAGAAGGTCACAGAGTCCGCCGGCACGCGGCAGCGACAGCTCCAGCCCGTGGTGGCCGAGGCCGCGGCCACGCTCCTGCGGGGTGAGGCGACCGGAGCCGATGTCGTAGAAGGTGGCCACGATCGTGTACGCGGGCGGCAGCGCACGCCGGGCCGCGTCGAGTTGGCGAGCCAACATCGTGTTCGCCTGCGCGTCTGTGGCGACGCGGCCGTACCATCCGACTGGTATCGGGCAGGGTGCCGTGGTGGCAGGCGGTTCTTCCGCGGGCGGCCCGGACGGGGCGCTTCCGGTACGCGTAGGTCCCTGGCTGGCGCGGAGACCCCGCTGTTCCTTCATCAGTTCAGGTGTTTGTGTCACAGCTCTTGCCTTCGGTGTGGGGTTGTCGGCGAACCATTGCAGGGCTTCCCGGACCACCGCCGCCTGTCGTTTGAGCAGTTCCTTGGCATCGGGGCCGTCGACAACGACCAGCTCGATGCGCACCTTGAGCGGCTCTGGGGCCGGCCGGCCCGGGGCCGTGGCAGGGTACTTTGACTCACCCGCGCCTGGCGAGGGTTTGTCGTCGTGACCTTCGGCGACTTGCGGTGAGTCGCCGAGGCGGGGGGTGGCGCGTCGCGACCCGCCACCCCCCGCCGGGTTCGAGTCGCGGTCAGTCATGGCGACTCGCGGTGAAGACCAGCAGGTCGATGTGCAGGACCTGGCCGCCGGTGGTCGACGCGGCCTGGCTGGCCGCGCGGGTGGCTTCAGCGTGGGTGGCGTAGTAGAGGAACTGGTCGCCTTCGCCGGGGGCGCTGACGGCCACGATCTGCAGCACGTGGGTGAATCCGGCACCCTCGGCGGCAGAACGTAGGGCGTGCTCGTGGTCGGCGAACGTGGTGCCCGGCTCGGCGGGGCTGCCGGGGCGGACGGCGGCGATCACGCACGCGTCCCCGCTGGTCATGACCCGGCAGGCGGTGAACAGGTCGCCGACGCGGTCGGCATGGGACGGTTGGGCGTTGCGTGGCCACCGCAGGGTGACCAGGCTGACCGGCTGGCTGATCTGGTCGAGGTCGGCCAGCCGGGCGGGTTCGGTGAGGGCCAGGTACGCGCGGCCCGTCGCGGTGGCCGCGCGGTGCAGGTGCGCGTCGTCGTCGAAGTCGACCACGGTCTGGCCGTGGCTGGTGTAGACCAGGACGAGTCGCCGTGCCAGGCGCGACGCGAATCCGGCGCCGGGCTCGGTCGCCGGCTGGTCGTCGTCGCGGTCGTCGAGCCGCCACACGGTGATGGGTACGGCGCCGGCGACGCGAGGTGAGTCGTCGCGGGTCGCGGCCGGGTTGTCGGTCTGGGTGGGCCGGTGGTCTGGTGGTTGCGGGTAGCGATCCGAGTAAGCAGTCATGGGGCGGGTGGCTCCCGCGCCCGGCTGGCCGTGTTCGCATCTACCAAATGCCCAACAGCAGCCGCGTCCGCTTCGGTGTTGGCAGGGCTGTTACCCAACACGGCCCAACAGTGGCTGCGGCGTTGTTGGGCCGCCGCGCCCAACAGTTACCGCGTCCACCCAACACGTCCGACAGTGGCCGTGGCGTTGTTGGGTGGCCGCGTCCAACAGTTACCGCGGTCCACCCAACAGGTACTGCGGTGTAGCTGTTGGGTGGACAACAGAACTTGATCACGCAACGGTTGCCGGACCGGGCGCGCCGGGTGCCGACAGGGCAAACATGCCGCCGGGGGCGAGTCAGTCCGGTGTCCTCGCGGCGACGGTTGGCGATGCGGGCGTGGAACTCGCCGACCACCTCGGCGCCCGCGGCGTCGAGCTCCGCGCGCCGCCGCCGGTAGACGCCCCCACACCACCCAGCGTGACCAGCAGGTTCGCCGACCGAGACGGCGGCGAGCAGCCCGTCGGCGATCCAGGCCGCGGTGACCAGGGCACCCCATGCGCCCCCGGCGATACCGGCCGCGATCGCGATGACGCCGCCCGCGACGGCGGCGATGACCAGGCCAATCAGGCCGTAGACCATCTGGGTGAGGCGGCGGATGTGGTCGGGGTGGTAGGTCCGCGGCAGCACGCCATCGGGTGTGCAGCCGGGCCGACGTGCCCGCCGCCCGGCTCGCCCGGCGATCTTGGCGGCCAACAGCACCCAACAACCCCGCTGACCTGCACTGTTGGGCCACCGCCGGGCGGTGACGGTCGCATCCGGCAGCTGTTGGCTGTCGGCCGCGTAGCGTCCTGACCTGCGCCAACAGGCGACGCCGGTCGATGGTGTTGGCGGGCCGTGTTGGGTCGGTGTGCGCGGATGGGGGTCTCGTACCGCAGCAGCGCGGTACCCGATCCTTCGCGAGGCCGACATGTCTACATCGGACTGGCCGTCGTCGCCGCTGGACGCGGCGCAACGCGCCTTCACTCTTCTTGTCCAACCACCCAGCCACGTCGGCTTCGACGGCCGCGGGTTCGCCGGCCTACCCGACGAGATCCTGCCGCTGGACAAGCTACGTGACCTGCTGCTTTCGCCCGCGACGAGGGTCGAGGTCCGCGACGCGGTGTGGCGGGAACTGGTGACCCGGGCCCGCCGCGACGGCCCCGCCTGGGTGGTCGCCGCGGTCGGTGCGGCCATGCCCGGCCTGCGCCGCATCGCCGGCATGCTGGCCGCCGGCTGGCGCGGCGACACCGACGACCTGGACGCCGAGCTGATCGTCGGGTTCGTCGCCCGACTCAAGACCATCGACCTAGACGTGCCACGCATCTGCGGCCGGCTCATCGACGCCGGCCTGCGCGCCGCGCGGAAGGCCCGCGACGCCGACTCCGACGCCCATCTCATCCACATCGAGGCCACCGGGCCGATCGCCCCGATCCAACCGTGGGACCACCCCGATCTGGTGCTCGCCCGGGCGGTCGCCGCCGCGGTCATCGACGCCGACGAGGCCAACCTCATCTCCGCCACCCGGCTGGACAACGCCACCGTGGCCCAGATCGCCGACAAGCTCGGCATCGCCGCGAGCACCGCCAGCGCGTGGCGGANCGTGTTGTTGGGCACCCAACAGCAGGCATTCGGGGGCAAGACATCGGACCGAGAAACGGCCGGTGTCGGCGCCCCCGGGATCGAGGCGCAGCCGGCCTGAGTGGCCGTGTTCGCACCCGATCACCCACGGCTAGATAGGAGCGTTGCTCCCACGGCCCGCCCCGGTCACCGGGTGGCGCACCTCAACCCACAAGTCGCCCCGCATCTGGGGCGGGAGGTGCTCACCATGAACCGCCGCATCATCTACCGGATCGCCGCCGTCGCCACGACCACGCTGGCGATCCTGACCGGGGCGGGCCCAGCGTACGCGGCAGAGCCGCAGATCCTGGCCGCCAACGACCTGCCCACCATCATCACCAACATCACGACCTGGATCGTCGGCCTGCTCATCGGCGTCGCGACCCTGTTCCTGACCATCGGCGGGATCCGATACCTGGCCGCCGGCGGCGACCCCACCGAGGTCGAGAAGGCCAAGTCCGCGCTGAAGTCAGCCCTGATCGGCTACGCCCTGGCCGTCCTCGCACCGATCCTGCTCGCCGTCGTCAAGGGCTGGATCGGGGGCTGACATGGGGGGCTGGCTGGTCGACAAACTCATCAACGGCATCCTCGACTGGTTCGCCAAGACCATCCTGGGCGCCTTGAACGCCTTATGGGATCTGCTGTCGGCCACCGTGTTCGTCAGCCCCGACGTGACCCAACTGCCCCAGGTCACCGCGTTCGCCAGCACGTCGCTGGGCATCGTGAATGCCTGCTACGTGCTGGCGTTCCTGTGGATGGCCATCCTGGTCATGGGCCGCGACACCATCCAAGCCACGTACGGCCCGGGCGAGCTGATCCCACGCCTGATCATCGGGCTGATCGGCGCCAACTTCGCCATCCCGTTGTGCTCCACCATCATCGAGCTGGCCAACGCGGTCACCGCCGCGTTGACCAGCCAGGACATCACCGCGCCCGGCTCGATGCAGCAGCTTCGCGCCACCACGACAGCCGCGCTCAACAACCAGAACGGCGCCAGCCCGGCCAGCTTCCTACTGCTGCTCATCGGACTGCTCATCGCCGTCCTGGTCGCCGTGCTCGTCGTGCAGTGGATCATCCGGTTGGGCGTGCTGGTCGTCGCGGTCGGGATCGCCCCGATCGCCCTGGCACTGCACGGCACGCCGCAGACCGAAGGCGCGGCCAAGCTGTGGTGGCGCACCCTCCTCGGCACGCTCGGCACCGTCGTCATGCAGGCCGTTGCACTGCACACCACACTGACGATCTTTCTCAACCCCGACGCCAACTTGCCCGTGCTCGGGCTGCCCGGCGACCCCGGCGCGGTGATGAACCTGCTCATTGTCGTCTGCCTCCTGTGGGGAACCATCAAGATCCCCGGCCTGATGCGCCGCTACATCACGCAGACCCGACCCAGTGCGATGGGCATGATCCTGCGGGTCGTGCTGGTCCAACAGCTGACCCGCGGCATCTCCCGCGCGTTCGGCTCCGGCCGCGGCGCCGCCCGCGCCGCGCCGACCGCCCGTCCCGCCGCCCGCGGAGCCTCTCGCGCCGCATCCGGTTGGCCCACCCGTTAGGAGCTGTCTTCACCATGCGCAACAACGAACCTGACACCACGCCCAGGGCAAGAATTCCTGCCGACGTCGACACCCCAGACAAGATCGTCTATGGGTTAACGGCGCGGCAGCTGGCCATCCTCGCCGTCGCCGGCATCGCAGGGTATGGCCTGTTCAAGACCGTCGGGCCGCTGGTCCCGCCGCCGGTGCTCATCGCCATGCTCATCCCGATCGCCGGTGCCGCTGTTGTGCTGGCGCTCGGGCGTCGTGACGGCCTGTCGATGGACGTGTGGTTGCTCTCGGCGATCCGGCACAGCCGCGGTCCGAAACGGCTCGCGCCCGCGCAAGCGGACCGGGCCGAGCCGATGCCTGCATGGGCGCCGGAAGTCGCCGCGTCGGTACCGCCGGTGCCGGTGTTGAGGCTGCCGTCGCGGGCGATCGCCGAGTCCGGGGTCATCGACACCGGCAACCGGGCGGTCGCCCTGGTCGCATGCACCACCGTCAACATCGGTCTGCGCACCGGCGACGAACAAGACGCGCTGATCGGCGCCTACGGCCGGTGGCTCAACAGCTTGGCCGAGCCGGTGCAGATCGTCATCTCCGCGCAACGGGTGGACCTGTCCAGCCACGCCCAACGCATCGCGGACGCCGCCGACACACTGACCAACCCGGCCCTTGCGGAGGCGGCTCACGACTACGCGGCGTTCCTCGACGACCTCGCGATGAGGCGGGATCCGTTGTGGCGCACCGTCACCGTCGCGGTCACCGCCCACGGCGAGAAGGGCCGCGACACCGAAGTCCTGCGCCGCGCCGAGCACGCCGCCTCGGCCCTGTCCGCGCTCGGGGCGCAGACCGCCGTCCTGGACGGCGCCCGCGCCACCGCCGTGCTGACCTGCGCGGTCGACCCGTACACCCCCGCCGACGTCACCTGGTCCCGCGCCAGGCCCGACGCCGTCATCACCGGACCGGGAGCCTTCTCATGAAACTGCTTACCAAGAGACGAAATCTGAACAGCGCCACCGCGAGCCCGGCCGACACGGCCGGGCTCGCGTCGTTTGTGGGTCCGGCCGCGGTCGAGCACATGCCTCGCCACCTCAAGGTCGGCGACGGCTACGCTGCCACGCTCATCGTCACCGGCTACCCGGCGGAGGTCGGCGCGGCCTGGCTCGACCCGCTGCTGGCGTGGCCCGGCCGCCTCGACGTCGTGGTCTACATCGACCCCCTAGCACCGCAGGTCGCCGCCGCCCGGCTACGCCGGCAACGGGCGAGGCTGGAGTCCAACCGCCGCGGCGACGCCGAGAAAGGCCGCCTCGCCGACCCGATGACCGAGGCCGCTGCGGACGACGCGGCCGAGCTGGCTGATCGGATCGCCCGCGGCCAGTCGAAGCTGTTCAGGATCGGCCTGTACCTGTGTGTGCACGCGCCGACCCTCGCCGAGCTGGAGGAGGCCGTCGCGCACGTGCGCGCGACCGCCGCCTCGGTGTTGCTCGACACCCAACCGGCCACCTGGCGGCAGCTGCAGGGCTGGCTGTCGACCCTGCCCCTGGCCGCCGACGGCCTGGGGATGCGGCGGGTCATGGACACCGACGCCATCGCCACCGCCTTCCCCCTGGCATCGGCGGACCTTCCGGCCCCGTTGCCGGGGGAGGCCGGCCCCGCCGGCGGCATGCTCTACGGGCTCAACCCCGACAGCAACGGCGTGGTCTGGTGGGACCGCTGGTCACAGCACAACGCCAACAGCGTCGTCCTCGCCCGCTCGGGTGCCGGCAAGAGCTACTTCGTCAAGCTCGAAGTGCTGCGCTCCCTCGCAGACGGGGTGCACGTCGCGGTGGTCGACCCGGACAACGAGTACATCCGGCTAGCCGAAGCGGTCGGTGGCGTCACCATCGCCCTCGGCGTGGGCGGGGTACGGCTCAACCCCCTCGACATTCCGCCCGGGGACCGCCGGCCGCAGGCCCGCACCTACCGCGCCCTGTTCCTGCACACATTGATGTCCGTCCTGCTGGGTCAGCAGCCGCCACCGTCGGAGCGGGCCGCCCTGGACAAGGCGATCAACGCCGCGTACGACGCCGCCGGCATCTCCAACGACCCGGCCACCTGGCGCCGACAAGCACCGCTGCTGCGCGACGTGTCCTCCACCCTGGCCGGGCAGGGGACGGAGGCAGCCGAAACGCTCGCGGCGCGGCTGACCCCGTGGACCACCGGCTCATTTAGGGAGATGTTCGACGGCCCGACCACCACCGTGCCGGCCGGGCAGATGGTGGCCTGGTCCACCCGGCACCTCGCCGACGAGCTCCGCGCGCCCGGCATGCTGCTCGCGCTCGACGCGATCTGGCGCGATGTCGACGCACCCGCGGTGTGGTCGACCAACCCACCCCGCAGGCTGGTCTTCGTCGACGAGGCCTGGACCCTGCTACGAGACGGCGAAGGGGCGAAGTTCTTGTCCCGCCTGGCCAAGAGCGCCCGCAAACGCCGGGCCGGGCTCGCGGTCATCACCCAGGACGTCGGTGACCTGCTCGGCTCCGACCTCGGCCAGGTGGTCATCGCCAACGCCGCCACCCAGATCCTGCTCCGCCAAGCGTCGCAGGCCGTCGACGTCGTCGCCGACGTGTTCGGGCTGACCGCGGGCGAAGCGCGGCTGCTGCTCGGCGCCCGCCGAGGCGAAGGTCTGCTGCTGTCGGGAACCCACCGGGTCAGCTTCCAAGCCGTGGCGTCGAAAAAGGAGCATCGCCTCTGCATCGGCGACCTGGAACTCGCCGACGACGACTGACCCGGAACCCGGGGCACAGCCCCACTCGCCACCGAATCCCATCACACCACAAGAGGGCTGGAGCGCGCTATCGGCGCGCTCCAGCCCTCTTTGCGTCTGTCCAGAAGGGCACCCCAATGACCGCCTCCACCCTCCTACTAGGACCATCACCTACCCCCACGCCGACGCCTCCAGCGGGCACGCGCCTGCCCGGCCCGTCGCAGTGGCTCGTCGACACCGTCACCGCCGTGGCCGCCTGGTGCACGCACCGGCCGTGGCTGGCCGGCGTAGCCGCCGCCGTCCTGATCGCCGTACAGGTCGCGCGCGCCGTCCTGGCCCGTTGGCGGAACCGGATGATGGCCCGGCACGCCACGTGCGTCACCATCACCCCGCCGCCGGAGGTGGACCCGGCCGGCACGGCCGCGTTCTGGGCCACCATGGCCGAGATCCTGCACACCGGCTGGCGGCGCCGGCTGCGCGACGGCCGCTCCCACATCGCCGTCGAGTACCGGTGGGCCGGCCGTCAGCTCAACATCGCCGTGTGGGTGCCCGGCACCCTGCAAACCGGCCCGATCCAGGCCGCCGTCCGTGGCGCCTGGCCCGGCGCGGCCTGCACCGTCACCGACGCCGCCCCGCCGCTGCCGCTCGACGCGGTCACCGTCGGCGGCGCCCTGACGCCGACCCTGCCGCCCTGGTACCCCCTAGAGACCGATCACGACAACGACCCGATGCGCACCCTGATCGCCGCCGCGTCGAACCTGCACTCGGCCGAGTCGGCCTGCGTACAACTGCTCGCCCGCCCGGCCAGCACCCGGCAGATCCGCCGACTGCGCCAAGGCGTGCAGGCGCTACGCACCGGCAAACCCCCACGTGCCCTCCTCGACCCCGCCACCTGGCTGCGGGTCGCGCTGGACGCGGGGCTGGACCTGTTCGGACCCACCCGCCGCACCGTCCACCACAACCCCAACCGGCCCGTGCCGCTGCCGGGCGCCGACCCGCAGCGGGAACGCGACGGCCGCGCCGGCATCGACAAACTCGCCGACCCGCAGTGGGAAGTCGGCATCCGCTACGCCGTCGCGCACACCAACCCCCGCGGCGGCAAGCCAGCCGACCTCAAACCGCGGCTGGTGACCCTTGCCCACGGCGTGGCGTCCGCGTTCGGGGTGTGGACCGGCCGCAACCGGCTGCGCCGCATCACCCTCGCCCACCCCGCACCGGTCTTGGCCGCCCGGGTGCTGCGGCGCGGCTTCCTCCTCAACACCGCCGAGCTGGCCAGCATCGCCGCCCTGCCGCAAGACATCGCCGTACCCGGTCTCGATCGGGCCAGAGCCAAACCGATGCCCGCCCCGATCGCCGTGCCCTCCGGCGGACGCGGCGCCAAGGTCCTCGGCAGGGCCGAGATCGGCGGCCACTCGGTGGCGCTGAACGTCGCCGACGCCCGCCAGCACACCCACGTCCTCGGCTCCACCGGCAGCGGCAAATCCACGCTGCTGCTGAACATGATCCTCGACGACATCCACGCCCGCCGCGGCACCATCGTCATCGAATTGCGCGTCGCCTGTCTGACGTTGCTGCGCAAGGCCAACGCCACCCTCACGTTGATCCCGTCGCTGCTACAGGACCGCCAGTTCCGGTACGCCTTCACCCAAGATCTCGACGACCCCGAAGGGCTGCGCGGGTTCTGGGAATGGTACGAGACCGCACCGATCCCGCTGCGGTCACAGGTCATCGCGCCACTGTTGTCCCGGCTGCGGTCGGTGCTGCTACGCGATTTCCCGAGACGCACGTTCGGCGCCCCGACCAGTTCGTTCGACATGCGGCGCGTCCTCGACGGCGGCATCCTGCTGGCTCGGCTGCCGAAAGGCCAGATCGGCGAAGAGACGAGCCGGCTGATGGGCTCGTTCGTGCTCGCCTCAGCGTGGCAGGCGGCCACCGGTCGGATCCGGCTTCCCGAAGCCGATCGCCGTGACGCCTGCGCGTACGTCGACGAGGCGCACAACTTCCTCAACCTGCCCGGCTCGGTAGGAGACATGTTGGCCGAAGCGCGCGGCTACCACTTCGGCATGGTGCTCGCGCATCAGAACCTCAGCCAGATGCCGCGCGACACCCAGCTCGCGATCAGCGCCAACGCCCGAAGCAAGATTTTCTTCTCGTGCGCGCCAGAGGACGCGCATCAGCTCGCCCGCCACACGATGCCCGAGCTCGACGAGCACGACCTGTCCCACATGGACGCGTTCCGGGCGGCCTGCCGGCTCGTCGTCGACGGCCGCGAGACCGCGGCGTTCACCTTGCACACCAACCCGCCCCGGTCGTTGGTCGGCGAGGCGACCGCGGTCCGGCAAGCTGCCGCTGCGGCCGTCGCCGGCAAGGGCGGCAACCGGTCTGCCATCGCCAAACTGGCCGGCGTTGACGACCCAACAGAGCCTGACCAGGCCCAACAGGACCCGCCGGGCAACCCAATAGACGACGATCATGGCGCGGCGTAACCCAACAGCCACGCTGCGTCCCGGGTCCGGCGAGGCTGCTCCGCGGTGCCGCAGTGGCGTCGTGAGCGTCCGGTGCCGCAAATCACCGGGCGCCCCAGATCGTCCGGGCCAGCCAGTTTGGCCACCGCCCGAAGTGCTCGTGCGGCGTGACATCGCCGTGCACGCCGGCCACCGATCAGGCCCAGTACAGGGAAATCCCTCAGCGGCCACGGGGGAAGCCGCTGAGGGATATCGAGCACGCTACGCCCGCATCTGGTCACACACCAGAGCCAGGCAGCGGCCGACTGCGGCCGGTCAGCGGTCCGTCAGCGCCCGCCGATCCCGGCCTCAACCTGGTCACCGGCCCGGCCCACAGACCGGCCAGCCGTCGGCGCCGTACTGCCGGGGTCAGGCCGCACCTCACCACCCAACAGCCCAGCTAGGAGGCATCATGCCCGCCAACGCCGTCGCCCGACAATTCCCTCAGGGGAACTCTCTACCGGGGAACCGGTCCATGGTCGTACTGCGTACGACCGACGCATCCCGCACCCACTCCTCCTCCTTCCACACCTTGATCGACATCTCCCACCGGCTTCGTCCCCGCGACTACACCATCGCCTCACTCCTGGACGAGCACACCACCCTGACCACCGACCAACTCACCTCGATCCTGTTCACCAACCCCACCACCTGCCGGCATCGGCTCCACACCCTCCGCAAGATCGCCTTCGTTGACCGGTTCATCCGCAACCGGCCCGGCGCACCCAACCCGATCTGCTGGGTGCCCGGGCTGCTCTCGGCCCGGTACACGGCCCTCGCCAAGGGCGACAGCCCGCCCACGGCCAAGGCGCTGCGGGAACGTCAGGACCGCGTCTACTCCACGCCGCTGTTGGAGCACCTGTTGGCGGCCAACCAGTTCTTCGTCGCCCTGCTGGTGCATGCCCGTCACCATCCCGGCACCGGGCTGGCGCGCTGGTGGTCCGAACGCACCACGGCGGCGGCCTTCGGCCGGCGCATCCACCCCGACGGGCACGGCGTCTGGCGCGACGGACCGCGTAGCACCGGGTTCCACCTGGAGCTGGACCGCGGCACCGAGCCGCTCGGGCGGCTGACCGACCGGCTGTCCTCGCACCGGCGGCTGCACGCCGAGGGCGGGCCGGCCTATCCGGTGCTGTTCGTGCTGCCCAACCGCGCGCGGGAGCAGAACCTGCACCGGACCCGGCCGGGCCGGTGTGGCGATTGGCCGGCAACGGCCGCCACCGCCTGCCCCTGACCGAGCTGCCGAGCAGCCACGGGCAGCCCGGTCCGCTCAACCCTGGAGCGCCCGAGCCGGACCACGACCCGCTGCGGCTGCTCACTGCGGGATAGCCCTCTGGGTCGGGGGCGCGACCGGACCCAACAGGCGGTCGCGGTACCCAACAGGGCGTTGGGCGTACCCAACAGCCCGGCAACGCGGGGCGCGGCGCGGTGTGGCCGACCACCCAACAGTGCAGCTCAGGGCCGTGATCGCCGTAATCGCCGGCCCGGGGCGGCTGTTGGGTGGCTGGGCTACGGTGAAAGCTCATTAATTGAAACCCCCAAGCACCACCACCCAGGCGCAGTCGCCCACGACCGCGGTCGCAACCGCCCACCCGCCTTTGGCCGGTCGGCCTGCCCCGCCCGTCGGCACCCCGCCTACCCGCACCACCTCGTACCACCTCGCATCCGGTGCCTTGCGCGCTTCGCGCGCCGGCCTCGCGGCATCGCCCGCGCCTGATCGCGACCGTTCCCGGTCGCCATCTCTGTCTTCCTGCGCGCCTCCGCTCGGAGGTCAACCTCGCGCGCCCCCCACACCTTTATCTCTTGGAGGATCGCCGTGCCCAACACTGCCGTGGTCATCGTGTGCCTGCCCAAGGCCACCCCCACCGACCAGCTGGCCGCCACCGCCATCGCCCAACTCGGGTCAACCCCGCTGACGACCTCCGGCCCGGCCGGACACTTCCCGATCAGCACCCGCCTGCGCCGCGGAAGCCTCGTGCAGCCCTGGCACGACACCGCCGCCGGCGGACCGATCCGGCTGCTCGACCTGGATGCAATGCGCACCGCCGCGCGAAACGCGCACTGGTACCGCTGGCACATCTGGCAGCGTGTCGTCGAGGGCACCCGGCCCGCCCAGCCGTTCTGGCACTTCGCCGACCGGCACCACGCCGAACCGGCCAAGTACGGCCTCGACAAGGCCCAGCAGCACTACCTGGCCCAGCCGAGGGTCGCCGCGATGCGTACCTACAACGCCCTGCCCAACAAGATCATGGCGTTGCCGACCAGCCACCTGGAAGCCTTCCAGGCCGGTGCCCACGCCTACGCCCACCTCGGGCTGCTCTCGGCGGTCCCCGCCGACGGCATGCTCACCCTCGACGGCCGCTACCTGGCCGCCA
>WNFU01005221.1_pt1 | contig 16241 bp, 18 predicted proteins | sample 5400121 | NCBI WGS metagenome assembly WNFU01 (sample SAMN13153360, study PRJNA577476) | soil metagenome | isolation source: 100 cm soil or saprolite under grassland replicate 1 | place: USA:California | collected 2016-06-15
GCGGATGGCCCTTCGAGATGAGACCGCCCGACGCGTTCACGGGTGTCTCGCCGTCGCGCCACGGGCCGCGCTCGTCGATGAACTTGCCCGCCTCCCCCGGCTTGCACAGCCCGAGGTTGTCGTAGTGGATGAGCTCGGCCGTGGCGAAGCAGTCGTGCAGCTCGACGAGGTCGAGATCAGACGGGTCGACACCCGCGGTCTCGTACGCCTGATTGGCGGCGTCGCGCGTGAGCGTGTTGACGTCCGGCTGCACCTGGTCGGTCTCGGTCCACGGGTCGGAGGTCATCACCGACGCCGAGATCTTGACCGCCCGCTTGCGCTGGTCGTCGGACAGGCTCTGCAGCTTCTCCTCGGAGACGAGCACGAGCGAAGCACTGCCGTCGCCGGTCGGGCAGCACATCAGCAGCGTGTTCGGGTACGCCATCATCTCGGCGCTCATGACCTCGTCGAGCGTGAACTGCTTCTGGTACTGCGCGAGCGGGTTGAGGGTGGAGTGGGCGTGGTTCTTCTCGGCGACCTTGGCGAACTGCTCGAAGCCGACGCCACCGTGGTCGTTCGCGTACTCCATGCCCGCCTGCGCGAACACGCCCGGCATGAGCGTGGTGCCGACGCGGCCCTCGACGCTCATCACCGACCCGTACCGACCTGACGGCTCGTACACGTTCTTGTCGGAGCGGGGGGCGCTGCCGAGCAACCCCGCCTTGCCCATCTTCTCCAGGCCCACGGCGATGCCCATGTCGGCCTCGCCCGACTTGATCGCCATGTACACACAGCGGATGGCGGTGGCACCGGTCGCGCACGCGTTGGCGACGTTGTAGACCGGGACGCCGTTCTGGCCCACCTGCTTCTGGATGCGCTGGCCGACTCCGCTGGCCGCCTCCATGAGGTTCCCGGCACCCATGACGTCCATATCGGCCATCGTGACGCCGGCGTCGTCGAGAGCGGCGAGCGCCGACTCCGCGCCCAGGTCGATGAGGTCCTTGTCTGGGTATCGCCCGAACTTGGTCATCGACGCGCCCAGGATCCAGACGTCGCGTTCAGCCATCGCTGCTCCTTCGTTCCTCAGACCGGCTCGTAGCCGAACTGGACCGCCTCGGTTCCCTCGTCGTCGACCCCGGCGACCGTGGTCGTCAGGCGGACGTCCATCCCGAAGCGCAGCTGGTCGGGGCTCGGCTCGACGTTCAGCAGGTTGGCCTTCACGACCCCGCCACCGGTGAGGTCGACGATTGCCGACACGTACGGCGTCGGGACGCCCGGCGCGGCGCGGTGCACGATCGTGAAGCTACGCACCTTCCCGGCGTCGGCGAGCCGCTGCTTCGAGAACGACCGGCCGCTGCACTTCGCGCACGCGTTGCGGCGGTCGAAGTAGAGCGCACCGCACGCATCGCACTTGTTGGCGACCAGGTAGGGCGCGCCGTCGTCGAGCACGAGGTAGTCGACAATCGGGACCTGCTTGCCCATGCGCCCTCCTTCGTGTCTTTCCGCACGCTATCGCAGCCGCCGGAGTGGGAGACTCGGAGCGAGCGAGCGTGGCGGAACTGGCATACGCGCCGGCCTTAGGAGCCGGTGCCCTTCGGGGCTTGGGGGTTCGAGTCCCTCCGCTCGCACTCCTTCCGGAGTCGTGTCGCGAGGTCAGCGCTTCTTGCGCCGGAAGCGTCGCTTCTTGCGGCTCTTCTTCTCGAACTCGGACATCACGTCCGGCGCCGCCGTGTTCACGATGTCCTCGGCCGCGTCCAGCAGCGCCGCCACGTCACGGCCCTCGGGCTCGGGCTCGGGCGCCCTCGCCGCGTCGCTCAGGCTGCCGTACTGCCAGCCGGCGTCCATGCGGCGCTTCTCGAACGCGGGGCAATCGTCGGGGCAACGCCAGGGTGCCTCGGGCGCCAGGTCGAGGCGGCACTTCCGGACGGTCTCACCGCCCGGGTACGTCCGGCTCTCGTAGTGACGGCAGTCGACGCGCATCGGCATGGCCTCAGGGTACCGAAGCGCCGGTGCGCGGCCCCCGCGGCGTTCAGGACAGCCAGTCGGGCGCGCCCGCGAGCAGGTAGCGGCTCACGGCGAGGCAGCGCTCGAGCATGTCGCACGACACGGCGTCGCCGTCGCGGATGTGCAGCAGCGACACCCGCTGGTGGGCCACGATGCGGAGTGAACGCTCGGGCGCGTCGGTGGCGGCGGGGATCGAGTCGATGGCCGACACCTCCAGCGGCAGGTCCGGGCCCCCCAGCCCGGCGAGCTCGGTCGCGAGGAGGAGCAGGTCCGGCCCGTGCGGCAACGGCGGCAGCGCCCAGGTGAAGTTCACCGGGAAGTGGAAGTCGTCGGGCGGGTCGTCGCTGTCGGGGCGTCCGATCACCGCGTCCTCGAAGCCGAGGAGGACACGAGGGTCGACCTCGAGGGAGAGGTACAGGTCGACGGGACCCTCACATCCCTCCTCGGGGTGCATGTCGACTTCCCACGTCTGACGCAGTGAGTAGCTCTCGACGAAGTGGCGCTCGTCGTGCACGTGGAAGCCATGCTCGACGGCGTGGTCCTTGAGGTCGGCAACGAACCCGGCGACGTCGATGACGGCCATGGCTACCGCCCTTCGGTCTCCTGGACCACGCGTACCCCTTGAGCGAGCGTCTGGAACGCGCGCGCCCGGTGCGAGAGGACGTGCTTCTCCTCGCCGGTCATCTCCGCGAACGTACGCCCGTCTCCCTCGAGCGGCACGAACACCGGGTCGTAACCGAATCCTTCCTCCCCGCGCGCGGAAGTCGTGATGACGCCCTCCACCTCTCCCAGGGCGGCGACCTCGAGACCGTCGGGCCACCGGGCGATGGCCACGGTGGCGAACCTCGCGCCGCGTTGCTCGAGCGGCAGCCCGTCGAGCTCGGCGAGGAGCTTGGCCACGTTGTCGGCGTAGGTCGCGTCCTCCCCCGCGTAGCGGGCCGTCTGCACCCCGGGCGCACCGTCGAGGGCGTCGACGTGCAAGCCGGTGTCGTCGGCGACGGCGGGCAGGTTCGTCGCCGCGCTCAGCGCCACGGCTTTCATGCGGGCGTTGTCCTCGAGTGTCTCGCCGACCTCGTCGACATCGGGCACCTCGGCCGGACGGGGCAGGAGCTCGAGCGACGGGGCCACCACGGTGAGCACCTCGAAGATCTCGCGGGCTTTGTCGGGGTTGGCGGTCGCGAGGACGAACGTCGTCACGACGGGCGCGGCGCCGGTGGTTCGGCGAGCGTCGCCTTCTGGAGGTCGAAGATCTCCGTGATGCCCTTCTCCGCGAGCCCGAGCATGTCGTCGAGCTCGGAGCGAGAGAACGGTGTCCCCTCGGCGGTGCCTTGCACCTCGATGAAGCGACCCGCGCCGGTCATCACGACGTTCATGTCGACCTCGGCGCGCACGTCCTCCGAGTAATCGAGGTCGAGGTGCGGGAGGGCGTCGACGACGCCGACCGAGATCGCGGCGCACGTGTCGCCGATGGGATGGGCCGGGAGCGTGCCCGCCGCCACCATGCGCGAGAACGCGTCGTGCAGCGCGACGTACCCGCCGCAGATCGCGGCGGTGCGGGTGCCGCCGTCGGCTTGGAGGACGTCGCAGTCGACGGTGATCTGCAATTCGCCGCAGGCCTCGAGATCGGTGACCGCTCGCAGCGACCGGCCGATGAGTCGCTGGATCTCCTGGGTCCGACCCGACTGACGACCCCGGGCGGCTTCGCGATCCGACCGCTCCGCCGTCGACCCCGGGAGCATCGAGTACTCGGCGGTCACCCAACCCTTGCCCGTGCCGCGGAGCCACGGCGGCACCCGCTGCTCGAGTGACGCCGTGCAGAGCACGCGCGTGCGACCGAAGTCGACCAGCGCCGACCCGGTCGCGAACTCGGTGAAGTCACGAACGAACAGCACGGGCCGGAGCTCGTCGGGCTCGCGCCCGTCCTTTCGAATCCCCATCCCCCAGATGCTCCTCTCTACACGCGCTCTACACGCGCGTCACGAGATGTGGCGTCGCCAGCATGACGGGCTCGCCGAACGCTTCGGTCGCCTCCTTGACCGACGCGACGCGGTCGAGCATCGGCCAGAGGTGCGTCAGGATCAAACGGGACGCCTTGGCATCCCGGGCGGCGCGCCCGGCCTCGTGCGCGGTCAGGTGCCAGGGCACGCCCTTGTGGCCCTCCTGGTACGTGGCCTCGGACAGCACGAGATCGGCTCCGGCGCCGAACGCGTCGACGGTCCAGCCGGGCCCGGTGTCGGCCGTGTAGACGAGGCGCTTCCCGTCGGCCGCCAGCTCGACCGCGTACGTCGGCGGCGGGTGATCGGTGCGCGAGAACCGGAGGGCCATGTCGGCCAGCTCGATCCCGTCGCCGTCGCCGACCACCTTCCAGTCGAATGTGTCACCCCAGTCGTCGACGAGGCTGCCGAGGCGCTCCTCCAGGCCTTCGGGGGCGAACACCGGGAGCCCGGCGCGCTCGAGTCCGTATCGCATGAGCACGTGGAGACCGTAGATGTCGGCGCAGTGGTCGGGATGCCGGTGGGTGAGGACGACGGCGGTGAGATCCTCGATCGACGCGTGCTGCATGAGGTGCGGGAGGGTCCCGTTGCCGCAGTCGACCCACACCGCGGCCCCGCCGCCGCGCACGAGGTAGCCGCTGCACGCGCCGACCGGCGGCGCGCCGTACGAGCCCGAGCACCCGAGCACCGTCAGCTCCACTCCCACGCCTCCACGGTCCCGACCTCCGGACCCAGGAACCGCGCACCGAGGGTGCGGAACGTCGCCAGGTCACCGCTTGTGACGAAGACGCGACGAGGCGGCTCCCGTCCCGGTCGGCGCGTGTGACCGGCGCCGCCGAGCAGTGTGCGCGTCTCGAACGCGGTCTCGTCGGCGCTCGACACCAGCACGACCTCCCGGCCCATCACGTCGCCGATCGTGCGGGCCAGCAGCGGGTAGTGCGTGCACCCGAGGACCAGCGTGTCGACCCCGGCGTCCCGCACCGGCGCGAGCAGTCGCTCCGCCAGCACGTGCACCTCCTCGGAGTCGACGTCGCCGGCCTCGACGAACTCCGCGAACCCCGGGCACGCGGCGCACGTCAGCTCGATCCCGGCGCCGCTCGCCTCGGCGGCGCGCTGGTATGCACCGGAGGCGATCGTCCCCACCGTGCCGACCACCCCGACGCGACCCGACTCGGTGGCGCGGGCGGCGGCGCGCAGGCCGGGGTCGATGACGCCGATGACGGGGATGTCGTACCGGTCCCGCAGGACATCGAGAGCCACCGACGACGCGCGGTTGCACGCGACGACGAGCATCTTCGTGTCGTGCTTCGCGAGCAGGTCGGCCATCTCGAACACGTACTTCACGACGTCGCGATCGGGCTTCGGCCCGTACGGGAAGCGCCCGGTGTCGCCGAAGTAGACGACAGGCTCGTCGGGCAGCAGGTCGATGAGCGCGCGCAGCACGGTGAGTCCGCCGAGCCCGGAGTCGATCACGCCGATCGGTCGGTCGCTCACAACGTCTCCCGTCCCGCGGCGCGTCGGAGCCGGTCCGCAACCGCCGTTCCGAGCCCGGTGTCGCGCGGCGGCACCGCGAGCAGGACGTCGACGCCCTGCCGGTCCACTTCATGCAGGCGGGCGTACAGCACCCGCGCGTAGTCGTCGACGTCCGCTGGCGGGTCCAGCACGATCACCCCCGCCGGCAGGCTCGGGCACGGCTCCTCGGCCAGTACCGCCACCCGCTGCCCGGCGGCGACGAGAGCCGCGGCCCGGTCCGGGAGCCCGTCCCGGTCGACCAGCAGCACGGCCGCGTCCGGTGCGTAGTGGGACTTGAGCGTCCCGGGCGCGCGCACGGGGCTGTCGCGGGCGATCGCTGCCGGCCGCCCGGAGACTTCTTCGATTCGCTCGCGCGTCACGCCGCCCGGGCGCAGGATCACGAGCTCGTCGCCCGTACAGTCGACGATGGTCGACTCGACGCCGACGCGACACGGGCCGTCGTCGAGCACGACGTCGACATCGTCGCCGAGGTCGGCACGCACGTCGGCGGCCGTGGTCGGACTCACGTGACCGAACCGGTTCGCGGACGGAGCGGCGATCCCGCCTCCGAACGCACGCAACAGCGCGAGCGCGACGGGCTGGTCGGGCACTCGCAGGCCCACGGTGTCGCCGCCGCCCGTGATGCCGTCGGGGACGCGGGCGGCACGCGGGACGACCAAGGTGAGCGGCCCGGGCCAGAGTGCGTCGGCGAGCAGCCGCGCCGCGCGGGGCACGTGGGCCGCCCATTCGGCGAGCTGTACCGGCTCGGCCACGTGCACGATCACCGGGTGCTCGGCCGGGCGGCCCTTGACCGCGTAGAGCCGGGCGAGCGCGTCCGGGTCGGCGGCATCGGCACCGAGCCCGTAGACGGTCTCGGTGGGGAACGCCACCAGCCTGCCGCGCCGGAGGGCGTCGACGGCGCGTGTGATGTCGGCGTCAGTCGCCACGACTCACCATCTTTCCTCACCCGTACCGCGAGGCGGGTGAGGGGTGACATCCGGCACGTGGCGGGTCGCCGATGCGACTCGGCTACCAGTAGTTGATTCGGTTGACCCGCTCGGTGACGACGTCGATGTCTTCGGTCCAGGCGCCCGACGAGAGGTACTTCCATCCCCCGTCGGGGATCAGGGTGACGATCGTTCCCGCGTCCATGGTCGCGGCCATCTTGGCCGCGCCGGCGGCGACCGCCCCCGACGAGATGCCGGCGAAGATCCCGCACTCGTCGAGCAGGCGCCGCGTCCATTCGACCGACTCACGCGGTCGCACGATGAACTTCCGGTCGAGCACCGTGGGATCGAAGATCGGTGGCACGAACCCGTCCTCGAGCGAGCGCAGTCCCTGCACGAGCTCCCCTGCGGGTGGCTCGACGGCGACGACGCGCACGTCCGGCTTTTGCTCCTTGAGGTAGCGCCCGACGCCCATGAGCGTGCCGCTGGTCCCGAGGCCGGCGACGAACACGTCGACCTCGGGGCAGTCGCGCAGGATCTCCGGGCCGGTGGTGGAGTAGTGGGCGTCGGGGTTCGCGGGGTTGCCGTACTGGAACAGCATCACGAGCGACGGGTCCTCGGCCGCGAGCTTCTCCGCCAGCCGGATCGCGCCGTTACTGCCCTCCTCCCCCGGCGACGGGACCACCTCGGCCCCGAAGATCTCGAGCATCTGCCGCCGCTCCTCCGACACGTTCTCGGGGAGGACGATCCGCAACCGGTAACCCTTCATGCGTGCCACGAGCGCGAGCCCGATGCCCGTGTTGCCCGACGACGGCTCGAGGATCGTGTCGCCCGACGTCAGCACGCCGTCGCGCTCGGCAACCTCGACCATGCGCAGGGCGATGCGGTCCTTCATCGAGCCGCCCGGGTTCTGCCCTTCGAGCTTGGCGTAGATACGCACGTCGGGGTTCGGCGAGAGCGCATGGACACCGACGAGCGGTGTGTCACCGATGACCTGGAGGATCGACTCGTATCGGGCCATCAGGCCCCCGCCCTATCCGCCCGCGACCGCGGGGAGGATGGAGACCACGTCGCCGTCGGTCAGCTTGGTGTCGAGCTGGTCGAGGTACCGCACGTCGTCGTCGTTGCGGTACACGTTCACGAACTTGTGGATGCTGCCGGTGTCGTCGATCAGCTGGTCCGACAGGCCGGGGTAGCGGGCGGCGAGGTCGGCGAACACGTCGCCCACCGTCGCACCGGTGGCGGTCACCGACGACGCGCCGTCGGCGTGCGGGCGCAGGAGCGTCGGGAGGCGGACCTCGACGGGCACGGCGCGAGTGTACAAGTCCGACCTGACGGGTCGGGATTCCCGGTCATGGGTCGCGTACCACCTGGCACTCGGCGATCGCGCCGTCGCGAATCCGGTAGGCGCGCAGCATCGGCTCGCCGTCCCGCAGGCTCACGATCACGTAGACCCAGACGGGGTCGGGCGCCTGCTTCACGTCGGTCTCGGAGGGATACGCGTCGGTGTGCGTGTGCGAGTGCCACACGCCGACGATCTCCTCGCCGCGACTCTCGGCGTCACGCATCGCTCGCAGCAGGTCGCGCGAGTCGACCGTGTACGTGCGCGCGGAAGCGTCGGCGTTGCGGCTCGGGTACACCGCGGTCACCGTGCCGATGGGCTCGTGGGCTCCGTCCACGGGCCCGGCGAGCAGGCCACATGCCTCGTCGGGCAAGCCGTCGTAGCAGTGACCGACGATCGTGCGGTACTGGGCCTCCGTGAGCCGGAGTGTTGGCGCCGCGAAGCCCATGCGCCTCAGCCGGTGGCGGCGCGGATCGCCTGCCACACCCGCTCGGACGTGAGCGGCATGTCGAGGTGGCGGATCCCGTAGACGGAGAGCGCGTCGACGACCGCGTTCTGCACCGCGGGCGTCGAGCCGATCGTCCCCGACTCGCCGATGCCCTTGGCACCCAGCGGGTTGAGCGGGGTCGGTGTCTCCGTGTTCGACGCCTCGAAGCTGGGGAACTCGGCGGCGCTGGGCATCGCGTAGTCCATGAGGTTGGCGGTCTGCGGGTTGCCGTCGTCGTCGTATACGACGCCCTCGTACAGCGCCTGGGCGACGCCCTGTGCGATGCCGCCGTGCTGCTGGCCGGCGACGAGCAGCGGGTTCAGGATGCGCCCGCAGTCGTCGACGGCGACGTGGCGGACGAGCTCGACCCGCCCGGTTTCCGTGTCGACCTCGACGACCGCGACGTGGGCGCCGAACGGGTACGTCGCCTCCCCCTGGTTGAAGTCGAGCTCGGCCCGGAGGTCGGGCTCCATGTCGGCGGGGCGCTTGGCGTCGTCGCCCGCGGCCAGCGCGAGCTCCGCCCACGTGAGCGCGCTCTCGGGCGCGCCCGCCACGCCAACACCACCCTCCTCGTGCACGACGATGTCGGCGACATCCGCTTCGAGGAGGTGCGCCGCGATCTGCTTCGCCTTGTCGACGACGATCTCGCTGGACTTGTGGAGCGCGCTCCCGGCGATCTGGAGCGAGCGCGAGCCCATCGTCCCGGTGCCACGGGGGACGAGCGCGGTGTCGGACTGCACGACCGTCACCGCGTCCATCGGCACGCCCAGCAGCTCCGACACGATCATCTTGAACGCCGTCTCGTGACCCTGGCCGTGCGCCGAGGTGCCGACGGTCGCGGTAACGGTCCCGTCCGTGTTCACCTCGACCGACGCATACTCCTCGAACAACCCGCCCGCGGTCACCTCGACGTACACCGAGATGCCGATGCCGAGCTGCGTGGAGTCGCCGCGCTCCCGGCGCGCCGCCTGGTCGCGGCGGAGCTCCTCGTAGCCGGCGACCCGGCACGCCTCGTCGAGCGCCTTGGCGTACTCCCCCACGTCGTAGTTCGCGCCGGTGGCTGTGGTCAGCGGGAACTCGTCGGGGCGGAGGAAGTTCTGCTTGCGCAGCTCGACGGGATCTCGGCCCAGCTCGGCGGCCGCCATGTCGACGATGCGCTCGAGGAGCGCGGCGGCTTCGGGACGGCCTGCGCCCCGGTACGCGCTCGTCGGCGTGGTGTTGGTGATCGCGCTCTTGGCGTTGAGCTCGACCTTGGGGATGCGGTACACGCCCTGTCCCATCGTGCGGGTCAGGTACGGCAGGAACGCGCCGATCACCGGATAGGCGCCGGCATCGCACACGATCCGGCCGCGCAGCGCCGTGAACGTGCCGTCGCGCTTGAGGCCGAGCTCGATGTTCTGGACCTGGCCGCGGCCGTGGGTCATGGCGACCATGCTCTCGGAGCGGGTCTCGGTCCACTTCAGCGGGCGCCCGAGCTTCCGAGCCGCGGCGGCGGTGATGGCGAACTCGGCGTACATGCCGGCTTTGGCGCCGAAGCCGCCGCCGACCGCGGGCGCGACGACCCGCACCCGCTCCTCGTCGAGCCCGACCGCGCCTGCGAGCGGGTCGCGCACGCCGTGCGGGTTCTGGGTCGGGACGTGGGCGGTCAACGCGTCGTCGCCGTCGGGCTGGACGAGAATGCCGTTCGGTTCCATCGGCACCGGCGCCAGCCGCTGGTTCACGAATCTGCCCGTCACCACGACGTCGGCGTCGTCGAGGATCGAGGGGTCCTCGCCGAAGTTGAACTCGATGGCCAGGTTCGAGCCGTGCTCGGGGAACACCGCGGGCGCGTCGTCGGACAGCGCGGCCTCGGGATCGACCACCGTCTCCAACGGGTCGTAGTCGACGATCACCATCTCGGCGGCGTCGACCGCCTGGCCCGACGTCTCGGCGACGACGACGGCCACGATGTCGCCGACAAAGCGCACCACGCCGCGCGCGAGCGGCGGCCGCGAGAGTGCCGCCGGGACCATCGCGAAGCCCTGCAGCGGCTCGAGGTCGAGGTCGTCGGCCGCGTAGACCGCGACCACGCCGGGCATCGACGCCGCCTCGGCGGTGTCGACCGACTCGATGCGCGCGTGGGCCATCGTCGAGCGGACAAAGGTGACGTGAAGGAGACCCTCGACCTCGAGGTCGTCAAAGTAGCCGGCGTCACCGCGCAGGATCCGCGGGTCCTCGGTGCGCCGGACGGGGTTGCCGAGAATCGAGCCAGAAGTGGTCGCCACGACCGAAATCTATACAGTCGGCTCATGGGGCGCCCCGCCGACACCATTGTGATCAGGAACCGGCGCGCGCGGTACGACTACCTCGTTCTCGACTCGTTCGAGTGCGGGATCATGCTCGCGGGGTCGGAGGTCAAGTCGATCCGCGCCGGGCGCGCCAACCTCCAGGACGCCTACGCCCGGGTTGAGGACGGCGAGGTGTGGCTCCACAGCATGCACATCTCGCCGTACGAGTTCTCTCGGGCCGAGCTCGAGCCGACGCGGCGTCGGAAGCTACTCCTGCACCGCAAGCAAATCGAGACGCTCGCGCGCGCCACGGGCGAGAAGGGCGTGACCCTCGTGCCTCTGCGCGTGTACTTCAAGGACGGTCGGGCCAAGGTCGAGCTGGCGGTGGCCAAGGGCAAGCGGGCCTACGACAAGCGGCGGACGATCGCCGAGCGCGACGCGAAGCGCGAAGCCGAGCGCGCGCTCAAGGGTTTGCGCGACTGACGGCCTGCAGCGACGCGACCGCCGACGGCGCGACGATGCCGACGAGGCGATCGCCGTCGAAGACCACCACGTGGTCCACCCGGGCGCGTCCCGGGCGCATCATGACGTCGGCGAGCTTGTCATCGGGTCGCGCGGTGCGCATCGCCGACAGCGGCACCGTGTAGTCGGCGACGCGTCGCATTGCACGCTCGTACGGCGGCACGGCTCGCAGCGTGTCCACGTTGACGAGCCCCGCGATGGTCCCGTCGAAGCTCTCCACGGGGACGACGCGGTCCCGCAGGCGAGGAGCGTCGTCGGTCAGGAAGCCCTCGACCGTGAGCCATCCACGGGCGCGAGGAGGATCAGCGGTCATCACGTCGCCGACGTGCACATCGCCGAACGCGAGCCTCGAGCGCGCCATCTCGCCTTCAGCGCGCGCCGCGTTGATCAGGAACCAGCCGATGAGCGCGGTCCACAGGGTGCCGAAGCCGAGACCGGCGACGAACCCGAGGGCGCCGACTCCGACGAGCAGCCAGCCGAACACCACACCGACCTGGGCCGCGGTGGCAGCCGCGCGGTAGCGGTTGCCGTGGTGGAACCAGAGCAGCGCAGCGAGGATACGGCCGCCGTCGAGCGGGGCGGCGGGGATGAGGTTGAAGAGGACCAGGACTGCGTTGATGAGCGACAGCCATGCCAAGCCGGAACCGACGAGACCCGGGGCACCGAGCGTGGTCAGCGTGATCGCACTCGCGCCAAAGCCAACGGCGAGCGCGACGCTCGTCGCGGGACCGGCCGCGGCGATGAGGAGCTCGGCGCGCGCCGACGGCGACTCGCCGCCGAGCTTGGCGACGCCCCCCAGCATCCACAGCGTGATGCCGTCGACCTCGACGCCGTGGCGCCGCGCGACGACCGAGTGGGCGAGCTCGTGGGCGAGCACGGAGGCGAAGAACAGCGCGGCGGTAGCGAGGCCCACGACCCAGTACGCGCCGACCGCCTCGCCGGGGAACTCGGCCGGGAATTGCTCGCCGGCCAGGCTGAACGTGAGCAGCCCGGCGATCACGAGCAGGCTCCAGTCGAGCCCAACCGGGATCCCGAAGATCCGGCCCAGGCGGATGCTGCTGCGTCCCATCATGTACAGGAACGATGCCCGGCCTCGTCGTGTTCCGGGAAAGGCACGACGACCCGCCAGTACACTGGATTCTCACACCAAGGGGGTGACTGGCTTCGATTCTGAGGACCAAAGCGGGTGAAGCGAGCCGACGTCCCCGGAGCGTCGTAAAAGAGCCGGGAAACTAAACAAATGCCGAGGATTCAAACCTCGCACTCGCTGCCTAGGAATAGGTAGTGCGTCCGTTCCGGCCCCGCCGCTCGGCCGGAGAGCGGACGTCATCAAGAGTGGCTCACCGCCGGGACGGGCCTCGCGGCCCGGTGGGACATCGCAGTGAGGCTGGGGTCGCCGCAGGCCGCCGGTGAGCGGCGGTGGCCCGAGACTTCCTCACCGGCTGCGCTCGGAGAAGCCCCGTTGCGGACTCGGAAGACGCGGGTTCGACTCCCGCCACCTCCACCCAGAACGGTCATGTGGTCGCGCCGAGCGCCAGGTCGGCTGCGATCACGATCCCGCGGGCGGCGTCCCGCAGTGCGTCCGCGGTCGTGAGATCCGGGAGGCCGTCTCCGAAGGCAGGAACGGCGACCACCGTCTCGAGCACGCCGGGCTCGCTGAAGTCCAGGTGCGCGCCGGCGCGCCGGAGAATCGCGCGCATCGGTTCGTTCTCGGCGAGCACGCGGGCCCGGAAGCGCCCGACACCGTTCTCGGCTGCCGCGACCGCCAACGCACCCAGGAGAAATGTGCCGAGCCCCCGTCCTTGGAAGTCGTCGATGACCGAGAACGCCACCTCCGCGATATCGGGATCGTCACGCTCACGGATATAGCGGGCTGACGCCACCCCCGGTTCACCGGGCTCCTCGGCGAGCGCCACCCATGCGAAGTGGTCGTAGTAGTCCACGTCGATCAGGTACCGGACAATGTTGTCGCTGAGAGGCGGGGCGCTGAAGAACCGCTTGTAGTGCGACTCGCGGGAGAACCCCGGCTGTGTGTCGGCGAGCTTTCCACGATCCGTCGGGAGAATCGGCCGAATGCGGAGTGGGGTGCCGTCGCGCAGCGTGGCCGCGACGGGGCGGGTGTTGGCGGCCAAGCGCTGCCGGGCGGTGCGTGCGATCCGCTCCGCCACTCCGGGAACCTCGAGCAAGGCCGCGAAGGCATGCCCGTCGCCGGCGTAGCCGGTGAGTGGACTCGTGGCCGTGACGGTCGCCGACCGCGGCGCCGACCGGAGCACGCTGAGCTCGCCGACGATGGATCCGGGCGCGATCGTGCCCACCCGATGCTCCCCGCGGCCGTCGTCACGGACGACGGCGGCTTCGCCCGCGACCACGAGCAGGAACGACTGCGCAGCCTCACCCTGTCGGGCCAGGACGGCGCCGGACGGCTCGTCGACGGGTGAGAGCATCGAAGCCAGCGCAGTGAGCTCGTGTACGTCACATCCGTCGAACAGCGCCAACCCGGTCAGGTCATCTGCCGCGGGGAAGGTCGACACGGCGCCTAGTTCAGCGCATTCGGCACACTGCGGATGACGTGTCGATCTGAACGATGGCCGTTCGTCGTACGGGTGAACCCGACCCACGAGGAGGAACCATGCGATACGCGTTGTTGATCTGTGGCGACGAGAGCGCGATGGAGGCACGGAGCCCCGACGAGGCTTCGGCAACCTTGAAGGAGTACCTGGCCTTCGGCGACGAGATGGGCAAGCGGGGTGTGCTCAAGGGAGGCGAGCGCCTGCGCCCGACGACGGACGCGACCACCGTCCGCGTGCGCGAGGGTGAGGTCCTGACGTCCGACGGGCCGTTCGCGGAGACCAAGGAGCAGATCGGCGGGTTCTATCTCGTCGACTGCAAGGACCTCGACGAAGCCATCGACGTGGCGTCGAAGATCCCCGGGGCACGCGACGGGACGATCGAAGTGAGGCCGATCTGGGAGATGTAGCGACCGACGTCGACGCCGCAGTCGCCCGCGCCTTCCGTGACGAATGGGGTCGGGTCGTCGCGACCCTGATCCGCACGACGGGTGACTGGGACGTCGCCGAGGAATCCGCGCAGGACGCCTTCGCGCTGGCACTCGAGCGGTGGCAGCGCGACGGCATCCCGCGCAACCCGGGCGCCTGGCTGACCACCACCGCGCGCAACCGCGCGATCGATCGGCTGCGCCGGACGGCAACCGGGGCCACCAAGCTGCAGGAGGCTGTGGTGCTGTCTCCCCTCGGCGAGCCGAACGGCCTCGAGAGCAACGACGAGAGCGGTGTCGAGGACGACCGGCTCCGACTCATCTTCACCTGTTGCCACCCGGCGCTCTCGGTCGAGGCACAAGTGGCGCTCACGCTGCGGACGCTCACGGGTCTGACGACCGCCGAGATCGCCCGCGCCTTCCTCGTCCCCGAACCGACGATGGCGCAGCGTTTGGTGCGCGCCAAGCGCAAGATCCGCAACGCCGGCATCCCCTACCGCGTACCGCCCGCCCACTTGCTCCCCGAGCGGACGGGGGCCGTGCTCGCCGTCCTCTATCTCCTCTTCAACGAAGGCTACGCAGCGACCGAAGGCGTCGACCTCGTGCGCGCCGCGCTGTGCGCGGACGCCATCCGCCTCGCCCGCACGTTGGCCGACCTCATGCCCGACGAACCCGAGACGCTCGGCCTCCTCGCGCTCATGCTCCTGCAGGACGCGCGCCGCGACGCCCGCGTCGACGACGCCGGCAACCTCGTTCCGCTCGAAGAGCAAGACCGCTCCCGCTGGGACACCGACGCCATCGACGAAGGGCTCGCGCTCCTCGACGCTGCCGTCCGGCGCGGCCAACCCGGGCCGTACCAGGTGCAGGCGGCGATCGCCGCGTGCCACGCCGCGGCAGGCGACAGTGCGGCGACCGACTGGACAGAGATCGCGGCGCTGTACGACGAGCTGCTTCGCATGGTGCCCTCACCGGTCGTCGAGCTGAACCGCGCCGTCGCAGTGGCCATGACCGACGGCCCGGAGGCGGGGCTACGGATCGTGGATGCACTCGACGAGTCCGGTGTCCTCGCGGACTACCACCTGCTGTCGGCGACGCGCGCCGACCTGCTTCGCCGCCTCGAGCGCACGGTCGAGGCGGCGACGGCCTATCGCGAAGCGCTCGAAGGCGCCGCCACCGACGCCGAGCGGCGCTATCTCACGCGACGACTGGCGGAGACCGAGCGCACCTGAGCGCGGCGCCTACCGGTCGTCGGCCAGCTCCGAGGCTCCGACGTGCTTGTCGAGCCAGGTGTTCAGGGGGCGGGACGCGCGCAGGAACTCCACGACCCGGTCCTTCGCCTTGCGGGTCCCCAGCCACGCGCCCGGCGGCCACTGCCTCCAGTTGATGATGCCTTTGTACCGGAGCAGCTCGATGCGCGGATGGTCCTTGGGATAACCGCGCGGCGCTGTCTTGAGCACGTCGTGGGCGCTGACGTCGATGCCCGCTTCGCGCGCCTTCGCCACGACGCGGACCAGGGCGCGACCGCTGCGGTCGTCGGCGACCGCCGTGCGGAAGCGCTCGAGCTGGTCGGGCGCAGGCATGTACAGCCCGCAGCCGACATCGAGGCCGTCGGCCGAGAACTGGATGTAGCCGCCCTTCGCCAGCGTGCCCGCGCACGCGGTCTTGTACGGCGACTTGTCCTTGCTGAAGCGCACGTCGCGGAACGGGCGGAAGATCCTCCCCTCCCCGTACGACGGCGCCAGCTCGGCGAGCAACTCCTCCATCGGGCCGCGCACCAGCTCCTCGTAGATCTTCTTGTGCTCGTTCCAGTACGTCTTGGAGTTGTCGGCCTCGAGACCTTCGTAGAACTCGATGGCCTCGGCCGGCCATCAGCGGAACGCCACGGCTGCGCAGGCTACTCAGCCGGCAGCGGGGCGAACCTCGCGCAGGCCGCCGTCCTCGGTCTGTCGGTAGCCGGTTCCGAGCCGGCGCATGAAGCCCCACTCGTAGCCCTCGGGGTCGGTGACGCCGAAGGTCCGCACGCCGTACGGCTTGTCCTCGGGCGCCGGTGCGTCGATGCCGGGGGCGGTCACACGAGCGTGCTGCGCGTCGACGTCATCGACCCACACGAGGACGAGCTGCTCGGGACCGCGGTCCTTCTCCGCCCAGAACCCGGGGTCGCGGCCGGAGATCCAGAGCTCGGTGTCGCCGAC
>WNFU01011726.1_pt1 | contig 16239 bp, 18 predicted proteins | sample 5400121 | NCBI WGS metagenome assembly WNFU01 (sample SAMN13153360, study PRJNA577476) | soil metagenome | isolation source: 100 cm soil or saprolite under grassland replicate 1 | place: USA:California | collected 2016-06-15
GGGCGGTTTGCGAGCCACGTGTGTGGAGGCGCCGGGAGGGTACCAGAATGGATCCAACTCAGAGGCGATTGGATACATGACCTGGTATCGTCGCGCGACGATGGCGAGAACCGAGGAGGACCCAGCACTCGTCGACCGGCTGGCGGCGACGATCCAGGCTCGGGTGCTCTCCGGCGAGTTCGCCTCGGGCTCGCGTCTCCGGCAGGAGTCGCTGGCGACCGAGTTCGGCGTTTCCAGGACGCCGGTCCGGGAGGCTCTGCGGAAGCTCCAGGCCGCCGGCATCGTCCAGCTCGAGCCGCGGCGCGGAGCCCGTGTGCGCGGCCCGAGCGCCCGTGAGGTCCGTGAGGCCTACGAGGTGCGCGCCGAGCTCGAAGGGCTCGCCGCGGCGCTGGCGGCGACGCGCATCCGGGACGACGAGCTGCGGCGCCTCCGTGCAGCGCAGGCGATGTTCGAGGACTCGTCCGAACGCCTGCGTGCCTGGAAGGAGGAGGGCGGCGGCACCTCCGCGCCGCCCGCAAGCGCTCATGCCGAGTGGATCCGGGGCAACGACCTGTTCCACCTCGCGATCCAGGAGGCGGCGGGCAACCAGCGGTTGGCCGCGACGCTCGCAGACCTCCATCAGAGCTTCCCGCGCGACCTCACCTGGATCGTCCTGGGCGAGAGCTCGCACCTGCTCGAGGAGAACGTCTCCCAGCATGCGGCTGTGCTCGATGCGATCGAGGCGCGCGATGCGGAGACGGCGCGGCGGCGGATGGTCGACCACGTGCTCCATGCGGGCGATCTCGTCGTCCGGCGCTTCGAAGAGCGCGCCGCCTAAGCAGATTCACGCAGGTTCGACGCGCGAATGTGCTGCGTTCTCACTCTTGACACCCCTACGAGTGGTGTGTTACCCTCGCGCCGCAATTACCACCACTGGTGGTGTCAGCGACTCGGGAGGCGTTGATGTTCAGGATTTATCGGCTCATCGGGCTGGCCGTCGGCGTTGTGCTCGCCGTCGTTCCGATGACCACAACGGCCACGGCCGGGACGGACGGCACGAAGTCATATCTGGTCGTGTTCAGCGGCGACTACGCGCTCGACGGCTCGTACGCCCTCGGCGGCAACTACGCCCTGAATCACGACTACGCGCTCTCGCTCGTCAAGAGCGCGGGCGGAACCGTCACGAGCGATCTGTCCAAGCAGATCGGTGTGATCATCGCGACGTCGCCGAGCACTCTGTTCGACGACGTGCTGCGCAACTACGCGCTCGTCGAAGACGTCGGCGAGGACTACAGCTGGAAGGCCTTCGAGAGCGCCGCGGCGGTCGTCGACGGCAAGGGCGGCGGCGGTCCGAACTCGAGCTCGGATCCGCTCGAGCCGCTGCAGTGGGACATGCAGAACATCCAAGCGCCGCAGGCGCATGCACTTAAGCAGGCCGGTTGGCGCGCCGTCGACGTCGGAGTCCTCGACAGTGGCATCGACGGGCACCATCCCGACTTCACGAACTCCGGCGGAGTCGGAACAAACGTCGACTGTGGGCGTGGCCACGACTCGCTTGCGGTTCTGCCGCCAGGTGTTGCCGTTGGCACCCCCGATCCGTGCGTCGACAATCAGTTCCACGGGACACACGTGGCCGGCGAGATCGGAGCGCAGCAGAACGGCCTCGGCATGGTCGGCGTCGCGCCGAATGTGACGCTGGTGCCTGTGAAGGTCTGCGATGCGACCGGCTACTGCTACGTGAGCGCGGTCGTCGATGAGATCACGTATGCGGGCGACCAGAGGTTCGACGTGATCAACATGAGCTTCTTCGTCGATGACAACGCGTTCCAGGAGTCGCACGAGTACAAGTGCAACGACGATCCCACACAACGCAGTTTCCGGAAAGCGGTAGAGCGTGCTGTGCAGTACGCCCGAAACCAGGGCGTGACGCCAGTCGCGGCACTCGGTAACTCGGACAACGATCTGAGCGATCCTCCGGACCCGTACGGGAACCAGTGCGATGTCGTGCCGGCGGAGACCCCGGGCGTCATCGGCGTTGCTGCGCTCGGCCACGACAACGAGAAGGCCGACTACTCCAACTTCGGCGTCGGCGCCAACGACGTTGCGGCGCCTGGCGGCAACGGGACGACCGCGGACTGCACGACAACGGTCCTCGGGCCGGTCCCCGGCGGCGGCTACGCCTGCATCCAGGGAACGTCGATGGCCTCGCCGCACGCGACCGGAGTCGCGGCGCTGATCGAGAGCCAGTTCGGCACGCTCGGCTCCGACGGCGACGTGAAGCTGCCGCCGACCACCGTCGAGTCCTACATGCAGTCGACGGCGGTCGATCAGGGCCTCAAGGGCTACGACACGTGCTTTGGCACGACCGCGCCCTTCTGCCCCGAGTACACCGAGTAGCGCTCCCGAGCGCTATGAGCCGGCGGTCCGCACACGGAGCAGACCGCCGGCTCCGCTGTACGGCCGTCACTCGCGAGGTGTCGCCTTACGATTCCGTCCATGCGGCGCTTCGTTCCGGGTGTAGACCTCGCTCGTGGCTTCTACGGGGAGGCGATCGCGCCGTTGCTCGCCGGCGTCGAGCACGCGGTGGCGCTGCTCGGCTGGGGCTCCGAAGTCCTCGGCTTCGACACCGAGCGCTCGACCGACCACGGCTGGGGGCCGCGGCTCCAGGTCTTCGTCGACGCCGACGCGGTGGCGGAGGTGCGGCGCGCGATCGAGGCCAACCTGCCGGAGGAGTTCCGCGGCTGGCCTACGGCGTTCGGCTGGGACGAGGTGCCGGTTGCGCACCATGTCGAGGTCGCGCCGCTCGGAGAATGGCTCAAAGGGCGACTCGGCTTCGATCCGACCCACGGCGTCTCGACACGTGACTGGCTGACGACGCCTCAGCAGAGGCTGCTCGAAATCACCGCCGGCGCCGTCTTCCACGACGACTGCGGCGAGCTCGCCGCCGTGCGCGAGAAGCTGGCCTGGTATCCCGACGACGTCTGGTTGTGGCTGCTCGCGTGCCAGTGGCGCCGCCTCGACCAGGAGGAGGCATTCGTCGGCCGCACGGCAGAGGTCGGCGACGAGCTCGGTTCGCGAATCCTGGCTGCGCGGCTGGTGCGCGACTCGATGCGCTTCGTATTTCTCCTCGAGCGCCGGTACGCGCCGTACAGCAAGTGGCTGGGCTCGGCGTTCGCGCAACTCGATGCGTCGTCGGCGCTGGGACCTGCGCTGCGCGACGTGCTGTCCGCCGACGGCTACCGCCGCCGGGAGGATGCGCTCGTCCACGTCGTCGAAGAGCTCGCGGCGCGGCACAACGCGCTTGCGATCACAGAGCCTGTGGAAGGGACGGTGCGGCTCTTCCACGAGCGGCCGTTTCGCGTCATCGGCTCGTCGCGCTTCGTCGAGGCGTGCGTCGCGCGAGTGGAGGATCCGTGGCTGCGATCCCTGCCGCTCGTCGGCGCCGTCGACCAGTTCGTCGATTCGACCGATGTGCTGAGCGATCCGCGGCTCTTCGGTGCGACCGGCAGCGTTTACTCGTGATGCGCGAACGGATACCGTCATCGGCGATGGCGTCTCGGTACCTCCCTAATCTGACTGGCTACGCCCGCGCGGCGCGATGAGCGAGCTCGCCGCTTTCATCGGCATCTCAGCGCTCGTGATCGTCACGCCCGGCCAGGACACGGCGCTCACCGTCCGGAATGCCATGCTCGGCGGTCGCACGACGGGCGTCTTCACCGCTGCCGGCGTCGCCGCCGGCCAGGCGACCTGGACGATCGCTACGGCCGTCGGCGTGGGGGCGCTGCTCGTCGCGTTCGAGCCTGCATTCCTCGCCCTGAGGCTCGCGGGTGCCGTCTACCTCGTCTTCCTGGGTGCGCAGGCACTTCACGCGGCACTCCGGACGGGCAGCGGCGAGTCCGCGTTCGAAGTCGCGGCTTCGCGTCCGCGACTGACGGCGCGCGCGGCGCTACGCCAGGGTGTGCTGAGCAACCTCGGCAACCCGAAGATGCTCGCCTTCTTCACCAGCCTCCTGCCGCAGTTCGCGAGCTCGTTCTTCGGCGTGCTTGTCCTCGGCCTGCTGTTCTGCTCGATGACGCTCCTCTGGCTGTCCGCTTACGCGTTCGTCGTCGCCAGAGCGCGCGCGGTTCTGCGCCGGCGGAGCGTGCGACGCCTGATCGAGGCGGTGACGGGAACCGTCTTGATCGCACTCGGGTTGCGCCTGGCGACGGAGCCACGCTAGCGCCCGGAACCGCTGCGCGCGGTCAGGACAGGTGGCGGCGCGCGAAGTCGCGCATGGCCGCCTCGTCCGCGAACGTGACGACGGCCCCCTCGGCTCCCGCTTCGAGCATCGCTTCGACCTGCTCAGGCGATGTCCGCGGGATCGCACGCAGGCCCGGGTGCTCCTCCTTGACCTGCCGTACGTGCGCAACGTCGGAGCCGCGCGACGGATGCCAGACGTCGCCGAGCTCGCGCGCCCGCCGGAGCGCCGGCGGGGAGCTGCCGCCGACCCAGATCTCGGGCAGCGGCGAGGGCAGCGGCTCCGCAGTTGCGTCGCGAAATGACCAGTAGCGGCCGTCGAACGCGTGCTCACCGCGCCAGAGCGCGCGCATCACCTTGATCGCTTCGTTTCCGCGGCGGCCGCGACCCTCGAACTCCACGCCCATGAACTCGAACTCGTCACGGTGCCAGCCCATGCCGACGCCGAGCGTTACGCGTCGACCCGAGAGCTCTTGCAGGGTGGTCACCTGCTTCGCCAGATGGATCGGGTTGTGCAGGGGCAGGATCAGGATCGACGTGCCGAGCTCGATCCGCTCGGTCCACCCCGCGATCCAGCCGAGCGTCACGAGCGAGTCGTAGACGCGCCCGTACGGGTCGACTCCGTCGGGCCCGACGATGATGTGCTCAGTCGTCCAGACCGAGTCGAACCCGAGCTCCTCGGCGGCGGCGGCAAAGCGGCGAATCAGGTCAGGCGACGAAGCCGCGCCGTAGTTCGGCAGGATCACGCCGAAGTGCACGACGCGAGACTAGCCGCGGCGCGGGTCGCGAGGCTTGCGACGACCGACCCCGACGGCCGGCCGCACCTCGTGCCGATCGTGTTCGCGCTCGAGGGCGACACGCTCTACACGGCCGTCGACCGGAAGCCGAAGCGATCGCGAACCCTGCGCCGCATCGAGAACGCGCGCGTCCGGCCCGACGTGACCGTCCTCGTCGACCACTACCAAGAGGACTGGGGACGCCTCTGGTGGATCCGGCTGCGCGGACGCGCCCGTGTCCTCGACCACGGCGACGAGCGAGAGCACGCACTCGCGCTGCTGCGCGCGAAGTACGAGCAGTACCGCACCGAGCCGCCCGACGGGCCGGTGCTCGCGATCGATGTAACGGAGGTGCGCGAGTGGACGAGCTGACGCGCTTCGGCCCGCCCCGGCCTGCAATCGCTACGGTGTCGGGTATGTGCCGGAACATCCACACACTTCACAACTTCGATCCGCCCGCGTCGGAGGAGGAGATTCGCTCCGCCGCGCTTCAGTACGTGCGCAAGGTCAGCGGCATGCAGAAGCCGTCACGCGCCAACAGCTCGGCCTTCGACTCCGCCGTCGAAGAGGTGGCAAAGGCAACCACGCGGCTCCTCGAGAGCCTCGTGACGTCTGCGCCTCCGAAAGATCGCGAGCTCGAGGCGGAACGGCGTCGCGCGCGAGCGGTCGAGCGCTTCGGCGTCGCGCACGCTTAGTGGTCGGCGAGCGACGCGAGCTCCGCGCGTAGCGCCGCGACCGCGTCGCGCAATTCCTGCAGCTCGCGCTCGACCAAGGCCAGCCGGTCGACGTCCTCCGCATCCGCTTCCGCGACGGCGGGCGCTCGCGGCGTCGTCGGCTCAGAGTCGTCGTCGCCGAGTAGGTGCGCATACCGCTGCTCTTTCTGGCCGGGCCGGCGCGGCAGCCTGCGCACGAGCTCGCGCTCGATCAGGGCCGTCAGCACTTGCTCGATCTCGTCGAGGCTCGCGAAGTTGTGCAGCCGCTGCGTTCGCTGCTTCAACTCCCCTGGGGTCTGCGGCCCGCGCAGCATCAGCACGCACAGGAGGGCGATCTCCCCGCCGGACAGCCCGAGTGCTTCGTCGAACAGGTGCCGGAACTTGACGGCGCGGCTTCCCGGCCCGCTTGCGAGGCGCGACCATCCCTTCCGCGCGAGCCGGTCGAGCGCCGCGCGGATCATCGGCTCGTCGTAGTCGACGACCGGTTCGCGGTTGGTCGACTGGTTGCACGCCAGCCGGAGCGCGTTCAGCGACAGCGGGTATGCCTCGGGTGTCGTTCGCTGCTTCTCGATCAGGCATCCGAGTACGCGCAGCTCGACCGCGTCGGCGTCCACGCCGGAAGCCTACGGCTACTCCGCCTCCGCCATTGCAGGCACACCGAGCTCCTCGTTGCCTGCGTGCGCCGCGGCCGGCATCCCGGGGCGGAGGAGCGCTGCCCCGAGCCCGGCTGCCGCCACCGCGAAGATCGCGCCGACGACGAACGCCGCGTGGTAGCCGCCCGCGAGCGCGGCGAGATGGGCGTCACCCGAGGCGAGCAGCGTGTCCGTGCGGGAGGCGGCGAGGCTCGCCAGAGCGGCGAGGCCGAGCGCGCCGCCCATCATGAACGAGGTGTTGACGAGCCCGGACGCGAGCCCTGACTCACTCGGCTGCACGTCGCTCATCGCGGCCAACAGCACCGGATTGAACGCCAGTCCGGCGCCGAACCCGAGCAGGATCATGCTCGGCAACACGTCGGCGACGAAATGGCCGTCGACAGGAGCGCGCGCGAAGAGGGCGAGCCCGAGGGCCGCCAGGAGCAGGCCGGTCGCCAGCGGCGGCCTGATGCCGAAGCGCATCACGATCTTGGCGGACAGGCCGAGCGAGAAAGCGCCCATGATCAGGTTGGCGGGCAGGAAGGCGAGCCCGACATGCAACGGGCTGTATCCGAGCACCAGCTGGAGGTAGAGCGCGGACAGGAAGAACCAGGCAAACATCGCCGCCGCCCACAGCACGCCGACGACGTTGGCGGTCGCGACGTTGCGCAACCGGAAAAGGCGAAGCGGCATCAGCGGCGAACGCACCCGCGCCTCGATCGCGACGAAGATCGAAAGGAGCACTGCGGCCGTGGCGAGCAGGCCGAGCGTCTGCACGGAGGTCCAGCCCTTGTCGTTTCCGTTCACGATTGCGTACACCGCGAGCATCAGCGACGCCGTCACCGTCACCGCGCCGGCCACGTCGAGCCGTTGTGCTGCGGCGGGGCCTTTGGCCGCCGGGAGCAGAACGAGGCAGAGCGCCACGACGCCGACTCCGATCGGGACGTTGACGAGGAAGATCCAGTGCCAGTTGAGCGTGTCGGTGAGGATGCCGCCGAGCAGCACTCCGAGGCTTCCGCCCCCGGCCGCCACGAAGCCGATGACGCCCATTGCCTTCGCGCGGTCGGCGGGCTCGGTGAACATGGTCATGATCAGGGAAAGGGCAACCGCTGCGACGACGGCGCCGCCCAGACCTTGCACGGCACGCGCGCCGACGAGAAAGGCCTGCGAGCCCGCAAGCCCGCAGGCGAGCGAGGCCGCCGTGAAGAGCGCGATTCCGGACACGAAGAGACGGCGGTGGCCGAAGAGGTCGCCGAGCCGGCCGCCGAGCAGGAGGAAACCGCCGTAGGTGAGCAGGTACGCGTTGACGACCCACGCGAGCGACGTCTCGGAAAAGTCGAGATCGGTCCTGATCGACGGCAGCGCGACGTTCACGATCGTCGCGTCCAGAACGATCATGAGGTTTCCGAAGCAGAGGACGATCAGCGCGAGCCAGCGTCTCTGTGCCGTCAAGTCAGTCATCGCGTTTCCTCCAGTCCCGTCGCGGTTGCCTTTGTACTACAGACGGGCTGGAGCCCCCGAACTCATCGGTGGCCTTCGGGTGAGGTCGTACCTCAGTGAGAGGCTGGAGAAGGCTGGTTTTCCAGGGCGGCGAGCGCCTGGTTCACCTCGATCTCACGAGTGTGAAACCGCCAGAGCAAGGCTTCAAGTCCGGGATCGTCAGCCACCCGGATTTCTGCGGAAGCCGTCGCGTACGTCCGCAGAAGGCTCCGCAGGGTCTCGGCATCGAGTCCCTCCACAGATTTCCATGTAGCCGATCGCCCACAATCAAAACAGGCGGCCGCGTCCTGCTCGTCGCGGAGCGCTACCCGCCGGAGATCCGACGAAACGGCAGGCAAGCTAGAATGGCTGCATCGGCTTCAGCCGGGGCCGTATTCCGAGCCCGCAACCCACGGCGCGCGCTGCGCGAGAGGCGAGGAGCTTCCGAGAGAGGAGGGCTTTGATGAGCACCAAGCGACAGACGACGATGGCGAAGCTGGCCCGCGAGCGGCGGGTACAGGAGCGCCGCGAGTTGAAGCGTGAGAAGAAGGCGGCGGCGGCGGCCGAGCGCCTTGCGCGAGCGAACGGCGATTTGCCGCCCGTGGACGCGGACGCAGACGCGGACGCGGCTGACGAGGAGCCGTCGGCGGCCTCGGCCTCCTGACGGTCATGACCACATTTCTCATCGGGGCTTCGGTCGGGATCGCCGCGATCGTGGGGTGGGGGGTCGCGCGCTGGCGAACAGGCCGCGCCGCAGGTGGCCGGCGATGGTAAGGCGGTCGTTCCTATGAACGGGACCATGCTGTGGTTCGACGAGGCGAAGCATTACGGCTTCATCCTTAGCGAGGACGAAGAGCGTCTCTACGTCGACCGCGACGGTTTCGTCGACGGAGCGCCCGTCGGCCGCTGTGCGCGGCTGCCGGTGCGGTTCACCGTGAGCGAGCGCGACGGACAGCGCATTGCGATCGACGTCTCGCTCGTCGCCGAGGTGGAGCACGGACGGGCTCGCCGTCGCGGCTCGAGCATCCGCTCCTCGCGATCCTGACCACGAACCACTCGAACATCGGGTAGCCAGTCGCGACGACGGTGCCGACCGATTATCTTTCGGTCGCCGCGCCGTCTTGACTGTTGTGAGAGCCCAAACTGCCCCGGCGGCTCCAATCGCGTCCACGCTCGCGTTGGCCGCTGCCGGCTGGATCGTCATCGTGCTGCGCATGCGCGGCATGGACATGGGGCCTGGGACGGACGTCGGCTCGCTCACGTTCTTTGCCGGCACCTGGACGGCGATGATGGCCGCGATGATGCTGCCGTCGGCGCTCCCGGCGATCCTCGTCTCGCCTCGCCGTCGTGCGTCGGTGCGCGCGTCGACCGCGTTCGCCGCGAGCTACATCGCCGTCTGGTCAGCCGTCGGCCTCGTAGCGTTCGCTGCCTATCGAGCAATCGACGCAGCGCAGTTCGGATTCCTCGCCTGGGAGCGGGGTGGTGCCTACCTGACGGCCGCGGCGGTTGCCGCCGCGGGCCTCTACGAGCTGACGCCGCTGAAGCGAGCGTGCCTCGGACGGTGCCGGCAGCGGGTCGATCGCACCGCGAACGCCGTCGGCGCAGGGTTGCATTACGGCGCAAACTGCATCGGCTGCAGCGCCGGCCTGATGCTCGTGCTGTTCGCGCTCGGCGTCATGAGCTTCACGTGGATGCTCGTCGTCGCGGCGCTCCTGCTCGTCGAGAAAGTGCCGCGGGTCGGACCGCGTGTCGTGACGCCGATCGCGACGCTGCTCGTCGCGCTCGGCGCATGGATCGCGCTCGACCCGTCGTCGGTACCTGGGCTCACGCTCCCGATGTAGCGCCGAAGGAGGCAGACGAAAATGACGGAGCACAAGGTGGGAACGCGCGAAGAATGGCTAGTCGCTCGCAAAGACTTGTTGCAGCGCGAGAAGGAGTTGACGCGGCGCAACGACGAGCTTGCGCGCGAGCGACGGGCGTTGCCGTGGGTCCCCGTCGAGAAGGAGTACGTGTTCGACACCGACGACGGGAAGAGAACACTGGCCGACCTCTTCGCCGGACGCTCGCAGCTGCTCGTGTTCCACTTCATGTTCGGTCCCGAGGACGACGAGGGCTGCCCCGGCTGCTCATTCATGGCCGATCATGTCGACGGTGCGGTGGTGCACCTGAACCAGCTCGACGTGACCTTCGTCGCGGCGTCGCGGGCGCCGCTCGAGAAGCTAGACGCCTACAAGGGCCGCATGGGCTGGAGCTTCCCCTGGGTCTCGTCGGGGGGAAGCGAGTTCAACGTCGACCACGCCTTGTTCACGGAGGAGCAACGGCGGACGGGCGTCGGCTACAACTTCGGCTCGAATCCGGACGTCAACCTGTTGCACTCGGAGCTCCACGGCCTGAGCGCTTTCACGCTCCAGGACGGAGTCGTCTACCACACGTACTCGTGCTACGACCGCGGCACGGAGGCGCTGATCGGGACGTGGCACCTGCTCGACCGGACGTCCAAGGGACGCGGCGACGGTGACCGGATTCGCCGCCACGACGAGTACGAGGAAGCCGTCGCGTGAGGAATTCTTCTCACGGCCGTGTTCAGCTTCACGCCTATCTAACTAGGGCGCGGCCTCGACCTCGAGCCGCGGCAACCATTCCAGCCAGCTTGGCAGGTACCAGTTCCACCGATCGAGCAGCTTCATGGCGCTCGGCAGGACGACGGAGCGGATCAGCGTCGCGTCGATCAGCAACGCGACGGCGACGCCGAAGCCCATCTGCTGGAACATGATCAGGTCGCCCATGGCGAACCCGAGGAAGACCGCGACGATGATCAGCGCCGCGCCGGTGATGATCCGCGCCGTCGCTGCGACGCCGTGCAGCACTGCGTCGGCCGTGTCGCGACCGCGGTCGTACCGCTCGCGAATCCTGCTGAGCAAGAACACCTGGTAATCCATCGAGAGGCCGAACAGGACGGAGAACAGGAAGAGCGGCACCCAGGCCTCGATCGTTTCGGCGTGCGCGAACCCGAGAAGTCCCGCCCCGATGCCGTGCTGGAAGACGAGCACAAGCAAGCCGTAAGCCGCACCGACCGAGAGCAGGTTCAGGAGGACTGCGGTGGCGGCGATGACCACCGAGCGGAAGACCACCGTCAGCAGGAGGAACGTCAGGCCGAGTACGAGCACGAAGACGTACGGCGCCGGGCTCGAGACTGAATCGAGGTAGTCCGCCGTTTCCGCCGTGTCGCCGCCGACGAGCACGGTGGCGTCGGTGCCGCCAAATTCTCCCGGGATCAGGTCGCCGCGTAGCTCGCGCAGCGCCGAGATCGCTCGCGGTCCTTCGGGATCGCCCCGAAGGGCGATCTGGAGGAGCGCGGTTCCGCCGTCCGGCGAGCGGGTGATCTCTCCGCGACCGGCGAAGCGACCGTCTGCTGCCAGCGTCGAGCGGAGCCGTTTCAAGGCCGTCGCGACCTGCGGGTCGGACGCGTGGTCGGTGACAATGCGAACGGGATCGGTCGTCGCCTGCGGAAAGAACCGCTGCACCGCAACAAATCCGCGCTTCGAGACGAAGCGGTCCGGAAGCGTCGTCACGCCGTTCGCGCCGATGTGGAGTCCGAACACCGGCACCGCAGCCGCGACCAGGACCCCGATCGCGAGCAGCAGGCTGACCGCCGGGCGCCGCACGACCCGATCGACGACGGCGCGCCAGAACCGCCCCTCGGGATTCGCCCGCTCCACTGATGCGCGGCCGAGGAACGGCACGCGCAGCGCGTTGACGCGATCGCCGAGAAGCCCCAGATCATCATCCCGCACATGGCGACGACGAACGCCGTGCCGCTCACGAGGACGGCCCGGCTCGCCGTCGCGCCTGCGCCGCCGATCGCGTCGGGTCGCTCGCGTCCGGCTGTCCGCTCCTCCCGGTAGCGCGAGACCACGAACAACGAGTAGTCGATACCGAGCGCGAGCCCCATGCCGCTCAGCATGTTGAAGATGAACACCGAGAGGTCGAACGGCTGCGACAGGAGGGCGACGAGCCCGAGCGCGACGATGATCGAAATGATCGCCATCAGCAACGGGACAAGACCGGCGACGACCGCGCCGAACACGAGGATCAGGATCACGAGCGCGGCCGGCACCCCGAACTGCAGCTCGCCGGACTTGAGGTCATGCTGCGAGAGCTCGTTGAAATCGTTGTCACTCGTTTGACCGCCCGTCAGAGCGACGTCGAACGCCGGGTCATCGTCCGCGCGTGTAACGACGTCTTCGACCGACGCGGCGTCATCTGTGTCCGGAATGAGAATCGGGATCAACGTCGCGTGCCTGTCCGCCGAGACCTGTGTCTTGTCGTGCGTCGAGTAGTACACGCGCGCGTTGGCAATCCCTCCCGTGGCACGACCGCTTGCGACGAGTCGCGTCACGAACTCGTGGAACTGCGGCGCGCCGACGGTGTAGCGGGGCGAGCTCACGACCACGAGATCGCTCGCCGCCCGTTCGGGGTTTGGCGGAAACGCGCGTCCGATCATTGCGTCCGCGCGTTGCGATTCCGGATTGTTCGTCGGATGGCCTTCCGTGGTCAGCTCGCCGAGCACGAGCGCAAGGGCGGCGATTGCGAGAACGACCGCGGCGAGCCAGCAGGCGACGGTGCGCCACGGATGCCGACTGCAGGCACGCGCGATGCGCTCGGTGGCAGCCACTCCTCGAGGTTACAGACCCGGCTTCACGACCATGTCCCACGTCGCTACGAGCAGGAGCAGGAGGATCAGTCGCATCCCCCACGACCAACGGGTCAGCTGACGGGCCGCTTCGCCGTGATCGCCGGCGGAGGCGGCTCGCTCGGCCTTGATCGCAGCGCGGCTCTGGAGCACCGCCCCGATCAGGAAGGCCGCAGCAAAGAGCGCGAGCGCCAGCACGATCCATGTCTGTCCGAAGTCCCAGGCGTCGCTGTCTACGACGAGCCAGATGCCAAAGCCGACCAGCGCGGCGACCGACGGCGCGAGCACGAACGGCCCGATCACGCGCAGGCTGCCGGTGAAGCGGGCCACTGCATCGCGCTCGCCGCTGCGGAGGATGTGCGTTGCGAGGACGTTCAGCGCGACGCCGCCGCCGACCCACACCATCGCTGCAACCACGTGCAGGAAGAGGAGCCAGTCGTACAGAGTGATTGCGATAGCCATATCTTCACGCCGCCTTTCGCTCTCCGGATTGACCGGATACATCTGCGTGGTCGCGCCGCAGCCGTGGCAGCAACAGCGCCGGCACGAGGGCCGCGGCGATCAGCGCCACGGCGACCCAGAAGGTTCTGCCGAACGCGCCGGCGAGCACCGGAGCGGCCTCCGCCCGCTGGCCCTGCGAAAGGCTCGCCAGACCTTGGAGGCCGCCGTCCAGGTCGGGCCGGCCGGCGATCACGGACCGTTGGAGGACGACCGCCAGCAGCGCCGTTCCGACCGCACCAGCGATGCGTTGGACGACATTGATCGCGCTCGTCGCCCGCGGCACTGCGTCGCGCGAGAGCGTGCCGAAGGCGGCGGCCATCGACGGCATGATCGTGCTGCCTATGCCGACGCCGACGACGAAGAGCGCTCCGGCGAGAAAGACGTACGACGTGTCGGCGCCGACCTGCGTGTAGGCAAGCGTGCCGAGCATCGCCAGGAGCATTCCCGCCGAAACGACGACGCGCGCGCCGATCTTGTCTGTCAGCCAGCCGGCGAGCGGCATCGCCACCGCGGCTCCCGCGCCCTGCGGCGCGAGCAGCAAGCCCGTTGCCAGGGCGCTTTCGCCTCGGACGACCTGGTAGTAGAGGGGCAGAAGGATGAGCGAGCCGAAGAGCGCGATGCCGAGAAGGAGGTTGACGCCCGCCGCGGTCGCGAAGCCGCGCCGCAGGAAGAGCGAGACGTCGATCAGGGCTTCGTTGCCGCGGGCGCGCGCGTGCGCCACGAAGCTGACGATGAGCGCGAGACCCAGCGCTCCCGCGACGACGCTGCTCGTGTTGCCGAAGCCGCCGCGGTTGGCCGCGTCGGACAGGCCGTAGAGCACGAGGGCAATCCCGGGCGAGAGGAGCGCCAGGCCGCGCAAGTCGAGACGTTGACGACGCTGCGGCTTCGCCTCGGGCAGGAGGCGGTGAGCGGCAAAGACCGCGAGCACCCCGACGGGGAGGTTGATGAAAAACACCCAGCGCCAGCTGGCCGCGCCGAGGATGGCTCCGCCGACCACCGGGCCGAAGATCGGGCCGAGCAGCAGCGGCACGCCGATGACGCTCATCACGCGCCCCATCCGCTGCGGCCCCGCGGCCTGCGCGAGGATCGTCTGGCCGACCGGCAGGATCATGCCGCCGCCGAGCCCCTGCACGGCACGGAATCCGATGAGCGAGCCGGCCGACCAGGCCGCGCCGGAGAGCGCCGACCCGAGCATGAACAGCAGGAGCGATGCGAGCCAGACGCGCTGCGCGCCGAAGCGCTCCGTCGCCCACCCGCTGAGCGGGATCACCGAGGCGAAGGCGAGCAAGTAGCCCGTCAGCACCCACTGGATTGTCGAGATCGACGCGCCGAATTCAGTACCGAGCGTCGGGACGGCGACGTTCACGATCGTTACGTCGAGAATCGCCATGATCGTCCCCAGGACGACCACCGCTCCGACAACGAGAATCTCCCGATCCAAGCCTGCTGCGGCTATCACTATACCAATACAGCGAGATCATAAACTCAACCGATGAGCGAGCAAGGGCTTCGTGAACGCAAGAAGCAGCGGACGCGCGAGCTGATCGCCGAGACCGCGCACCGCCTGTTCCGTGAGCGGGGATTCGATGCGGTGAGCGTCGCCGAGGTTGCGCGCGAGGCCGACGTCGCGGAGAAGACCGTCTTCAACTACTTCCCGACGAAGGAGGATCTCTTCTACAGCCGCCTGGAGCGGTTCGAGGACGAGCTCCTCGCCGCGATTCGTCAGCGCCGGCCCGGAGAGACGGTGGCCGCAGCCTTTGGGCGGTTCGTGCTGGAGCCGCGCGGGCTGCTTGCAAAGAAGACGCGCAGCGAAGCGCGCGAAGCCGCCCAAGCTCTGACGACGATCAGCCGGATCATCAGCGACAGCCCAGCGCTTCTCGCGCGGGAGCAGCAGGTGTTCGTCCGCTACACCGATTCGCTCGCGGCGCTGCTGGCCGAGGAAACCGGAGCCACGGCCGGTGACGTCGAGCCGTGGGTCGTCGCCAACGCCCTGCTCGGCGTCCATCGGGCGCTGATCGACTACGTGCGGCGGCGGGTGCTCTCGGGTGTAGTCAGCCCGACCCGTCTTGCCCGCGACGTGCGCGCTCAGGGGGAGGAGGCGCTGGCCCTGCTCGAGCGCGGCCTCGGCCGCTACGCGCGCAAGCGGCGCTAGCCGCGGTCTTCGAGACGGCGAATCGTGCAGACCTCCTGAAAGCCGACTCGACGGAGGATCGGATACGACGTGTCGGGTACCGCGTGCGTGACCAGCGCGGGCGTGCCACGTGTGACGGCGAACTCCCACCGTGCGTGGACGAGCGCGCGGTAAAGGCCGCGCCCGCGGGCCCACACCGCCGTTGAGCCTCCGATCAGGAAGACGCCGCGATCCGAAGGGATCGCGAGCCCCGTTGCCGCAGGCCGCCCGTCGAGTGTCGCCAGGAAGCCGATGGGGATCCCGAGTCGCTGTGATTCCTCGAAATCCTCTCGCATCCGTGCACGGTTCTTCGCGCGCCGGTCGGCCGGCGTCTCGAATGCGTCCCACTGGACTTCGCGCGCGGCCGCGAAGTCGTCAAGCGTCTCGATGCGCCGGACCTCGACTCCCGCCGGCGGCTCGCTCGGCGCCTGGGTCAACAGCAGCGCGTGAAGCAGCGAGACGTGGTCGCGCGGCTCGCGCAGGCCCAGCGCCTGCAGTTGCTCGTAGAGGTGAGGCGGTCGCGTCGAGGGCCCGATCCACCAGACCGCCTCCTTGTCGGCGGGAACGCGTGCCCGGACCTCGGCCAGCGATGCTTCGACGTCGTCCCCGTCGACGGCAATGCCGCTCACGGACGCCCACGTTGGGCCTTGGAGGATGCAGAGCCGCTCGTCGGCGAAGCGTTCCACGCTCGCACCGGGGGCGACGTGGGAGAACCGGTCCGGTGTTTCCGCGTACTCGCGCAGCGTCGGTGGGATCACGGTGCCCGAATCTACTTGCGCGCGACCGAATCGATGTGCTGGGTGGAAGGAAAGGCCGACAGATGCCGGCCCTCGCCCTCCTACGACTTCACCTCGATCTTCCGCCGCTGCGCGCGCTCGGACTTCGGCACGCGAACGGTGAGGACGCCGTCCTTCAGGCCTGCGTCGATCTTGTCGGCGTCGACTTGAGTGGGCAGGCTGACGCGGTACTCGAAGCGGCCGGTGCGCCGCGTCTGCTTCCGCAACGCGCCCTTGCGCTCGCGCTGCTTGACCTCACCGGTGATCGTGAGCTCGTTTCCGAC
>WNFU01006419.1_pt1 | contig 16234 bp, 19 predicted proteins | sample 5400121 | NCBI WGS metagenome assembly WNFU01 (sample SAMN13153360, study PRJNA577476) | soil metagenome | isolation source: 100 cm soil or saprolite under grassland replicate 1 | place: USA:California | collected 2016-06-15
CATCGACGCCGATGGCCAGCCGTCTCAGCAGCCTCGTCTCCCGCGGAAGGGCGGTCAACTGGGTGGCGCTCTACGAGACGTCGAAGCTCATCTACCGCCACGGCAGGCAGCGCTGGGACAACCTCACCCCGAGCGAGCGGGCCGAGATCGGCCGCATGATTCGCAAGTCCAGGGGCCGGCGGTCGAATCTCACCGAGCGCGAGCGCGGGCGCTTGTGGGCGCTGGTCAAGAAGGCCGGGACCGGCTGAGATTACTGTCCAAGCCGACTCTCGCCGCTACCCTCGCCTCAATGCTTCTCAAGCGGGTCATCCCCTGCCTCGACGTCGACCAGGGGCGGGTCGTCAAGGGCACCAACTTCGTCGGCCTGCGCGACGCGGGCGACCCGGTCGAGCTCGCGGCGCGCTACGACGCCGAGGGTGCCGACGAGATCGTCTTCCTCGACATCACCGCATCGCATGAGCGCCGCGAGACGATCGTCGAGCTGGCGCGGCGCACCGCCGACAACGTCTTCATCCCGTTCACGATCGGGGGCGGCATCCGCAGCGCCGACGATGCCCGCGAGCTTGCCGATGTGTTCGGAGCCCAGTGCGTCGTCGTCGCGATCGACGCCAAGCGGCGCGACCCAGACGGCGCCTGGGACGTGTACGTCAACGGCGGACGCGACGTCACCGACCGCGAGGCCGTCGAGTGGGCCCGCGAGGCGACCGAGCGCGGGGCGGGGGAGATCCTGCTGACGAGCATGGACCGCGATGGGACCACCGACGGCTACGACCTCGAGCTGACGCGGGCGATCGCCGACGCCGTCGGGGTGCCGGTGATCGCCTCCGGCGGCGCCGGAGAGCTCGAGCATCTGAGCGAGGCGATCACCGAGGGCGGCGCCGACGCGGTGCTCTGCGCCTCGATCTTCCACTACGGGACCTTTCGCGTCCGAGACGCGAAGCGGCATCTGCACGACGCCGGCATCCCGGTGCGGCTGTAACGATCCGCCGCCCTTCGCAGACCACCGCAGTCCAGCACGACGAGCCCGCCGCCAAGCCCGACAGGGCCAGGAAGCCCGCGCCCTAACTGTTAGGGCGAGAGGAACGTTGACGCCGCTATAGGGGTCAAATGTTCCCCCTCGCCGGTTCCTAGCCCTTCTTCCCCTCGCCCTTCGAGGCGTGGCCGCCGTGCTTGCCGTGTTTCTTGTGATGCTTCTTGCCACCGCCGCCGCCGGCCTTGCCGCGGTGCTTCTTGTGGTGGTTCTTGCCTCCGCCGCCAGCTCCGCCGCCGGACTTGCCCTTGCCCTTCTTATGCTTCTTGTGCTTCTTGGCGCCGCCCTTGCCCGGCCCGGCGCCCTTCTCCTTCGGCGTCAGCTTGGTGATCCCGGCGTAACCGGTGAGGTAGATGCGCCGCCCGTCCGAGACCACCGGGTTGTACTGGCCCTTGTCGACCTCGTAGAGGACCTCGCCGTTCGTGACCGAGAACCCGGTCGTCGTCTGGTTGTCGGAGTCGGAGGCGTAGACGACGTCGTCGACCACGCTTGCCGAGCCGCTGATGAACCCCCCGACGTCGACACTCCAGATCGTGTCCCCGCTGGCGGCGTTTAGCGCGTAGAAGTTGTGGTCGGCCGATCCGATGTAGACCGTGGGCGGCGTGCCAGGCGTGTCGGCGACGGCGGGGGACGCGTAGACCGCGCCCCCGGTCGAGTGCGTCCAGGCGATGTCGCCGCTCGATGCCTCGAAGCTGTAGACGCGCCCGTCGGCGTTGCCGGCGTAGACGCGCCCGTACGCCACCGCGGGAGTCGCGTAGAAGCGCCCCGAGCGCCCGAACCCGACTCCGAGGTCGGTGGTGTCCCACTTGACCGCGCCGTCTGACGCCCGGATCGCGTACATGTGGCCGGCGTAGTCGCCCACGTAGACGGTTCCGTTGTGGTACGCGACGCCCCCTTTGACCGAGCCCGCGGTGTCGATGTGCCAGACGTCGTGGCCGGTCTCGGCGTCGAGCGCGTAGAGGTCGCCGCTCTCGGCGCCGAAGAAGACCTTGCCGTTGTGGACCAGCGGGGAGGCCTCCGAGCGGCCGGGCAGCGGCCGCGTCCACACGCGCTTGCCGTCCTTCGCGCGCACGCAGACGATCTGGCCCGGGGCGAGGGTCGTGACGTAGAGCTTGCCGTCCGAGTACGCCGCGGACGCCGCGGCGAGCTGCCCCTGGTCGTGCTTCCAGATCACCTTCCCGTTGCCGGCGTCGACGGCGTAGAACACCGCGTCCTTGTTGATCACGTAGAGCGCCCCGTCGACGTAGATCGGCGAGAACTCGAGCAGCGCCCCGGCGTCGAACAGGAACCGGCTGTGGAACGGCGGTCGAACGCCCTTCGCCGCCAGGTAGCGGGTCCGCTCGAGGTCGTAGCCGTAGATCGGCCAGTTGACGCTCTTTTCCTTCTCCTCCTTCTCGTGGGCGCGGAACTCGGCGGATCTCGATATGTCGCCGGGGCGCTTGAGGATCAAGTAGGCGGCGCCGATCGCGACGACCGCCGCCGCGACGACCGCCGCGACGGTGACCACGCGGCGGCGGACGGACCACGACCGCCAGATTTCGAGCACCCGGTATCTGAGGCGGGTCATGAGAAGCGGCACATGGTACGAAAGGCCCCTGCATGCAGCGTGAAGGCGGACACAACGACGTTTCCAGTCTCGAGGCCGGCCTCGCGCGCCTGCACGGGCTGGAGCGGATCCTCGAGGCCGCCGGCGACGCTCCCGCCTACCTCGTCGGCGGGGCCGTGCGCGACCTGTTGCTCGGACGCACCGACCGCGCCGACATCGACGTGGTCGTCGAGGGCGACATCGCCCCGATTGTCGAGTCCCTGGGCAGCGAGGCGCGCTCGCACGAGCGCTTCGGCACCGCGACGGTGCGCGTCGGTGACGTGGTCGCCGACCTAGCCGCAGCACGCTCCGAGTCATACGCGCACCCCGGGGCGCTGCCCGAGATCCGGCCCGCGACGCTCGAGGCGGACCTCGCGCGGCGCGACTTCACGATCAACGCGATGGCGATTCCACTCGCGGGCGAGCCGCACCTGATCGACCCACACGGCGGCCGCGCCGATCTCGAGGCCCGCGCCATTCGAGTGCTCCACGACTACTCGTTCGTCGACGACCCGACCCGCGTCATACGCGCCGCCCGCTACGTGACGCGGCTGGGCTTCGAGCTCAATCCCGAAACCGCGCGGCTGGCGCGCGAGGCCGATCTGGGAACGGTGTCGGCCGACCGCCGCGAGGCCGAGCTGCTTCGGCTCGCCGCCGAGCCGAACCCGCGGTGGGGATTCGACCTGCTCGACGAACTGGGCGTCGTCGCGCTGGACGAGCAGTCGGGCGAGCTGATCGACATCGTCGTGGCACTGCTGTCCGAGCCACCGTGGAGCGGCGTCACCGACCAGGCCCCGGCGGTCCTTGCGGCGGCGCGCGGCGAGCTGGGGAAGGCGCCCCAACTCGCCTCGCGAACGCCCGAGCGCCCGTCCGAGGGCGTCTCGCTCGCGCGCCCGGCGAGCGGCATCGACCTCATCCTCGCACGTGCGCTCGGCGCAAAGTGGCTCGACGATTACGTCGGCGAGTGGCGCCACGTGGGGCTCGAGATCACTGGCCAGGACCTGATCACGGCCGGTGTGCCCGAGGGCCCCGCGCTCGGACGCGGGCTCAAGACGGCCCTCGCCCGCAAGCTCGACGGCGAGATCGCCGGACGCGAGGCGGAGCTCTCCGCGGCCCTCGAGGCGGCGCGCGAGGGCCCCGGGGCGACCTAGGCGGTTGATTCCGTTCTGAGATCCTGGCGAGGTGGAGTGGCGAGAGCGAGACGGCGTGCGCTGGCTCGAGGCCGAGCTGGCGCGTGGCCGGGCCGCGTTCAGCGCCCGGACCGGCGGGGTGAGCGAGCCCCCGTACGACAGCCTCAACCTCGCGGTCCTCACCGGCGACCGCCGCGATGACGTGCGCCACAACCGCCACCGGCTCGCCGCGGCCCTCGCGCTCGACCCCGGCGACGTCCTGATCGGCCGGCAGGTCCACGGCGCGGCGATCGCGCGTCACGAGTCGGCGTCGGAGCCGAGCGCGTTCGCCGATCCGGGGCCCGATCTCCCCGAGGTCGACGCCGAGGTCACCGGCACACCGGGGCTCGCGCCGCTCGTCATGGTCGCCGACTGCCTGCCGGTCGCGCTCTCGGGGTCCAGGGGCGTGGCGATGCTCCACTGCGGATGGCGGGGGCTCGCCGCGGGCATCGTGGAGCGCGGAGCCCGTGAGGTCGACGCCGAGGCCGCAGCCGTCGGTCCCGGGATCGGGCCGTGCTGCTACGAGGTCGGAGACGAGGTGCTCGAGGCCTTCGCGGACCTCGGGAACGGCGTCGCGTCCGGCCGGATGCTCGACCTGCGCGAAGTGGTGCGACGCCTGCTCGAGCGTGCCGGCGTGGAGCGAATCGAGGTCTCGGAGCTGTGCACGAGCTGCGAGCCCGAGCTGTTCTTCTCGCATCGCCGCGACGGCGGCGACACCGGACGCCAGGCCGGCGTGGCGTGGATTGCTGAGGGATGAGGTGCCGGGGCTGATCCACGGCCTCGAGGCCGACGTCATCCGCCGCAACCTCGAGCGCGTGCGTGAGCGCGTCGGGGACACCGTCGAGGTGCTCGCCGCTACGAAGTACGTGCCGGTCGAGGAGATGGGGGCGCTCGCTGCGGCCGGTGTGACGCTGGTGGGGGAGAACCGCCTTCAGGACCTCGAGGCCAAGCGCGAGCGCTGGCCCGACGCGTTCGAGTGGGACTTCATCGGCAACCTCCAGAGCCGCAAGGTCAAGGCGCTGCTGCCGCTCGTGCGGCTGATCCACTCGGTGGCGAGCGACTCGGTCCTCGATCAGCTCGAGCGCCACGCGACCCCCGACGTCGAGGTCCTGGTCGAGGTCAACGTCGCCGGCGAGGACGCCAAGGGGGGGATCGAGCCAGACGCGCTCGACGACTTCATCTCGCGCTGTCCGGTCCGCGTCAGCGGGCTGATGACGATGCCTCCCTTCACCCAGGACCCCGAGGAGTCGCGTCCCTACTTCGCGCGGCTCGCAGAGCTCGCGTCGCAGCGCGGCCTGGGGCGCCTGTCGATGGGCACGAGCCAGGACTGGGAGGTCGCGGTCGACGAGGGTGCGACGATCATCCGCCTGGGGACGACGCTGTATGCCAGGTAGCGGACCGCGGGCGTTGGAAACCGGGTCGGACCGGGCATAATCGTTCCAGCAAGTTTTTCCCAGGCCCCGCAGGAATCCCCGCAAGAGAGGCGAACAGGCAGACCAATGGCCCTGCGTGATACATGGCACCGCGCGCTCGTCTATTTCGGACTCGCCGAGGATTACGACGAGGCAGGCGTCTACGAGCCCGACACGGGCACGGAGGGGGAGCTGCTCGAGGCCGAGCGCGCGCCGCGAACCGCGAACGTCAGGCGGATGGACCGCCGTCAGCGCCGCGACGAGATCGACGAGATCTTCGCCGACGAGCCCGCCGCCTCGCCGCGCACGCGCGTCCTGCGCCCCGTCGAGGGCAACGGCGGGGCCGAGGTCCAGGTCCACCTCGTCACGCCCAGGAACTTCAACGACGCCCAGGAGGTCGCCGACAACTTCAAGCGATCGATCCCGGTGATCATGAACCTCCAGTCAGCCGAGACCGAGCTGTCGCGGCGCCTGATCGACTTCACCTCCGGCCTCACCTACGCGCTCGGTGGCGGAATGCAGAAGATCGCGGACAAGACCTTCCTGCTCACACCCGCCAACGTCGAGGTTTCGGCCGAGCAGCAGGCTCGCCTGGTCGAGAAGGGCTTCTTCAACCAGAGCTAGCACCGCGGCTCTGCCCCGGTCGCGGCAGCGCTCCCCGCGCGTCAGCGATCGCGGCTACCAATCCGACCACGAGGATCGCTGCGGCGGATGTGAGCAGCCCGAGGGTGGTCCATTTCAGCCACGGCAAGTCGGGCTTCAGCTGCGAAACCGATTCTCCGGCCTTGTTTTCGTGCGTGCATTCGACGCCCGGTGGCCAGAGAGCGAAGTGCTGCCTCGTGTGGGTGCCCTTGGCATAGTCGGTGGGACAGGCTTCGAGCTGGGCCCCGCTGTACCAGGCGGGAACCACCAGTAGTAGGTAGAGGACTCCCGTGATGCCGATGAGCACCGCCGCGGCGGCGATGGCAATCCGAAGCCGGCTTCGTCCAGGCGGCTGGTACACGTCGCGCATTCTGCCGGAGGCCCGTCGGCCAGCGCGCCGCAGAAACCAGGAGCGATCATGCTGGTCGCCTAGCCGGCACTTTTCGAATGTGACGACATTTGTCGTCACAACTCGAAAGTGACCCAGACGAACACCTGCGACCGAGCGCGGATCCCTTACTGCCGCGTGGAGTCGGGGTTGACCGCAGCAATAACGTCCGCAGCCATCGCGCGCGACGTCCGCACGCTGATTTGGAACTGCGGAGCATGGATGGCGACCGTGGCCGACCAGCGCCGGTCGATCAGCTTCGCTCCGCATACGCCCAACGGAGCCCGCCCCCAGGAGCTTGGGGCGATCGAGCGCTACGGTTGCCGCGAGAAGCTCCGACTCGGTCAGGGCTAACAACGCACCGTTCGTGCCCAGCCAGATCCGGGACGGCATGACGACGCCCGCGGCTGTGGCTCCGATCTTGGCCGGCGTGGTGATTCGATCGATGAGCCTTCGGGCGTCAGCTATCCGTTGGTTGTAGATGCCGACCCACAGGACCAAGAGTGCCGTCATCCACAAGATCACTGCGGCAACGGGATCAATCCCGCTGAGCACGAGGGCAGCCAGCACTAGGGCGAGCGCAACGAAGACGACCGCGTTTCGAAGCAGTCGAGGGCGAGAGGTGATGCTTGACGAGGCGGTCTTCAAGTGCGCGGCCGATTTCAGGCGCAGGCCTCCTACGAGCCTAACCGGGCGTCTCATAGTCTTCCCGGGATGCGAATCGGATTCGCGGGCGCGGGAAACATGGCCGGTGCGATGGCGCGGGGATGGGCCGGGGCGGACGGCGGTCCCGAGGCGATGCTGTTCTGCGACCTCGACACGGCCCGCGCGGCCGCGCTTGCGGCGCAGGTGGGGGGCGAGACCCGCAACAGCCTGCCCGCCCTGGCGGGCGACTCGGACGCTCTGGTCCTCGCCGTCAAGCCCGGCGCCCTCGACGACGTGGCGGGCGAGCTTCGCGGCCGGGCGCCGGCGGTCGTCTCGGTGCTCGCCGGAGTGCCAACCGATGTCCTCGTCGAGGCGTTTCCCGACACGCCACTGCTGCGCGTGATGCCCAACCAGCCCGTCGAGGTCCGCCGCGGCGTGATCTGCCACCCCCCGCCACGCGACATGCCCGAGGAGCTGGCTACTCAACTGCTCGACCTCCTCAGGCTGCTCGGGACCGTGGTCGAGATGGACGAGGCCGACGTGGACGCCGCGATGGCGGTGATGGCGTGCTCTCCCGCCTATCTGGCGATGATCGCCGAGGCCCTGGCCGAGGAGGGAGAGCACGAGGGCCTCGACCCCCAGCTCTCGCACGATCTCGTCACCGGGACGCTCGAGGGCACGGCCGAGCTGCTTCGGCTCCGCAAGCCGCACGAGATCCGCAGCGCGGTCGCCTCGCCCGGCGGTGCGACCGAGCGTGGGCTCGAGGCCCTGGAGCGGGGCGGGCTGCGGCTTGCGATCGGCCGCGCGGTGAGGGCGTCGCTGGAGCGCCTGCGGTGAACGCGATCGCCGCGATCGGACGCGACGAGATCGCCGGCTACGTCAGCGCGCTGTTCCTCGTCTATCTGATCCTGATCTTCGCGCGCATCCTGCTCTCCTGGATCGAGACGGGCGCCGCCCGGATCCCGTACAACCGCACCCTGCGCGCCGTGATCGGCTTCGTCCACGAGACCACCGATCCGTACCTCAACCTCTTCCGGCGCCTGCTGCCTCCGATCGGCATGCTCGACTTCAGCCCGATCCTGGCGATCATCGTCCTGGTCATCGCCCGATCGCTGATCGTCGGCGCGATCGAGGGTTGAGTCCCTCGGCCGGCGGCTGGACCCGTGCCGTCGCGCTCGCGGCCGCGGTCCTCGTCGCAGACCAGGCGACCAAGCAGCTCGCGGCCGCCCAGCTCGGGCCCGGCGAGCGCATCGGGATCGGTCTTGGCTTCGACCTCGCGGAGGTCCACAACCGGGGGATCGCCTTCGGGCTGTTCGGCGGCGGCGAGGGCATGGTCATCGTCGTCACGCTCGCGGTGCTGGCGCTCGTGCTCGCCTACTTCACCCTCGACCCGGCGCGGCCGGGGCTGTGGATCGGGATCGGGCTGCTCGGCGGAGGAGCGCTAGGCAACCTCGCCGACAGGCTGCGCGAGGACTCGGTGATCGACTTCATCGACCCGCCCGCCTGGCCCGCCTTCAACCTCGCCGACGTGGCAATCGTCGTCGGGGTGGCGACGATCGTCCTCGTCCAGATGGGCTCCGCCGAAAGCGAGGCGAAGCCGCGCCCGGGAGGCTAGGCGTGGAGGTCGTGGAGGGCGTCGCGCTGGTTTTCAAGGACGACTGGCTCGTCGTCGTCGACAAGCCGGCGGGGCTCGTCGTTCACCCCGCGGCGGGCTACCGCGGCAGGACGCTGGTAGACGTCCTGCGCGGCGTCGTAGGGGGCGGCGAGGCCCAGCGCCCCGGGATCGTGCATCGCCTCGACCGCGACACATCGGGGCTGATGGTGGTGGCACGCACCGACGAAGCGCATCGCGACCTGGCGGCACAGGTCAAGCGGCGTGACGTGCAGCGGACCTACGTTGCGCTGGTCGAGGGCCATCTCGCCTCGCGGACCGGGACGATCGACGCCCCGGTGGGCCGCGACCACCGCGCGCCGGAGCGCATGACCGTGGGGGGGAGGGCGCCGCGCGAGGCGCGCACCCATTTCGAGGTCGTCGAGGCGCTGCCCGCCGACAGCCTCGTCGAGGTGCGGCTCGAAACCGGCCGCACGCACCAGATCCGCACCCATTTCGCGGCGATCGGTCATCCCGTGGTTGGAGACCCGCGCTACGGCACGGGAGCCCGCCACGGGCTCGAGCGTCAGTTCCTGCACAGCTCGCGGCTGGGGTTTCGCCATCCATCCAGCGGCGATGAGCTGAGCTTCGAATCGGAGCTGCCGGGGGACCTCGCCGACGCGCTCGAGCGCGCCAGGGCGGCGTGAGGCCGCGCCTCACTACAATCCCGCGTCGACCGCAATCCGACCCTCTGTGGAGGGCGGCGGGGTCCCTGCCCGGCGAGAGCGCCGGGTCCCCGCAGCGCCGCAGAGGCACACCGCAAGCGAACAAGGGAGTCAGATGGCCGAAGTAGGCATACGAGAGCTGCTGGAGGCCGGAGTCCACTTCGGCCACCAGACGCGGCGCTGGAACCCGCACATGCGCCGCTACATCCACGGCGAGACCGACGGGATCCACGTCATCGATCTCCTGCAGACGCAGGAGCTGCTCGCCGAGGCTCAGCAGGTCGCCGCGGACGCGGCGTCACAGGGCGGCACCGTGCTGTTCGTCGGTACGAAGAAGCAGGCCCGCGACGCGATCGAGGAGTGGGCGGGCCGCTGCGAGATGCCATATGTGAACCAGCGCTGGCTCGGCGGACTGCTCACCAACTACCACACGATCTCGAAGCGGATCGACCGCCTCCATGAGCTGACCAACCTCGCCGAGGAGGGACAGCTCGACCTGCTGCCGACCAAGGAGCGGATGTCGATGCAGGCCGAGCTAGCGAAGCTCGAGTACAACCTCGGCGGGGTGCGCAACATGAAGCGCCTGCCGCAGGCGGTCCTCATCGTCGACCTCAAGACGGAGGCGATCGCGCTGCGCGAGGCCGAGCGGCTGCGGATTCCGATCATGGCCCTGGTCGACACCAACTGCGACCCGGCGCCGGTGGACTACGTGATCCCCGGCAACGACGACGCGATCCGCTCCTGCGAGCTGATCATCCGAGCGATCGGCGAGTCGGTCGAGCAGGCTGCTTCCGCCTACCGCGCGGAGGAGGAGCGACGTCGCGCCGCCGAGGAGGCCGAGCGCCAGCGCCGCGAGGAGGAGCAGCGCAAGCGCGAGGAAGAGGAGCGCGCCCGCAAGGAGGCCGAGGAGGCGGCGGCGGCCGAGGCTGCGGGGGAGCAGCCCGCCCAGCCCCAGGAGGGAGGTGGCGGCGAGGCGCAGACCCAATCCGCCGAGCAGGAGCAGGCTCCCACGGAGGCAGGCTCGTGAGCACGGTCTCCGCCTCCGACGTCAAGGCCCTGCGCGATCGCACCGGCGCGGGGATGATGGATTGCAAGGCGGCACTCGCCGAGGCCCAGGGCGATCTCGACCGTGCGATCGAGATCCTGCGCGTCAGGGGGCAGGCCTCGGCGGCCAAGCGAAGCGGCCGCACGACCAGCGAGGGCGTGGTCGCGTCCTACATCCACGCCACTGGCAAGGTGGGGGCCCTGGTGGAGGTCCAGTGCGAGACCGACTTCGTCGCCCGCAACGACGAGTTTCGCGACTTCGCACGCGAGGTTGCGCTCCACGTCGCCGGCGCGCCGACACCGCCGCTCTACGTAACGACCGACGAGATTCCCGACGCCGACCGCGAGGCCGAGCGCAGCGTTCACGAGCAGAAGGCGCGCGAGGGTGGAAAGCCCGACGAGGTCATCGACAAGATCGTCTCCGGCCAGCTCGGCAAGTGGGAGAGGGAGATCGCCCTGCTCGATCAGGAGCACATCAACTCGGACCGCTACGACGGCAAGACGATCGGGGACCTGCGCACGGAGATAGCGGCGCGGACGGGAGAGAACGTGCGCATCGCGCGCTTCGCGCGCTTCGCCGTCGGGGAGGAGTGATGGCCGACGGGGGCCCGGTCTTTCGCCGCATCCTGCTGAAGCTCTCGGGCGAAGCGCTGATGGGGCGACTCGAGTACGGAACCGATGCCGAGCAGATCGAGCGCATCGCGCGCCAGGTCAGCGGAGTCTCCGCCCGCGGGGTCGAGATCGCGCTCGTCGTCGGCGCCGGGAACATCTACCGCGGGCTGAGGGGCGCCGCTGAAGGCATGGACCGCGCGACCGCCGATTACATGGGGATGCTCGCCACGGTGCTCAACGCGCTGACGCTCCAGGACGCGCTCGAGAAGGTCGGTGCTCACACCCGCGTGATGTCGGCGATCACGGTCACCGAGGTCGCCGAGCCCTACATCCGCCGCCGCGCCATGCGCCACCTCGAGAAGGGCAGGATCGTGATCTTCGCGGCCGGCACCGGGAACCCCTTCTTCACCACTGACACCGCGGCGGCGCTGCGCGCGCTGGAGATCCGCGCCGAGGCGATCCTGATGGCCAAGCACGGAGTGGAGGGCGTCTACGACGCCGACCCCTCGCAGGTCGCCGACGCGCAGTTCCTGCCCGAGCTCACCCACCGCGAGGCGATCGAGCGCGGCCTGCGGGTCATGGACTCGACGGCGCTGTCGCTGTGCATGGACAACCGTCTGCCGATCTACGTCTTCAACATGGCCGACGAGTCCAACGTGGATAGGATCGTCTCGGGAGAGCGAGTCGGCACCCTGGTCACGGCCGATGGGGCCGCCACGGCGCAGCCGGCCGCCCAGAAGCCATGACCCCCGAAGCGCTCATCGACGAGTTTCTCGACGACGCGCGCGACCGGATGCACAAGTCCGTCGAGGCGACGCGCAACGAGCTCGGCACCGTGCGCACGGGCCGCGCCTCCCCGCACCTGCTCGACCGCATCGAGGTCGACTACTACGGCACCCAGACGCCGCTCAAGCAGCTCGCCCAGGTCGCCGCCACCGACGTCCATCTGCTCACGCTGACCCCGTACGACAAGTCGGCGGTCGGCGCAATCGAGAAGGCGATCCTCGAGTCCGACCTCGGGCTGACACCGAACAACGACGGCAACGTGATCCGCCTCCAGATTCCCGAGTTGACGGAGGAGCGCCGCAAGGACCTCGTCAGGATCGTCCACGGCGTCGCCGAGGAGGGCCGCGTCGCGGTGCGCAACATCCGCCGCGACGTCATGCACGATCTGCGCGAGCTAAAAAAGGAGGGCGAGGCGGGCTCCGACGAGGAGCATCGCGCCGAGAGCGAGCTTCAGAAGCAGACCGACAAGGCGATTGAGGAGATCGACGGGCTGATGAAGGCCAAGGAAGAGGAGATCCTCGAGGTTTGAGCGACGCTTCCGGCGCGAAGTACGTCGCGATCATCACCGATGGCAACGGCCGCTGGGCCCAGGAGCGTGGGCTGGCGCCGATCGAGGGCCACCAGGCGGGGGCGGACGTCGTCAAGGAGCGGCTGCGCGACGCGGTCGAGTTCGGGATCGAGGAGCTGACGGTTTACTCGTTTTCGACCGAGAACTGGTCGCGGCCCAAGGACGAGGTCGACGGGCTGATGGCGATGTTCGCCGAGCGCATCGACCGCGAGACTCCCGAGCTCGACGACGAGGGAGTGCGTATGCGGTTCATCGGCCGGCGCGAAGGCCTCGATCGCGAGCTCGTCGAGCGCATCGACTGGGCCGAGGCAGAGACGGCCGCAAACGACCGGGTCACGCTGTTCGTGTGCTTCAACTACGGCGGACGGGCCGAGATCGTCGACGCGGCGCGCTCGTTCGACGGCGAGACCGAGGAGGACTTCCGCCGCCATCTCTACGCGCCCGAGATGCACGATCCCGACCTGCTGATCCGAACCAGCGGCGAAATGCGGATCTCCAACTACCTGCTGTGGCAGTGCGCCTACTCGGAGTTCGTCTTTCGCGACGAGCTATGGCCGGACTTCAGCCGCGAGGCGTTCAGGGCGTCGCTCGACGAGTTCGAGGCCAGACGCAGGCGTTTTGGCGCGCGATAGGCGTTCCGGGCGCTAGGGTCGCAAGCACCGATGGCGACGCGAAGGTCCCGCGATCGGCGCGGCAGGCGCAGCGTGTCCGAGCGTGAGCCGCGCGTCTCCCGGCGTCAGCCGTCGATCGCGCGACCCTCCCGCCAGCGGATCTCGGACTTCTTCACCGACCCCGCCGAGGAGGCGACCCCGCGCCCGACGCCGCGGCCCAGCCGCCGCTCCGAGACGCTGGCGCGCATCGCCTGGGCCGTTCCGTGGATCGTCTTCGCGATCTTCATCGTCGCGGTCGGCGGGGCGCCGTTCGCGTTCGCGATGGTCGGCCTGGCGTGCATCGGCTGCGCCGAGCTGTTCCGGATGACCGCCGCGGCGAAGCCGTTCGTGGCGATCGGCCTCGCGATCGCCGCGGCGCTGATCCTGGCCGCGCACTTCGGGTCGGCTCGCGCCATGGGCCTCGCAATCGTCGCCACCTTCCCGCTGATGTTCGCGTTCGCCATCACGCGGCCCTCGATCAAGAACGTCACCTACGCGATGGGCACGACCCTGTTCGCGATCGCCTGGATCGCCGTTCCCTTCGCGCACGCGGTGCTGCTGCGCGACCTGCCGGACCACGGTGGCGCGCTGCTCATCGACGTGCTCGTCGCGACCTTCGTGTCTGACACCTGCGCCTACGGCGGCGGCCGGCTGTTCGGCCGCCGGCCGCTCGCCCCGACGCTGTCGCCCAACAAGACGGTCGAGGGCCTCATCGCCGGCTTCATCGGCGGCACGATGGGCTTCTGGTTCGCCGGCCTTTACCAGAACTGGCTCGCGGGGGCAGACGCGCTGGTGATGGGCGCCGCCATCGGCCTCTTCGCGCCGATGGGCGACCTCTTCGAGTCGATGATCAAGCGCGACCTCGACGTCAAGGACTCCGGACGCGCCTTCGGCCCCCACGGCGGCATGCTCGACCGCCTCGACGCGGTCCTGTTCACGGTGGTCGTGGGCTACTACCTGTCGGTGGCGTTCGTGTACTGAGCACCACCATGAGACAGCGAAGACGGATTGTTGCGTCCGGATTGGCGGCGCTGGGCGCCTTGGTGCTTACGACGCCGAGCGCGGCCGACGACGGGGCGGCGGACCCCGCCGGTGGCGTCGTGATCGCGAAGAGATGGCGACTACCTCCCACCGGCAGCCCGGGGCCCCCGCTTCACAAGCGGTCATTCAACATCACCATCCGCGGCGGCCTGTGCGTAGGAACTCAGCAGGAGCCGGAGTTCGAGCGGCTACGGGTCAGGGAGACGGATACGTCGGTAACGGTTACCGCGCTGGTCCGCGTGTTTCCCAACACCTCTGATTACTGCGCGGACGTCGGGCTCCTGTGGCGGCGGCGAGTTCGGTTAGCCGATCCGCTGGAGGGCCGCCACCTATACGACGGAAACTCTGATCCGCCGAGGCTTGTATGGCCGAAGGAGTAATCGTGAACCACCAGGCTGCTGCACGTTCACAGCTCCCTTAGGCCCGTCCCTACACTCTCAGAGGCCATGCGCAAGGTCCTGATTCTGGGCTCGACGGGCTCGATCGGCGTGCAGGCGCTCGAGGTCGTCCGGGCCTCGGACGAGCTGGATGTGGTCGGGCTGTCGGCGGCTACCGACGTCGGTCAGTTGATCGACCAGGCGCGTGAGCATGAGGTTGGGCGGGTGGCGCTCGCCGACGTGCACGCCGCCGGGAAGGCGGGCAAGCTCTTCGACGGCGAGGTCCTGGCGGGGGAGGAGGGGGTGCGCGAGCTGGTCGCGGCGTCGAGAGCCTCGTGGTCGGGGGTGAGCTGGTCACGGCGCTCGCCGAGGCGACGGGGGCGATGATCATCCCCGTCGACTCCGAGCACTCGGCGCTCTACCAGCTCATCGGGGCCGAGCAGCCTGGCACGGTCGAGCGGCTCGTGCTGACGGCGTCGGGAGGCCCGTTCCGTGGCCGCACGGACCTCTCGGGCGTCACGCGCGAGGAGGCGCTTGCGCATCCGACCTGGGACATGGGCGGCAAGATCACGATCGACTCGGCGACGCTGCTCAACAAGGGCCTCGAGCTGATCGAGGCCCACCACCTGTTCGGGATCCCCTACGCGCGGATCGACGTCGTCGTCCACCCGCAGTCGATCGTCCACGGGCTCGTGCATCTCAACGACGGCGCCTCGCTGGCCCACCTCGGTCTTCCTGACATGCGGGTGCCGATCTCCTACGCGCTGCACCATCCGGACCGCGCCGATGTCGACGTGCCGACGCTCGACCTCGCCGCGATCGGCGAGCTGACCTTCGAGCCGCCCGACGACGAGACCTTCCCCTGCCTGCGGCTCGCGCGGGAGGCCGGCGAGGCCGGGGGAACCGCGCCGGCGGTCCTCAACGCCGCGAACGAGGTCGCCGTCGCCGCCTTCCTCGATGGCGCGATCCCGTTCACGGGCATCGCCGAGGTCGTCGAGGCGACGCTTACCGAGCTCCCGGCGAGCGTCCCGACCCACTTCGAGGATCTCTACGCGGCCGACGCCGAGGCACGCGCCCAAGCGAGCAGGCTGGTCGAGAGGCAGCCCGCGAAGTGAGCTGGTTCCTAGCCTTCGCCGGGTTCGCGGCACTGATCATCCTGCACGAGTTCGGGCACTTCGTCGCCGCGAAGCGAACCGGGATGCGGGTCGAGAAGTTCTACCTCTTCTTCCCGCCCGCGATCGCGAAGGTCAAGCGCGGGGAAACCGAGTACGGGGTCGGGGCGGTCCCGCTCGGGGGCTACGTGAAGATCACGGGGATGAACCCCGACGAGGTGCGGGTTCCGGAGTCGGTTCCGGGTCGAGCCCCGGCAGCTCGCCCAGGTCTCGTCACCGCCATGGACTCAGGCGGGCAAGGCTCGCCGCCTCACGCCGCCAGAACTGTCTTGCCACCCGAGATCCTCAAGCGTGCCTATTACAACCAGCCGGTCTGGAAGCGGATCGTCGTGATCGCCGCCGGGCCGGCGATGAACCTGCTGATCGCGTTCCTGGTCCTGTTCGCGCTCGCCTTTGGGATCCAGGAGGCGACGAGCCAGATCGGCAAGGTAGAGAACGACTCGCCGGCGTCGGGCAAGCTCAGGCCGGGCGACACGATCGCGGCGGTGGACGGAGCCTCGATCACGGGCTCGCCCGAGGACCGCTTCAACGCCGTGCGCGAGGCGATCGCCAATCATGAGTGCGCCGGCGAGCCGACCGATGGCTGCCGCGCCGAGACCCCGGCCTTGATCACCGTCGATCGCGACGGCCACAGCAAGCAGCTCTCGATCCGCCCCTTCTACGACGCCGACATCGATCGCTACCGGATCGGCTTCGCCCCCGGCACCCGCCCGCTCAACCCAAACGCGCCCGAGGCCGCCGGCCAGGCGCTGGACATCATGTGGCAGGTCACGAGATGTCCAGCGCCTGGCCGGCGG
>WNFU01009103.1_pt1 | contig 16229 bp, 10 predicted proteins | sample 5400121 | NCBI WGS metagenome assembly WNFU01 (sample SAMN13153360, study PRJNA577476) | soil metagenome | isolation source: 100 cm soil or saprolite under grassland replicate 1 | place: USA:California | collected 2016-06-15
CCCGGGCCGATCATCGAGCACTGGGACGGAGCGAGGTGGTCGGTCGTCCCGAGCCCCGACGTGACCACCGCCGAGAGTGGAGCCAGCCTCGACGGCATCCACGTGGTGTCGCCGAACGATGTGTGGGCCGTGGGAAGCCAACCATCGGGGGCGCTGATCGAGCACTGGGACGGCGCCCGGTGGTCCGTCGCCGACGTACCCCAGCCACGCGACCACACATTCCTCGAGAGCGTCGATGCGTCCGCCGCTGACGACGTGTGGGCGGTGGGATGGACGAACCGAGGCGACATCTCGGGCGACGTTCCCGTGCCGCCCGCAATCGAGCACTTCGACGGGTCGGGGTGGCACCTCGTGGATCCGCCCGCGGCGAACGGCGAGTTCCTGGTGCCCTTCGCCGTGTCGCTGGTAGGCCCCCGAGACGTGTGGGTGGCGGGATGGATGAACACCTCGGATCGGGCCACGGACTACCCACACGAGCGGCCGCTGATCGCGCATTGGGACGGGACCGAATGGCGGCTCATCGATGCCGGTCTGGCGTCGCCGCCCCAGGTGGTGTTCGGGGCTGCCACGTCGTCCGATGGCACCCTGTGGCTCGTGGGCCGGTCGGGCGGCGCCTACGGAGGTGATCAGCTGGCCTCGTTCGTCGGCGGGAGCCCGCTGGCCGCCGCGGGCCGCTGCGTGGCGCCGTAGCGGCTGCACCGGGCCGTGTCACGGGTGGCCTCTACAATCGAACAGGTATGCCCCCGTTCAAGGTCGTCGCGGAGTTCGAGCCCACCGGAGACCAGCCCCAGGCCATCGACCGGCTGGCCGAGGGCGTGCTGCGCGGTGACGACCGCCAGACCCTCCTGGGCATCACGGGGTCGGGGAAGACGTTCACCATCGCCCACCTCGTCGAGCGGGTCCAGAAGCCGACGCTGGTGATCAGCCCGAACAAGTCGCTGGCGGCGCAGCTGGCGAACGAGTTCCGGCGATTCCTGCCCGAGAACTCGGTGGAGTACTTCGTCAGCTACTACGACTACTACCAGCCCGAGGCGTACGTCCCGCAGACCGACACGTACATCGAGAAGGACTCCTCGGTCAACGACGAGATCGACCGCCTCCGGCACTCCGCGACCAGCGCGCTGCTGACGCGACGGGACGTGTTGATCGTGGCCAGCGTGTCGTGCATCTATGGGCTGGGCTCACCCGAGGAGTACATGGGCACGATCCTGCGGGTCCACAAGGGCGTCCCCCTCGACCTCGAGTGGGCCATCCGGCGCCTGGTGGACATCCAGTACGAGCGGAACAACGTGAACCTGGCCCGGGGGCGGTTCCGGGTCCGGGGCGACACCATCGAGGTCCATCCCGCCTACGAGGAATCCGTCCTCCACATCGAGCTGTGGGGCGACGACGTGGAGAAGATCCTCCGGATCGATCCCGTCACGGGCGAGGTCGTGCAGGAGCTGGACGAGGTCACCATCTATCCGGCCACGCACTACGTCGCCGGCGGCGAGCGCATGCAGCGGGCCATCCGCGGCATCGAGGAGGAGTTGAAGGAGCGCCTCGCGCAGCTGGAGTCCCAGAACAAGCTCCTGGAGGCCCAGCGCCTGCGGATGCGGACGTCCTACGACCTGGAGATGCTGCGCGAGATGGGGTTCTGCTCGGGCATCGAGAACTACTCGCGCCACATCGACGGGCGGGCCGCGGGGACGGCGCCGTACACGCTGCTCGACTACTTCCCGGAGGACTGGCTGTGCGTCATCGACGAGTCGCACGTGACCGTGCCGCAGCTGCACGGCATGTACGAGGGCGACATGTCGCGCAAGCGAACGCTCGTCGAGTTCGGCTTCCGGCTGCCGAGCGCGATGGACAACCGTCCGCTCCAGTTCGACGAGTTCACGGACCGGGTGAACCAGGTCGTGTACATGTCGGCGACGCCGAGCCCGTACGAGCTGCGCGTGTCGAAGCAGGTGGTCGAGCAGATCGTGCGGCCCACCGGCCTCATCGACCCCGAGGTCGAGGTCCGCCCGACGAAGGGGCAGGTGGACGACCTCATCGAGGAGATCCGGCGGCGCGCCGAGCGCGACCAGCGGGTCCTGGTGACGACGCTGACGAAGAAGATGGCGGAAGACCTCACCGACTACCTCATCGAGATGGGGATCCGGGTCCGGTACCTGCACAGCGAGATCGACACCATCCAGCGCATCGAGATCCTGCGGGACCTTCGGTTGGGGGAGTTCGACGTGCTGGTGGGGATCAACCTGCTGCGCGAGGGCCTGGACCTCCCGGAGGTGTCGCTGGTCTCGATCCTCGACGCGGACAAGGAGGGGTTCCTGCGGTCGGAGACCTCGCTGATCCAGACCATCGGACGCGCCGCCAGGAACGTGGCGGGGAAGGTCATCATGTACGCGGACGAGGTCACGGACTCCATGAAGCGCGCGATCAGCGAGACGCAGCGCCGCCGGAAGATCCAGCTGGAGTTCAACGCCGAGCACGGCATCGATCCGCAGAGCATCCGCAAGGAGGTCACCGACATCCTGCTGTCCATGCAGGCCGACCTGGCGGGAAGGGGTTCTCGGGCCACGACGCCGGAGCGGCGACGACGCCGCCGCGAGCACCCCGAGATGCCGACGGAGGAGCTGGAGCGCCTCATCCAGACCCTGGAGGAGGAGATGCACCAGGCGGCGAAGGACCTCCGGTTCGAGTACGCGGCCCGGATCCGCGACGAGGTGAAGGACCTCCGCCAGGAGCTGAGCTCCATGCGCCGGGCCGGCGTCCGGTGAGGACCGGGCGGCGCCGGGCGGGGGGGCGGCCGGCATAGGCGACCTCTCCGTTCGCTCGCCGCTGGGCTGGCTGGGGCCGGGCCGGCTGGTCGAGAACGTCTCCGTGGTGGTCGAGGGCGACCGGATCGCCTACGCGGGTCCGGGGCGCGACGCGCCGGCGACCGAGCTCACCGTTCTCGTGGACGGGTTCCTGATGCCGGCCGTCGCCGACCGGCACGTCCACGTCGCCATGTCGGACGCGGGTGCGGTCCTGCTGGGCGGGGTCACGGCGGTCCGGGACATGGCGTGGCCGCCGGATGAGATCTTCCCTCTGGCCGACGCGTCGGAGGGGCCGTCGTTCAACGGGCCGCTGGTCCGTGCCGCCGGCCCCATGCTGACCGCACCGGCCGGGTATCCGACCCGGTCGGAATGGGCGCCCCCGGGGACGGGCCTGGAGGTTCGCGGCGTCGACGAGGCCGCCGCGGCCGTGAACCGGCTGGCCGACCGGGGCGCCGCCCACATCAAGGTCTCTCTGAACCAGGAGGCCGGTCCAACCCCCACCGACGAGGACCTCGTGGCCATCGTCGACGCCGCGCACGCCCGCGACCTCCTCGTCTCGGCGCACGTCCAGGGGGCGGGCCAGGCCGAGCGGGCCGTCGGTGCCGGGGTCGACGAGATCGCCCATTGCCCGTGGACCGAGCGGATCTCCGACGACCTGATCGAGGGGATGGCGAGGTCCGTGCGCGTCGTGTCAACGCTCGACATCCACTCGTTCGGCGTGGACACGCCGGAGCTCCGCCGGGCCCAGGACAACCTGTGGCGCTTCGTCAGCGCCGGCGGCCGGGTGCTGTACGGGACGGACCTCGGCAACGGGCCGGTCCCCCCCGGGATCGATCTGCGCGAAGTGCTCATGCTGTTCGACGCGGGGCTGGGGGCAGAGGCGATCATGGAATCGATGATGCGGGCACCCCTGGAGGAGGGGGCGCCGGCCGACGTGATCGCGGTGGCCCGCAACCCCTTCGAGGACATCGACACGATGGACGACCTCAAGCTGGTCATGCGGTCCGGCCGCGTCGTGTTCCAGCGGTAGCAGCAAACTCCCGGCGGAGGCGCCTCCGTATAGGGGGCATGCTGGAGTGGCGGCGGACCATCGCGGTCGCCGGGATCGTCGCGACCCTGGGCGTGCTGGCGTCGGCGTGCGGCGGTGGTGAGGAGGCCGCTGGCCCGTCGCGGACGGATGTCGCATCCCCGGTTTCGCCAGGCCCTTCCCCGAGCCCGCCGGCCTCGTCGCCGGCCCCGTCGCCGCAGACCTCGTCCTCCACGGCGGAGCTGCTGCGGGGCTCGAAGTCGGTGCATTTCCGGACGGCCGACGGTATCCGGCTGGTGGGGCGGATGTTCGGGTCGGGGACCGTGGGAGTGGTGCTCTCCCATCAGGGTGGGACCGCCGCCAACCAATCCGATTGGTGGGGCATGGCGAGGCTGCTCGCCGACCGGGGCTACCGGGTGCTGACCTACGACTTCCGAGGCATCTGTCCCGGCGGCGTCGCTGGCTGCTCGGGTGGCACGTTCGGCGGACCGACGCAGTGGAAGGACCTGCTCGCCGCCGTCGGTTTCATCCGCGCCGCCGGTGCGAGGCGGGTCGTGGTGGGCGGAGCCAGCATCGGTGCGATGGCGTCCCTGGTGGTGGCCGGGAGGCCAGTGCAGCACATCGCCGGAGTGATTTCCCTGTCGGGCGGGGAGGACCTCTCGGGCATCTACGAGCTCGGCCGGGAATCGATCCAACGGATCTCCGCGCCGAAGCTGTTCATCGCCGGCCGGTACGATCGTGAATTCGCCGCGTCCGCGAGGGACTGGCTTCGGTGGGCGACGCCGCCGGTCGATGGGCGGGTCCTGAACACCGGCCTCCACGGGACGGACATGCTCAACCTGGCGTCGGGCGACGACGAGGAGATCCCCGGGATCGTGGAGGGCATGATCCTGCGGTTCCTGGCCCGGTACATGTAGGGCCGAGGGCGGCTACAGGATCTCGCGGAGGCCCTCGAAGAGCCGATCGATCTCCGATTCCAGCGTGAAGAAGTGGGGCGAGACGCGGAGGCCGTCGCCGCGGAAGTCCGTGCACACGTCGCGCTCCAGCAGCGCGTGGCACACCTTCTGTGCGTCGGTGCCAACGCCGATGTTCACCAGGCCGCCCCGGGCGTTCCGGTCGCGGAGCGTGCGGACGGGCAGCCCCATCTCGTCGGCGCGCGCGATCACGTAGTCGGTCAGCTCGCCGATGCGCGGCCGGATCCGCTCCGGCGTGGCTTCGGAGATGATGTCCAGCCCGCCCTGGGCGATGAACGCGATGGGCGCGGCGGGAGTGCCGGTCTCGAGCTTCCGCGCGCTGGGGTGGTAGTCCAGGCGCTTCGCGTCGAACGTGAACGGCTCCCGCTGCGCCATCCATCCCGTGATCGCCGGCTGGAGCTCGGGGAGCAGGTCCGCGCGGGCGTACAGGAACGTCAGCCCGGGCCCGCCCAACAGCCACTTCAGCACGCCGGTGGTGTAGAAGTCGCACCCCATGTCGTGCACGTCCACGGGGATGATGCCGGCGCCGTGGAAGTCGTCGACGACCGACCACGCCCCGGCCTCCCGGGCAATGCGGCAGATCTCCTTCGCGTCGACGAGCGTCGACGAGCGGTACAGCACGCGGTTGATGCACACGGCCGCGGTCCGCTCGTCGATGGCGTCCCGATAGGCCTCCAGGGGGACCGTCAACCCGTCCGGCGAGGGCAGCCACACCACCTCCGCGCCACGGCGTTCCTGAGCCAGCCACACGTGCCCGTCCGTGGGGAAGTCGAGCTCGGACAGCACGAGCTTGTTGCGGCCCTTCGTGAAGTCGATGCAGGAGGCGATGGTCGAGAGCGCCATGGACACGTTCGTGGTGATCGCGAGCTCCGCCGCGTCGGCGCCGACCAGCGCCGCGAACGTCCGCTTCAGCGTTCCCATGCGGGGGAAGATGTGCTCCATCCACACCGGGTCCGGCGCGCCCTCGGTGGCCCACGCGTCCACGTATTCCTGGAGGTAGCGCTGGGCCCGGCGCGAGACGGGCCCGAGCGACGCGCTGATGAGATAGGCCTTGCGCTCGAGGACCGGGAACTCGTCCCGGAAGCCCGCCAGGTCGGTCATGGACCGGCGGCCGGTCGGTCCGGTCGGGCCGGTCGGGCGGGCATGTGGCGTTCGAACCACCCGGCCATCCGTGCGGTGAAGTCGAACAGGGCCGGCATCTGCCGGACGCCGTGGCCCTCCTCCGGGTACAGGGCCACCTCGGCCTCGACGCCCTGCGTCCGGAGCGCTCGATAGAATTCGATGGCCTGGCCGGGGGGTGTGCACCGATCGCGCAGCCCGGCAGTCAGCAGGACCGGCGTTCGCGAGGTGTTCCCCGCGTGGAAGACCGGGCTGCGTTCGAAGTAGGACCCGCCGGGCCGGGCCGGATCGCCCTCCAGGAAGGCGGCGTCCCACGGGCCGATGTTGCTGTTGAAGTGCTGGCTATACCAGTCGGTGACGGGGGAGACGGACACTGCCGCCGCGAAGCGATCGGTCTGGGTCACCAGCCACGCCGTCATGAACCCGCCGTAGCTGCCGCCGATCACGCCGAGCCGCGCCGGGTCGGCCACCCCGCGCTCCACGAGGGCATCGATGCCCGCCAGGATGTCCTCCCCGTCCGCGCCTCCCATGTCCCCGACCACGCGCCCGGCGAACTCCTGGCCCCGGCCCGAGGAGCCGCGAGGGTTGGGGAGGAACACCGCGTAGCCGCGGGCCGCCAGGACCGTGGCGTACCGGCTCCCCATGGCCCACCGGTTCCGGTACGAGGAGATGGGGCCGCCGTGGACGAAGGTGACCAGGGCATGGGGGCCCGGGCCCTCGGGGAGGAGCACGAACCCCTCGAGCTCGAGGCCGTCCGGGGCCCGCCACGACACGCGTTCCTGCCGCCCGGCGACTTCCTGGAGGTATCGCGTGCCGTCGTGCGCGAACGAGACGATGGTCTCCGGCTTGCCCTCCCGCACCACGGCGACCTCCGGTGGGCGATCGAAGCTCTCCAGGACGAGGGCGAAGGCGCCCTCCGGCAGGGGCTCGGCCTCGGGCTGCCACTCACCCGAGGTCTCGTCGCTCGTCCACAGCTCGGCGGCCGTCCCGCTCGACGCGTCGATGTCCCCGGCCACGGTCTCCACCCCTCGCTGGCCGATGAAGAACAGCGTGTCGTCGTCGCGCCAGCGGATGTGGGTCACGTCGACGCCCTCGATGCCGACAGGAGACGGCGCTCCCGTCGCTGGGTCCACCAGCAGGACGTCGCCCGCCACGATCCCGCGGTCGCTGCACAGGGCCTGGACCACGGCCAGGCGGGACCCGGCGGGGTTCGCCTCCGGAAGCGCCAGCTGGCGCAGGATGGTCCCCGTCCGGAACAGGGCGCGTTCCGCTCCGGTCCGAGCGTCGATGAGGACCAGCGCCGCCTCGTACCAGGAGTCCTCGCCGGGCGACCCCGACACGATGGCCGCGATGCGGTCGGGACCGCACCACGCGGCCTCCCACACGTTCGTCCCCTCCCCCGTGAGGGGCCGGGAGGCGTTCGAGGCGACGTCGTAGACGTGCAGCCGCCGCCACTCGCCCGCGCCGTCGCTCTGCTCCACTTCCGGCAGCCACGACGGCAGGCCGTCGCCGCCCGTCGTCGTCCCCGACCCGTCCGCTCCCGGCCGATCGGCCCCCAGCCCGGCCACGGCGACGAGGATCGACCGGCCGTCCGGGGACCACGCGGCGTACTCCGCCGAACCGTCGAGGTCCGGACCGGGCCGGGCCTCGCCCACGCGGCCCGCGTCGAGGAGGTACAGGCGATAGCGCTCCCGCTCGGCGCGGTCGGACAGGAAGCACAGGCGGGACCCGTCCGGCGACCACGCCGGCTTCGTGTCGTTCCCGGGACCGGCGGTGATCTCCTCGACGTCACGGGTCTCCAGGTCCAGCACGCACACCCGGCTCCCCCGAACTCCCTCCAGCTTGTCGAGCCGGCTTCCGGCGAAGGCGATCCTCCGCCCGTCCGGGGAGGGGGCCAGGTGGGCGGCGCCGGAGATGCGGCCGAACGCCGGCTCGTGGATTCGGCGGAAATGCTCTTCGATCTCTCGGTACATCGGCGTCTCGCGCAGGTCTCGGTCCATGACCGGCAGGATACGCGGCGAAGTGGAACCCCGCGGGACCGGGGGCTGTCGGAGGTGGTGACATGCGCCGAGCAGCGCTCGCCGTCGTGGTGGCCGTGGCCCTGGCCTTCGAGGGCTGCACGAACGGGTCGGCTCCCGTCCCGACCGACGCTCCCACGTCCGCCGGTGGCCCCGGTGTGGCGCCCGTCCGGGCCGGCGGGATCGTGGCGTGCCCGGCCACAGATCCCATCATCGCGGCGGGTCGGTTCCTCTACCCACCGTGGTACCCGCTGGCGGCCGAGCTGCCCCCCGACGCGGAGCGATGCTTCTCGACGACGGCGGCGGCCGGGGCCGGCTACCGCCTGGCGCCGCCGCCACCCGACGGGATCCGGGTCGGCGGCGTCTACCTGGTGCCGGCGCACCTGGAGTCGACGTGCCGGCGTGCCGCCCGCCGGCTGGGATTCCCCGTCGCCTGTCCCGCCCTCCTCCCGGGCTCGCCCGACGCGTTCCAGCCGTTCACGGAAGCGACGGAGTTCCTGCTGGATGGCATGTTCCCGGCGCCGCCCGGCTATGTCGGATTCTCATCCGGCAGCGCCCAGCCACTCCGACCGGCCACCGGCCACCTGGACGTGGAGTCCGATTCCGCCTATCCACATGGGGGGCGCTTCGGGGCCCGCGGGTACTGCTCGAACCAGCGGTCGGCGGGTCACGTCGTGGTCTTCGGCCGGCTTGCCGAGTTCGTGCTCTGCCCCCCGGGGAGCGAGCAGCACTCGGGCCACGTGGTCCTGGATTGGGAGGAGGGGGGCCACGCCTATGCCGTGAGCCTCCACGGCCACTCGACGCTGAAGCGCCGCCTCGACCGGATCGTGGCCGAGCACGTCCAGCTGGTGTTCCCCGATGGCACCGTCCTGGCGCCTGCCGGTGCCGGAGGTGGGTAGAACTGCGGCTGACGCCTGAGATGAGCGACGAGTTGGCACCCCAGGAGGGCCCCCGAGCCACGCCGCCGTGGCGCCGCCGGTCCGTGCGGGCCGGCGCCGCGGTCGCCGCGGTCGCCGCGGTCGCGGCCCTGGTGGCGATCTCCGCCGTGGCCATCGGCGGCCCCACCCCGTCCGTTCCCACCGCCACCCTCCACCTCGGGGGGAAGCCCGTGGCGGTCGTGGCGGACGGGCAGACGCTGTGGGTAGCCGGGCCGTCGGGCCGGGTGTGGAAGGTCGTGCCGTCGAGGCCGACGCAGCACCGGTCCGCCGGGAAGATCCGGCCCTCCGCGATCGCCGTCGGGGCCAGGGGTGTGTGGGTGGTCGGGCCTGGGGCGCCCTGGGTGTGGCGGTTCGATCCGGCCCCGTTCGCGGCCGCGGAGCGCATCCGTGTTCCTGGTCCGCCGTTCGCGGTGGCGGCCGGCCCGGGGGCCGTATGGGTGACGATCCCGGACCAGCACCTCCTCGTCCGCATCGCCCCGAAGTCCAAGCACGTGGTGGCGAAGATCCCGGTCACCACTCTCGTCCCCCGCGCGGTCGCCCTGATCGGGAACGAGGTGTGGGTGGCGGATCCGGGCGTGGCCGTCGCCCAGATCGACTCGAAGACGAAGAGCGTTGCGATGCTCATCCAGCTGCGAGGGGCGAGGCCCCAGGAGGGGATCGCGCCGCTGTCCTGCTCGCTGGCGGCCGGGGCGGGGGCCCTGTGGATGGCGAACCCGGTCGGGTCCGTGACCCGGATCGATCCGTCGAAGGGCCACGTGGTCGCCTCCATCGCGGTGGGGGGACACCTCGCCGGTATCACCGCGGTCGGGGGCTCCGTCTGGGTCACGGATGCCGAGGCCGGATCGGTCGCTCGCATCGATCCGGAGACCGACGCGGTCACCGCGAGGCTGCCGGTGGGAGCGGGACCGGGCTGCGTGGGCGTGACTCCGATGGCGGTGTGGGTGGCGACCGCCGAGGCCGGAGCGCTGATCCGCCTCGGTGGTCCCGCGGAACCTCAGCCCGGGAGGGCCCAGGCGTAGAGCTTGGTGTCCTTCGATCCCGCGTAGACGACCCCGTCCGCAACGGCCGGTGAAGAGTCGATCGCGAACCCCGTCGGTTCGCTCTTCCACAGGGGCGCGCACGGAGTGGAGCACGTGGCGGGAAACGCGTACAGCCTGTGGTCAGACGAACCGAGGTAGACGACGCCGTTCGCCACCGCCGGCGAGGACCTGATGCCGCCCTTCGTGGCGGTGCTGGCCCACAGCGGCGAACAGGGGTCGGAGCAGGAGGCGGGAAACGCGTACAGCTTGTGGTCGGTCGAGCCGACGTACGCGACGCCGTCTGCCACGGCCGGCGACGACCGGATCTGTCCGCCGAAGACCGTGCTGGCCCACAGCGGCGAACAGGGGTCGGAGCACGCGGCGGGGTATGCGTAGAGCCTGCCGTCGAACGCCGGGACGTACACGACGCCGCCCGCCACCGCCGGTGAGGCCTGGATGGCACCCCCAGCCGGGACGCTGGCCCACAGTGGTGAGCACGGGCTGGAACACGCGGCGGAGTAGGCGTACAGGCGGCCGTCGGACGACGCCACGTAAATGTCCCCGGCCGCCACGGCGGGCGACGAGTAGATCGCCCCTCCGGTCGGGGTGCCTGTCCATAGCGGCGAGCACCTGGCCGGGCAGGAGGCGGGGAACGCGTACAGCCGGTCGTCCACCGACCCCACGTAGACGACGCCATCGGCCACGACCGGCGAGGACTCGATGGCGCTCGCGCTGGTGTGACCCGTCCACACCGGCGAGCAGGGGTTCGTGCACGACGTGGGGAACGCGTACAGGAGGCCGTGATAGGTCCCTATGTATAGGAGGCCGTTGTCCACGGCGGGGGAGGACTGCTTGAAGATGCCGTGGGGGCGGCTCACCCACAACGGCGAGCACGGATCGGAGCACGAGGCCGGAAAGGCATACAGCCGGTCGTGCCGGCCGGTGATGAAGACGGCGCCGTCGGCCACCGCGGGAGAGGTCTCGATGCCACCGCCTGCCGTGCTCCCGGTCCAGGCCACCGTGAGTCCTGCCACGTTCGTCGGGCCGACGGTCGCCTCCGCCGTCGTCCACCCGGTTCGCTCCGGGCCGTACCGGAACATGGGCCAGCCCGTCGAAGCGGCCAGGGCCGGTGGAGGACCGGCGGGGAGCGCCGCCAACACGGTGAGGCAGGCGGAGAGGGCCACGGGAAGGCCGGCTCGACGTCGCGACAGCCATCTCGATCCCACGGCGTCCTCCCTGGAGCTTTCCCCCGCCGGACACCCACCCGCCGGAGTCGCCGCATCGTCCCGCGGGTGAGCAGGCGAGTCAATCGACCCGGTCAGCCGCCCGACGTCTCGTTCGTGAGGACGAGCGTCCAGGTGGCCCCCCCGTCCGCAGCTCGATAGAGGGTACTGTCCGTGCCGGCGGGCACCTTCCCGTTCACGGCCGGGTGGCGATGGGCCGAGGTTGCAGGCCGCTCGTACAATGCCTTCGTGGGCACCGACAGGCTTGTAATTCACGGTGCCCGTGAGCACAACCTGAAGAACGTCACGCTCGACCTTCCCCGAGGCAAGCTGATCGTGTTCACGGGCATCTCCGGCTCCGGGAAGTCGTCCCTGGCCTTCGACACGATCTACGCCGAGGGTCAGCGGCGCTACGTGGAGTCGCTGTCGTCGTACGCGCGGCAGTTCCTGGGCCAGATGGAGAAGCCCGACGTGGACTTCATCGAGGGCCTGTCGCCGGCCATCTCCATCGACCAGAAGTCGACCTCCCGGAACCCGCGTTCGACCGTGGGCACCATCACCGAGGTCTACGACTACCTGCGGGTCCTGTACGCGCGCATCGGGCACCCGCACTGCCCGAACTGCGGCCGCCCCATCGGCCGGCAGACGCCGGACCAGATCGTGGACCAGGTCCTGTCCCTGCCGGAAGGGACGCGGTTCCAGGTCCTGGCGCCGGTGGTGCGGGGCCGCAAGGGCGAGTACGAGAAGCTGCTGGCCGACCTGGCCCGCAAGGGCTTCGCCCGGGCCCGCGTGGACGGCGAGGTCCGCGACCTGTCCGAGCAGATCCGCCTTCCCCGCCACTACAAGCACACCATCGAGGTCATCGTGGACCGGCTCGTGGCGAAGCCCGACATCCGCCGCCGGGTCGCCGACTCCGTGGAGGCCGCCCTCCAGCTGGCGGAGGGGCTGGCCGCCGTGGCCGTGCAGACCGACGGCAAGGAGGAGGTCATCACGTTCTCCGAGTCCCTGGCCTGCACGTACGACGGCCTGTCGTTCCCCGAGCTGGCACCGCGGAACTTCTCCTTCAACTCGCCGTACGGCGCCTGCCAGACCTGCGACGGGCTCGGCACCTACCTCCAGGTCGACCCCGAGCTGGTGGTCCCCGACCCCGACCTGTCCATCGAGGAGGGCGCGGTGTCGCCGTGGGGCGGCACTCGCGACTCCTACTGGTACCGCCTGCTCGAGGCGGTGGCCGACGCGCACGGGTTCTCCACGAAGATCCCGTGGAAGAAGCTGTCGAAGGCGGCCCGGGACGTCGTGATGTACGGGTCCGAGCAGCAGGTCTACGTGAAGTACCGGAACCGGTGGGGACGGCTGCGTTCGTACTGGAGCACCTTCGAGGGGATCGTTCCGAACGTGGAGCGCCGGCACCAGGAGGCGGGCTCGGACACGCAGCGGGAGCGCCTCGAGCAGTACATGCGCGAGGTCCCGTGCCGGGCCTGCAAGGGCGCGCGGCTGCGCCCCGAGACCCTGGCCGTGACGGTCGGCGGCCTGAACATCTGGGAGCTGACCCGCCAGTCCATCCGGGGCACGCTCGATTTCGTGGAGGCGCTCGAGCTGACCGACCGGGAGGGGATGATCGCAGAGCGCCTTCTGAAGGAGATTCGCTCGCGGCTGGGGTTCCTCGTGGACGTCGGCCTCGATTACCTGACGCTGGAGCGGACCGCCGGGTCCCTGGCCGGAGGCGAGGCCCAGCGCATCCGGCTGGCCACCCAGATCGGCTCCGGCCTGACCGGCGTGCTGTACGTCCTGGACGAGCCCTCCATCGGGCTGCACCAGCGCGACAACAAGCGGCTCATCGACACGCTGGTCCGGCTGCGGGATCTGGGGAACACGCTGATCGTGGTGGAGCACGACGAGGCCACCATCCGGTCGGCCGACCACGTGGTGGACATCGGCCCGGGCGCCGGCGAGCTGGGCGGGGAGGTCATCTACTCGGGCGGCCTGGAGGGTCTCCTGGCGTCGCGGGAGTCCCTGACCGGCGCGTTCCTGACCGGCCGGCGGTCCATCCCCACGCCGCAGATCAGGCGCAAGCCTGAGCGGTGGCTGCGCGTGGAGGGCGCCGCCGAGCACAACCTGAAGAACCTCACCGTCGGCTTCCCCCTGGGGCTGTTCGTGTCGGTGACCGGCGTGAGCGGCTCCGGGAAGTCGACGCTGGTGCAGGACGTGCTGCTGCGGGCGCTCATGCAGAAGGTGTACCGGTCCCGGCTGCTCCCCGGGAAGCACCGGAAGCTGGTCGGGTGGGAGCAGGTCGACAAGGTCATCGACATCGACCAGTCGCCGATCGGGCGGACGCCGCGGTCGAACGCTGCCACCTACACCGGTGTATTCGACCACGTCCGCCAGCTGTTCTCGCAGACCCCGGAGGCCCGCCTCCGCGGCTACCTCCCGGGCCGGTTCTCGTTCAACGTCCGGGGCGGCCGGTGCGAGAACTGCGCCGGCGACGGCCAGATCAAGATCGAGATGCACTTCCTCCCGGACGTCTACGTCACGTGCGAGGTCTGCAAGGGGAAGCGCTACAACCGCGAGACCCTGGAGGTGAAGTACAAGGGCCGGTCGATCTCGGACGTCCTCGAGATGAGCGTGGACGAGGGCCTGGAGTTCTTCCGGAACATCCCGAACATCGCCCGGCACCTCCAGACCCTGTCGGACGTGGGGCTGGGCTACGTGAAGCTGGGGCAGCCGGCGCCGACGCTGTCCGGCGGCGAGGCCCAGCGGGTGAAGCTGTCGTCGGAGCTCCAGAAGCGGGCCACCGGGAACACCTTCTACATCCTGGACGAGCCCACCACGGGACTGCACTTCGAGGACGTGCGGAAGCTCCTGTCGGTGCTGGAACGGCTGGTGGGCGCGGGGAACACGGTCCTGGTCATCGAGCACAACCTCGACGTGGTGAAGACCGCCGACTGGATCGTCGACCTCGGGCGCGAAGGCGGGGACGCCGGAGGCCAGGTCGTGGTGGCCGGCCCGCCGGAGGAGGTCGCCCGGCACCCGGAGTCCCACACGGGAGTGGTGCTCGCCGAGGTGCTCGGCTTGCACCGCGACCGGCGCGAACCGGTCACGGCCGACGCCTGAGGCCCACTTCATCGTGTCCAAGCCCGCCGCGAACTATGCTGCACGAGGATCGGCCGCGCCCCGGGAGGCGGCGGTCGTGGTCGTCGGCGCGGGACCCGCTGGGCTGGCCGCCGGCGCGGCCCTCCGCGTGGCCGGGGTCGAGGCGACTCTCTTGGACCGCGCTCCGGATGTCGGGGCATCCTGGCGGGGCCGCTACGACCGCCTGCGCCTGAACACCTCCCGCCATCTCTCGCGCCTTCCCGGCTACCCGTTCTCCCGCTCCGACGACCGGTGGCCCAGCCGGGACCAGGTGGTCCGGTATCTGGAACGGTTTGCCGCGCACCACGCGCTCGAGGTGGCCTTCGAGACGGAGGTCCGTCGGGTGGATCGCCTGGGGGCGCGATGGGTCGTTCGGACCACGGGCGGGGACGTCGCGGGCGGATCGGTGGTCCTGGCTACGGGTCAGGACCGGAACCCGGTCGTGCCGGCGTGGCCCGGCCGGGAATCCTTCCCCGGAGAGATCGTCCACTCGGGCGCCTACCGGAACGCGTCGCGGTTCCGCGACCGGGACGTCCTGGTGGTGGGGGCGGGGGACTCGGCGGCGGACATCGCGGTCGACCTGGCCGAGGGAGGTGCCCGATCCGTGTGGATGTCTGTTCGCACCCCGAGCCACGTGATCCCCCGATCCACGATGGGGGTGCCTACCGACGTGACCGCCTCGATGATCCACCGACTTCCGCCGCGGCTGGTCGACCCGATGATCGGAACGGTGGCCAGGATGCGGGTAGGCGATCTGTCGCGGTACGGCATGCCTCGGCCCACCCAGGGCCTGTACTCGCGGTTCCTGGAGCATCGCCGGGCGCCCATCATCGACCCGGGCGACTTCGTCCGGGCCCTCCGGTCCGGGCGCGTCCAGGTGGTCCCGGCCGTCGAACGGTTCGACGGACGGGCCGTTCGGCTGGCGAGCGGCCGAACCGTCGAGGTCGACGCCGTGGTGGCGGCGACGGGCTACAGGCCGGGACTGGAGCAGCTCGTCGGCCATCTGGGGGTCCTCGCCGCGGACGGGTACCCGGCCGTGCACGCGCCGGACGCCCATCCGAACGCCCCGGGCCTGTACTTCCTGGGCTTCCGCTACCCGTTCAGCGGGAACTTCCGGCAGGTCCGCATCGATGCCCGCAAGACCGCCCGTCGGATCGGGCGGCGGGTCGGCGGCCGCTCCTGAGCGCCGCTCGTCGCGTCTGCGCCCGGATGGGGGCCACTGCTAGGATGGGCGCCGCCGTGTCCAGGAAGCTCTGGTCTGCTGCGCTCGTGCTCGGCCTGGTGGCTGTGGCGTGCGGTTCCAAGGCGCCACTCGGCCAACCGGTCAGTGTCTCGTTCATCCCCCAGACGGTGGACTTTCTGGACGATGTGGGCAGGGGCCTCTCGCTGGCATTGGACAAGGAAGGCAACCCCCACCTCACGTACATCGGCCTGATCCCCCAGCTCAAGCCGGGCGAGATCCCCCCGGCCCGGCCCGTCACCGCGCCCGCCCTGCCCGCGGTGCTCACCTCCGACCGCATCAACGGCATCTGGAGCCACGGGGCCGTGGTCCAGACCGACATCACGAAGCCGAACGGGAAGAAGGTCCCGGTGGGAACGCTCGATGCCACCGCCACGGCCGTCGACGGGAAGGACGTCCAGCACGTGGTGTGGACCGAGACCCGGGGCCTGTGGTACTCGAGCCGCCAGCTGCCCGACGGGCAGTTCTCGGACCCGGTCATGGCCGTGAACGCATACGTCACCGGCCCGTCGATCGCGGTGGACGCCGACGGCGTCCCCTGGGCGGCGTACTACGTCGGGTCGACCGTCCAGGTGGCCCACCTCCAGGGGGAGTCGTGGGCCACCGAGGACGTGGCCACGGTGGGCCAGTGCGGGGGCTGCCCGGCACCGCGGACCGCCATCGCGGTCACCACGGCCGGGCCCATCGTCGCCTACACCGACCCCGGCACGAGGGCGGCCCTGGTCGCGACGAACATCTTCG
>WNFU01014101.1_pt1 | contig 16227 bp, 15 predicted proteins | sample 5400121 | NCBI WGS metagenome assembly WNFU01 (sample SAMN13153360, study PRJNA577476) | soil metagenome | isolation source: 100 cm soil or saprolite under grassland replicate 1 | place: USA:California | collected 2016-06-15
TCTCAAACTGATACAGTCCATACTCGGTGCGAAAGAGGTAATGCCCGCCGAAGTGATCGGTTACATCCTTAACTAACTCACGCTGCCTCTCGACAGCTCGTGCGACCTCATTAGTAATTGGCAGCGGTCGTCCGTCGCGTTTCATCTTGTGGTTATGCCAACGCAGTCGAGGGTCACCCGCAGCATCCCAGTCAAGACAGTCTTCCCGCAGATGGAGGGCGTCCTCCCCACGAAGACCGACCACGCGAAGGATCTCAACCAGGTTACGCGCGTAGGGATGGAGTAGATGGAGGTGAGCGTCCAGTTGCGTCATCACACTCTCTGGTATTGGGCGTGGGCGTCGAAACCGACGTCCGAGCTTATCCTCAGGAAAGATCAATGGGCGCAAAGGCGCTTCAGGCCAGTCATGCAGCCTCATGTAAGTAAACATTCCATCGAGAAAGCTGGCCATCTTGGCTCGGCGATAGCCGGTAATCGATCGCTGCGCTCCTGTTTGGTCAATCCAATAAGGATGGTTCAATGCGGGCTCGATCATCTCTCTGGTTAGGTCGGTGAAGGAATCAAGGTCCGGGTACGACTCGCCGAGTCGAGTCAAAAAGGGTTTGACGTGCTTCAGATATGGCCTGAAGGTAGCCGGCTGCCAAAAGTTGACGCGGGCGCGGAAGTACCGTTTGATCAGATCCCGCAACCGTGGGTTCACGATGAAGGTAAAAACCAGCTTGAAAGTGCTCTGGTTCATGTGCTTGGGATAGTCTGTGTACAAGCGGCGGAGATCGACCCGATCTCTGCTCCAGACTTTATCGGGATCTTCTAATGTCACTGGACCAGGGATAAAGACTTCATTTCGTCTAGTCGGCACTCCGAGGCTTTCTAACTGCGCGCGAAAACCTTCATCCTTCAAAGCGGTGAACCATTGTTTGGTGCCGAGGTATCCCGCGCGACGACAAAGCTCAACGACCGAAAGAGATCGGTTCTGCTCATCTTGCAGCAGGATCCAAAATCGCCATTGTGCTTTGGTGCGCTTCTGTAGAATCGCCAACTCTTCCTGGGTCATTTGAGTCATCAGGACGCCTCTCCTGAAAATGTTGCCACTTCTTTCTCATGTCCTCATCGTCCAGATGTACATAGAGCATGGTGCTCTGGACCTGCGCGTGACCCAGACGCTTCCGCACATAGCTGACGTCCCAATCGGCTCGAATCAACTCGGTTGCATGAGTGTGCCGTAACATGTGTGCATGGAGTGGAAGTTGGTTCTTGCGGCTGTAATGCCGGAACATTGCTTTGACTGCGTGGCGGTTCAGCGGGCGACCGTAAGTAGTCCTTCCGCGCTTGTCCCTGGCCGTCTTCTTGAGCACGACGAAGACGTGATCGGTCTCAAAGTTGTGCTTCAAAACGAGATGATCCAAAAGAGCCATCAGACTAGGCGATAGATCGACAAAGCGCTCCTCGCCTTCGCGCAGACTCTTGGCCAAGGCCTGGTTGTCCAGATCGCGACGGCGTCGTACCCAAACCCCATTGCGATGAAACTCGATGTCCTGTAACCAGAGCCCCAGGACCTCGCCAATACGGAGTCCGCCCTCGCGCATCAGCAGCAAAATGCACTTGAACTGCAAGTTCTCAGTTGACGAAAAGAACCGCTCGAAATCGGTGTCCCTCACAGTCTTGATCCGACGCTGCGGCTCTTTGAGTTTGAAGCTCCGCTTGAGGGTTCTGCCGTGGCTCAAATGAACAAGGAAACGCTTGAACTTGCTGAAGCGCTCCGAGATCTGTTCGTAGAGGACCGGGTTCTCGAGTTGTGTGCCACGCTGGATGTGATACCGATAGAAGCTGCTTACAGCGGCCACGATCGTGTTGACAGTGCGCTCACTCAAGTAGCTTTCATTCCTTCTGGTTCGATCTCTCAGCCACTGAATGAAGTGAACCAGATCGTCTGGCCTCACCCTAAGCCAATCGACTTGCTCGCGCTCCAGGAAAAACGAAAAATCGAGCCAGATGGCGACAGTAGTTCTCCAGGGTGTGCGGAGACTTCTCCAGTGCCGCCAGATGGTCTAAATACAACTTGACCGGTTCGATGAAATCGCACCGTTCGTCGATGAGATACAGGCGTCGGCGACCTTCAGTCTTGGCCCAAACCGTTCTTAACATGACCGTCTTCAGCCTCCAGCCGTAGTCTCTCCGGGCCGCTCGGTCTCGCTACGCTCGCCCTCGCCGCCCGGAGAGACCACGGCTGGGGCTAACGGAAAACAAGCGAACAGAAAGGTTGAGCGCTAACGACAGAATCTTTTACCCGAAAGGCAGCGGATGATAACTGATACGTTGTTAACTTTGAGGAAAGGAAATCTGATCTTTCCATTAACGAGTACGGGAAGTGGAAAGTGTTCCCAAATGAAGCAGTTTGCTTACTTTACTCACTGGGTGTTCTTCTTCTTCCCATAACGAACGCACACCCGTAGGGGCGAAACGGAGTGGAGCACTCGGAGGCTTTGCGGAGAGTTGTGCGGACGGGCTCTCGTGGCACGATCGGCCCGGAGAGGGGGAAACTAAATTAAATTTCTCTGCTGAATGGAACACAGTGGAATGAAGGCCGAGTCCTTAGCTGAATTAAGGTGCGCGTGAGCGCGCGCAATCACTCACTTACGGTATAGGGTTCTTTGCTTCGCTTTCCTTTACTATTCCGCTTTGCTGCTCGGCGGGGATGCCATAGAACGAGAACAAGACTCTTCATTATGGGTGATTATCATGACAACTATTGCTTGGAGCGGGTCCCAATTGGTGATGGCGGCCAGGCTGAAGTATTCCGTGCGGAACATAGAAAAACCGGCGCGATCGTTGCGTTAAAACGACGAAAGACCGGTTTCGAAGAGGCAACCGACCGAATGCGTCGTGAAATCGAAATTCAGTCATCCATAACACACGCTCACGTGATGCCGATCTTGGATTTTGATCCAGATGAATGGCAATGGTTTACGATGCCGCTGGCCACTAAGACACTTGAGAACTCGGACATTCAAGGGATACCGACTGCTGCCGTCGCTTAAAGAGACGAAGCCTGAAACGACTTCGATTAACCTCCACATGTACAAGGGTGAATGTTGTACGACGAATTCAGATTCAACCGCCCTCCAGGTGATGCGCAACGCCATGTTTGAGGAGTATTATGAGGCCTCGCTGACAGATACTTTGATTTGTCCAGCACTTCGGTGACTAACAGAATCTGTTTCAAGAGAAGGAGATCATCATGGCTGAAAGACCAAGTTTGGGAGCAAAGACAGTGGTTCTGGTGCACGGTGGCTTTGTGGACGGCTCTGGTTGGGAGGGCGTCTATAACATTTTGCGGAAGGACGGCTACACTGTCGCGATCGTTCAGAATCCGACGATATCACTCGCTGACGATGTCGCCGCAACCAAACGCATTATTGACGCGCAGACTGACCCTGTAGTTCTCGTTGGACATTCATACGGTGGAGCAGTAATCACCGAGGCAGGCAACGATCCGAAAGTCGCGGGGCTCGTCTATATCACCGCGTTCGCGCCGGACAAAGGTGAGTCGGTGAACAGTCTCATTAAGGATCCGCCGCCAGACGCTCCGGTGCCGCCCATCCTGCCACCGCAGGACGGTTATCTCTTTCTTGATAAGGCGAAGTTCGCAGCGTCGTTCGCGGCTGACGTGGAGCCGGAGAAGGCTGCGTTCATGGCCGACTCTCAAGTCCCATGGGGCGTCGAGGCGCTGAGCGGCACGATCAGTGAGCCCGCTTGGAAAACCAAACCGAGCTGGTACTTGCTGGTAACCGACGACAAGATGATTCCTCTCCCAGCCCAGCGTTTCATGTCCCAGCGCGCGGGCGCGACCGTCGACGAGGTTGGCGGCAGTCACGCGATCTACGTGTCGCGCCCGGATGCAGTAGCCGCGATCATCAAAAAGGCAGCTGGTGCAGCGAAGGCAGCGGCAACTTGAGCGCTTTGATTTCGCAACGCCTGAATAGGTCGCTGGATCGGAGTGCGGCACATGGAGGAGAGTCTCTGCCTTCACCGCGCTCCGATCTCGCCCTGTCACAACTTGGCAGGGGATGTGCGTCGCCGGATAACGGTCCACGTTCAACTATTGGCGCTTTGCTCAATATTTTAGCTTGTTATCAAGATACTGGACGCGGTTGACAAGACAAGTCACGGATACAGATGCTCTTCATTGCCCTCACGGCGGAGTTAAACGCCGTGATGATCGATCCGCCTTTTTTCCCTACGACCAGATCACCGATCAGATAGAGGCCGTCAACGTTGGTTGCACCCGCTTCATCGAACACCGGGCCATTACCGTTGAAGGTAATGCCGAGCGTGTGCAGAAAGTTGGTAGGGGTTGTGCCGCCCAGGGCGAATATCACACGGTCTAGGGTACGAGCCGTATGTTCCGGTTCAGCAAAACCAATACGCGGTCGTCCTGCCTCATCTTCGATCTCTTTGATGTTTGAGTTTCGGAGTATTTCAACCTCGCCACGCTCTTCCATGGCTAGAAGCGCATCGTGGCTCTGCTGATTGAGTCGCGTGAAATCTGCCTTTCGATATGAAAGCGTAATGCGATTGTCCTGTTGCCGAAGATATTGAACGTATTCGGCGGCTGTATCCCCGCCGCCGACAACCAGCACGGCCTCGTTTTGAATCTGTTGCGACGTCATATCAAAGAGGAGGCGCTCCTTAAGTGTTGGTGGCAGGCGATAGGCTTTCGGCTTATTCGGACGACCGAATATCCCGATGGCGCAGGCGAGCACTTTGCTTTCATAAACACCCTGGGATGATTCGACCTGGAAACGCGCTCCGCCCTTCCCTTCCAGTCTCCGCATCCCGTAAACCTCGGCGTTGAATTCGATGTTGACGTGATAGTTACTGATGATCTTGTCGAAAAACTGGAGAGTCTCTGGCTTAGTCATATCTCTAACGCACAACAACCCTTCGCAACGGGCGGCGAACCCTTTGTAGTTCGCTGTAGTTAGCTTTTTTTCGGGATAGAGTTGTCTGATTGCCGAGTTGTGAGTCGGACCTTTTTCGAGAATCAGGATTTGCGACGGATCTATGCCAGAGGCAAAAGCCTCAGCTGCCAACGCAATCCCGCCGGGGCCGGCGCCGATGATGATTAGATCATGCATAATTCGCGGCAGCGTTATCTTCCTGATGCCTGATCTCGTCGGAGCGTCATCACGGTACTGGAAACTTGCGCAACCAGGTTGTCATCATCCCTAAGAATGTCGCAAACATAACGACTAATCTGTCGACCGACATTCACAGGTTTGCAACCGCGCGAATTCGGCCGTTCCATACCGGACGAAAGAAATTGATCTGCAGATCAATACTGATAAAGCTCTCGTCTTCTTTCAGGCTGGTCGCATGGGCCGTCCCGATGGCGGCATCAGCAATGTCTCACAACACTCCGCCGTGGATCGTCCCCATCGGATTTGCATGGACTTCAGTATCGGCCATGAGTTCCATCGTTGCCGTGCCGGGGCCAACCTCAATCAGTCGGAAACCTAACGTTTTCGCAATTGCCGGAGGGTAGATGAAGCGAGAACCCTCGGCGGGAGCCTCTCAGGTCTCAGCCACTTTTGTGAAAAACTCGAGATTAGATAGTTTGGCCATTCGAGTAGGATTTCATCAGTCAAGAGTTAAAACGACACGGAACCGCACTTTTCCACTGTGCATTTGTTCGTAAGCCTCGCCGACTCTATCCAGCGGGTACTTTTCAATCATTGGGTGGACGCCGCTCAAGGCGCTGAACTCTAGTGTGTCCTGCGAGTCCTTCGCGGTACCGGAATACCAACCGGCGACGGAACTGCGTTTCGTGATGAGCGAGAAGACGTTGATTGAGAGCGGCTCCAGCGGCGCCGCGGGAACCAGCAGTTTTCCACTCGGCGCCAACCCGTCCACCAATCCGGAGATGGCCTGGGCATTTGGCGCAGTCGCGAGGATCACACTAGCGCCTCCGAGTTTCTGTAACTCTGCCACGACGTCCTGCGCGGTCGCGTCGACGTAGTGTTGCGCGCCGAGTTGTCGTGCTAGCTCTGCTTTGTCCTTGCCCCGGTTGATGGCAACTGTGTTGAACCCCATCCGGCGCGCGTATTGGACACCGAGATGTCCTAGCCCGCCGATGCCGTGCACCGCGACCACATCTCCGGCGCGCCCACCTGAGTTTCTCAGCGCGTTGAAGACGGTTACGCCCGCGCACATGAATGGTCCGGCTTCTTCCGCAGGCAGATCGTCGGGAATCGCGGCCAGCGCCGCAGCTGGCACGGTCACATGCGTGGCATAACCGCCGTCAAAATCGATCCCGGTGACTTTGCGATTGACGCACATCGCGAAGTCACCACGCCGGCATTGCTCGCAGACGAAGCAATGGCCGCCATGCCAACCGACGCCGACGCGTTGATCTTTCTGCCAAGCGGTCACGTCGCCGCCCAGGGCATCGACCCGCCCCGCGATCTCGTGACCGGGGACACGCGGATACTGAAGACCGGGCCAGATGCCGTCCTTTACCAGCACGTCGCTGTGGCAAATGCCGCAGGCCTCGACCTTCACGCGCACCTGGCCGGGACCCGGTTTGGGAACATCGCGCTCCACCAATTCCCAATCGCCACCTGCCTTGCTTATCTGTGCTGCCTTCATTTTCGTGCTCATTGTTGCTCCTAATTTACCGAATACGTGTCATTCTCTGCGAGTAGCTTCTGAATCAATCGTTTCGGCTCGTAATAGCCGCTTCACCGAGCCGAAGTCACGATGCTTGCTCTCATTGGATTCACCATACTCAAAACCACCGTTAAGAGTTTTCATGTCTGATGTAGCATCACGCGACCATGAACAGCGTCGCCTATTTCAGCGAGAGGCTCTGGTTAGGCATTCATTCCGCCATCCACGGTAAGATTCGCCCCGGTAATGTACGAGGACTCCGGGCCGGCAACGAACGCTACCATCGCGGCGATCTCATCAACACGCCCGTAGCGGTCGAGCGCTGTGGCGGCCTTCTGAGGCACCGCCCAATCGCCCGCCGCGGGATTCAAATCCGTGTCGATCGGACCCGGCTGAACATTGTTGACCGTGATGCCCCGGCCCCCGATCTCTCGAGCCAACGCCTGAGTGAACATCTTAACGGCTCCCTTCGTGCCGGCGTAGGGCACCAGCCCGGGCGCTCCGACGCGCTCGCCTACTGCCGAGCCGATCGAGATGATGCGACCGCCGCTCTTCATGTGCTTCAGCGCTGCCTGCGTCGCTACATAAACGCCGCGGATGTTGACGTCGATCACGCGATTCATCTCCTCCAGCGTGGCCTCCTCGAACGGTTTCGGAATGGCTGTGCCTGCATTGTTCACGAGCACATCAAGTCGCCCGAAGGTTGCAACGGTCTTTTCCACCGCGCTCTTGACAGCTTCGACGTCGGCTGCGTCCGCTTGGAGCGCGAGCGCCTTTCCGCCCTCGAGTTCAATCGCTTTGACCACGTCGGAAGCTGCGCTGGCGTCCTTCGCGTAAGTGATGGCGACGCTAGCTCCATTTTCGGCCAGGCGCTTGGCGATCGCAGCACCGATGCCACGTGAACCGCCAGTGACGAGCGCGACCTTGCCTGTCAGTTCTCTCTCATTCTTGTTACTCATGTTTTGCCTCTCTTATTCTGCAGTTGTTGTTTGAGCAGAAGGTTTAGGAAAACTTGTGCCGAACATCGGAGCTTTACTCTTCGACTGTTCTTCGGTCACTTCATCCTGAATGACATCCCAATGCTCGACCAGGATTCCGTCTTGAATCCGCAGAACATCTGCGGCAATCCAATTCACAGGAGCGCCGAAGCCGCTAAATCGCCCGTGAACAATCACGAAGTCACCGTCGGCGACAATCGTTCCTGATTCATACCGTAGCGTGGGTGGAAGGCTCTTGATGAGATTAAATAGTCCTTCTCTGCCGGCTTCAATGTGAGCGGAGTGCTGAATGTAGTCAGGGGACCAATAACGCTCAGCAGCTACGTAGTCACGCTTATTGAACAGCGTGTCAAAAGCTTCAAGGACAAGCGCTTTGTTTTTCGATTCAATCGTTTGACTCATTTCTATCCTCCGGCTGCCTCCAAAATATTTTCTGGCCGATCCAAGCGATCACAGAGCCGTTTTGCCACCATCGACCGCGATCGTCGCACCCGTGATGAAAGACGCCCGGTCGGATGACAGAAACACGATTGACTCAGCGATCTCTTCGGGCTTACCGACACGGTTGAGTGTTGGACCAGGAGCAACTGTATTGACCCGGACACCGAACCCAGACGCTTCGAGTGCTGCCGATTTTGTGAGTCCTTCAACCGCGTGCTTGCTAGCCACGTAAACTGACGCCCCAGCTCCGCCGGTATGGCCGAAAGTAGACGACACGTTGACGATGCTGCCTGACCGTTGGGCCAGCATCACGCGAAGCTCATGCTTCATGCTTAGCAGTGTGCCGAGTACATTGGTGTCAAAGGTGGCAGCATAGCTTTCGGCGGACTGCTCCGTTACTGGGCCGTGTCTGCCTTCGGTACCGGCGGTATTGACGGCCACATCCAGGCGACCAAACCGCGCGACAGTCTTATCGACCAAGCCACGCACATCGTCTTCGTGGCGAACATCGGACCGCATAAATTCAGCTTTCGCTCCAAGTTTGCCGAGCTCGTTAACCAGCTTCTCGCCCTCTTCCTCGTGTCGCCCGGAAATAACAATGCGTGCGCCCTCCTGCGCGAAGGCCAACGCGGTCGCACGACCAATACCGGTAAGCCCGCCTGTGATTAAGACCACTTTGTTTTTCATGACACTTCCCTCCTGGTCCTCAAAGTCATCTTCGATTTGTACCAAGTTCGTCACCTGGGTAACCGCACATTGAGTGCCATTGCGAAAGTCACGGCGAGGTGGATTCAGCGAACGAAGAAGAGAAACTATGAGGTCTTGAAGCGGTATCGGTTAATACCCAGTTTCCGGATCTTTGATTCGAGCGTTTGTCTGGGAATGCCGAGCTTGGTGGCGGCGCCGGTCGGGCCGGAGATCAGCCCGTCAGCTTCCCGCAGCGCATTTTCGATCATTTCTTTTTCATGGTCCATAAGGTTCGCGACCAACGGAGCAGTGGTCGTGGCCGTCTTGGGAGTAACCGGCGTCAGCCATGTTTCATCTACGATAAAGGTCTCCCCATCGCTCAGTATCACGGCGCGCTCGATTACATTCTGCAATTCGCGAACGTTGCCCGGCCAGTCGTAATTCTGGAACAGATCCAACGTTCCCTTATTGATGTTCTTAATTTTCTTCCCGGCCGCTTGCGCGTAACGATCGATCAGGTATTCGACCAGCAAGGGAATGTCGTCGACGCGCTCACGGAGCGCCGGGATTTGAATCGGGAAAACATTGAGCCGGTAAAACAAGTCCTGTCGGAAGGTGCCTTCAGCTACGGCTGCACTCAAGTCCGCATTTGTTGCCGCGAGTACTCGTACGTCTACGGGAACTGTTTGACTGCCACCAACTCGTTCGAATTCCCGCTCCTGGAGAACTCGCAGCAAAGCAATCTGGGTCTCGGGCGGGAGGTCACCTACCTCGTCCAGGAATATCGTTCCGCTATCAGCCGACTCAAAGCGTCCCACTCGCCGTTGCGTTGCACCGGTGAACGCTCCTTTCTCGTGCCCAAACAGTTCGGAAGCGATCAGCGAAGGCGGGATGGCAGCACAATTTACCCGAATAAAAGCCCGGCCCGAACGATTGGAGCGCTTATGTATAGCGCGGGCAATGAGTTCCTTTCCAGTTCCGGTTTCGCCCAATATGAGGACAGTGGAATCGGTTGGCGCCACCTTTGCCACTTGCGACAACACGCGGCGAAGCGGCTCGGAAGACCCCACGATCTCTTCGAACATCGAAGAACGGTCGATCTCTTCACGCAGCACGAGATTTTCGTTTTGTGTCCGTTCCTCGCTGCGTTTGCGGTCGTCAATGTCGGTGCCGGTTGCATACCAGCGGATGACTTCTCCGTGTTCATCCCGCAGCGGGTTGCATTGGATAAAAAACCAACGATACCGGCCGTCCTTCCGCAGCGCCCGTTGTTCGATTTCAAACGGCAGGCCGCGCAACAGCGCCGCTTCCCGCTCGTCGTGCAGCCGCTCGAGATCTTCGGGATGGAAGATGCGCGCACGAAAGTCTGAAGAGATCACGTCGGCTATAGTGAGCCCGGTGTAGTCGAGGAGCGCCTGGTTCGCATAGATCGGCACGCCGCTTGGATCTTGGACCATGATTGTCTGCGGGATGACGTCGGTAATCCGGCGAATCTCACGCTCGTCTTCGCGTAGCTTCTCTTCCGTGCGCTTTCGGTCCTCGATGTCGGTGTTGGTTCCATACCATCGGAGAATCTCGCCGGACTCTTCTTGCAAGGGTTCTACTCGGATGAGGAACCAGCGGTAGTCTCCATCGTGGCGACGAAGCCGCGCTTCGATCTCGCCTCCTGCTCCGGAAGCTAACAGCGACCGCCACTGGTCCAGCCACTTGGGCAGGTCTTCGGGGTGAATCGCGACTTTACACCCCACGCGCTTCACTTCTTCTTGAGAGAGACCCGTGTAGTCAGACCATCGCCGGTTAACAAAGTCGTTGGAGCCATCCGACAAGTTGCACCACGCCAGCGCTGGAATCGTGTCGAGGATCTTTCTGAGCCGCGACTCCGATTTCTTCGCCTCGTTATACGCCTTCTCTAGATCCTCTCGGTTTTGGTACTGCTTGGACACATCGCCATCTTGTTTCGCTCCATGCGTGACTACGAGCATTTCCGAAGGCTCCTTCCTTTTCGGATGGGCCGTCGAGGCTGTTTTGTTATGAGACTCCGTAGCCTTCATGGCTCTCCCATTCTGTTCTTGCTGCATAGACTTCTCTCACTGGGCTGCGGTCTTGGCGTGGCGATGAAGGAAGTCAACCTCTGTTCGCAGCACGTCCTCGAAACTTGCTCCGCCTTCGTAGACGTCGTAGTGGCCGCCGGCGCTGCGGAACAATTCGGCCCCCGGTGCCTTGCGGGCGACCTCAAGCGCGGCCGGGACGGGCGCAATGGCGTCTGCCTCGGGGACGACGAGCAGGAAGGGGAGACGCACGGAGGCGGCGCGTCGCACGGGCCGACGCCACGAGAAGCTGAGCAGAGACCTCGCGGCCACGCGGTCGTGCCATCGCGTCCCATCCTTTGGGGTCATAAGTTTCTCCCCGAACGGGCCGTCCGGCGTGGCGCCGACGGACAGGTCCCCGGGTCTTCCGTGACCGGGGATGTAGATAGCTGTCGACCGAAAAGGGAGCCGAGACGGTCAAGCAGGGCCAGTCCGAAGAGCCGGATCCCGTTCTTGAGCGGCGACATCATCGTTGCGGCCAAGCCGTCGGTGAGCGGCGCCTGGGCGACCGCTGCGACCAGCCGAGTGTCGGAGACAGCAAGTTCGACGATGTGCATGCCGGCGAAAGACGTGCCCCAAACAATGATCTGACTCGGGTCGATGTAGGGCTGTTCAACTGCCCAGCCGATTACGGTGCTGTAGTCCGCACGCTGGCGCGGGACGGAGAGCACTTCGCGCGGCTGCCCGCCTGAACCGCCGAAGTTGCGGTAGTCGAAGGCGATGGCAGTGAAGCCCTCCTCCCGGAAGCGCTCGGCGAACGGGGCCAGTCCTCCCGCTTTGATGCCGCCGATGCCGTGGGCCATCACAACGGCGGGGTGAGGGCCGCTGCCCTCGGGCAGGTAGACCCAAGCTTCGATCGCGTCACCCGACGCCGTGGGGATCTGCACGGTGATTCGCTTAGCGGAGGAGTTGTTGGGGGTCGTCGTGGTCATCGCCTTCCAATCATTCAATGTCCTGCTGATAGTATCGTAGGTCCGGTTGGGCCAACAAATTAACTATCTATCAATTCCGCGCGGCGCTCATCAACGCTCAGCCAACGGACTTCTGCGCGCCTACCTCGACTGCGATCCACGCCGATGCTCCAGGCTGAGTTTTCAGCAAACGCCGAAAAAGCGGCCCTAGGCTAAAACGAAAACGCTTGTGATTCAGCAGAATTACACGTGGCACTCTGCGTGCACCCGTTGATCGGCACTTGAGAGCAAACGAACGTGACCTTAAAAATCGAAAAAGATTCGGATGTACAGACGACGACGATACGGCTGATTGGCCGCATGCGGCGAGAGCATATAGAAGAATTGAAAGCGCAAATAAAGGCCGGGGGGAGGAGCGTCACGCTCGACTTGAACGACGTATGTCTCGTCGATTTGGATGTCATTCGCTTTCTCGCAACCTGTCAATCAGAAGGCATCTCCCTCGTCCACTGTTCTCGTTATATAAACAACTGGATCGCCAAAGAACGGTTCAGAGGTCAATAGAGTGCGCGAATTTCAACCTGCAAATCTTAGTTTGTTCGGCGTGAGTTGATCTTATTAGGTCTGAGAAAACCATAATCGGCTAGGTCGATTCGGCTGAGCCCTGTCGCGTGACGCGGTCGAATTTAGCGCGTAAACTCCCCACAAACGGAATCCCCCCAGTGGCCGAGCTGGTAGCGTTTCTGGCATCGGATCGTGCTTCCTCGATCACCGGAAGCGAATACGTCATTGACGGCGGAACAATTCCGACGGTCTAGGTCTGGAGAGTGAAGTCAGACTCCGATGACTGGAGCCCATGCGCTACATCAGAGCATCCGCCAAACTGGATGATTCGGACCGCGCGACAGGATGCCACCAAGCGCGTGTTGGAAAACCGCGACTTGCGCGCACTAGGGGCGCAATCTGACCAATAGCGAGGTCTAACATGAGTACTCCGGAAATAGTCAGACTCAAAAACCCGGTCACCGAACAAGACCATGCCTCGGGGCCAGAAACCGCACCTGTTACTCTTCTTGAGTACGGGAATTTCGAGTGCATCCACTGCGGACGTGCTTATCCGGTCTTGAAGCAGTTGCGAAAACTTCTTGGTGACAATTTGCGCATCGTCTTTCGTCACTTCTCGACTGTTCAAACACATCCGCACTCTTTGCGGGCAGCGGAAGCCTCTGAAGCTGCTGGTGCGCAAGAGAAGTTCTGGCAGATGCACGACGAATTATTTACGCACCAAACAGCGCTGGAGGATCGTGACCTCTCACGCTACGCCCGACGCATTGGTCTTGGTGAGGAGAGATTCGCGCACGATATGAAGGAAAATACATTTCTTGAACAGATTGAGGCAGGCTATCAGCGCAGCCTGTTTGACGAGCACGTAACGGGCACGCCGACTATTTATCTCAATGATATCCGTTATACCGGCTCAACTGATCTTGAAGCCCTCTTGCATGCAATCAAACTAGCTGATACCGAAGGTCGGATTCAGTTGCCTGAGAGTGTCCACGGGTTGCGGAGCGTGCTGAGCCGGCTGCGGCGAGGTGCCAATCATTGATCGAAGTGCACTCTTCGAAGTCTTGACTGAAACTGTTTGTGCCGTCGCAAAAGTTAGGGAGTCTGATGAAAACCTCAATACGAGCTCTACTGACTGCCGCCGCAATTCTCATCCTTAGTTTGACCACAGCTACAATTGTTCGGCCCCAAGCGCGGCCCGCGATTCAAGACCGCTTCGCATCCGTTGGCGGAATCAGGCTTCACTATCTGATCGCTGGAAAAGGCGATCCAGTAATTCTGCTTCATGGCTATGCACAAAACAGTCACATGTGGCGACCATTAATGGTTGAGTTGGCTAGGACTCGATTAGTTATCGCGCCCGACCTGCGCGGATTCGGTCAGTCTGCAAAACCGCTTGACGGTTATACCAAGAAAGCGATGGCGCAGGATATTCACGCTCTCGCAATCTCGTTGGGTTTTCGTAAAGAGATTGTGGTGGGTCATGACATCGGGTTAATGGTTGCCTACGCGTATGCGGCGCAGTATCCGACGGAGGTCGATCGGATTGTGTTGATGGACGCCTTTCTTCCAGGCGTTGGCGATTGGACGACGGTGTGGCTGTTGAGAGACCTGTGGCACTTTCACTTTTACGGCGAAACCCCGCTCAAGCTCATTCAGTACCGGAGATTGACCGACAGTTTTATGCCAGATCGTATGCGCAACCCGGCGCGATGCGCGCTGGTTTCGAAGTCTTTCGCAACTTCGAACAGGATGCAAAAGACTTCGAGCAATTTGCCGAAACGAAACTGACAATGCCGATGCTGGTGCTTACGGGTGAAAAGGCATCAGGAGACTTCTTGATTCAACAGGCACGGCTCGTAGACACGAACGTCGAGGGAGTTGTCATCAAAGGCAAAGGCCATTGGCTGATGGAAGAAGCGCCGCAGCAGGTCATTCCGCCGCTCGTAGCTTTCATCAACAAGTTGCAGTAGCCTCGACTGCATGAACGACACACCTAACGCAACATCTGAGAGCGCTTTATCACCACTGCCGGGGAATACTCCCAGCGAGATGTTTCCCGTGCTGACCTCCGGCCAGCAAGCTCGTGTCCTCGCCCATGGGCGACGTCGGACCGTAGAACAGGACGAGATCGTTGTCGAGCTCAATGAGCATGTAGCGAAATTCTTCGTTGTGGTCAGCGGACAACTGCACATCCTGCAGGTCTCGAACAATCAGGAGCACGTCGTCGCCATTTGCAATCCGGGCATGTTCACCGGCGAACTAAACGTGCTCTCGGGCCGTCGTGGACTCGTCCGCATACGCGCCGCGGAAGAATCAGAACTCATTGAAATCGAGCGCGAGGCATTGCAGGCGCTGGTCGAAACCGACAGCGAACTCAGTGATATTTTTCTGCGCGCTTTCATCCTGCGTCGTCTGGAATTGATTGCGCGTGAAGTTGGTGACATCGTTTTGATTGGTTCTAGTCATTCGCTTGACACCTTTCGCATCAAGGAGTTTCTGACTCGCAATTACCAACCGTATTCCTACATCGATCTCGAGCGTGATGCCGAGGTTCAGGAAATGCTCGATCGCTTTTCGCTTTCGATTGATGATTTGCCGGTGCTGATTTGTCGCGGCAATGCCGTCCTCCGAAATCCTACCAACGAGGAGATTACCGGCTGTCTCGGGTTCAATGAAGGAATCGATCAAGCGCATGTGCGCGACGTGGTCATCGTTGGCGCCGGGCCCGCGGGTCTGGCAGCTGCAGTGTATGGAGCATCTGAGGGGCTTGATGTCCTGGTGCTCGAATCAAGTGGACCGGGCGGTCAGGCCGGAGCCAGTTCGAAAATCGAAAACTATCTTGGCTTCCCTACCGGCATATCGGGGCACGAGCTTGCCGGCCGCGCCTACGCGCAGGCGCAAAAGTTCGGCGCCCAAATGCTGATCGCGAAAGACGCGAAAGGCTTGGCTTGCGATCGCCGCCCTTACGCAGTGCTGCTAGGTGACGGGCAACACGTTTCTGCGCGCACGGTAGTGATTGCTTCGGGTGCCCAATACCGAAGGCTGCAGCTGGAAAACCTCTCGAAGTTTGAGGGTGCTGGTATCTACTACGGGGCCACGCATCTGGAAGCGCAGTTGTGTGGCGGTGAAGAAGTAATTGTCGTGGGCGGCGGCAACTCTGCCGGTCAGGCCGCAGTCTTCCTCGCGCAAACGACCAGACGAGTCTATATGCTGGTTCGATCTGACGGATTGGCTAAAACAATGTCACGCTACCTGATCCGGCGCATCGAAGAGACTCCTAACATAGAACTTCATATCAACACTGAAGTGGTTGCGCTGGAAGGAAACGATCACCTTGAGCGCCTGACGTGGCGAAACAATCAAACTGGACAGACCGAGTCGCACAACATTGCCCACCTCTTTTCTATGACAGGCGCGGTACCGAATTCTGCATGGCTCGGTGGTTGTGTAGCATGTGATCAGGGAGGGTTTATCAAGACCGGCTTGGATCTCACGACGGAAGATTTGGCGAAAGCCAAGTGGCCTCTTACCCGCGCGCCTTATCTCCTCGAAACCAGTTTGCCCGGTGTGTTCGCTGTCGGAGATATTCGGGGCGGGAACCTGAAACGAGTAGCGTCAGCCGTCGGCGAGGGCTCGATTGCCGTTTCGTTTGTGCACCAAGTGCTCGCCGATTAAACGACTGTGATGCCTGGCTCGAAAACCATTTAGCCATCGTTCAGTTCAAAGACTAAACCTCTCAAGCACGTTGGACAAATACCCCGGAGAAGTATTGCCGCTTACCGTAGAAGACAATAAACCACAGGATCGTTACCACTGCTGCCAACGCTGCACCAGTGTGATTCAGGAAGACGTGATAACAAATGATGT
>WNFU01005226.1_pt1 | contig 16225 bp, 14 predicted proteins | sample 5400121 | NCBI WGS metagenome assembly WNFU01 (sample SAMN13153360, study PRJNA577476) | soil metagenome | isolation source: 100 cm soil or saprolite under grassland replicate 1 | place: USA:California | collected 2016-06-15
CTCAGGACTGGGCTTTCTCGCCGATGAAGTCGCCGATCCGATCCGTATTCCATACCGCACCATCCCCGGCTTCCCGGAGCCGGGGGTCGCAGGCCACAAAGGCGAGCTGGTCGCCGGGAAGCTCGAAGGGGTGGCGGTCGTCGTGCAGGCCGGCCGCTTTCACTTGTACGAAGGGCATCCGGCCGCCGTCGCGGGCCTGCCGGCTCGCGTCTTTGCGGAGCTCGGCGTCGAGGTCCTGATCGTCACGAATGCGGCCGGCGGCGTGCGCCGGACCTTTCCGGGCGGGACCCTGATGCTCATCGCCGACCACATCAATCTCATGTGGCGCAATCCACTGATCGGACAACCAGAGCCCGGTGAGGAGCGCTTTCCGATCATGCACGCGCCTTACGACCAGGAACTACGCACTCTGGCACGCGAGGTTGCCCGCGACTCCCGCATTCCCATGGAGGAAGGCGTGTACGTCGCCCTGCTTGGTCCCTCGTATGAGACGCCCTCTGAGGTCCGTATGCTCGAACGGCTCGGCGCCGATGCGGTCGGGATGTCGACCGTGCCGGAGGTGCTGGTGGCCCGGTCGCGCGGCCTGCGCTGCCTGGGCTTTTCCATTATTACGAACCCAGGGGCCGGTATTACGGGCGAAGCGCTCTCGCATGAGGAGGTGCTGGCTGTGAGTGAGCAGGTGGCCCGGAAGGTCGCGGTGGTGGTGAAGGGAGTGCTCCAGCGGCTCAAATAGCCGCCTACCCTCGGCCTGATGCAATCCTGACGTTCGATTTGCAACCCTTTTGGAACAGCATCTGTCATATCAACCGATAACCGCCGCGCGCTCGCCGTCAGCGTTCGCGACCGGGGTTCAAATTCACCCTCAGCTCCCGGACGCCTATGCCGACGATGCTCCAGCTGCTCCTCGTCCTGGCGGGAAGTCATCCGCCGCTCGTTGTCGTCGATTCTCCGCCTCCGGCTCCTCCCGGGCCGCAACAGGTCCGCGCCATTCGCTTGGGCGGTGGTCAGGCGGTCACGATCGACGGTCTGCTGCGCGAACCGCTCTGGCAGACCGCCGAGCGGCTCAGCGGGTTCACGCAGCGTGATCCCACCCAGGGGGCGGTCCCGACCGAGAGTACCGTCGTCTACGTCGCGTATGACGATGCGGCGCTCTACATCGGCGCACGGCTCTACGACTCGCATCCCGACTCGATCGTCGCGCGTCTCGCGCGCCGCGATCAGGGCACCAGCTCCGACCGCTTCCAGGTCTATATCGATCCCTATCACGACAAGCGCAGCGGCTTCTACTTCGGGATCAGTGCGGCCGGCACTCTGTACGACGGCACTCTCTACAACGACGACTGGGACGACGACACCTGGGACGGCGTGTGGGAAGCGAAGGTCACGCGGGACTCGCAGGGATGGACCGCGGAGATGCGCATTCCCTATTCGCAGCTGCGCTTCGTGAAGCAAAGCCAGTATGTGTGGGGCATCAATTTCCGGCGCGACATCGCACGCAAGAACGAGTTCGACTACATCGCCTACACGCCGCGGGACGGCCGGGGCTTCGTATCGCGCTTCCCGGATCTCGTAGGAATCGAGCGCATCGAGCCGCCGCGGCGGCTGGAAATCATGCCCTACGCGACCACCCGCGCCGCGTTCACGCCGCACACCTTCGGCGATCCTTTCAACGACGGATCGACGTTCGACCCCGGGTTCGGGGCCGACGCGAAGATCGGCCTCGGCTCGAATCTGACCTTGAACGCCACCGTCAACCCTGATTTCGGCCAGGTCGAAGTCGACCCCGCCATCGTGAACCTGAGCGACCGCGAGACATTCTTCAATGAGCGGCGGCCCTTCTTTGTCGAAGGCTCGTCCATTTTTGAATTCGGCTTCGGCGGCCAGAGCAACTTCTGGGGATTCAACTGGTCCGGACCAAGCTTCTTCTATAGCCGGCGTATCGGGCGTTCGCTTGGATTACCAGGCGCACCGGATAAGGGGTATGTGGGCGGACCCGACGGGGCGCATATCCTTGGCGCGCTCAAGCTCACCGGCAAAGTCGCCGGCAGCTGGAACGTCGGGGGACTGACTGCCATTACGGCCCGCGAGCGCGCCACATTGCAGGACAGCCTCGGCGCGCGCTGGGGTCAGGAAATCGAGCCGCTCGCCACGTACGGCGCGTACCGGGCGCAGAAAGAGTTCGACAAAGGCCGGCAGGGGCTCGGATTCATGACCACGTTCGCGGGCCGCGCGTTTGATGATGCCGCGTTGCGTGATTTCCGCAACAACAACTCCACGACGCTGGGAGCCGACGGCTGGATCTTCCTGGACACCGCGAAGACATGGGTAACCACCGCCTGGGTCGCCGGCTCACGCATCGCCGGTACACCGGCACGTATGAGTTCCGTGCAGCGCAATTCGGTCCATTACTTCCAACGGCCGGATGCTCCCAGCGCGGGGGTCGATACCACCGCCACCTCGCTCAACGGCGTGGCCGCACGATTCACGCTCGCGAAGCAGCGCGGCAACATTTTCGTGAACTCTGCCTTTGGCGTGATCTCCCCGGGCTTCGACGTCAACGATGTCGGCTTCCTGTCGCGCACGGGCGTCGTCAACATGCATCTCGGCGGCGGCCGTACCTGGAGCAAGCCTGGCAAGCTGTTCCGCTACGCCGAGACCGGTGGCGCGCTGTTCCGGAACTACGACTGGGACGGCAATATCAACTGGTCGGGCGGGTTCAACTTCGGGTACGTGCAGTTCCATAACTACTACTGGATCAACTGGAACGTCGCGTACAATCCGTGGACGGTCGACAATCGCCGCACGCGCGGCGGACCGTTGCTGCTGCTGCCGCCGGGATATCAGTTCGGGCTCGACCTGGGTTCGGACAGCCGCAAATCGCTGACCCTGAACGGGGGCGCGTTCACGTACTTCCGCTCGTCACAGGACGTAGAGTGGTCCACCTACGTGAACATGCAATACCGGCCCGCTCCCAACGTCTCGGTCAGCGTGGGACCGAACCTGTACAAGCAGACCCAGCCCTATCAGTACATCACCGCGATTCCCGACTCGACCGGCGGGGCGCCCAGCACTTTCAACACGCACTACGTCTTCGGTGGGCTCAGTCAGACGGAATTGTCGGCAGCCATTCGTCTCAACTGGACCTACAGCCCCACGCTTTCGCTGCAGCTCTACGCGCAGCCGCTGATTTCAGCCGGCCGCTACGACTACTATCGCGAGCTCGCAAGGCCGCGCAGTGCGTCGTTCATCCGCTACGGCCGCGACAACGGCTCGACGATCGCATACGTCGATTCGACGAACTCGTACACCGTAGATCCCGACGGCCCGGGCCCGGCGCAGCCGATGTCGTTCGGCAACCAGAGTTTCAACTTCAAATCGCTGCGCGGCAACGCCGTGCTTCGCTGGGAGTACATGCCGGGTTCGACGCTGTACTTCGTCTGGACGCAGAGCCGCTCGGCCGCCGACGACAACGGGGACTTCAGGCTCGGCCCGTCGATGCGCGGCATGCTGCGCGCGCCCGCCGAGAACATCTTCATGATCAAGGCGACGTACTGGTGGAATCCGTGACCGTGGTGTAGTGACGGTTTTGGTAGGGGCGCAGCATGCTGCGCCCCTACGTTGTCTTGATCGTTGCTACAATCCCTCGCTCGGCGGCCTCGGTGGGGCCGGCACGAAATGGTTGAGCGGTCCATGGCCTCGCCCGAGCCCCGGTGCCGCGGCGATCGCACGATGGACAAAGTCGAGCGCGTCGGTCACCGCTTGCTCGAGCGGGCGACCGAGCGCGAGCCCGGCGGTGACCGCCGCCGAGAGGGTGCAGCCGGTTCCGTGGGTCGACGTCGTGTCGATGCGCTCGTGCGTGAAGCGGCGGGCTGAGTCGTCGTGCACCAGGACGTCGACGAGCGTGGCGCCGGTGAGATGTCCGCCCTTCACGAGCGCGGCGCGCGCTCCCATCGCGACGAGCGCGCGTGCCGCCCGCTCCATCTGATCCGGCGTCCGCACCTCGGCGTCGACGAGAATCTCCGCCTCGTTCAAATTTGGGGTCACGAGGAGCGCGAGTGGCGCGAGCCGGCGCGCGATCAGCTTCTCGGCATCGCGATCGAGCAGCCGGTCGCCGGACGTTGCCACCATCACGGGATCGAGCACGTAGGTTGTGAGACGATGACGCGCGATGCGTTCTACGACCGTCTCGACGATTTCTCGCGACCCCAGCATCCCGGTTTTGATCGCGGCGGGCCGGAGGTCCTCCGCGACTGCATCGATCTGCTTCGCCACGAGCGCGGCGGGCAGCGCCTGCCAGGCGGACACCCCGAGCGTGTTCTGCGCGGTGACCGCGGTAATCGCGCTGGTTCCGTAGACGCCGAACTGATGGAACGTCTTGAGATCGGCCTGTATGCCGGCGGCGCCCCCGGAATCCGATCCCGCAATGGTGAGCGCGATTCTCATGAATTCCCGGGCCGTGCCTTGGCGAAAGCAAGAGCGCGCGCAATCTTAGGGGCACCTGTGACCAGCACGAGGACACACATTCGCAGTAATCTGCAGTCGACCGTGCGCGATCTCCAACGCCGCAAGGCGCGCGGGCGCCGCGGGCTGGCCGTCGTAGAGGGCGTGCGGCTGGTCGAAGAAGCACTCGCAGCCGGCCTCGAGTTCAAAGGCGCGCTCGTGTCTCCCGAGCTCGCTCGCACGACACGAGGCCAGGCGCTGACGGCCGAGCTCGCCAGTCACGCGGTCGCGGTAGAAGAAGTCGGCGCCCGCGCGTTCGGCGATCTCGCGGGCACCGACACGCCGCAGGGGATCCTTGCGATCGTGCAGCCCCGCACGTGGGCGTTGACGGATATCGCCGCGGGGCCCTTGCTCGTGGTGGACGGCGTGCAGGATCCCGGCAACGTCGGCACGCTGATCCGGACGGCGCACGCACTCGGCGCATCGGCGAGTCTCTTGCTGCGCGGCAGCGCCGACCCGATGAACCCGAAAGCATTGCGCGCGGCGATGGGGGCGACGTTCCGGCACCCCGTCGTGCAGCTCGACGATGGGCCGTTCATTGCGTGGGCGCGGGACCGCAGCATCACATTGTGGGCGGCCGCGGCGGACGGCGTGCCGCTCTCCCGCGCGCTCGATTCCAGGGCATCTCCTGAGGAGCTCATTGCGGTGATCGTCGGCAACGAAGGAGCGGGAATCCGCCCGCAGCTCAATGCGATCGCGGCTCAGCGCGTCGCGATACCCTTGGCGCGCGGCGCCGAGTCGCTCAACGTCGCCGTGGCGGCGGGGATCCTGCTCTACGAGGTCCTGCGTGGGCACTGATATCGTGATCGTCGCCGGCGTGGTGCTGCTCGGACTTTGCGTCGGTAGCTTCCTCAACGTCTGCATCCTGCGGCTGCCGCGCGACCAATCGCTCATGCGGCCGCGCTCGACGTGTCCGAACTGCAAACAGCCCATCGCCTGGCGCGACAATATCCCCGTCTTTTCCTGGCTCTGGCTGCGCGGCAAATGTCGCTGGTGCCACAAGCCGATCTCCAGGCAGTATCCCCTCATCGAGGCACTGGTCGGCGTGCTGTTCGGTGTGTCGCTGTTGGCGTATGGCATGACGTTGCACGCCGTCGCGGCCGCCCTGTTCGGCACGCTGCTGCTCGGCATCGCGATCACGGACGCGCGCCACTACATCATCGCGGACGAGTTCACGTGGGGCGGGCTCGTGATCGGTCTGCTGCTCGCCCTCGGCGGCGGGGTCGACGGCTTCCTGCAAGCACTGCTTGGCGCCGCGGTGGGGTTCGTCCTGCTCTGGCTCGTGGGGACGGCGGGGACGTGGGTGTTCAAGGAAGAAGCGATGGGCGGCGGTGATGTAAAAATGATGGCGATGGTCGGCAGCTTCGTCGGATGGCGCGGCGTACTGCTCACCGTATTCGCCGGCGCGGCGCTCGGCTCGCTCATTTTTATCCCGCTGTCGATCAAGAAGAAGCGACTGGTGCCGTTCGGGGTATTCCTCGCTGTCGGTGCGGTCGTGGCATTCGTGTTCGGTGATGCGATCATTGCCTGGTACGGGCATTTTCTCAAAGGCGACTGATAGATGGGGAACCCCTTCGAAGGATTCTTCGATTCCGGCGACGTGCTGGAGCGCGTCGGCATCGATATCACGGCGCAAGCGCGCCGCGGCGATCTCGAGCCGGTGCGGTGTCGCGACGCCGAGATCTCCCGCGTCGTGGACATCCTGCTGCGGCAGGGGAAGAACAATGCGGCGCTCGTCGGGAAGGCAGGCGTCGGCAAGACCGCGATCGTGGAAGGTCTGGCGCAACGCATTGCGTCCGGCGAGGTGCCGCCCGCCCTCAAGGATGCCCGTCTCCTGGGCCTGGACCACGTCTCGATGCTCGCGGGCACGTCGTTCCGGGGGCAGTACGAAGACCGGATCCGCCGTCTCGTGCAGGCGCTGCAAGCCGACCGCAATCTCATCCTGTTCGTCGACGAGCTGCACAACCTGATTGGACAGGGCACGGCGATGGGCGCGGCGATGGACGCCGCCAACATGCTGAAGCCCGCGCTCGTCCGCGGCGATATTCGCGTCATCGGTGCGACGACGGGCGAGGAATACAACAAGTGGATCAAGACCGATCCCGCGCTCGAGCGCCGCTTTCAGCCGGTCACCATCGAGGAGCTGGATGCGATCCAGACGTGGGAGGTCCTGGTGGCCCGCCGGCCGCGGCTCGAGCGCCATCACGCCGTCGCGATTTCGGATGACGCGCTCAAGGCGGCGATCGTCCTGACCGACCGCTTCGTGCCCGATCGTGCACGACCCGACAAGGCGATCGACGTGTTGGACGAGGCCTGCGCGCACGCGCAGGCGATGGCCCGGGTGTCGCCGGAGCTCGACAAGCTGATCCGCGACCGCAAGAAGGTCGAAGCGATGATTCGCCGTGGCCTGACGGAGGAAGAAGGCACGACCCCCGAAGAGCCGATGCCGGATCTGGCGACCGTGTTGCAGCGGTTTGGTGAGGAAATCGAGGAGCTGCTCGGCGGACGGCCCGCCGGCCCGACGGCCCCGACGGCTGAAGAGAAGCAAGACCTACCGTCCGACCGTCAGACCGTCCGACCGTCCTTAGAGGACCAGCGCGTCGATCTTGACCGGCGCCTGCGTGCCGAGCTCGAGCGTCAGGGACTCGTCGTCACGGGCAAGGAAGTCGCGCGTGTCGTCGGGCAAGCGGTCGGGAAAGGGATCGAGTGGACCGGCTGACCCGGCTCGCCGGCGCCAGTGTCGTCCTCCTGACCCTGGGGTGCCGCGAGCGTGCGCAGGCGGTGCAGGGCGAAGCCGAGCTGAAGGACATGGTGCACCGGATGATGCCCGTGGTCGCGCAAGCCGCCGGACTCCCGTTCAAGCGCGAGCCGCTGGTGCTCCGCCGCAGCCGGGCGCAGGTTCGCGACTACGTCATCCACAAGTTCGACGAGGACCTGCCGCCTGCCGACCTCGCCGGCCTGCAATCGGCGCTCCGGCTGTTCACCTTGATTCCTGATTCGCTCGAGCTCCGGCCTACGATGATCGACTTGCTCACCGAGCAAATCGCGGGCTACTACGACCCCGATTCGAATGCGTTGTACATCCCCGCCGATATCGAGCCGTTTCAGCTGCGCATTGTCGTGTCCCACGAGCTGGTCCATGCGTTGCAGGATCAGTACGTCCGTCTCGATTCGATCATCACGCAACGGCACGCCAACGACCGGCGCTCCGCGGCGCAGGCGATCCTCGAGGGTCAGGCGACGGTTGCGCAGATTCCCGTCCTGATGCCGGAGCAGAAACCGGACACGTTCCCGGTGGGCTGGTTCTGGAAGCAGCGCACGGCGATGGCCGCGCAGCAGGCGCAAATGAAGGAGTTCGCGCGCGCGCCGCTGTGGCTGCGGGAAGGGCTCGTGTTTCCGTACCTCGGCGGCGCCGACTTCATCGTCTGGTTCCGGCGCAAGTACTTCGGCCGCTCGGTGCTCGACTCGATGCCGCGATCGACCGAGCAGATCCTGCATCCCGAACGCTACGCCGCACACGACGAGCCGACCGACGTGATCTTTGCGTCGGGCGAGCCGGATACCGTACAGTGGGAAGACAACCTGGGCGAGTTCGAAACGCGGCTCCTGTTCCAGCAGCTCTTGGGAAACGAGACCGAAGCGGCGACCCTCGCGACGGGCTGGGATGGCGACCGCTATCAAGTACTCGGGCCCAAGAGCGACGTCCTCGTGTGGTACAGCGTGTGGGACGACGCCGCGGCTGCGGCGCGGTTCACCGGCGGGCTGCAGCGCGCGTGGGCAACACGACGGTCGGACGGCCGGATGGCCCGACGGTCGGAAATAAAGCAACTCACCGTCGATGGACGTCCCATGGTTCGACTGGTGGATGCACCGGCGGACTGGAAAGGCTGGCGCTCGCTCCCCGTCGTTCGGCTCAGCGCAAGAGGCGGGTGATCGAGTAGATCAGCAGGCCGACGAGCCCTCCGACCAGCGTGCCGTTGATTCGGACGAACTGCAGGTCTCTGCCCACCGCCAGCTCGAAGCGCCGCGATGTCGCGCCCGGATCCCAACTCGCCACCGTCTTGGCAATCAAGTCGCCGATCTCGTACCGGTACCTTTCCACCACGTTCGCCGTCACATCGATCAGCAGATCGTCGATGTCGGCGAGCAGCGTAGGATTCGATAGCAGGGCAATCCCGAACTCGCTCAAGCCGCTGTCGAGCGGGCTTGGACCAGTCCCCCCGTCGGTACCGGTCGCGTGCTTGCTTACGGCCTGCCGGATTCCCTCCCACAGCTTTCGCGCCAGCTCGTCTGTCTGCGCGCCCATGAGCCACTCTTCTTTCAACGCCTCCGCGCGCGCGATCACCTCCGGCGAATGCTGCAGGCGCTCGATGAAGTCCCGAATCGCGTCGTCGAACGCGGTGCGCAGCGGATGGTCGGGATCCATCACCATGTCCTGCAACAACCGTTCGACCGCCGCGATGATTTTCTGATAGATCTTGTCGTCGACCACCGGAGGCACCCACCACGGCGTCTCGGCGCGGACGCGCTCGCGGATCAGGTCGCGGTTATTCCTGACCGCCTCCGCCGCGAGTCTCACCGTGGCGTTGAGCAGCTCTTCCTGCCGGTTGTCGCCCAGCGCGAGCGCCAACGTTTTGCCGAGTGCGGGCGCGACGCGGAATGACCGCACGCGATTGCGGACTACCTGACTGACGAGATCCTGGAGCTCGTTGGGAGGAAGTCCGTCCAGCGTTTTCACCAGGCCACTGGCAAACTGCCGGGAGACCTGCCGCGCGTGCTCGCGGTCCGCGAGCCATTGGGCGCCGCGCTCGGCTGGATGGACCCGGCGCAGGTTCGCCGCGATCACCTCGCGCGACAAAAAGTGGTTCTGCACGAAGTTGCCGAGGATCTGACCGATCCGCTCTTTGCGCGTGGCAACGATCGCGGTGTGGGGGATCGGCAGGCCGAGCGGATGCCGGAACAGTGCCGTCACCGCGAACCAGTCCGCCAGGCCACCCACGAGTGACGCTTCAGCGGTGGCTCGTACGTAGCCGAGCCAGGGGTACAGCGGCTCGTAAATGCTTGCCACAACGAATACCAGCAGCGCGACACCGAGCAACGCGGTCGCCCGCCGCTTCATGGCGTCTAGCCGCGCCTGGCGCTCCGCGTCGTCCGGGCGGCCCCATTGGGGCGTCGGCATGACTGGCCGAGCGCTAACCGGCGGCGTCTGCTCCGTCTGCGGCGTCTGTTGCGTCTGCTGTCCCAGCATGTGTGGCAAGATAAGGCTCCCCCTTGGTTTGCGGGTACTCGCCATTTAGCTTGCTACGCTTATGTTTACGGCCCTTTCCGAGCAGCTGACCGGGGTATTGAACCGGCTCAGAGGTCGTGGGGTGCTCTCGGAAAGCGACGTCACCGACGCGCTGCGCGAAATTCGCCGCCACCTGCTCGAGGCGGATGTGAGCTTCGAAGTCACGCGCGGATTCGTCGAGCGGGTGCGCGAGCGGGCCGTCGGCGCGCTACAGGTCAACGCAGTCAGTCCCGGCCAGCAAGTCGTCAAGCTGGTGCATGACGAACTGGCCAGAATGCTAGGTGCGACTGATGAGGAAGTAGGGGCGCAGCATGCTGCGCCCCTAACAACCCGCAATGGCTCGCCCCTACAATTCGCGTCCGTAGGCCCAACGGTCATTCTGTTGGTCGGGTTACAGGGATCGGGGAAAACCACCACCGCGGCCAAGCTTGCTCGGCGGCTGAAGCTCGAGCAGAAGGCCCCGGCGCTGGTGGCGGCCGACATTTACCGGCCAGCGGCGGCGGAGCAGCTGCGGCAGCTGGGCCAGCAGGTTGGAGTGCCGGTGTTTGGGGCCGGGGTAGGGGCGCAGCATGCTGCGCCCGTACCAACGCTGGTGAAGAATGCCCTGCGCGAAGCGGAATCGGCACGCGCACGGACGGTGATCGTCGATACAGCCGGCCGGCTGCAGATCGATGCCGAGATGATGGACGAGCTGCGCGCACTGAAGGCCGCGGTACCGCCGAAGGAAGTGCTGCTCGTCGCGGATGGGATGACGGGACAGGACGCCGTGAAGATCGCGCGCGGGTTCCACGAGGGGGTCGGGCTCACCGGTGTGATCCTGACGAAGCTCGATGGCGATGCGCGCGGCGGCGCGGCCCTCTCGATTCACGGTGTGACCGGCGTGCCGATCAAGTACGTCGGCGTGGGCGAGAAGACCGACGCGCTCGAGCCGTTCGATCCTGGCCGGATGGCGGGGCGGATTCTCGGGCAAGGTGACGTGGTGGCGCTGGTCGAGAAGGCGGCGGCAACTGTCGACGCCGAAGCAGCCAAGCGCCTCGAGAAAAAGGTCCTGTCCAAGAAGGGCATGGATCTGCAGGATTTTCTGGTTGCGTTGAAGCAGATGCAGAACATGGGTCCGCTGAAGCAGGTGCTCGGATTGTTGCCGGGGATCAACGCGAAGGCGCTGCAGGGTGTGTCGATGGACGATAAGCGCCTGAAGCACGTCGAGGCCATCGTGCTGTCGATGACGCCGCACGAGCGCGCCGATCCGGGCGTGTTGAATGGGCAGCGCAAGCTGCGGATCGCGAAGGGGGCTGGACGGCCGGTGCAGGAAGTGAATCGCCTGTTGGAACAATTCCAGCAGATGCGCAAGATGGGCAAGTTCTTAAAAAGGATGTAGGGACGCTATGGCAACTCGAATTCGGCTGCGCCGCGTGGGACGCAAGGGACAGGCGTATTTCCGCATCGTCGTCGCGGACTCGAAATCGCCGCGCGACGGGCGCTTTGTGGCGGCGATCGGGAATTACAACCCGAAGGCCAATCCCGCGGTGATCGAGGTGAACGCCGAGCAGGCGCGGGCCTGGCTCGAGAAGGGCGCGATGCCGACCGATACGGTGCGCTCGCTTCTCAAGAAGGCCGGCGTACTAGGCAAATCAGCAGCGCCCGCGACGCCCGCCGCGTAGTCGGGCGGCTGCGCAAGCCGCACGGCCAGCACGGGGAGGTCGCGGTATTCCCCCTCGTGGAGAAACCGGGGACGGTGTTCGTGCCGAAAGCACGACTCTACGTTCTGGACGAAGATCGCAAGGTAGTGGCGGGTCCGTTGGTGATCGCCCGGCGCCGCTCATACCATCGCGAATGGCTGCTCGGCTTCGAGGGTGTAACGTCGCGGGAAGCGGTCGAAGCATGGCGCGACCAGCTCGTGGCGGTGGACGAGTAGCGATGCTGCGGATCAACGTGGTGACGCTGTTTCCGGACTGGTTCATCGCGCCGCTCGCGTCGAGCATTTTAGGGCGCGCCGCCGCAGCGGGACTGGCGAAATATCGTGTCGTGCAGCTGCGCGATTACGCGCACGACAAGCACCATACGGTGGATGACGCGCCGTACGGTGGCGGCGCTGGGATGGTGCTGAAAGTAGAGCCGATGGTGGAGGCCGTGGAGGGTCTGAAGGTTCTGAACGGGTCTCCCATCGTCCTGCTGTCGGCTCGTGGCAAGCTGTTCACCCACGACACGGCGGTCAGGTATTCGCTGGGGAAAGAGCTGACGCTGTTGTGTGGGCATTACAAGGACGTCGATCAGCGTGTCGCCGAGCATTTGCACGCGGAAGAGATTTCGATCGGCGATTTCGTGTTATCGGGCGGAGAGCCGGCGGCATTGAGTGTCGTGGACGCGGTCGTCCGGCTGCTGCCCGGCGCGCTGGGGGATCACGAATCGGCGTCGAGCGATTCGCACTATGAAGGATTATTGGCGCCGCCCAGCTACACGCGGCCGCCCAGCTATCGCGGGCTCGACGTCCCGGACGTATTGTTGAGTGGCGATCACGACAAGATTGCGGCATGGCGGGCGGCGCAAGCCGAGCGTCTGACACGCGAGCGGAGACCGGATTTATGGGCAAAGAACGACGACTAGAACAAGTGGCTATGGAAAATCTGAGAGACAACATCCCAGCCTTTGCTCCCGGCGACACGGTGCGCGTCATGGTGCGCGTGCGCGAGGGTGAGAAAGAGCGTCTCCAGGCGTTCGAAGGCATCTGCATCGCCCGGCGCGGCGGCGGTATCAACGAGACCTTTACCGTTCGCAAGATTTCGGCGGGCGTGGGCGTCGAGCGGATCTTCCCGCTGCACGCGCCACTGATCGCGGAAATCGGCTTGCTGCGGAAAGGCCGGGTGCGGCGCGCCAAGCTGTACTTCTTGCGCCGGCTCGCCGGCAAGGCAGCGCGCATTCGCGAGAAGCGGGGGATGACGGTCCCGACCGCTGGCGCAGCCGAACAGGAGCCGACGCAGACGTGAGACACCGCCGCCCATCGCTGAAACGCGAGGCGGCGTTGTGGTGCGAAGGTCGGAGCATCGTCGCCGGAATCGATGAAGTCGGCCGCGGTCCACTGGCTGGTCCAGTGGTCGCCGCGGCCGTCGTGTTTCCGATGGGTACGAAGCCGATCCGCGGGCTCGACGACTCGAAGGTGCTCTCGGCGCTGCAGCGCCAGAAGTTCGTCCCGAAGATCCGCGAGCGGGCGACGGCGGTAGCGGTCGGCGCGGCGAGCGTCCGCGAAATCGACCGGCTCAATATCCGCCGCGCCTCGATCCTCGCGATGGAGCGCGCACTCCACCGGCTCGGCCTCGTCCCGGCCCATATCCTGATCGACGGCCTGCCATGCCCGGAGCTCGGCTGCGAGCACGAGGCGATCATAGACGGCGATGCGCGCTGCCAGTCCATCGCAGCGGCCTCGATCATCGCCAAGGTGTTGCGCGACTATCTGATGGACCGCCTCGCTATCCGGCATCCCGGCTATTGCTGGGAAACGAACAAGGGCTACGCGACGCCCGAGCACCTCGACGCGATTCAGCGCCTAGGTCCGACTCGCCACCACCGGTACAGCTTCGAGCCGGTCGCGCAGATCGAATTGTTAACGGTTTCTACTGCGACGTAGTCCCTTCAGGAACTCCGGCAGCGGGCGCGTATTGATGATGTCGGCCGCTGTCAGGCCCGCCCGCCGCGCCACCGCCACCGCAAACTTCATGAATCCCAGCTCGCGCGTGTTGTGAGCGTCCGTGGAAAGTACGAACCGCACGCCATGCCCTTTGGCTGCCGCCGCGAGCGTATCCGGCAGATCCAGCCGTTCGCTGCCGTTGATCTCGAGCAGGCACTTTGCGTTGGCCGCCGCCTTCGCCACGACGTCGAAATCGAGCGGGTAGGAGGGGCGTACCGGCACGATCCGGCCGGTCGGGTGGCCGATCGCATCAACCCAGGGGTTTTGAATCGCCGCGAGCAGCCGGTCGGTCAGCTGGCGCTCGCTCTGTTTCAGGCCGTAATGGATCGTGGCAACGACATAGTCGGCTTCCGCGAGCAGGTCGTTACCCAGGTCGAGCTTCCCATTCTCGAGGATGTCCATCTCGACACTCTTGAGCACGCGGAAGCCCCGCATTCCCTGGTTGAGCCGATCGATCGCCTTCCATTGCGCGCGGATCTCCGCGGGCGTCTGTCCCGCCATCGAGGTGCGCGGCGAATGATCGGTGATCGCGATGTAGGCGTGGCCGAGCTTGCGCGCGGCCTCGATCATCTCGGCCAGGGTCGCCTTGCCGTCGCTGGCGTCCGTATGCATCTGCAGGTCGCCACGGATCTCCTGGAGTGTCACGAGCTGCGGCAGTTCGTGCGCTTTCGCGAGCGCGATTTCGCCGCGGTTTTCGCGCATCTCCGGTGGAATCCAGTCGAGGCCGAGTGCGGCATAGACATCCTGCTCCGTCCGGCCTGCAATGCATTTCGATCCGCGGAACACGCCGTACTCGTTCAGCTTGAGTTTCTTGGCCTGCGCGATCTTGCGCAGCTCGATGTTGTGCGCCTGCGATCCTGTGAAGTACTGCATCGCGGCGCCGAAACAGGACGGTTCGACGACGCGCAGATCGACCTGCAGCCCGCTGGAGAGTCGTACGGTTGCACGCGTGTCGCCTTGGGCGGCGACCTGCGTGACCTCGCTGAACTTCCCAAAGCGCTGGATGATGCCGGCGGCCTTGGCGGGGGCACAGGTGACCACAATGTCGAGGTCGCCGATCGTTTCCTTGCGCCGCCGGAAGCTGCCGGCCACGTCGATCTCATCGATGCCGCCTCCCCCGTCGGCATTCAAGTACTCCACGATCGCCCGCGCGTACTGCTCGGCTTCGTGCAACACCATGCGCTTTTGCGCCGTCGTCGCGGCGTCGGAGACGCCCTCACGGATCTTCTCGAGCAGTTTGGGGCCGATGCCGGGCAGCTTCGTGAGCTGCCCTTTTTCCAGTGCGTCCTTGAGATCTCGGGCGCTGTTCACCTTCAACTGCTCGTGGAAGAGCTTGACCCGTTTGGGGCCGAGACCGGGAATGCGCAGCAGCTCGAGGAGTCCCGGAGGCACCGTCGCCACGAGTTGCTGGCGCTGGGGCAGGGTGCCCGTTTCGACGAGGGCGGTGATCTCTTTCGCGATCCCGCCTCCGATCCCGGGTAAGTCGGTGAGATCGAACTCTCCCCCGGACACGAGCTCGGCAATGGGATCGGGGTGATCCGCCACGGTGCGCGCGGCGTTGCGGTACGCGCGCACCTTGAACGGATTTCCCGCGGAGATCTCGAGTAGATCGGCGACGTCAGTGAGGAGGCGGGCGATTTCGGCGTTTTGCATCCTAAAATCGACGGTAAGGGACGGTCGATAGATCGACGGTAAGGGACGGTAAGAGTATCGTCAATGATATCGTCTTTCTACCGTCTCTTACCGTCGGTTCATCTACCGTCCCCTACCGTCCTTGCTTTCCCTTCTTGCGGTCCTTCACTGCAGGTGATACGCTAGCCGTCCCGAAACATCCTTCCCATCCCGTCGGAGGCTGAAGTCATGGTGCGTAAGCTCCTCGGGCCGGTGGTATTGGCTCTCGCATTCCCCGTCATGCTGGCTGCACAGTCGCAAGCGACTACCGGTGTCATCCGCGGCACGGTCACCGATCCTTCGGGGACGGCGGTCGCGGGAGCCTCGGTCGTCTTGCGGGAGTCACAGACCGGTTTCCAGCGCCAGGTCGCGACCAATGAGCGCGGCATTTTCGTGGCGCCCCTCATGCCGCTCGGGACGTACGATGTCACCGCACGCGCCGTCGGGTTCAGCGAGACCCGGCGGACCGGCGTTCGCGTGGGCGTCGGCGAAACCGTAAACCTGAACCTGCCGCTCGCGGCGGTGCAGCTCCAGGCCGTCGTCGTCGAGGCGACTCAGCCGGTCATCGATGCGACCAAAATCGAGAGCTCCACCCGTCTGCCGGACGCCGCGGTTTCGCGCCTCCCCAACAACGGCCGTAACTACCTGAACCTGACACTGCTCACGCCGAACGTGGCGATCGTGCAGGGCCCGGATGGCGACGAGCTGTCGATCGGTGGGCAGAAGGGCATTCACAACAACGTCTCCGTGGACGGCGCTGACTTCAACAACCCGTTCTTCGGCGAGCAGCGTGGCGGCCAGCGGCCGCCCTTCACGTTCAACCTGGACGCCGTGCAGGAGATCGTCGTCACCGCCGCGGGTGCCAACGCCGAGTTCGGGCGCTCTTCCGGCGGTTTCGTGAACGTGGTGACCAAGTCAGGGACGAACCAGCTGCACGGCTCGGTGCACTATTATGGAAAGGACGGCGCGCTGTCGGCACAGCCGCACCATGCCGGTGTCACGCTCGCGGCGCCGGACTTTACGCAGCACCAGTTCGGCTTCACCCTCGGTGGGCCGATCAAGCGCGATCGGGCGTTCTTTTTCGT
>WNFU01009565.1_pt1 | contig 16224 bp, 14 predicted proteins | sample 5400121 | NCBI WGS metagenome assembly WNFU01 (sample SAMN13153360, study PRJNA577476) | soil metagenome | isolation source: 100 cm soil or saprolite under grassland replicate 1 | place: USA:California | collected 2016-06-15
TCCCGGCGGGACTTCACCCGGTTATTTGCCTTCGGCGGGTCCGCCGCACTCTTCGCGCATCCCGCGTGGGCACAAACGGCTGGCGCGCGTCCATCGCTGCCGGCCAGCGGTCCGACCACGGGCGAGGCGTTCTGGAAAGCGGTCCGCGCACAGTTCGTGATGCCACCGGATCTGGCGGTGATGAACGCGGCCAATCTCTGTCCGTCGTCTGCACCAGTCCTGGAAGCGCTGACGCGCGAAACGCGCAGCGTTGATCAGGACCCTTCGCAGCAGAACCGCGCCCGTCTGGGCCCCGCCAAAGAGAGCACCCGCAAGGCGCTCGCCGAGTTCCTGCGCGTCACGCCAGAAGAAGTCGTGATCACGCGCAACACCAGCGAAGCGAACAACCTGGTGTCGACGGGACTGGACTTGAAGGCCGGCGACGAGGTCCTGATCTTCAGCGACAATCATCCGTGCAACAACACCGCGTGGCAGGAGAAAGCCAAACGCTTCGGCTACACCGTCACCGTTGTGCCGCAGAAGAATCCACATCCCGGTGCCGACTACTACCTCGACGCCTTCAGCAAGGCCCTCACCCCGCGAACCAAAGTGCTGTCGTTCACGCATCTCACGAGCACGGTCGGCGATCTGTTCCCCGCAAAGGAGTTGTGCAAGCTCGCGCGCGACCGCGGCATCATCAGCATGATCGACGGCGCGCAGACGTTTGGGCTGCTCGACGTGGACCTCTCCGACATTCAACCCGACTTCTACTCGGGCAGCGCGCACAAGTGGCCGTGCGGCGCGCGTGAGTGCGGCGTGCTGTACGTCAGCGCGCGCGTGCACGATCGTTTGTGGGGATCGATCTACAGCGCGTATCCGGGCGCGGTGGGGATTTCACGCAAAGTCGAAGGGCTCGGCCAGCGCGACGAGTCCTCGATCATCGCCTTTGGCGAAGCGCTCGCGTTCCAGAACAAGGTCGGCCGCAAAGCCATCGAGCAGCGGTCGCGCCAGCTCGCACAGCAGCTCATGGCCGGGTTGTCAAAGATCGACGGCGTGACGCTCTGGACCAGCCCTGTCCCCGAGCGATCGGCCGCCGTCGTCTCGTTCCAACCGGCCGCGCTCGACGCGCGCAAGGTCGCACAGACGCTCTACGACAAAGACAAGATCGGCATCACCACACGCGGCGGCGACGATCGACCCGGCCTACGGGTGTCGCCGCACTTCTTCAACACGCCGGAGGAGGTCGATCGATTACTCGCTGCGCTCTCCGGATACATGCGCAGCGGAACAGTGTAAGCACGCATAGGGGCGACGCATGCGTCGCCCACGGAGCCGGATGGTGAGCGACGCGTCGCCCGCGGCGGCCGGATGGTGAGCGACGCATGCGTCGCCCATGCCAGGCGGATGGTGATAGGGCGAGGCGTGCCTCGCCCCTATCTGTTAGTGGTCGTTCGGTGACGATGGCGTGCGCACCGTCGGATACTTGATGCCCAACTGATCAAGATACGTCGGGTATTTGGTCGGGTCGTAGTAGTACTTCTTCATCTCGGGCCGGTACTTCTCCAAAATGGCTTTGTTCAACCACACCGGCGGCGGTGTGTCTTTTGCGATGAACGGGATGTACTTCTGCTCTTTCGTCTGCACCTTGTTGAAGTAATCCCACGCCTCGGACACGAGGTCCGGCCGCATCACGAAGTCCAACACCGTCATGGCCTGCGCCTTCGCACCCGCGATGACGCCCTTGTGCGCAATCGGTGTGGCCATCGAAATGCCGTTTGCCCAGTTGTGACCCGGCAGGCCTGGAATGTTCGAGGGATACCGCAGCGTCACCGTGGGAACGTTCCACGAGATGTCGCCGACATCGTCTGAACCGCCGCCGCGCTTGTCTTCTTCGCGTACGGGCGTCCCGAGCGGCGCCAGCTTGGTGGCGAGGCCCTCGATGCGGGCATTGCCAAGCTCCTTCTGGATTCCCCGGGCAAGCGTCTGATCCGCCTCGCTCCATGTCGGCAGTCCCACGCGCTTGATGTTTTCGAACATGGTCTCAGCCGTGATCTTGTTCATGTGCTGTGGCCAGGCGGTGCCGAGGATGCGGGAGGTCCACTTCGTGTTCGTCATGAGCGCGGCGCCTTCCGCCATCTTGTTGCCGATCTCCCACAGCTCCTTGATGTGCGGGTAGTCGGTTTCGCGGAAGTAGTACCACACGCTGGCGTTGCGCGGCACGACGTTGGGTTGATCGCCGCCATTGGTGATGACGTAATGCGAACGCTGCGTCAGCCGCAGGTGCTCGCGGCGGTAGTTCCAGCCCGCATCCATCAGCTCCACGGCGTCAAGCGCCGAGCGTCCTCGCCACGGTGCGGCGGCGCTGTGAGCGGTCTCGCCTTCGAACGTGTATTCAATGGACACGAGGCCGTTGTTGCCACCTTCGCCCCACGACACTTCGAGGTTGTTGCCGACGTGAGTGAACAGGCAGATATCGACGCCTTTGAAGAGCCCGTCGCGCACGAACCACGCCTTGGATGCCACGAGCTCTTCGGCCACGCCCGGCCACAGCATCAACGTGCCGGCAAGCTTCTCGCGCTGCATGATGTCCTTGACCGCGAGCGCGGCCAGGATGTTCAGCGGCATGCCCGAGTTGTGACCTTCGCCGTGCCCCGGCGCACCTTCGATAATCGGATCGTGATACGCGACGCCTGGCTTTTGCGATGCCTGCGGAATGCCATCGATATCGGAGCCCAGCGCAATCACCGGGTGGCCTGAGCCCCAGCGCGCAACCCACGCCGTGGGAATCCCCGAGATGCCGCGGTCGACGGTGAACCCGTTCTTCTCCAGAATCTCCGTCAAGTACCGCGACGTTTCGAATTCCTGAAAGCCCAGCTCGCCGAAGCTGAACACCGAGTCGACCATCTCCTGCGCCATCTTCGCGTGAGAGTCGATCGCTGCCGCGGCTTCTTTCTTCAATCCATCGAGACGCGCATCGACTGCAACCGCCGTCGTCTGCGCAGATGCCGTGGTCGCAGCGATAGCAAAGGCAGCGAAGGCGACGATCAATCCATTGCGAGACATGAAACCCTCCCCGCGCGTTTCGTAGTTTCCAGTTGCCAGTTCAAAGTTGAGTTACAAGTTCGAGAGTGGCGAGTACCGTCAAAACTCTCAACTGACACAAACTCGCAACTGCAAAACTAAACTTTGAACTGGCAACCGGAAACTGGAAACTAGACAACGCTCACAGCTCTTCAGCACACCGAACCAGAATGCTAGAGTTTACTAAAGTGTTGGAGTACATCCCGCACCCCCGCTGGGCCGGCGGTCACCGGATGACGCTTTACGCGTGGGCGCGTCCGCGCCGTTTTCCGGAGCTGCCGCCGGCCGGGGCCCGATACTTCGATGTCGCCTCCGACGCACGCGTGCTCGCCCACTGTCACTGGCAGCAGGAACCGGCCGCGCACGCGACATTGATCGTGCTGCACGGCCTCGAAGGATCGAGCGAGGCCCACTACATGCGCGGCATGGCCGCGAAGGCATGGGCGCGCGGCTTCAACGTCGTGCGGTTGAATCAGCGCAACTGCGGCGGAACCGAGCACCTGTCGAAGGGGTTGTATCACTCGGGACTGACGGCCGATCCGCTCGTGGTCTTACGTGAGCTGATCGATCGCGACGGGCTCCGACGGGTCGCGATAGCCGGCTACTCGTTGGGCGGCAACCTGGCGCTCAAGCTCGCCGGCGAGTTGGGCGGCGACGCGCCGGTCCAGCTCGAGGCCGTGTGCGCGGTGTCACCGGTGCTCGAGCTCGAAGCCTGCGTCCGCGCCATCGAGCGGCCACGGAACTTCGTGTATCAGTGGAATTTCGTGCGCAATCTAAAGCGCCGGTTGCGACGCAAGGCGCGGGCGTTTCCCGGCGACTGGGATTTGAAGCCACTCGGCCGCATCCGGACGATTCGCGCCTTTGACGATTGGTACACCGCGCCGCACCACGGCTTCGCCGACGCAGCCGACTACTATCATCGCGCCAGCGCGATGCGTGTGATCGATCGAATCCGCATTCCCGCGTTGATCATCACCGCCGGCGACGACCCGTTCGTGCCGGTCGAACCGTTCAAGGATCCACGGATCGTGCGCAACCCCCACATCACCACGATCGTGACCACACACGGCGGTCACTGTGGGTTTGTCGCCGAAGCCAACGGGTACGACGGCTATTGGGCGGAGAGACGGATTCTCGAATTCCTCGAATCCCTCCCTCCGCACTAGGAGCCCTCGCGTTGCGCGGGCGGGACCCTGCCGCGTAGCGGTCCTTCCGCGCTAGCGGTCCCTCCGCGCTAGCGGTCCCTCCGCGGTAGCGGTCCCTCCGCGCTAGCGGTCGCGCCGCGGCGCGGTCCTATTCGATCGCGAAGCAGTACAACAGCCCCGCGCCGCCGGTCGCTACCAGGTTCTGCTGACTGCAGCCTTTGCTCGCATGCGCTGAATTCCACGAGGTGTTGCCGCCGCCCATGCGATCCACGTGACCGAGCTGCGCGCTGTCTCCCGTGTTGCTGGTCCAGTTGCGGCATGTGCGATCGCCGCCGGCAGGAAACGCCGTTCCGTCCAACTGCGAGCCCGTGAGGATGTCATGCTGGTTCGGGTTGTCGCCCAAGCCGTTCACGGGCTGCCCCTTTTCGGTGAGCGCCGTCGCTTTCGTGAGATTGTTCCCTCGCCGGGCTTGTTCGAGCGTATCGCCGTGAAGATCGCCGACGTCCTGCGCGATGCGGGCGCCTTTCGCGTTGAACCACGGCCCCTTGCCGATTCGATCGCGCGCGTTGACCGCGCCCTCGCCCTGCGTGCTGAGGTATGCGTGCCATGTCTTGGTGCCGGCGCCTGCCGCGGCGGCAAGCGACTGGCAATGCTTGTCGGCTCCTGCGAGGCCACCCAGATTTGCCCCGTCGCCCGCGCCCGTGCTCGTCACGAAAAAGCTCATCGGCTGCGGCGTTGGCTGCTGCGCTCGGGCGAGCGCCTCGATTAACATCAGGCAGCCGCCGACAAAGAGAATCGCGACCGCGGTAATCCCGTACGAACCCATGTTTCTCCCCATCATGTTCATCCCTTTCTCGAAAGCTCGTCGAGCATCAGGCGTCCAAAGTCCGGGCCTTTACCTTCCTCTTCGTGCTTGAAGTACACGAACACGTCCGTGCACGTCTTCGCCAACTCCCCGACCGTGTCGGCCCACCGGGCGATGTCCTGCTCCTGATAGCCTTCGTCGCGTAAGCGGAAATACGCATACGTGGCCGTGGTCATTACAGGGGTCGAGCGCGTTTCGCTGTCTGCCACGCACAGCGCCAGATTCCTGGCCGACAACCGCGCGTACACGTCGTCGTCGAGCCACGAATCGTGACGGAACTCGAACGCGGCACAAAGACGCGGCGGCAGCACGTCGAGGAAGGCGTCGAACACCGCGAGATCCTTTTTGAAGTTTGGAGGCAATTGAAAGAGGAGCGCGCCCAGCCGTGGTCCGAGCTCCGACGCCACCTCGCAAAACCCGCGCACGAGATCGCTCACGTCTCTCAATCGCCGATCGTGGGTAATCCGGCGTGGCGCTTTCAACGTGAAGCGGAAATGGTCGGGAACCTGCGCCGCCCAATTGGTCACGAGCTTCGCATTGGGCATGCGATAGAACGTGTAATTGATTTCAACGGTGTTGAAACGTTCTGCGTAGTACGGCAGCATTCGCGCCGCGGGCAGATCCGGCGGATAGAAGCTGCCTTTCCACTCCGGGTAGTTGTAACCGGACGTGCCAACAAGGATCACGTCGCGAAGTTACCAGTTCCCAGTTCCCAGTTCAAAGTTGAGTTTTCTGTTGCCAACTGATAACTGAACTTTGAACTGTGAACTGGCAACTGGAAAACTGTTCAGCGAAGTCCCCTACCAGCGGGGCTCCCGTCGCCCGCCGCCGCCGCCGTATCCACCGCGGCCGCCGCCACCACCGCCGCCGCCGAAGTCGCCGGCCGGTTTGGGACGCGCCTCGTTGACGACCAACGCTCGCCCATCCATTTGATACTGGTGAAATTCGGCGATGGCTTTCTGAGCGTCTTCGTCTGATGCCATTTCTACGAATGCGAACCCACGCGCGCGACCGGTCGCCTGATCTCGCATCACACGCACGCTCTCGACTGCTCCGGCGCGGCTGAAAAGCTCCGTCAATTCTTCATCGGTTGCTTTGTACGGCAGGTTGCCTACATAGAGTCTGCGGCCCATCGAGCGTTCCTCCGCTGGCGAACGGCACGCCGCTGCGTGCCCTCGCGAGGTCACACGCGCACTACTTCTCCAAGGACGTCGTGTACGCGCGCGGCACACAACGCCGAGAAAGCGCTCGCAACCTGGGCCTGCGGGAATTCACACGGGGGCACCCCAACGCGACTCTCACGTCGAGGACCCCGCCCTCTCGAGACACGCATCTGCGGGGCTTCCACTGGCGGCTAGCGGCCGAGTATAGCATCGAGCCTCTTCCCGGAGATCACGATGAAAAGCGGGGGCTGCAGCCTCGCGACGGCCCCAGGCACAAGCTCCGGCCCGGTCCGTCCCAGGTAAATTTGGCGATCGAGCGGGCATGGTACAGTCGAGCTGATGCGGTTCGTACGCCTCGCGGCAATCATCATGGCAGGGCTACTACCAATCGTCCTGCTTTCTGCAGCGTGCGCCAAACGCGGCGCCGGCGCGCGTACGTTTGAACTGCATGGTCAGGTGCTCGCAGTCCGGGACACCCAGGCGGTGATTAAACACGACGAGATCAAGGGCTTCATGCCTGCGATGACAATGCCTTACAGGGTGCGCGATCGCGAGTTGCTTCGCGGCACAACGGCAGGCGATCTCATCACGGCGACGCTGGTGGTCAGCGACAACGACGCATGGCTCACGCGCATCGAGAAAACCGGTTCGGCGCCCATCACCACTCCCGTGCCCGAACCGTCTGCGACAGCCGGCGTCTCGCTGCTGCAGCCTGGCGATCCGGTACCTGACACTCAGCTCACCAATGAGCAGGGCGAACCAATCGCACTCACCTCATGGAGAGGATCGGCGGTCGCGATTACCTTCATCTACACGCGGTGTCCGCTGCCTCAATTCTGTCCGCTTCTGGATCGCCGATTTGCCGCTGTGCAGCGCATCGTGGCGGCCGATCCGGCACTGCACGGTCGCGTGCATCTCCTGTCGGTGAGTTTCGATCCCGATGCGGATACACCGGCGGTGCTGCGCGCGCACGCCGCAAAGCTCGGCGCCGATCCCGCTGTGTGGCGCTTTGCGACAGCGCCCCGAGACGTCGTCGATCGTTTTGCCGCGCGCTTTGCCGTCAACGTGATTCGCGAAGCGGATCGAACGATCACGCACAACCTCCGGACAGCCGTCATCGCACCCTCAGGACGCGTTTTCGCCATCTACGACGGCACCGAGTGGACGCCGCAGCAAATAGCGGAGGATCTGGGGCGCTCGCTCGCCGCGCGATGATCCCACCGCGCGAGGCCTTCACACCACGCGAATGGCGGCTGCTGCAGCGGCTGAACACGCCGCGCAAAGTGCAACGCTGGCTGAACGCGCTGCCCTATAACACCGAAAAAGGCGGTGGCACGCAGCGTAGCTTCCGCAGCGTCGTCCGTGCCGGCCGCGCGCACTGTATGGAAGCGGCACTCTTTGCCGCCGTTGTTCTGGAGCAGCACGGCTATCCGCCGATCGTCATGAGCATCGAGTCGAAGGACTGGCTCGATCACGTGATCTTCATCTACCAGCGTAACGGCCGCTGGGGCTCCGTAGCGCGATCGCGAGATCCCGGGCTGCATGGACGAAAGGCGACGTTTCGTTCACCCCGTACGCTCGCGATGAGCTACATCGAAGCGTATGTCGACTACACGGGACGGGTGCGTGGCTACGGGGTCTGCAATCTCGACACAGCGCTGCCGAATTACGACTGGCGATTCAGCACCAAGAATGTCTGGAAGGTGGAGAACCTGCTGATCGACTGGCCGCACAAGAAAATCAAGACGTCAAGCCGCAGATATCGCGCGCTCCTGAAGTATTACAAACACTTTCGCGCGACGCACGACGGCAAAAAGCCGTGGCGGCATTATCGTGGACGCGAGAAGTGGACGACACTGCCGAAGGAGTTCCTATAACGGTTTCGTAATCGTGACCGAGCCCTGAGAATAGTTCGTTTTAGCGAGTGGCCGAGTTATCATGTCGCCAATCCAAGGGAGGCAGTGTCATGAAGCGTCGCATGCTCGCCGGTCGAAAGCTGATCACGCTCATCCTTCTCGTGACGTTCTTTATCGGCTCTGTCAGACCAGCGCTTGCGGTGCCTCAGATCAAACTGGCCAATTGGAGCGGGACGATTGCCTTCGCGGTCGGCCGGTCTGTGCCGTTCGAGCTCGCAGGCACCGCCTCACACCTCGGACGATTCAGCGCCCATGGCGAAGTGGAGTTCCTGCCCATTGAAGGAGACGACTTGCTGGTCGGCGCTGGGCCGGTCGTATTCCACGCGGCTAACGGCGATCAGCTGGTCGGGGTCGCTACCTGGGATGTGGGCGCCCAGAGTGACGGCTATCGTGGCGCTCGCCTCCATTTCTCCTGGCGTGACGCCGTGACGTTCAGCGATGGCACGACCCTCACCAGCACGGGCCGGTTCGCGACGTCTCGTCCAACGGGCCTTGTCGTGATCGCCATCATTGGAGTTCTTATCGCCCTGCTGTTGCCTGCGGTACAGTCGTAGCTGGATGAGGCCGAGGCTCGTCTGACGCGGCGTATTCAAATCAGCTTGTCGCCTTCTTCCATTGGCCTTCAAAGGTGGGCGTCCACTTGCTGCCGTCCGGTGAGCTGTCACATTTCACCGTGAAGCTCGTTGCCGGCATCGCCATCGTCAGGGCGCAACGCGATTGAAAGCTCTTGCCGCCCATGCTGCTCGTGCCCGCAAACGTCCAGACGTTGCCGTTGAGAGTAACGGTCCCTGCGAAGCTGGCGCCACTGCTGTCGAACGACGTATCGGTATAGGTCTTCTTGGTGGCGTCGTATCCGACAACCTCGACGCCTTTCAGCGCGCCCATCGGCCCCTTCTCGTCGTAGTGTCGAACGAGAAAGAACCCGCCGAGCAGCTCGTTGTGATCGGTACCGGTGACCTTTCCGCCTGGTCCGAACGGACTCGGTTTGGCTTCCCCTGAGTAGTTCCAGTTCCCGGCGAACGCCGCCAGCTTCTGGTGCTCCGGCAACGGCTTCGGCGCGGGCGCCTGGGCGAACGTTGCGGCTGCCAACACACAGACCAGGGCGACGACGGAGACACTTACTCGTTTCATAGGTCACCTCGATTCCCACCAGCAAAAGCTTCCGTACTACAAAGCGTCAAGATCTTATTTCTTGAGAAGAATCGTCTCGGTCATAGCTGGCGTCAAGAGCGTTGCCACGCAAACACGAAAGGTCACGAAAACACGAAAATCTTATTGTCCGTTTCGTGCTTTTGTGGATTTCGTGGTTCGTGGTGATGCTTTGGTTGCGGCACTTGCCGCGCTGTGCTTCCGAGTTTCCGTGGCTGTCTTTATCCGTGTTTCCGTGGCGGCCTTTCCCCGTCTACGGCCGCCCGAGATATCGGTCGTACCAATCCAAAATCTCGCGAATCACTTCGCTGCGTCGATCGGCGATGATGCCGTGGCCGCCGGGCATCAGCATGTAACGCTTCCGATCCGGCGCGGTGCCGAGCAATCGGAAGAGCGGTTTCTGTGACGCTTCGGCCTCGAAGATGAAGTCCGCATCGCCGTTGACCATCAGAATCGGCAGCGAGACGCGGGGCGCGAAATTCAGCGGATCCACTTCCGGCGTCGTAGCGGCGGGCGACAGGCCGCCACTCATCAAGACTGCGGCACCCAGCCGCGAATCGACGGCCAGTACCACAGAGCCCATCCGCCCGCCCCAACTGAATCCGAAATAGCCCACGCCGTCGCGGTTCAAATCCGTTCGGCTTTCGACATAATCGAGCGCGCGTCGTGCGTCGTTGACCTGCCGCGTGACCCAGTCGCGATAGGCGCGCGACGTGTCGGGCCACGACGACCCGCGGCCGTCGAATCGCTCATAGGTGCCAGCGTACACAGGAGCCATAACAGCCCTGCCACTGCGCAGCAGAAAATCAAAGATGGCAAGGTCGGCGCCGTCACTCGACCCGGGCCGTAGGGCGTTCGATCCGGGCCAGTAAACGACCGTTTGGTATGGCGGCTTGCCGGACTTCGGCAGATAGAGCTGCGCGATGACACGCTCGCCGCCGTAAGCGGCGGAAAAAGACACGCGCTCGCGACGCCAGGCTTCGGCGCGTTCGTCCACGTCTTCTACGCGCGCGGCGAGCGGCGCCGCATCGTACGACAAGAAATCCTTGTAAACGCTGAAGACCTCGGCAGAGACAGGCTTTTCCGCGTCGTAGTTGCGTACTTTCCGCTCGATGGGGCGCGTGGTCGCCGCGGGCGCGCTCTCGGGCTTCAGGTACTTGGCACAGCGAAAACCGTGCTCCGCGGCTCGATCGAGCGGCGGTCGCGCGTCCGCGTAGAGAAACATGTAGTCCGGTTCGTTCCACGATCCGCCAAGGATGTAGCGGCGCCCGGGCGGCATCTCGTTCAGGCACCATTCCTTGACGTTGCCCGCGACGTCATACAGGCCGAACGGACTGACGGCGCGACTGGTCTTCACGGCGATCGGGCCCTTGCCGCCGTAATTGCTGAGAGGCGCGATCTGCGCCGCCAGCGGCGGGGTCGCGGCGTGGACCCAGTGATAGATGGTCGGCAGACTCTTGTGTTTGAAGGCGGCGTAGGCTGACGCTTCGTACCAACTGACGCCGCCGACGGGCTCGTCGTCCTTTCCTTGCGGATATGTACCGACCTCCCAGATCGACGGTCCCGGACGGCCGGTCTGATCGCGAAAGAGAAGCATGGCCTCGTCCCATGGCATCAACTCCTTGAATTCGCGGTTGGTCACTTCGTGATCGTCGATGAGGTACTCCGCGGCCGCGATCGTGTCGTTGTAGTTGTAACCGAGCAGGGTGAGCGCCAACCTCGATGGCGGGACCGCCACCATTCCGGGCGGATTGCTGCCGGTTGGGACCAGCTGTACGCCGGCGCGGATTTTCGCGAGTGCGAACGGACCCTGCGTCGGCTCGATGAATTCGGCACTGTCGTACCCCGCCTTCTCGAATTTCCACCGGCCGACGACATGCGGCACGCGCGCCGCGGCGATGGGCGTGACCCCGAGCACTTGCCAGTCGTGACGGAGCGCGGCGTCGCGAAACATCACACGGGCGCCGTCGGGTGTCGAGTTGATCGGCAGTGTCACCGCGATCTGCGGCAACGCCGCGGCGATCGCAGGATCCTGCTCCGCGGCGCGTCCGGCGCGCTCGGTCGCGATCAACGCCCCCATGTACTCGTCCTGTGCAATGAGTCGCTGTATCTCCGCGATCGCGGTGCCCTTCGCGCGATCCGCCGTGCGTGCGCGCGCCACGGACCAGGCGGCAACGCCGAGCGCGACGAGCAACAGCAGCACGAGTGGAATGACGACAGCCTTTCGCGCAACGACTCGCGTGCTCGTCACCGCGACGGGCACCGCAGCAGTCGCCGCGTGCGGCATCAGTTCGCGAAGTTGCTTCAGAAACTCGCCCGCCGACCGATAGCGCGCCGCCGGATCCTTCACGAGCGCGCCTGAGACCGCGTCGTCGACGGCGGGAGGGACGTCGGGTCGCACGTCGCGGACTCGTTTCGGCTTCTCGGCCAGAATGGCGTTCATCAACGCGATTTCATGATCGCCGCGGAATGGCAGGCGCCCCGTGAGCATTTCAAACAGCACGACACCCAGGGCCCAGACGTCCGAGCGCTCGTCAGCGCCGCGGCCCTCGATTTGCTCGGGCGCCATGTACGCGACAGTGCCGACGGTGGTGCCCGTGCGCGTCACGAATGTGCCGTCGGCGAGCTTGGCAATCCCGAAGTCAACGAGCTTCGCCTCGCCGCGCCTGGTGATGATGATGTTGGCCGGTTTGACGTCGCGGTGAACGATTCCGGCCTCGTGGGCTGCGGTCAGTGCGCTGGCAATCTGCGCAGCAATCTCGATCGCCTCGGCGAGCGGCAGCGGACCGCGGGCGATCCGCTCTTTCAGCGTGTCGCCCTCGTAGTACGCCATCGCGAGAAACACGCGGCCGTCGGTCGTCTCGTCGATTTCGTGGATGACGCAGATGTTGGGATGATCGAGGGCCGAGGCGGCCTGCGCTTCCTGCATGAGCCGCTGCTTGGCTTCCTCGTCGCGCGTCAATTCAAGGGGCAGAAACTTCAGCGCAACGGCGCGCTTCAACCGCAGATCGTCGGCCTTGTAGACGACACCCATGCCGCCGGCGCCGAGCTGCTCGACGATCCGGTAGTGCGAGAGCGTCTGACCAATCATCGGAAGGTGCGCAGTGGTTTGACGCGACGCCTACGTCGCGATCATGACTTTTCGCGGGTGCTGCGAGTTGTCCTCCAGAAATGTCTTCTTCACTTCGAGCTCTTCGGCGGTCGGTTGCACGCGGCCGGTGACGTCCGTCACACGCGAGACGAGCGTGTGCTCGCCGGGCGTGGCGCCGTTCCACGTGTAGTTGAACAGCTTCCACGAATACTTCGACTTCGCCGTCGCCGGATCCATCGTTGCGGGCTGCCACGGCCCGTCGTCGATCTTCACCTCAACGGCTTTGATCGGCGTGCCGTCGTTGAGCACGACGCCGGAGACCTTGTAGGTGTTGCCGCTCTTCGTGACGCGCGCGATGAACGACTTCAACTGCATGTGCGTGACGGCCGTTTCCTTCCACTTCATCTCGCCGTCGATCATCTCGCCCCTCAGCGTTCGGTACCAGCGCGCCTGGTACTTGCCGAGATAATCGTCTTCCTGCACGTGGATGTTCGCCAGCCACTTGACGTTGGCCACGCCGTACCAGCCGGGTACGAGGAGCCGCAGCGGGAATCCCTGATGGCGCGTCAGCGGCTCGCCGTTCAGCGCGTAGGCGAGGATCGGATCGGCTGACATCGCCTTCTCGCGCTTCAGGCTGCGGCCGAACTGCTGATCCACCTTGAACTTCTGCGTCCGAAACTCGACCTCCTCCTCGCCGTGATCCGCGCCGAAGAAAACGAACTCGCGCGCCTCGGGCTTCACGCCGGCCTGATCGAGCACGGTCTTGAGCGGCACGCCCGTCCAGCGGCCGTTCGACGACAGGCCTTGTAAGGGACGCCGGTTGCCGGAACATTCGAAACCGAAAATGAGCTCCGCGCCACCCATCTTGCGAAGCGCGTCGAGCGAGAGCGATTGGGGGCGTTCGACGAGTCCCGTCACTTTCAATCGGAAGGCCGCGGGATCCACTTCGGGATGACCGTAATGCTGCGTCGTGAAGAATTGATCCTTCGGCGTGAACGGCCCGGTGATCGTGCGCACGTCGAGAAGCCGCCGATCCGGCGCAGGTGTGAAATTCGTGTTCTCGGGGACGTCCGTGAACGGCACCAACGTCTCACCCTGGGCGAAAACCGGCAACATCCACTCGGGTATGTTCAACGCGGTTACGCCAGCGAGCGCGAGGCTGCCGCGGAGGATTTCACGCCGGGTCGTGTGTCTGCTCATACTTCAATCCTTGTGCGAGACGCTTTCAATTGCGAGAGGTTAGCGTACTTCCGTCGCGTCCGTGCGTGAGCACGGCGCCCGTTCCGAGCCTGCCGACGGCGAGAAGACCGCCGCGTAACCGCGTTGACATCTGATGCGTGATGCGTGATGATGCAGGGATGCGAACGACGGTCGACATCGACGACGACGTGCTTCAGGCTGCGAAGGAATTGGCGCAGATGAGAGGGCTCACCGCGGGCAAAGTGCTCTCCGAGCTCGCCCGCAAGGGACTCGCACCCGCGCAGAGCGCGCGCGTCCGTAACGGCGTGCCCGTGTTGCCGCGAAGGGCCGGGGGCCGCAAGACGACCATGAAGCGTGTCAACGAGCTGCGGGACGAGGAGTGAGCCTCCGCGCGCTGCTCGACATCAACCTTCTGGTGGCGCTGTTCGATCCCGATCACGTGCACCACGATGCGGCACACGGCTGGTTCGAGGATCATCGCGCGTCCGGATGGGCAACCTGCCCCGTCACGGAGAATGGCCTCGTGCGCGTGGTGTGCCAGGCTGCCGCGGGCGAGTCGTTCGCCCGCCCCATGCAGCTCGTGGAGCGCTTGCGCGCATTCCGCGCGAGCGGGGATCATGAGTTCTGGCCCGACGCTGTCTCTCTGACCGACAAAACGCTCTTCAACCCCTCGCTGATCCGTGGACATCGTCAGCTTACGGACATCTATCTTCTTGGATTGGCGTTCAAGATGGGCGGCTGCCTCGTCACTTTCGACAGCTCGATTCCACGCGAGAGCGTGCGCGGCATACGCCGTGAGACGCTTCAGGTCATTTCGCAGTCGTCATAACTGCGAATACACGCTTTCGCTTGCGCGCCCCCGCAAATCCCTTCCTTGTAAATCTCGCCCTCGCAAAGACTTATCTGAACGTTCTCGTCGCAGCGCGATTTGAACCACCACCCTATCCGATCAAGATCACTTCTTTGATGGTCACGGGGAACACCGCGAAGAGGTCCCCAGCTCTCGCCGCGTGCAAAGGCTTCGTCCGCTTGCTTTGCGCGTGAGCGCGTATCTCATTCGAACATGTGCACGATCGCGTTTGAGCGTGCTGTTGTGTGTCGCGATGCGTGCCAGGAAGGCGTCTAATGAGTTCTGCCGAGGAAATTTCAAGAATCTAGAGGCCGTAGCCTTTGCGACGATACTCAATTCCACATACGCACGGTTTGGGCGAGACGAGGGCTCACATCCGATGCGAGCTTGGGTACCAGGTCCTTGGCGGACACTTCGTCCGACCAGCCACTCAGCGTCCCATGCTCGCGGAAATAGTCGCTCGCGCGCTGGCGGTGCGTGGCCTCGGCCTTGCCGAACGTCCACAGGCGCTTCAGCACCCCCTCTCCTTCGGCATCGAACATCTCGCGCGCCATCGCATGAAAACGCACTTGATACCAGCCATAATTTGGCTCACTCATTGGCGCCTTCGGATTCCCTGCCGGATAGTGGCGGTCGAAGTCATCGAGGTTCGTATATCCATTCAGACGCATCATGAGGTTGAAGGCGGTGATTCGCATCTGCGCCTCCGGGAGCGCTGTCAAGCTTGGGAGGTCGTTCGGCCGCGTTTTGGCGATGAAGGCGTGGAGCGCAAGATTCGCGTAAATTTCCCGCATCCAGTGTGTTGGGAACGCCACGCCACCTTGCTCTTCGAACGCGTGCGCCAGTTCGTGCACCGCGAGCAAGTCGAAGAATCGTCTCAACCGGAGATTCCCGTTCTCGTCTGCATACGTCTTCTTTAGCCGCGGGTACGCGCTGAACGGTGACGCGACGCGAGCGATTCGCCCGAATGACTGCCATAAAGGATTGTCATCCGTCGCGACGCGCAACCGTCTCTCCACCGGTTGATACGAAGGCATTCCATAGCCTCGCCTCCAATCGGCCGGCGCGAGATAGGTCGCGGTGAACGTGGGAGACGCATTTGTGAAAAGGTCGGCAAAGTACGCGTAGGCGGCCCTCGTGAGGTCAGCAAGCCGTACCGCCTGCTCACGTGCCGTTGCGCTGTAGCGGACCTCGAATGGGTAACCCTCGAGCGTTGGCAGGCGCTTCATGAGTTCATTGGCCTCCGCTCTCCTGGCCTCCTCGGATAGCCGCGGCGCCGCGGGCGTTCGGCGCCTGACACTAACGATCACGGCGGCGCCAACCAGCAGAATCACCATCGCGACGAGGATCCATTTCATGCAGTCGGCCGCATCAGATGACACTGCGCCAGGTTTGTCTATGACTGCTCTCAGTCGGAATCGCGATTCGAATCGAGCGATAAACGACGGAACACTGCATCACGTAACAACTGCAGCGGCACTAGCCTCCGACAATGGATCATGGCCTTCCCACGAACCGATAGACCGGTACGGATAGAAGCCGGCGCTCGAGAAGCCCTCTTCAGAAAGGCCGGGAGTCGTTCGCTCCATGCGTTCAACGGCTTTGGAGTGAGCGCCGTCGCGGTACGCGAATGCGAGGGCGCGGTCGAGGGAGGTCCAAATCGTGAACGTCATCGGCTGGGCGTATGGGCGATCGACTAGGGGAATTGCGAGCTTGAGCGCGTCTCGGTCCGGTACATGAGCGAGGATGCCGGGCGCGGCCGTTAACCACATTGTGAGCGTGCCA
>WNFU01006497.1_pt1 | contig 16222 bp, 16 predicted proteins | sample 5400121 | NCBI WGS metagenome assembly WNFU01 (sample SAMN13153360, study PRJNA577476) | soil metagenome | isolation source: 100 cm soil or saprolite under grassland replicate 1 | place: USA:California | collected 2016-06-15
ATACCAGGACTACAAGGCTGGTCGCGCCACGACGATCTCAGGCCTGGTCGCGGTCGACAAGCGCCTCACGATGCGGCTCGATCGGGTGTTCTGCCCGGTCCTCAGCTTCCCCATCCTGACACCGCCACTGCCGACACACGTCTTCGGACGCTACCTCTCGGATGTCGATGGCTCGAAGAACACGGACGACGCGCCGGAACACGCGGCGCCGCCTGTCGCCAGCGGGCCCTTCGTCTTCGGAGAGTGGCGCCGCGGGGAGCAGATCGTCCTGCGGGCGAACGAGCGCTACTGGAGAGGAAGACCCTTGCTCGATGAGCTGGCGTTCCGGATCACTGATATGTCGAAGAGGGCCGAAGCGTTCCGCACCGGCGCATTGGATCTCGCATGGACCGAATCGTTCCGTTGGGGCGACGCCGTTCGCGATCTCGCGAGCTACCCGTCGTTCAGGGTGGTGCGTACGCCCTCCCCTGGGTACACGTTCATCGGGTGGAACACGCGAAGTCAAAGCGCGCCAGCCCTTCAGGACAAGCGCATACGCCAGGCACTGGCGTACGGGTTCGATGCCGACCTCGCGCTGCAGCGGCTCTTGCTCGGCGAAGGGCTCCGCACGAATCAGCACATGGATGCGACATCCTGGGGCGCACACATCCGGGCTCAATGAATACCTCTACGACCCTGCGAAGGCCGAGTCGTTGATCCGGTCGGCCGGATATTCCAGGGGCACCGACGGCATCTACGAAAAGGACGGGCGCGCGCTGTCGTTCACGCTCGTGACGAATGCGGGGAACGACCTGCGTACCAAGGTGATCCAATTCGCGACGGACCAGTACCGATCGATCGGCATCCAGGTCACGCCCAAGCTCGTGAACTTCAAGGAGTTCACCGATCGTGTGGGCGCCGGTGATCCGAGCGTCGAGGCATTCGTGCTCGGATGGACCTGGTCGACGGATCCGTTCGGGAGCGCGGTCTGGCATTCGCCGACAGCGCCAGGGGCCACCGGCGGCGGCGGTCTCGTCAACTACGCGGATCCAGAGGTCGACGTGGCCGTGGACGCGGGACGCTTTGGGCCCGACTGCAGCATCGCGGCGCGAAAGCGCGCGTACGACACGCTGAACCGGCGCCTGAACGAGGACCAGCCCTACAACTTCTTGTTCACACCGAATGTGATCTTCCTGATGTCCGCGCGCGTCCGCGGGATCGTTCCGGGTCCGTACGTCCCCATGCCGGATTCGCATCTGTGGTGGCTCGCCCCGCAGAAGTAGCCGGGGCTACGCCGCCGCGATCAGCTTCTCGAGCCGCGGCCGGACGTCGCGGCCGATGCGCTCGATGGACTCGAGGTCGAACGGGTAGGCGCCGGAGCAGATGAACCCGCGCGCCCCCGCCTTCCAGTACTCGAAGATCCGCGCGGCGACGGTGTCCGGGTCACCGGCGGCGCGCGGCACCGGCGGCGCGATGCCGTGGTGGTCCGCGACCCGCTGCAGATACGCCTTCACGTCCTCCGGACGGTCGCGCACGACGACCCAGCCCCCGCCGATCGGCACGATCTCGTTCGGGTCGCGCTTCACCTTCGCGCAGTGGGTCCGCAGGACCTCCACCTTGTGGCGAACGTCGTCGGGCGAGCCGAAGCCGTGCCACATGTCGGCGTACATGGCCGTGGTGCGGAGCGTGCGCGTCTCGCCACCGCCGCCGATGAGGATCGGCAGCTCCTTCTGGACCGGACGCGGCTCGTTCAGCGCGTCCTTGAGCTTGAAGTACCTGCCCTCGAAGGTCGTGCTGCGCTCACGGAGCATCGAGCGGATGATCCGTGCCGCCTCCTCGAAGCGGTCGGAACGCGTCTGCTTCGTGCCGAGCTTGATCCCGTAGGCCTTGTGCTCCGGCTCCATCCACGCCGCGCCGATCCCCATGATCGCGCGCCCGTTCGAGAGATGGTCGAGGGTCGTGATCGTCTTCACGAGGATCGCCGGATTGCGGTACGTGACGCCGTGGACGAGCGACCCGAGCTTCACGCGCTCGGTCGCGCTCGCCCAGCCTGCGAGGACCTGCGTGCACTCGAAGTTCGGGTTCTCCTGGTCGCCGACGATCGCGTAGAAGTGGTCCCACGCGTAGAGGTGATCGAATCCGGCGCGGTCGGCCGTGACGCCGGCCTCGCGGAGGGCGGGCCAGTCGGTGTTCGTCGGCCAGATGCTGATGCCGAACAGCACGCGCACAGGCTATTGGCTCCAAAGTCCGTATGCTCTGCGCCTCATGGCCGTCACCACGAGGCGCCGCGCTCCGGTCGACATCGAGCAGGTGAAGCGCGATACGCGCGACCACGTGCTCATCTCGTGGTCGGCGCAGGGCTCGGTCGCGCCGCTCGTGGTCACCGGCGGCGAGGGGTCGTGGATCGTTTCCGGCGATCGCCGGATCCTCGACTTCTCTTCGACGCTCGTGAACACGAACCTCGGGCACCAGCACCCGAAGGTCATTCGCGCGATCATCGACCAGGCCGAGCGCCTCACGTACGCCGCGCCGTCCTTCACCGACGAGCCGCGCGCGATGCTCGCGCGCATGATCGCCGAGGTCGCGCCGGGCGACCTCACGAAGACGCTCTTCACGACCGGTGGCAGCGAGGCCGTCGAGGAGGCGATCAAGATCGCCCGCCTGTACACCGGCCGCCACAAGGTCCTGACGCAGTGGCGCTCGTTCCACGGGCAGACGCAGGGCGCCATGACCGCGGGCGGCGACAACCGGCGCTGGGCGAACGAGCCGGGGATCCCGGGCGTCGTGCACTTCCTCAATCCGGACCCGTACCGCTCGATGTTCGGGAACGACGCGCAGAAGGCGCTCGCCCACGTCGAGGAGGTCATCTGGTACGAAGGCCCGGACCAGATCGCCGCGATCATGTGCGAGCCGATCGTCGGCGCGAGCGGGCTCATCGTGCCGCCGGACGGGTTCTTCCAGGGGATCCGGCAGCTCTGCGACCGCTACGGGATCGTGATGATCCTCGACGAGGTGATGACCGGCTTCGGCCGGACGGGGAAGTGGTTCGCCGCGGAGCACTGGGACGTCGTCCCCGACATCATGACCTTCGCCAAGGGAGTGAACTCGGGATACGTCCCGCTCGGCGGAGCCATCGTCGACGCGCCGATCGCGAAGCACTTCGACGACCACGTCCTGTGGCACGGGCTAACGTACAGCGGCCACGCGCTGGCGTGCGCAGCCGGCGTCGCGACGATCCAGGCGTACAAGGACGAGCGGGTCATCGAGAACGCCGCGTCGATGGGCGAGGTGCTCGGCACCGAGCTGCGCGGCCTCATGGAGCGCCATCCATCGGTCGGTGACGTGCGCGGCAAGGGCCTCATGTGGGGCATCGAGCTCGTGAAGGACCGCGGGACGAAGGAGATGCTCGAGCGCTGGAACGGCCCGAGCCAGCGCCTCGCGACCGCGATCCGCAACGCATGCATGCAGCGTGACGTGTACGTCATGTGCCGCTGGAACCTCATGGTCATCGCGCCGCCCCTCATCGTGACCGAGGAGCAGCTACGCGTCGGCATCCGCGCGATCGACGACGCGCTCGCGATCGCCGATCGCTACGCCGCGACGGGAGAGCTCTAGTTCTCGCAGGGGGGCTACGCCCCCCTTCCACCCCCCTCAGGCCACTCGACCTTCCGCTCGACCGTCACGCGGATGACCGGCGCATCGCCGAGGGGGAGCGCGCGGTACTGCGGGTACTTCGCCTGGAGCAGCGCGACCGCGCGGTCACGCTCGTCGCCGGTCTCGATGACGTCGGCGGTCCCGTCGAGGAGCACGTAGCGCAGGCGCGACCAATCCTCGTCCCATACGTCGATGACGACGCTCGCGCGGCCGTTGAACATCACGTTCTGCACGCGCCGCAGGCGGCGCCAGTCGTCGACGCGCTTCGGCTTACGGTCGATCGGCGTGTACAGATGTGGGTGCTCGTAGACGAAGACGATGGGCACGACGTGCGGGCGCGCGTACTGGTCCGACGTCGCCATGCGGGCGACGCGCGCGGTGGCTAGGAGGTCTTCCGGAGGCGCGGGAGGATCTCCTTCCCGAAGAGCTCGATCGAGCGCCTCTGACCCTTGCCCGGCAGGTGGAAGACGAGATGCGTGAAGCCGAGGTCGATGTACGTCCGGATGCCCGTCACGATCTCGTCGGGGTCGTCGGACACGACGAAGCGCGTATGTGCGCGCTCGATCGCGGCGACCGAACGCCGCTCCATCTCGCGCGGATCCTCGACGCCGCTCTTCGCGTCCTCCGGTAGGGCGAGAGCCGCCCACTCGTGTGTGTCGCGCATCGCCCGGTCGCGTTCGGTGTCGAAGGACACCTTGATCTCGATCATCCGCTCGAACCGTGAGGCGTCCCGGCCGCTGATCTTCAGGCCACGCTCGGATCCGGGGATCAGATCCTTCGTGTAGAGCTCCGGCTTCTTGCCGCTCGTGACGATGATCCCGTCGCCGAGCTCGCCCGCGAGCTCCGCAGCCTTCGGACCGCCGGCCGCGACGAGGATCGGCACCGGCGAGGGCGGCTTGTCGAAGATCTTCGCCTGCTTCGTGCGGAAGTACTCGCCCTCGTGGGTGACGTAGTCGTCGGCCCAGAGCTCGCGGATGAGCTGGATGGCCTCGCGCAGCCGGCGCTGCCGCTCGCGAGGCGACGGCCATTCCGCGACCGTGACGGGCACTTCGTTCATCGCTTCACCGGAACCGACGCCGAGGAAGACGCGACCGGGTGAGAGCAACGCGAGCGTCGCGACGGCCTGCGCGACGATCGCGGGGTGGTAGCGCCACCCGGGGCTGACGACGCTGGTGCCGAGCCGCGCGCGCCGCGTGCGCTGCCCCGCCGCCGCGAGCCACGCGAACGAGAACGGCGCGTGACCGTCGGTGTCCCGCCACGGGTGGAAGTGATCGCTGACGACGATCGAGTCGAATTCCGCCGCTTCCGCGGCGACCGCGAGCTCGAGCAGCTCGTTCGGCGCGAACTGCTCCGCGGACGCCTTCCACCCGAGGGTAAGCACTCTAGGAGCGTAGAAGACCGAGCCGAGCGGCGAGGCCCGGGCGCCTCGCCGATGTCCGACCATGCCGCGCGGCGCACCGCTGGTGCCACACTTCGCGGCCCATGCGACGTCTCTCCATCTGGCCCGTGACCGGCCTGCCCGAGGTCCGCGCGGGCGACGACCTCGCATCGATGATCGTCTCCGCGCTCGCGACGGATCCGTTGCGCGACCGTGACGTCGTGGTGGTCGCGCAGAAGGTCGTCTCGAAGTCCGAGGGGCGAGTGGTCGCGCTCTCGACCGTCGTCCCGAGCGAGCGTGCGATCCGGATGGCCGAGGAGGCGGGGAAGGATCCACGCGCGCTCGAGGTCGTGCTGCGACAGACGCGAACGATCCTGCGCTGGGAGCGCGGCGTCCTCATCGCCGAGACGCATCACGGCTTCGTCTGCGCGAACGCCGGCGTCGACCGGTCGAACGCGGGCGCACCAGACAGCGTCGTGCTCTTGCCGGTCGATCCAGACGCTTCCGCGGCCCGGCTGCGCGACGCGCTGCGCGAGCGCACGGGCCGCGACGTCGCGGTGCTCGTCACCGACACCTTCGGGCGCGCCTGGCGCGAGGGCCACGTGAACGTGGCGATCGGCATGGCCGGTCTGCCCGCGCTCCTCCGATACGTCGGCCAGCACGATCCCGAGGGCTACGAGCTCCGAGTGACCGAGATCGCGCTGGCGGATGAGATCGCCGGTGCGGCGGAGATCGTCATGGGGAAGCTCGATCGCCATCCGGTCGCGATCGTGCGCGGCGTCGAGACGGCGTCGTCCGACGAGACCGCGCAGGCCTACGTTCGTCCGAAGGAACGGGACCTCTTCCGATGAGGCACCCGATGGTCGTCAGTGTCGGCTCCTGACCCGCTGCCGACCGGCACGGTCACGTTCCTGTTCACCGACGTCGAGGGAAGTACGCGCCTTCTTCAGCAACACGGCGGCGACTACCGAACGGCCATCGCTCGCCACCACGAGATCCTGCGCGACGCGGTCTCCGCGTCGCGGGGCGTCGTCTTCGAGACCATCGGTGACGCGGTGTACGCGGCGTTCGCTCGGGTCGACGACGCCGCCGGCGCGGCCATCCGCGCGCAGCGTGGGCTCGGGTCCGAGGCATTCGCGACCGGCGCGGTGCGCGTCCGAATGGGGATCCACCTCGGCGACGTCGAGCTGACCGAGGACCGGCGCCACTACTTCGGTCCCGCGCTCTACCGCTGCGCGCGGCTCATGGCCACCGGGCACGGCGGCCAGGTCCTCGTCTCCTCCGCGGCCGCGGCGATCCTCGGCGACGCCGCCCCCGCGGGCGTCACGTTCCGAGACCTCGGGGAGCACCGCCTCAAGGACCTGCTTCGGGCCGAGCGCATCTACCAGCTCGAAGCCGCCGGGCTGGAGACGCGCTTCCCGCCGCTGGTCAGCCTCGATGCGCGCCCGAACAACCTTCCGGTCCAGCGCACTCCGTTGGTGGGACGCGAGCAGGAGCTCGCCCAGACCCGAGCGCTGCTGCTCGACGACGAAACGCGTCTGCTCACGTTCGTGGGGCCCGGCGGCATCGGGAAGACCCGCCTGTCGCTCGGGCTCGCCGCCGAGGCCAGCGACCAATTCGCCCAGGGCGTCTTCTTCGTGCCGCTCGCTCACGTGACCGATCCCGCGCTGGTGCCGAACGCGATCGCCGGCGTGCTCTCGGTCCGCGACGCGCCTGGGACCGAGCTCGCCGACACGATCGGCGGCTATCTCCGCCAGAAGCACCTGCTGCTCGTCCTCGACAACTTCGAGCACCTTCTCGACGCGGCCGAGCTCGTGGGCCGACTGCTCGAAGGAGCACCCGGCCTGCGCGTGCTCGCGACGAGCCAGGCCGCGCTCCGCGTCTACGGCGAGCGCGAGTACCCGGTGCCCGCGCTGGGGCTGCCGAACGGCGCGCGCGATCCCGCCGCGCTCGAGCGCTCCGAGGCCGTCCGCCTGTTCGTCCAGCGCGCACGTGACGTCCGCCCCGACCTCGACACCTCGCGCGAGCTCGGGCAGATCGCGGAGATATGCAAGCGGCTCGATGGCCTGCCTCTGGCGATCGAGCTGGCGGCGGCCCGGATGCGCACGCTCGCTCCGGGCGAGATCCTCGCCCGGCTCGAGCGCCGCCTGTCGCTCCTCACCGGGGGCGCGCGCGACCTCCCGGCACGCCAGCGGACACTGCGCGACGCCCTTGGCTGGAGCCACGACCTGCTCGACGAGCGCGAACGGACGGTCTTCCGCCGGCTCGCGGTCTTCAACGGCGGCGCGACGCTCGACGCGATCGAGGCCGTGGTGGCCTTCGGATCGCTGGAGCGCGCTTCCGTGGTCGAGACGGTCGACTCCCTCGCCTCGAAGAGCCTCGTCCGCGCGGACGCTGGTCGCGTGTCGATGCTCGCCGTGATCCGCGAGTTCGCCGGCGAACGGCTGGAAGATGCCGGCGAGGCCAAGGACGCCGCGCGGCGTCACGCCGAGCACTTCGTCGCGGTCGCGCGTCGTTCCGATGAAGAGCTGCGCCTCGGGGACGAGCTTACGACGCTCGCACGCCTCGATGCCGAGGCGGACAACATGCGCGCCGCGCTCGCCTGGGCCGCCGCGAACGACCGCGCGCTCGGCCACGAGCTGGCGTCCGCGCTTGCCCACTATTTGGGGTTCCTGCGCGGGAGCGGCAGTGAGATGCGTCGCTGGCTCGACCTCATGTTCCCTGCGCCGCCGGGCGTTCCCGCACGCGAGGAGGCCTGGGCGCTCACCTGGGCTGCGTACTTCGCGGCCGAAGCACGGGACGCCCCCACCGCGGATCGTCTGGGCCGCGCCGCGATCGCGCGCGCTCGCGAGGCCGCCGATCCGCGCTCGCTCTGCTTCGCGCTCGCAATGGGCGTGTACGCGCTCTCGCCCTATGGCGACGATCCGTCGGCCGCCGATCTCGTCGCCGAAGCCAAGGCGGCGGCGGAGGCGAGCGGCGATCGGTGGTGGCTCGCTTTCACGAGCATCATCGACGGGGAGATCCTCCGTGGGGCGGGTGACGACGACGCCGCCCTGCGCGAGGACGCACGTGCTCTCGAGATCAGCCGCGAGATCGGGAGCCGCGCCCTCCTGAGCACCGCGCTCGTCAACCCCTCGCACATCCATCTGCGGCGCGGCCGCGCGACCATGGCCCGCGCGATGCTCGCGGAGAGCGAGCGGCTGTTCGCCCAGCTCGGCGACGCCTGGGGCCGCGCCTACTGCCTGGTCGGTCTCGGAGGCGTGGCCATCGCCGAAGGGAGAGCGGCGCGAGGGGCGGCATCGCTCGGCGCGGCGGATGCCTGGTTCGCGGAGCGTGGCATCCGCATCCAGGACCCGGATCGCGCGGAGTTCGAGCGGTATGTCGCGAACGCTCGCGGCGCGCTCGATGAGGCCGCGTTCGCCGCGGCGTGGAGCGAGGGGAAGGCGCTCTCGCTCGACGACGCGATCGCCCTTGCGCTGAGCACCTAGCGATCGTTGCGGTCGCTTGTCGTTCTTGGTGAGTATCCTGTGCGGCCGGTGACCGGGCCGCTTCGCGGTATCGACTGCGGCCGCTGAGGAGGGTCAAGATGAGGATCCGCGCCGCTCTCGCGCAGACCGCGTGGACGGGCGACAAGGGCTCGATGATCGAGAAGCACCTCCGCTACATCGCCGAGGCCGCGCAGGGCGACGCGCAGGTCATGTGCCTGCAGGAGCTGTTCTACGGACCCTACTTCTGCCAGGTCCAGGACACGAAGCACTACTCGTACGCGGAGCGGATCCCCGACGGTCCGACGACGAAGCTCATGCAGGAGCAGGCGAAGAAGCACGGCATGGTCCTCATCGTCCCGATGTACGAGGAGGAGGCCCCGGGCGTCTACTACAACACCGCCGCGGTCATCGACGCCGACGGGAAGTACCTCGGCAAGTACCGCAAGACGCACATCCCGCACGTCAACGGCTTCTGGGAGAAGTTCTACTTCCGGCCGGGGAACCTGGGCTACCCGGTGTTCGAGACCGCCGTCGGCAAGGTCGGCGTGTACATCTGCTACGACCGCCACTTCCCGGAGGGCGCTCGCGCGCTCGGGCTGAACGGCGCGGAGCTCGTGTTCATCCCGTCGGCGACGTCGCGCGGCCTCTCGATGCACCTCTGGAAGATCGAGCAGACCTCGCACGCGATCGCGAACGGCTACTGGGTCGGGACGATCAACCGCGTCGGGAAGGAGACCGAGTTCGGACCGAACGACTACTACGGCACGAGCTACTTCGCGGACCCGCGCGGGCAGATCGTCGCGCAGGCCTCGGACAGGGACGAGCAGCTCCTGTGCGCCGACCTCGACATGGATCTCGTGCGCGAGGTGCGCAACACGTGGCAGTTCTACCGTGACCGTCGTCCCGACATGTACCAGCCGCTGGTGAAGCCATAGCGATCGTCGACCTCGACGACGCGGGCGCCGCGCTCCCGCGGTCCCGTCGCGGCCGCCGTGCGGCGCGCGCGACGGCGGCCTTGATCGGTGGCGTGCTCGGGCTCGCGGTCTCGCTCTGGCCGGCGACAGCGCCGCGCCCGATCCCATCCGCGACGAACGCGCCCCCCGCCGTCGGATCGTCGTCGGTGCGGCCGGCCGTCGGGGCGACGGACCCGACGCTCAGCCTGCCCGCGGGCGTGATCGGCGTCGACCTCGCCGCGATCCCGGATCGGCTCCTCAACGACCCGCCGGCGGCGCGCTTGCGGCTGGCCGTGCCGATCCGCGGCACGTTCGGGATCGCCTCCGTCGATGCACCGTCGGAGATCGCGTGGACGGAGGCGGGTTACTGGTACTGGATGCGATCGAAGGATCTCACCATCGCGCAGCTCATCGATCTCGCAGGTGCGCTCCACTAGCGCGAAGGAGGCTCACGTGTTCGACCACGTCAACTGGGTAGCGGTCCTGGGCGCGTCCATCGTGGCATTCGCGTTCAACGCGATCTGGCACGGGCCGCTATTCGGGAGGCGGTGGGGTGAGTACGTCGGCGTCGAGGCCCCGGCGGGACCGCCGCTGCCGCCGATCCTCGTCGCGAACTTCGTGCTGACGCTCGTCGGGGCGACGGCGCTCGCCGCCATCGTCACGGCGTTCTCCGCGGACGCGGCGGTCGCCGCGTTCGTCGGGATCCTGGTGTGGACGGCATCCGGCCTCGTCGTGAAGCTCAATGAGGTGCTGTTCGCCCGCCAGCCCGTCGGCCTTTTCTACATCGACGGGATCGGCCATCTGATCACGCTGGTGATCGTCGCCGTGATCGTCGGCGTCTTCCGGACGTAGCGCCATGGGCGAGACGCTCATCACGGGCGGCACCGTCGTGACCGCGACCGACACGTACAAGGCCGACGTCCTCATCGACGACGAGAAGGTCGCGGCGGTCGGGAAGGATCTGAAGGCCGGCGGTGCGAAGCGCATCGATGCGTCGCGGAAGTACGTCATCCCCGGCGGCATCGACGTCCATACCCACATGGAGCTGCCGTTCGGCGGGACGTTCGCCTCCGACGACTTCCACACCGGCACGGTCGCGGCGGCGTTCGGCGGGACGACGAGCATCGTCGACTTCGCCGTGCAGGGCATGGGCGAGCCGCTCGAGAAGGCGCGCGACGCGTGGCTCGGCAAGGCGCGCGGCAAGGCCGTCATCGACTACGGGCTGCACATGATCGTGCGCGACGTGAGCGACAAGGTCCTGCGCGAGATGGGCACGATGGTCGAGGACGGCGTGTCGAGCTTCAAGCTCTTCATGGCCTATCCCGGCGTGTTCATGGTCGACGACGCGTCGATCTTCAAGGCGCTCGTACGCTCCGCGGAGGTCGGCGGCCTGATCTGCATGCACGCCGAGAACGGTGGCGTCATCGACGTGCTCGTGAAGAAGGCGCTCGCCGAGAAGAAGACCGCGCCCAAGTGGCACGCGCTCACGCGCCCGCCCGAGGCCGAGGGCGAGGCGACCGGGCGCGCGTTCAAGCTCGCCGAGATGGCCGGTGGCGTGCCGCTCTACATCGTCCACCTCTCCGCGTCGCAGGCGCTCGAGCAGGTGAGGCAGTTCCGCGACCGCGGCCTGCCCGCATACGCCGAGACCTGCCCGCAGTACCTCTTCCTCTCGTACGACAGTTACGAGGAGCCCGGGTTCGACGGCGCGAAGTACGTCATGTCGCCGCCGCTGCGGCCGAAGTGGCACCAGGACGAGCTCTGGAAGGGGCTCGCGAAGAACGACCTCCAGGTGGTCTCGACGGACCACTGCCCGTTCTGCATGAAGGAGGGCTTCCAGGGGCTGCCGAAGCAGAAGGAGCTCGGGAAGGGCGACTTCTCGAAGATCCCGAACGGCGCGCCCGGCGTCGAGACGCGCATGGTCCTCCTCTTCGACGGCGGCGTCGTCGGCGGCCGCATCACGCTGAACCGCTGGATCGAGCTCACCTCGACGACGCCCGCGAAGATCATGGGGATGTTCCCGAAGAAGGGCACCATCGCCGTCGGCAGCGACGCGGACATCGTCATCTGGGACCCGAAGGCGACGCAAACCCTATCGGCGAAGTCGCACCACATGCGCGTCGACTACAACCCGTACGAAGGCCGCAAGGTGAAGGGCAAGGCCGTCACCGTGCTGTCGCGCGGCGAGGTCGTCGTGGACAAGGACGAATTCGTCGGCAAGAAGGGCCGCGGCAAGTTCATCAAGCGCGGCTCGCCGATACTGCAGACGTGAACGACGCCGTCCTTCGGAGCACGCGCCACGAGGTCTGGGCCGATCTGAAGCTGCTCGCGTTCTGTGCCGACCTGTCGCCGGAGCAGCTCACATGGACCGTACCGGGGACGTACGGCGCGATCCACAACACGCTGCAGCACATCGTGCGGGCGCAGCGCGGCTACCTGTGGCGGCTCACCGGCGCGGACGATCCCGCCGCGGACCTGCCGCGCGACACCGAGCGTCTGCTGCCCCTGCGCGAGCTCGTCGAGAAAGAGGAGCGCGTCGGGCAGCGCATCGAAGCGTTCCTGGCGCAGGCATTCGATCCGACACGCGTGATCCAGATGACGGATGGCACGGCGACGGCGGGCATCATCCTCGCGCAGTTCGTCCATCACGGCAGCGACCACCGGGCTCACATCGGGACGATCCTCGGTGCGCACGGCGTCGAGCCGCCGAACCTCGATGTCTGGGAGTACGGCCGGTCGATCGGCGAGGAGATCGTTCCGCCGAGCTGATCGCGCCGGCGCGCTATACCATGTCACTACATGGCGTTGAGGGCACGGAGCGGGTCGGCGGCACGTGGGCTCCCGACGATGCGAGAGCTCATGGAGAGGCGCGGCTCAACGGTGGCCGATCTCGCGGATCGTTCCGGCTACACGGCTGAACACATCCGGCGCGTGATGCGCGGTGACCATGCGGGGTCGAAGAGGTTCCACGCCCAGATGGAAATGCTCCTCGGAGGGAAGTACCGGACCGGCGAGCAGCTCAGTTGGGACAAGAAGCTGTTGCCGCGCGGTGTGTGGGGGGACAACGACCTCGAGAAGATCATGAAGGCCCAAGGCATCACAAAGCCGCAGGGCTGGCCGCCTCCGCGGGTGCCACAAGTCACCAAGGAAGAAGCGGACGCTTTCATCCGCGCTATCGAGGAAGGGAGGCGGGCGTCCCGCGAGCTCGCCCGCAAGGAAGTCGCCAGAGAGGACCCGGACCCACGCTAGCAACACTGCTCTGCGACACGACGGTCGTGTCGTCCGTTCTTCGACAGGACGACCGGATCGCCCGCCTGCGACCCCGCCTCGACGCGAACGTCCTGGCCGTGTCCGTCGTAACAGTGGCGGAACTCAAGAGAGGCGCGATGCTCGCGCGCTGGGGCGAGCGGAAGACCGCGGAGCTCGAGGAGCATCTCGGCACGTACGTCCTGATCGCCGTCGACCGCGACGTCGCCGAGGAATGGGCGCGCGTGCGCGTACGAAGCGACCATCTCGGGCGCCAGAAGAGCGACAACGACCTATGGATCGCGGCGACGGCGAAACGCCATGGCCTGCCTCTCGTGACGCTCGACCGCGACCAGTACGACATTCCGGGTATCGCGGTGGTCCAGCACGACGGCACCGAGGTCGCGGTCCCCGAGTAGGGTCAGGCGATCGCGGTGGCGCTGACCTCCTTGAGCGCCGGGATGATCTCGCGGCCGTAGGCCTCGAGCACCGTCTCCTCGTCGCCGCTCATGAGGTAGACGTTGAACTGCGTCACGCCCGCCGCCGCGAGCGCGCGCAGCTTGGCGATGTGCTCGTCGACCTCGCCGATGACGCAGAAGCGGTCGACGGACTCGTCGTCCACGAACGCCGCGTTCGACGACCCGGATTCGGCGTGATGGTGGTAGTCGTACCCCGGCCGGCCGCGGACGTAGGCCGTGAGATCCGCGGGGAGCGTTGACTCGCCGTAGCGGCGCACGAGGTCGACGACGTGGTTGCTGACGAGGGCGGGGAACCAGCGGACGCGGTCGCGCACGTCCTCGCGCTTGCCGACGTGGGCCGGCGCGGCCGACATGATCCGGAGATCGCGCGGATCGCGTCCGGCCTTCTTCGCGCCGTCGCGCGCGAGGCCGATGCACCACCCGACGAGGCTCGGGTCGGCGAGCTGGATGATCGCGCCGTCGGCGACCCGGCCCGTCACGTCGAGGGCCTTCGGGCCATAGCCCGCGACCCAGGCGGGCAGGTCGTAGGGCGGCGCCCAGTCGAGTCGGATGCGCGTGCCGTCGTGGTCGACCTCGCGGCCTTCGCACAGGTCGCGGATGAGGACCGTGGCGCGCTCGAGCTCGTCCAGCGTCGTGGGCTTCTTGCCCATGACGCGGCGCGCGCTGTCGCCGCGGCCGATGCCGAGGTCCATACGTCCACCGCTGATGAGCTGCAGCACTGCGAGGATGCTCGCGGTCACGCTCGGGTCGCGGGTCGCGGGATTCGTGACGCACGTCCCGAGGCGCATGCGCTCGGTGTTCTGCGCCATGAGCGTGAGGAGCGGGTACGGCTCCTTCCAGAGGACGTGGCTGTCGAAGATCCAGCCGTACGCGAACCCCATCCGCTCGGCCAGCCGCGTGAGCGACACGAGCCGCTCGAGGGAGACGTCGGGCTTGAGGGTGAACCCGAATTCCATTGAACCCGAATTCCATAGAGGCGCGGATGTTAGCGGGCGCCCACCTCGTTCAGGGTGCTCGCCGGGACCCATTCCTCGGTCTTGTCGTCGGCGTACCGCACGCGCACGCGGACGTCCCCGTCACTGCGCTCCGCCGCGACGAACGTGACGCGACGCGGCGGCGGGCCAACTCGGACAGCTTCGCCGCGGAGGTCGTGGTCCGCGATCCAGCCCTCCTCGCCCGATAGGACCAGACGGACGCGCGCGAACGGCCCCGACCGCTCGAGCACGAGCGCGAACTCGCCGTCGTGGGCGGTCGCGACCACGGTCGCATCGGTGGGCGAGCGCTGGAGGCCGATCGCGGGCCGCTCGAGGAGCCCGTGGTCGTCGCGGCCGCTCACCATCGCGACGGCCGGTGTCGCGAAGAGGCCGCAGGCGCCGCTCGTGAGAGCGACGCCCGCGGCCACGAGGCTCGCGAGGAGGACGCGCGTCACGGACAGGTCGTCGGGTTCGCCGTCCCCTTCGTGACGTTGGTCGAGACGGTGTTGCACCACGCGCCACCGTCGCCGATGCGATGGAAGACCTTGTTCGTCTGCGTCGAGCCCAAGTTGTAGTCGTACTGGTCGTACACGGTCTCCACGCCTCCGACGATGCTGAGGAAGCGCACCGACTCGGGCCCGGTGTTGTTGAGGTAGCCCGAGGCGAACTCGAAGACCCACCAGCCACCGGCCGCGATCGTGGTCCCGGCGGGGATCTGCTTGGGCGCACCGCCGCCACCGGAGATGTCGTCGATGTACAGGCCGCTGAGGTCGATCGTCTGCGTTCCGGTGTTGTAGAGCTCGACCCACTCAGGCTGGTTCTGCCGCTTTGGCGCCATAAGGAATTCGTTGATCTTGACGACCGAGGGGTCGGGCGGAGGCGGCGGCGCGCCTTCGTCGTACGCGGCGTAGGTGCGGCTGCCGGCGTCGTAGTAGATGACGTAGCCGGTTCCGGTCCCGGTCGTGACGAGGCGGACGTCGCCGTTGGCGTTGAGGATCCCGCTGTAGTTCGTGTTCGTCACGCCGTCGTCCTGCTTCAGGTCACAGGGGTTGTTCGCGATGTACATGTCGGTCCCCGTGCCCTTCTCGTTCACAAGGGCGCGGAGCGCGTCCGTCGCGCGGTTGGATGGGTGACCGTAGCTGTTGTTGCCGCACGAGATGAACGCGGTCTCGGGCCGCAGCGCGTCGAGGTACGCCTGGCTCGAGGAGTGGCCGCTGCCGTGGTGGTTCAGGCGCATGGTCTCGACGTTGCCGAAGAGCGGTCCGATCTTCTGCTCGATGTTGTTGTACGTGTAGCCGAACGACGACGTCGCCCATTCGCCGTCGGAGTCGCCCGCCGTCGCGTACTCCCAGAGGCCGTACGTGATCTTCACGGCGATCGAGTAGTCGTTCTCGGACGGCGGCGTCGCGTCTCCCGTGTGGTCGCCGGAGACCGGCGTGACGCCGTCGATCTGCATCGTGTCCTTGCCGTTCGCGTTGAGGATCGTCGCCGCGACCCCGGTGCCGAGGTCGATCGCCGGCCACGGCGCGGTGTTCGTGAGCGTGACGACGTGGCCCTGGATGTTCGCGCGGTCGGCCTGTCCCGCCGGCCCGTAGAGCCAGCAGATCCACCGACGCGCCGTCTGTGACGTGGTCCCGGCATTGCGCCAGGCGATCTCGGGGTCGGGCGTCGTGGATGTTCCGACCGTGCAGCGGCCGTCGCCGTTCGCGTCGGCCCACGTGCCGCCGTCGTGGTCGAGGAGCGTGCCGACGGTGAAGCCGTAGCCGCCGGAACCTGCCGGGGCGAGCAGCTTGTAGATGCCGTTGCCGACCGCGCCGGGCGCGTCCTGCGGATTCCACGCATACCCGATGTGGTCGAGGTGGTGGTGCGACGCCATGACGTAGTCGAGCGCGACTGGGCTCGTCCCCGTCCCGCAGACCGAGCGGATGAGCGCCTCGATCCGCGCGACGTTCGTGTTCACGGTGCTGTTCCACGCTGTCTCGCCGAGATCGATGAGCAGCGTTCGGCCGGTCGGGCCGATGATCAGCTGCCCGTCACCCTGCTCGACGTCGAGCCAGTACACGGTGACCTCGCC